>Ga0308166_1000468_pt1 | contig 54859 bp, 55 predicted proteins | sample PhyCR2_2_FD_202137 | JGI IMG/M metagenome (GOLD analysis project Ga0308166, IMG submission 202137) | Phyllosphere microbial communities from UC Gill Tract Community Farm, Albany, California, United States - DLSLCC.R2 | ecosystem: Host-associated > Plants > Phyllosphere > Unclassified | place...
AAAGCTTAGGCCTGCTTGTTCTTCAGCGCAGCCAAACGTGCTTCAACCTCTGAAAGATCTGGCGCAGCTGCTTCCAGCTGAGGATCAGCCGGTGCCTGCTCGATGACATCTTGAGGATTGTTGTTGGACTTCAGCGCAGCCAAACGGGCATCAATTTCGGAAGCCGCACCCAGATCTTCAAGCTGAGCAAACTGCGCGTCAAGCGACGAAGCTGCGAGTTCCTGAGCACCACGAACCTTGGCCTCGTCCTGACGGATCTTCTGCTCAAAACGGCTGATTTCGCTGGATGGATCGTTGAAGTCCAAAGCCTTCATGGTGTCCATCATCTGGTTCTGAGTCTTGGCATTGCGTGCACGAGCCACCAGCTCATCGCGCTTGGCCACCAGTTCCTGGCGCTTGGCCTGCATGGTGTTCAGACCGGTCTTGAGCTTATCTACGACGTCGCGCTGGGTGGCGATGGTCGACTGCAGCGAAGTAGCTTTCTTCTCAGCATCCATCTGTCGCTGGATAGCAACGGTGGCTAGCTGGTTGAACTTCTGCTGGCTGTTCGCATCTCCTGCGGCAGCATATTCATCAGCCTTATTGGAGGCAGCGACGGCCTTTGAACCCCACTCGGTGGATTCCTGCTGTAGCTTGGCGTAGTCGTCCTCGGCCATGCGCAGGTTGCCGATGGTCTGGGCAACGGCCTGCTCTGCCTGAGCAATGTTGTTGGTGTAGTCGCGGACCGTCTGGTCCAGCATCTTCTTTGGATCCTCGAGGGCGTCCAGTGCCGCGTTGGCGTTGGCTTTGCCGATTCCGAACATTCGAGCCCAAATTGAGCGCTTCTGTGCCATGGTGCGTCCCTTCGTTGTCCTTTGCTTAAAGCTTAGGGGAAGAGCGCCTGCCTCAATAACTGAAGGGCAATTCGATGAACCTACGCGTCAAAGTGGCGCAGGTAGCGTCCTGGTGCATCAAGGAATAAACGCCAGTTACTGACCATTTCCAAGTCGTCATAACTGGCCGGGCGGATCCCCCACTGGCCGATTTCGTAAATTTTTGCCTGCGGCAGCGAGGCGAGAATGGGTGAGTGGGTGGAGAGAATGACTTGGGATCCGCTGCGCAGCAGATCGGAAATGTGCGAGAGCAACATCAGGCAGCCGTTAAAGGAGAGCGCGGATTCGGCTTCGTCAAAAACCCAGAGCCCGTTGACGCTGGAGCGTTGAGTGAAGAATTCGATGAAGGATTCACCATGGCTCTGGAAGTTGTGCTTGCCGCGCGAGCCGACGGAACCCAAATAGGCGAAGTGCCCATGCATGGTTTCGGCACGCAAAAAGACCCCTGCCTTCGAAGCCCCGGCTCCGCGTTCTAATTGCAGGTGCGAAGATAACCCTGATTCGGTCATTTGTGTATGGTGCATGGAATCGCGAGTTCCGCCCTCTGGATTCAGCCCGAAGGCCGCCGCGATGCCTTCAACCAGGGTTGACTTGCCGGCACCGTTTTCACCAACCAACACGGTCAGCTGTCCCAAGTCCAGACCTTCGTCCAAGACTTGTTGTACCGCTGGGATTTGAGCCGCCCAATCGGAATGATCCATGGGCTCTTTGGGGTGCTCTGAGATTCGGCGTATCGGCAAGGAATCAAAGAACGCGTTCATGCCCCAGAGGATATCAGCCCCGTAGGACAGGACGAGTTGCCGGGCGTCGGATCTGGGACTGCGTATGACGGGGCCATTGCACATTGGTTGTCAGTAAATGAAAGTTGGTACTGGGGGCTTGCATGGCCTGCCGCATGACATCGGCCCGCGTTATATGGGCCGCTCCGACAGAATAAGTGGCACTCGGCTTTCGACCTTGATCCAACGCCCGAAATCTGGATGTATGTAACCGGCTAGAGCAACGAGGTCCTCAAATTTTTGATCCAGATCTGAGGCCCAGATTCGGTGGTGATGCCCAATCCTGTTTCGCAACTCGCGTAGTTCTCCAACTTTGGTGCTGACTAGCAGTTGATTGCGTCCTTTCATATAGGGGAAGGCCGCAACGAGGTCCGGCCACAGGAACATCTGACTTTTCGAAACCATTTGGTGCCAAAACCCGCACGAGATTTCAGAGATGACCTGTCCTGGGTCAATAGGCATACGGTTCCTACGTACACGAGAAATTGCTGTATCAATATCGGCGTATGGATAGGCGTGAGTTCGCTGTCCCCTGCCTGCGTTACGTCCTAGCTCTCGGGAATCATCAAAAATCCAATTTCCTGATCGCCCTTTAGTTTCATGTCGTAAATTCATCTGTCGATCAATGGCGTTTCTCAGCCCGACTTCTAGGTGGCCCAGCGATCCCCAAAAAGCCGCGGAGATATCGGAGTTCCATTCATAAAGGAGCATTGCTTGGCTTTGTACGTCATGGCTTTCAGCTAAATAGTGTTTGAGACGCGCAGCCCCAAAGTGAAACTCGTAAAAGTCCCAGGATTGTAGGTTGCCCATCGATAACCACCTCGTCTAGAATGGAAGAGAACACCCCGGAACCGTCCCTGTAGTCTTTTGGTAGACCGATCAGACGGCCGGGGTTCTGCTTTTAATTCATGCTCTCAGGGTTATGTCCGTTTGATCAGGGCAAGCTTCAAATTGTGTGCATAAGTAGCCGTAGATGCTGTCAACGAACTCTTGAACTGACGACACGGACCTGTACTTAATTCTCCTCAGACATTCCTTTCAGGGAGTAGCTATCCCAAGACCTGGCGCACGCCCTGGACCTAGGACGCCCAAGCGGTACGGTCCATAGGCTCTTTGGGATGCTCATCGATGTGGCGTATCGGCAAGAAATCAAGGAACGGGTTCATGCCCCGAGAATGCCAACCCGTATGACAAGACGAGTCTGTTTCACGCACTTTCACCCTGCGTTCCTCGCCCCAACTCTTCTCACTGACGCTCCTGACGCGTAGAGTAAATGTACATACCGTCAGGAGGATGCGATGAGCACCCCAAAGCGATCAGTTCCGAAAAGACGGGCCCCCAAGGCCATCGTGCGATCGAAAGCAACCGGCGTTAGAAAGCTAGTTGGAGAGTTTCGCTCTGCCCTGGATCAGAAAATGGCGCAGGACGATCAAAGCCTGCGTGGGATCACTGTGAAGCAAAGAACAGTCATCACCAACAAAGCGAGCGAGGCTTTCGAAGGTGTAGCCGTGAAGGTCCGGCACAATCATCGTTTGCAGGATGAAGACCATAAAGCAGGCATAGAAGATCGTAGCGATCCATCGTTCGTAGGTATCGCAGTCGAGATGGAGCAAAGCCTTTCCTCGTTGGGCCCAGCATTGGCGAAGATACCAACATCCGTGTCACCGCAGCTGGCCCGCGCGAGCGCTGCAACCGAACAGGCTTGGCGTGAGCTTGAGAGCGAGTTCGGTCTACTCACCAGCACAGAGGTGTCCGCTCTTGTCGGTTCCGATTCGCCTAATCGCTCCTATGCATCAAATCAGCGTTCCCAAGGGAAGTTGATTGCGGTGAAACGTCCTAAGGGGCTGCGCTATCCGGGCTATCAATTCGACAGGTCAGAGCACGCAATTCTTCCTGTGATCGAAGAGCTGATCGCTCTGGCCCAAGCTGCTGGACGGAGCGAATCGAGCTTGGCGTTATGGATCATTCGGCCAACCGGATATCTCGACGGAGACCGTCCGGTTGATAGATTCTCGGATCCTGAGAGAGTTCTGGAGGTCGCACAACAGGCCTTTGACGTCCAATGGTGAATCGTGAACCGGGTGATCAATTTGATCCGATGACTTATGAGCTCCAGCCAGATGTGCAGCTTTACCGAGTTTTCAGTAACCGGAGGACTGGACCCTTGGATTTCAACCCGGGTTTGGGGTCCCCAACCCGCTTCGCTTTCTTTGGCGATCCCCTAGTCCCCGTTCTGTATGCGGCAGAAACCGAAGAGGCCGCAATCTGCGAAACCATATTGCATGATGTACCGCCGGGGCCAGGGTATGTGCTGTATGACGACGTCAAGAACAAGGTCTGCGCGCAAATAACGCCTACCCGAGTCCTGAAACTGGCGTCCTTCATGGGCGACGGTTTGCGGAAACTTGGTACCGAGGCAAGGCACGTAACTGGAACAATGTCCTCGGAATATCACCGCACAGTTTTATGGGCACAAGCTGCCCACGCCGCAGGTTTTGACGGACTGGTGTGGATGAGCAATCGAAGAAATACTGATCGCGCTTACGTCTTTTTTGGCGACAGAGTGACCGACAGAGACTTAGATATTGTGCCGGAGCAAGGACGTATCTACGCAGCCGGTCCGGGATTCGACAGAATTGTTGATTACCTCGCAGGCGTGGAAGTTGAACTTCTCATGGCTTAGGAAGCTACAGCTGTTGATACTCTCGTCCTAAAAAGTCGCCATCCGCAATGGCGCATGACGACTCTTTGGTAGGTATCGAATTCAGCTTCAGGACACCGGCAGCATGTTCCGGGCGAAGAACTCGCTGATTTCCTCACGGGCATCCAGCGGGAAGATGCCTGCGACATACTGATCCGGCCGAACCACGACGATGGCACCATCGCGGTTGATTTCGCGTTCGCTGAAGATGTCGCGACCATGTCCGGCAGCAAATACCTGGTTGATGTCGTGCAGCCCAAAAGGCACCTTCAACGGCTGGAAAATCTTAGGCACATCATGCAGTTCAACCTCGGTGTAGTCCTGCTGGTAGATGGCCTTGGTGTCAAAGACCGCGTCCTGATCTCCTTCAACCGGAGTGTAGAGGTTGCGAGGGGAAGCAGGATCTTCACTCCACCAGGTGGCGAAGTCAGCCATGGCCGTGCCTTGAAGCACAGGAGCTGCGGCATCAGCGAAAGAATAAACGCGCCAGCGTCCATCGGCCTCGTGCTGGTGACCCAGGTGCTGCCAACGGTTATCGGCTCGGCGAATCACCTCAGCCGATTTGAAGCGCTTACCTACCGGGAATCCAACGGCCAGCTCCTGGTGTTCTATACCGGTTGTGATGGCTGATTCGGTGTATTGCGTCATGAAGCCGGCAGGAAATTCCATGGTCTTCAGATAGTACTTTTCCAGTTCGTCCGGGTCTTCCCAGTCATCTACCGACTTGGCCATCAGTGAGGACCACTCCTTGTCGAAGTCGATAAGATTCTGGGCAATCACCTTGCGCTCCTCCGCGTAGGTATCTAGCAGCGCTTCGGGGGCACGGCCTTCGAGCACTGCGGCGAGTTTCCAGCCGAGGTTAAAGCCGTCTTGAATGGAAACGTTCATGCCCTGACCGGCTTTGGCCGAGTGGGTGTGGCAGGCATCGCCCATGATGAAGGCGTGCGGAGCACGGGTTCCACGCTCCTGGTCAGAGACATCGTCAAAGCCATCGGTGATGCGGTGAGCAACTTCGTAGACAGAGAACCACGCTACGTTTTTCACGTCCATGGTGTACGGGTGGATGATGCGGTTGGCGGTGGCCACAATATCTTCCACCGGAGTATTGCGGATGGCTCCAGCGTCTTGTGCGCTCAGCTCTCCTAGGTCAACGTAGAAACGGACCAGATAGCCTCCCTCACGGGGAATCAAAAGAATATTGCCGGCATCATGGGACTGGATGGAGCACTTAACCTGAATGTCTGGGAAGTCGGTATTCACCATGACATCCATGACGCCCCACGCATGAAGCGCCGCATCGCCATGCAGCTTGTGGCCTAGCGAGCGGCGCACCTGACTGCGGGCACCATCGCCACCAACCAGGTACCTAGCCTTGACGGTGCGCTCTTCACCGGCACGCTCACCGGAAACATATTTGATCGTCGCGGTCACCGGGTACTCGGCGCTGGGGTCGATTTCGCAGCCGAGGTATTCCACACCGTAGTCCGGGGTGATCTTGCCCGGGGCACGTTCTGCATCACGCAGGAAGTAGTCAAGGATGCGTGCTTGATTCACATAGATATGAGGGAATTCGCTAATGCCGTTGGCGTCATCGGCTGCCCGTGAGTGACGTTTAATGTTCGCTGGATTTTCCGGATCAGGGGTCCAGAAGCACATCTCCACATTGCGGTAGGCCTCTTCAATAACTTCATTGGCAAAGCCGAAAGCTTGGAATGTTTCCACTGAACGGGCTTGGATCCCGTCGGCCTGTCCTACGTCGAGGCGACCGGGGCGTAATTCGATGGCGCGAGCGTTGATGCTAGGGAAGCGAGAAAGCTGAGCGGTCACCACGGAGGCGGCCGGGCCGGTGCCAACAATCAGCACGTCCATTTGATCAGGAATATCTGTTGATCGATTGATTCCATAACCTGCGGCCTTTTTGACGCGTGGATCCCCCGAAACATATCCCCGGTGGTGAATCTGCATTACCCGACTCCTAGTTCTGTGCCGCAAAACGTCATTGTCTCTATAGTTGCGACACTGTTCTAACTATAGAAACAAGTGTAGCTTCATGCGACCACTTACACCATGCTCCTTGACCTCTTTCCTGAGCAAACAACCGTGAGCCATAAATCAGACTGCACACGGAGTTGGGCAGTCACTCACGTAACCAAGGGTTCACGTGGGGTGGACGTAATTTACGTGCCGGACACAGAACGACGGCAATCGGCGAAACATCAGATCCATAAGCTGAGAAACATGACAGCGACGAATGAACAACAGCAGGCATCGGTAGTCACCGGCGCTACTGCCGGGCAAGACCAACTGAACGCGGCCAAGGAATCTTTAGAGGATTACACCCTCCGCTTTGCCCCACGCTCCTACCGTCGATGGGTTCCTTCGGTAGTGGCCACCAGCGCACTGGGCGGTATCGCTTACCTCGCGGACTTCTCCATTGGCGCGAATATCGCTTTGGCCCACGGAACGGCGAGCGCAATTACCGGTGTGCTCATCGCAGCGGTCATCATCTTCGTTACCGGATTCCCGCTGGCCTACTATGCGGCCCGCTACAATCTTGATCTGGATTTGATCACCCGTGGCTCCGGGTTCGGCTACTACGGTTCAATCGTCAGCAATGTCATCTTCGCGACCTTTACCTTTATCTTCTTCGCTTTAGAAGGTGCCATCATGGCCCAGGGTCTGGAGCTGGGACTCGGAATCCCTAAGGCGCTGGGTTATGCAATTTCAACGCTTATGGTCATCCCGCTGGTTATTTACGGCATGAAGACTTTGGCCAAACTACAGGTGTGGACCACGCCGCTCTGGCTCATCCTGATGGTCGTACCCATGGTGTATCTTGTGGCTAGCCACCCCGAATCCGTAGATACCTTTGTGAACTACGCCGGCGCACAGGGCACCGGCGAGGGCGTGAACTTCGCCTCGGCCATGCTGGCCGCCGGTGTTTGCCTCTCGCTGATGGCGCAGATCGCAGAACAGATCGACTACCTGCGATTCATGCCACCAAAAACTTCAGCCAACGCACGCAAATGGTGGACCGCCGTGATTCTTGGCGGACCGGGTTGGGTCATCTTCGGTGCGATCAAACAGATCACCGGTATGTTCATTGCTGTCTACCTGATTGCCACGCTGGATCCGCAGGCCTCGGCTACCGCGAACGAGCCGGTGCACCAGTTCCTCGGTGTCTACCGTGAAATGATGCCGGCCTGGTTGGCCATGAGCTTGGCCGTGGTTCTTGTGGTCATCTCGCAGATCAAGATCAACGTCACCAACGCCTACTCGGGATCACTGGCCTGGACCAACTCCTTTACCCGCGTGACCAAAACCTATCCCGGCCGCATGGTCTTCGTGCTGGTGAATCTGGGCATCGCCCTGATCCTGATGGAATCGAATATGTTCGACTTCCTCAATACCGTGCTTGGCTTCTACGCGAACTGCGCGATGGCTTGGGTGGTCACCGTGGCCAGCGACATTGCGATCAACAAGTACCTGCTTAAGCTCTCCCCCAAGGTGCCAGAGTTCCGTCGCGGCATGCTTTACGCGGTCAACCCGGTGGGCTTCGTTTCGATGCTGGTCTCCGCCATCGCTTCCATCGCGGTCTTCTTCGGACTGCTCGGCCCTGAGCTCCAGCCGTTCAGCCCACTGGTAGCCGTAGCTCTGGCCTTGTTCCTGCCACCAATTTTGGCCATCGTCACCAAGGGTCGTTACTACCTGCGCCGCAGCGACGACGGTATCAACAGCCCACTACTGGATGCTGAAGGCAACCCGAGCGATGAGCTCTACACCTGCTGCGTGACCGGTTTGCGCTTCGAGCGTCCAGACATGCTGGCCTCGGCGGTCCCTGGTCCGAACGGAGAACTGCAGTACATATCCTCACTGGCACTGGCTACGGACCGAACCGGCGAGCACCTATTGCCAGCCGATCCGCCCATCCGCTAACAGCTTCCTTTCGGTCACGCTTCGCAGATAAGGCCCGTCTCGCCAAGTTTTGGTGGGGCGGGCCTTTGGCTTCTGATTAAGTTCAAAGCAGGCCGTGCCAAAGCATTGAGCTAGGCTGTGAGCAAATATAGTTCGGACGAGTAAGTAGCTTGTCGCTCAAGGCGCGGACGAGATGAAATGATGAAGTTATGACCAAATCCACCGAAGGCGGGTCCCAAACTTTGGGCCGCGGACTCGAAGCGCTGACCCTCATCGGTGAATCGCAGAGGCCACTGAGTGTCGCTGAGCTTGCCACGCAGCTCGGGATCCACCGCTCCATGGCCTACCGCCTGGTCAAGACCTTTGAACAGTACGGCTTTGTAGAACGCTTGGCCTCAGGCGATCTTGAACTCGGAGCACGCCTCGGCGCACTGGCACGCAATGTCGCCAAGTCGTTGCAGTCCGCAGCGGCGCCGCACTTGGCCACGGTTTCTGATGAACTGCGCATGACCGCCATACTTGTGGTCTTTGATGGTGAAGCTGCTGTCACCTTGAGTACCGCGGAACCCCGGATGGCCGATGCCACGGTGGCTCAACGCCCCGGCACTCGTCACCCCATTGATAATGGTGCGCCTGGCCGAGTGATCCGTTCGCAACTGAACCCTGAACAGTACCCAGCAAGGGAATTTGAATCCAGCCGCGACGAAGTCATCCCGGGCCTGACCTCCATTGCGGTTCCGCTGTTGTTGCCGCAGAATAAACCGGCAGCCATCGCGGTCATCTATCCGCCACTAGAGTTGGATGAGAAGCACATCGCCCAGGTGCTCACCAACGCTTCCGAACGCATTTCACAGGCGTTAGGGATTCGGTTGAACTAAGCACCTGAGTGATGGGTTGATTCATCTGCACCTAGGCAGTGCAGGCCTCATTGGAGCATCCAGCATCACGTGGCCTGTAGGTTTCGGTGCCTTCAACTTTTTCCCACACGATGTGGCGATGCTGTCCACAACGTTGGCAGGAAGGAGCTAAGTAAGTGCCCCGCTCTTCCATGGTGTACGTCCGAAAATCACCCATCAGAACCTCTTCTCAAATGGCCCCGAACCAGGGTCGCGGGGCATGCTGGACCTGCTTGGTGCCTTCACTCTACGCGCGGATATCACTACCGGCTAGAGCCGTTGCCAAACAGTTACCCACAGCCCGTCAAGCAGTATTTTCACTCTCCTGCCACACTGGGGCAATGAACCCACAAAACTTGCTTCGTTGCCCGAAGCAAAGCCCGGAAAGAAGGCGTCATGAGCACCTCTGAACACAAGCTTCAGCGACTCAAAGAACGCATCGCGTTACTGCTTAATAAGGCTGAAAACACCAACTTCCCCGCTGAAGCCCAGACCTTCCAAGAGCATGCTGAGCGCCTCATGGTTCGTTACGGTATTGGCCGCGCAGAACTTGATGCCATGGCCACCGGCCCGGACAAGAAGAAAGAACCGATCATCGAAGAACGCTTCGACATGAGAGGTACCTACCGCTTAGGACAACGCGACGGGCTAGCTACCGTAGGTCATGCTTTCCGCACCGTGACACTGCTGCAAACGAACTATTCGAACTTCTGTCGCTTGTACATCATTGGTCATGAGTCAGACGTCAGTACCGTGAAAAACTTGTTCTCCTCATTAGTCATTCAGGCGAGCCTCGCGATGAGTCACTGGTGGAGTGAAGAAGGCCGACACATCGCTTGGGATCGAACCGATTCTGAGAAGGTCATTGAGCGCCGCGAATTCCAGCGAAGTTTTTATCTGCAAGTTGCTGAGCGCATTCGCGGGCTTTACCAAGAGGAAAGCGAACACAGCGGCAGCGGCACTGAACTTGTGCTCGTTAGTCGCAAGGAACAGGTTGACGAATTTGTCAGCGACAAATATCCATCCTTGCGTCGCAGCCGTAATCGCGCGGCCTCCGGTAGTTTGAACGCTGCCTTGGCCGGCCGGGTGGCGGGAAGTCGTGCGGATCTCGGCTTTGGCAAAGATGTTGAGTCCAACGGGCCTGCGGGAGAAGTAGCTAGCTAAGGCCTCTTACTGGAAATATTGCCCCAAAATTCCGAGTTAGATTTTCTAAGTGGAAATTTCTTCTACCCGTTCCCTGCCTTCTTTAGCCCTACGCAACGGAAGATATGACAGAGGGCCGTTCCTAAGAACGACCCTGATCACTACTTCTCGGCGTTACTAGCCGAGCTTGGCGCGAACCATCTGCGATACAGCCTTGCCGTCAAAGCGGCCAGCAATTTCGGCACCGACCAGTTTCATGGCCTGTCCCATATCCTTCATGGTCAACTCGTGATCAGCAGAAAGTTCTGCCATCACCCTGTCAACGATGCCCTGAGCTTCGGCTTCATCAAGCAGCTTTGGCAGGTAGGTAGAAATGAATGCTGCTTCTGCCAATTCACGTTCGGCCAGCTCGGAGCGACCATCCTTGGCAGCCAATTCAGCAGTTTCCTCGCGGTTGCCAACTTCCTTGCGCAACAGATTCTCTACGTCCTGATCGTTCAGCTCGCTAGGGTTCTTCCCTGACTTCTCACGAGTGCCGATAGCGCTGAGGATATTGCGTAGGGTGGTCTTCTCCAGCTCGTTGCCTGCTTTCAGGTGGACGATGCTGTCTTCGCGCAGACGATCTTTCAAACTCATGGGGACTCGCTTTCAAAGTACGTGTGCTTGAAACTCTACTCGCTTTAAGCCACCGCATTTTTGCTTCTTGGTATGGTGACTTCATGAAACCACTGCGTGCTGGCGCGATAGTCGCGGCTCTCATCCTCGTAGTGGCGCTCATCGTGATCACCAAACCATGGAAGCTGCTAGATAGTTGTCATGCTCCCGATGAATTCTGCGCTTTAGCTTCCCAGCTTGAAGAAAAGGATGGCGTCGAAGCAACCGCTGTGGACTATGAAGTTACTGCCGTTGATGCCAAAGATGGCGACCGCTCAACGGTCCGTTGGACCGTTGAGCTAGCTGAAGATCTTGACAGTGCGCAGGCCGGCGAACTCGCTTCCGCTGTTTCGGCACAAGTCCAAAGCTTCATCGCTTCTCGCCCGTTGGTACAAAGCTCATTGCGTTTTGTCGCTGGAGAACCCCAAGAATCATCGATTCCGGACTTCAAGTTATATCCGTTGGACGTCTCGGATAGTTCAGAGGCCAAGGCTCAAGTCGCACGGGGCTTTGCGCTACATCAGCTCGGCGCACAAAAAGTCGGCCAGAATTCCGCGACCGCCGAAAATACTCAAGTGCTGACGGTCTTGGCAGACTACGCTTCGAACCAGGGTGCTCCAATTACCTTAGAACTAGCCGATGGTTCCATTCGGTATACGCCCACCACAGGGTTTGATATTGCCCAGCTTGCTTTAGCTATTGAAGCTGCAGGCCTTGGACCCGTGGAATCGGCAATCATGGATTCGTCTGGGCTTTCGGTGCATACCAAAACTGCTGCTGATTCGAAGGAAACCGCTCAGATCAAGAAGTGGCTGACCGAGCATGAGCCTCTCAAAGAACCGATGGCATTCACCTTATCCAGCCCCGGTTTTGCCGACATCATCCAAGGTTGGCTTGGAGACAAAATTCCTGAATCCCTGATTGCTAGGCCTGCGCGGTTGCCTGAAGCTGTGACGCCTTGGCCGCAGGATGCTGCCGCTCAAATCTGCACTGACAAAGATCTTGCCCTAAGCCTCGGCTCTCCCGATGCAGCAACAGGTTCACGCTACATGGCCGTATACGCCAAGAACATTTCTGGCGGTGCCTGCGCAGTTAATGGCTATCCGCAGATTCAATTTCTCAACGCTGACGGTGAGCCACAGCAGGACGTCACGCTAACTAAGATGCCACACATTCAATCTCAGCGCGCTGTGATTCCTGCTGGTGAAAGCATCTTGTCCGCCTTGCAATGGAAGGCCATGTCCACGGCCAACGACCCGGATCAAACTACGAGGTTGCGCATCAGCGCAGCTTCAGGTTTTAGCGCCACCGAGCTTGCCAGTATGTATGAACAATCAGCAACTAGCTTGGACATTCTAGACGGCGGCGAAGTCAGCCAGAGCCCGTGGGTTCAAGCACTAGATGGCTGGGCGCTACCGGATTCTTCCGGTTAGCGGCCAGCCATCTAGGGGTACCGAACTGCGCAGACTACTGCTCGCGCGGCGGGAACTTCTTGTACTTGCGGTAGTGGTTAATCGCATTGAGCACTAGGTAAGCCTTACGGCGTGGGTGCTTCTCTGCAGCGAATTTCAACGGGTTGGATACCTTGCCAGCTTTGAGCAGGGCAGCTGCCTTCTTCCCGGTTGCACTGCCCAAGAAACGTCCCAGCAGGTGGTGTGGCAGGACGGTGAACAGGTGCTCACGACGCAACTGCAGCACGCCAGCAGGCGTTTCCATGACTGCATCGGTTTGTGGGTCACCGCTATCAAATTCAGGACCCAAGAATTCGGTGACGTAGAAACGGGCCGGGTTCACCCCAGCAGCGGTCAGATAGAAGTGGTTGCGGCCCAAGCGTGGGTTGATCTCGAAGAATTTCACCGTGTTATCTCGGCGATCAAACTTCGCATCAATCATTGCGATACCGCGCCATCCGAGTTCTTCAAGCATGCGCGCACCATCGGCGGCCATCTGATCATTTTGACCGGTGACGATTGCCGCGGAATTGCCCAGTACCAGCGGGGCGTGTTCTTCAATGACGACTTCCCCATAACCAGCAAAGATGACCTTGCCTTCTTTGGTAGCGAAGTAGGTGCACAAACGCATAGCGTCGTCCCCGCCAGGCACGTATTCCTGCAGGACGTAGCCGGAGGCATAACCGCTGGCGTCAATCTTGGACAACAGTGTTTCCAGATCATCACGGTTATTGATGGTGTGGATTTTCTGTTTGCCCTCGAACTTCGCGGCGATCCAATCCGCGGAGCTTGATGGCTTACCGATCATCGGATAGGTGAACTCCTTGGCCATGAGTTCAAGGTCATTGCCAGGGTAGTACACGGCGGTGCGTGGGTGCGCGATCTCAAACTTTTCTGCCAGCGCGTAAAAGTTCTCCTTCAGCGCGGCCGCTTCAATGATCTCCAGCTCTGGGTAGGGAATCACGAAGTGTGCTTCGAGCTGCTCACGGTGCTTGGCAATGAGCATGATGTGGAAGTCCAACGAGCCGAAGAGCATCAGTGGGCGCGCAGTGTTTGCGGTGAGTTCTGCGGCCAGCTCGATCAGGGCTGACACGACGCTGTCTTCATCAGCCATGGAGCCTATGGGGCGCAGTTCGATGGCTACCGAATGCTCGATAACTCCGTTACCTGCTGCGGGCAGGACTACCGAACGAACTCCGTAGGCTTCATAAAATTCGCGCGCCAGTGTGTAGGTGCCAATGTCGCCGCCGAGAATGACGGGGACGAATGGCTGGGTTTCTTCGATTGCCATGAGTACTGTTTTCCCTACTTCTTGCGCCAGTTCATGTACTTTTCGAAGGCCCAGGCCAGCGGCTTGTTCAGCGCTAGGTCCCATTCGCCGTTGGTCTGCACGATGTCACAGCCGGTATTGGTTTTGAACTTGGTCAGACCCGAGAGGTGGTGTTCCTTATCCAGGGTTGCGCTCACGCCGCCCTGGTCAAGGTAGCGGCAACCGGCAGCGATGGAGTCTTCCACCATGCGGTTCATAATCGCCTTAGGGGCAAAGAGTTTGCGCTGCTCATTGGAGGAGGCACCGTACAGGTACCAGGCCAGGTTAGAAGAGCGGATCACGATGGAGGCGGCCAAATCCACGCCTTCATTACTCGCGATGTACAGAGTGCAAGAACCTGGAACGGCTTCGTTGAGCACCTTGTGCATGGTCTCGAAGTAGCTCAGTGGACGGCCGGTGAAGTCTTGGCGGTCTGCGGTGGTGTTGTACAGGGCATGGAATCGAGCCATGTCCGCGGTGTCTCCCACTTCAACTTCCAAGGTGCTCTTGAGCGCCTTACGAGTTTCGTTGCGGGTGGTCGCGGAGTAGCTGGCCATCACCTGCTCAACGTCCAGCTGGGTGCCATTTTCATCCTGCAGTGCTACCCGAGCGACGTATTCGGGCTGGCCTGCGCCGAAGTCTAGGCCGACGTCTTCCTTGGTGAACCCCAGGTCTAGCAGGGCGTCGTTCAAGGCCAGTGCCTGGGCCGACGAGCTTTTCAGCTCTAGGTCAGAAAGTTGGGCGAAGCCTTCCTTGCCAAGGTTTTTGCGTACAGCGCCGGCTGCCCAGGTGCGTACTTCGCGGCCTGGGCCCATCTTCAGCTGGAAGGCACCACGGTTGCGCAGGTACGCAGCAAGCGGGCGGATGACCTTTTCGGCTGGGTGCGCCTGGAAGTCAATCACTGGACCATCTGGCACATAGGCCAGTGTCTTCTTGATGACTGGGGCAGCGCGGTGCAGTACTAGCGCGGTGCCTACCAGTTCGTCTTGGTCAAACCAGCCGATGGATTCACCACGCCAGCCGCCCTTGACTCGGGCCCATTCTGGACGCTGCAAAAAGCTGACGTCGAGGGCGGTCTCAAGGAAAACTGAGTGTTCGGCGCTGGTAATCGGACGCACGTGCAGGTCGTTGTGGCTCACGGATGAAATCTTATCGTGCTTCGTGGACTTAAGTAGGGAGGTTGAATACCCCTAGGGGGTACTTGATTTAATACCCCATAGGGGTATTCTAGAAATATGGAAACCACGCAGAGCGTTGATGAGCATGCACAGCATCATGGCTACCACGCGGATAAAGCCGCGCTGGAACGCCGCCTGAAGCGTATTGAAGGCCAAGTTCGCGGAGTGGCCAAGATGGTTGATGAAGACAAATACTGCATCGATATTTTGACCCAGATTTCGGCGATCAACGCAGCATTACACAAGGTCAGCGTGCAGCTGATCGATGACCACATCGGCCATTGTGTGGTTGATGCGGCGAAGTCCTCGCTGGAAACCGGGGACCCGAGCATTGCGCAGGAGAAAATCTCCGAGGCCACCGCAGCGATATCGCGTCTGGTCCGATAAGCGTTTTTTCACCTAGATTTCCGATTCACACAAAATTCATCGAAAGAGAGCAAGATCATGAGCCACGAATGCAACTGCGGATGCTCCAATGAGAACAACTCGAAGACCTCCCAGGGCCTACAGATCACCACTCGTGATCAGGCAACTCCCCTAAACATCCAAACGGAACTGAAGATCTCCGGCATGACGTGCGGCCACTGCGTCGCCTCGGTCACCGAAGAACTCAAGGAACTTTCCGGCGTACAAAACGTCGACGTCGTACTCGATGCCAAGGGCATCTCCACGGCCACCGTCACCGCAACGCAGCAGCTGAGCGAAGCAAGCCTGCGCGAAGCGATCGACGAGGCCGGTTACACCCTAGAAGCAATCAACGCCTAGCCACCCGCGCCAGGCACAGCCCGTAAACAACGGGCCAGAAAGTGCAAGGTAGAAATAATGAGCTCCCACGCACCCCAGAAGCCAATCGCAGAACTGCGTACCGTCGATCTTGATATTCAAGGCATGACGTGCGCTTCCTGCGTGAACCGAGTGGAACGCAAACTGGGCAAGCTGCCCGGTGTCAGCGCCTTGGTAAACCTCCCGCTGGAAACAGCAAAGGTTCAGGTACCGGTGGATGTCAGCGACGAAACGCTGATCAATACCGTTGAAGCTGCCGGCTACGGCGCCTCGGTAAAAAAGCCAGCGCAGCCTGAGCAGCATCACCACGAAGGGGATGAACATTCGGGTCATGAGCATTTGGTCCCCAACCATCTGTTGCGACGGCTGATCATTTCGGCGGCTTTCACCATCCCGCTGTTTGTGATCTCCATGGTCCCAGCCGCGCAGTTCCCTCACTGGGGATGGGTAGCCTTTGCCCTGGCCACCCCAGTGGTCTTCTATGGTGCGTGGCCTTTCCATAAGGCAGCAGCAATCAACGCCCGGCATCTGTCCTCCACCATGGATACTTTGGTGTCTCTCGGTGTGCTGGCCGCCTATCTCTTCTCGGCAATCCAGCTTGTTCTGGATCCGCAGATGACGGCGCACGTTGGCATGCCCATGAGCGAGCATGCCCTCTACTTTGAGACCGCAGGCGTTGTGGCTACCTTGCTGTTGCTTGGACGGTTTCTGGAGCATCGCGCCAAGACGTCGGCATCTGACGCGCTGAAATCTTTGCTCAGTCTGGGAGCGAAGGAAGCTGTACTGCTGCGTGATGGCCAAGAAGTGAAGATCTCGGCCAGTGCATTGCAGCCAGGAGATCACTTTGTGGTGCGCCCCGGTGAGAAAATCGCCACCGATGGCACGGTCACCCACGGTGATAGCGCGGTAGATACCTCATTGCTCACTGGCGAATCCGTACCGCAACAGGTTCGCGTGGGCTCCGAAGTTACCGGTGCAACCCTGAACACTTCTGGCCGTCTAGTAATTGAAGCCACCCGCGTAGGTGAAGAAACAACCCTGGCCCAGATGGGCAAGCTAGTCTCCGAGGCACAGTCCGGCAAGGCACCCATTGCGCGGCTTGCCGATCGCATCTCGGCCGTCTTTGTGCCGATTGTTCTGGGCATCGCAGTACTCACCTTTGTTATTTGGTGGCTGGTTTCCGCTGATCCATACCAAGCATTCAGTGCAGCTGTTGCTGTGCTAGTCATTGCTTGCCCTTGTGCTTTAGGTCTTGCCACCCCCATCGGTTTGTTGGTGGGTACCGGCCGTGGAGCTCAACTGGGTATCTTGATCCGTGGCCCACAGGTTTTGGAAGACACACGCAAACTGGACACGATTGTTCTAGATAAGACCGGCACCGTCACCACCGGAGTGATGACACATACGGGCACAACCACCGCCGCTGGAGTGGACGCAACTGAAGTTTTGCTGTTGACCGCAGCAGTGGAACACCATTCAGAACATCCAATTGCCCAGGCTATCGCCACCGCCGGTGCCAACGTTGGCACGCTTCCCGAGGTGAGTAATTTCCGCTCGGAGCCCGGTGGCGGAGTATCGGGAACCGTGGCTGGGAAGACCATTGTTGTTGGCCGGCCCAGCTGGCTTGAAGCCCAGGGAACGCTACTTGATTCCTCGGCCCGCTCTTTGCTCGAAGAGGCTGAAGCAGCCGGCGCCACTGCGATTCTGGTTGCGGTCGATGCCCAGTTCCAAGCGGTGATTTCCGTTGCTGATCAAGTCAAAGAAACTTCTTCAGAAGCGATCAATGAACTGCAATCCCGTGGTCTGCGGGTAGTTTTACTTACCGGTGATAACCCATCGGTGGCCGCCAAGGTGGCAACACAAGTTGGCATCAAGTCTGACGATGTTTTTGCTGGTGTACTGCCAAGCGAAAAGGCCAAGGCTATCTCTTCGCTGCAGGAGCAGGGCAAGGTTGTGGCCATGGTGGGTGACGGTGTGAACGACGCTCCGGCGTTGGCTCAAGCCGATCTCGGCATCGCCATGGGCTCCGGCACCGACGTTGCCATTGAAGCTGCAGATATTACTCTGATGGGCAATGACCTTCATCAGGTCGCTGCCGCCATTGATCTATCGGACAAAACCTTGGCCACGATCAAGATGAACCTGTTCTGGGCTTTCGCCTACAACACTGCGGGTATCCCGATCGCGGCCTTGGGTTTGCTCAATCCAATGATTGCTGGTGCCGCTATGGCAGCCAGCTCCGTTCTGGTGGTTGCCAACTCACTGCGCCTTCGCAGCTTTGGCAAATAGCCCGGCGGTTACGGAGTCTCCCTGACGCTGGTCAGGACTTTCTTCAGAGTTGAGTACTGCTCACTTGCCACGAAAGTCTTGGCCTCGTCGAGGGTGGTATCCCCGTCCTCATCAAGTCCCAGTGCGTGCAGGTACTCAGGATTCATGGCCATGATTGGGGTTTCCTCGGCACTGGTTTTGAAGTAATCAATTGCCGGTGCTTCGGTCCAGTTTTGCCATACATCATCGATGATGACGGCAACACTCAAATCCCTGTCGCCGAGGCTGGCTTCCCGGTAGTAGGAGACCACACTGGTCGGTGCGTACTGCAAATCAGGCGCTGGGGCCGAGTCGAGCACCTCGCGCTTATAGGTGTTCGGGTTGTCAGTGTCCCTGAAACTAGTCGTTTCAAGATCCAATGCGAGATTCTTCTTTGAATCCAAGATCTTGTAGACCGAATAGTCGTCTTGGCATCCATATTCACAATCTTCAACGATTTCCCAGTCTTGCGGCAGGTCAAAGGTGACGTTGTACAGCGAAACGGTACGCCAGGTACCCCCGGATCTTCGGTTGGTTCCGTTGGCTCAGGTGTCGGAGTTGGCTTGGCAGTTGGTGGTCCGGCATGCTCCGGTGCCGGCGCCCAACTCGGCGGACCTGCATGGCCCGGTGGGCCGACATGATCCGGACGTCCTGCATGATCAGGTGGTGCTGCGATGGCAACTGCATTGCTGGTAAGCAGAAGCCTCGCTGCCAGTACTGCGCCACCCTTGGATAGCGACTTGAGAATGGGTTTCATTGTGGGGTCCTCTCTCCCGTCCACAATGATGAAACTGACCCGACCTTTAATCAAGAGTCCGGATATAAAGATACTGCCTCGGTTTGGTATCACTAATGTCTCGGTACGGCCCCCAAAGAAACCTTGCGCCATGAGACTTGCGTCACATTCACCGCTCAGGGCATACTGTGACGGTAATCACCACAATGCCATTGATACGTGGCGGGAGAGTCCCGCCCTCACCAAGGGCGGGCGCCGTAGGAGCAATTTCCTCCCCGGGAAACTCTCAGGCCCCCGTACCGCCACGAGAAGGCAACTCTGGAAAGCAGCGCAGAATGAACTGCGCTCACCGAAGGAGCAAGCTTCGCCCAGTAGTCGGGTTGAAGTGAAAACTCTCAGGTTCATATACAGATTGGGGAGGGACCACGAACAGTGACGCTTTGTGCGCATTAGATTCGACGGCTCTCTCCAGTGGCATAGGCAGTAGCTGCTCTTAGCGCAGCGAGCTGACGTTGCCTTCCCGGAGCCGGCGAATCTGGCGTCTTGAGCAAAGCAAGTTGCTAGGCGTCACGCCACACTCCTGGAAGGCAACCAGCATGAGTACCACCAGTTCTGATCCCACACTTGAACGCGGACTATCAAACCGACACATCCAGCTCATCGCCATTGGCGGTGCCATCGGCACCGGCCTGTTCATGGGTTCGGGTAAAACGATCTCCGTCGCCGGCCCGTCAGTCATCTTTGTCTACATCATCATCGGCTTCATGCTCTTCTTCGTCATGCGGGCGATGGGCGAGCTACTGCTGAGCAACCTCAATTACAAGACTTTCGCCGACTTCGCAGGAGACCTGCTGGGCCCCTGGGCGGCGTTCTTCACCGGCTGGACCTATTGGTTCTGCTGGGTGGTCACCGGCATTGCCGACGTCGTGGCCATCGCCCACTACGTTGCTTACTGGTGGGGTGAGCTACCACTATGGATTCCCGCTCTGGGCTGCATCGCGCTACTACTCGTGCTGAATCTGGCCACCGTGAAAGCCTTCGGCGAAACCGAATTCTGGTTCGCGCTGATCAAGATCATCGCCATCGGCGCACTGATCATTATTGGGCTAGTCATGATCATCACCGGGTTCCAACACAATGGTGCCACCGCATCGGTGAGTAATCTGTGGGCCAATGGCGGAATGTTCCCTACGGGCTTCATGGGCTTTGTCGCAGGGTTCCAAATCGCCGTATTTGCCTTTGTGGGCATCGAATTAGTGGGTACAACTGCCGCCGAAACAAAGGATCCTGAGAAGACCCTGCCCAAGGCCATCAACTCCATCCCGATCCGCATTCTGTTCTTCTACGTCGGCGCCTTGATCATCTTGATGACTGTCCAACCATGGAAGCTGTTCTCCCCGGAAAACTCGCCATTTGTCGGGATGTTCACCCTAGCCGGGCTGGCTGGGGCGGCCGGCATCATCAACTTTGTGGTGCTCACTTCCGCGACCTCCAGCGCCAATTCCGGCATCTACTCCACTTCCCGCATGCTGCGCGGCCTAGCCCTAGAAAACGATGCTCCAAAGAGCTTTGCCAAGCTTTCGCACCGCAAAGTTCCCAAGAACGCCCTGATGTTCTCGTGCATGTTCCTGCTGGCCGGGGTTGTCCTGCTCTACAGTGGCGATTCGGTGATGGGAGCCTTCACGTTGGTTACTACCGTTTCGGCTTTGTGCTTCATGTTTGTATGGACGATCATTCTGCTCAGTTACCTGGTGTTCCGCGCCCGCCGCCCTCACCTGCACGATGCGTCGGCCTACAAGGTTCCCGGTGGTCGAGTGATGCCGTACATAGTTCTGGGCTTCTTCGGATTTATTCTGTGGGCCTTGACCACTCAGCCAGATACTCTTGTTGCCCTACTGGTCACACCCATCTGGTTCCTGCTACTGGGTATTGCCTACCTCGTGATCCGCCGCCACCCGAGGCACCAAGCGCTACGTATGGCGCACGTGGGCAAGGTGGCCCAGGAACGCTATGAAGCCGCGGCCTACCGAGATGCTCAGGCGTTTGGCCATCGCGATATTCCAGCCACGGATAAGGTTCTGGAGCAAAAGGCGCATAAGTAGCCCAAGGTACCTCAGCGCGACAGCCGGCTGCCCCGGACCTTAGGCCTAGGGTCCGGGGCAGCCTGCGTATTCACTGTGGACGCTGTACCTCGGGACTAATTACTGCGATGATGAAATTTGGCGGCCTCTGGCCAGCACCATGGGATGACCCTCCGCCTTCAGGAGATACACCATGACTGTCCTTCGACAGATTCCATTTCATGAATCACCAACAGCATTAAATCTGAAGCAGCGTTTAGCCGCTCTTGATGATTGGATAGCAGACGAGGATTCATTCAGAGTTTCCTACCGATTTGAATCCAGCAGCACCGCATTAGAATTCATTACCCTCGTGGGCTTGCTCGCTGAGAAGGTGGACCTTCACCCGCAGGTGGATTGGCGTGCTGATGTTGTCACGCTTCGTTTAGCCCATGAATTGAATACCGAAATTACCGAGCAGGATCTTTCACTGGCCCGCCGCATTTCCACGGACGCGCACCGACTGAGCTGCGTGGTGCTCAAGCTAAAGCAAGAGACCGCAGCCCAACCCAAGGGCAAACCAGAAGTGCTACTGGGCGGCCTTTCGGCGACTCGCTAATACTCCGATCACGATGCTCTGCACTGCGCCAACACCGGCGCCCAGTGCGGTCATCGCGATCCGGTCAATCAGTAAGCTAGAAGCCGGTTCCGGGCTGACCATGTGAACCATCAATAGCGCGGTGACGGTCATGAAGATCATGCCAACGGCGTAGTTGCGCAAGATGACCAGCTCAATGCAGATCTGACCAATAATCGCCACCAGCAAGATGACCCAGATGGGCGGCTGGAAGGCAAAAACTGCGGCGGCCAGCAGTACACCAATGCAGGTTCCGACACTACGCTGTAGCCCTCTGGCCACCCGCGCATAGGTATCAATTCCAGTTACGGCTGCAATGGCACCAAGGCTGGCCCAGTACCAGTGCCCACCACCAACCAGCTGAGCGACGATGGCTGCCAGTAGCACGCCGGATCCCATCTGGAGTGATTCGGGCAGGGCGCGTGCCGATGGGGCCCAAGAGATCCCTCGACCCAACGTGTGGAATAGGTGCGCCCGACGCAGCGACAGACCAAGCATGAACAGCAGACTGAAGATCATCGTTCCGCCACCAACGAGCAGCACACCGATGAACGAGTTAGTTGTAGCGGGAACGGTGATGCAAGCGCCACCTGCGAAGACCGCAAAGACAGGTCCTGGTGGCATCCATCGGGCTGCGTGAGAAACATAGTGCGCGCCAAAACCAATCAGCGCCAGCACGACGACGCAGATGAAAAATGGCGCGTGGATGTACGAGAAATAGGTTCCCAGCAGCATGGCGGCCAGCTGCACCAGACCTACGGAAAGCTGCTGCCAAAAACGTGGCGCGTAGGAATCGTAACGTCCAAAGACCGAACAGAAAGCACCAAAGGCGGCATACATTGCCCAGTCCAGGTGGCCGGTGATGGTGACCAACACCAGCGGGACGGTCAGTGCCAGCGCTGCCTTAGCGGCCGGGATCACCGAGGGTTTAGGTGGCGCGACAACTAGACTGCGTGCGAGGACTTCTTTAACATGTTGTTTCATTAGCGTGCCTCGCCATCTTTGATGGCTACCTGCTGAAGCAATGAACGCAGCGTTGCTTGTTGCTTGGCATCAAGCGCACCAAAAACGTCAGCTTCGCTACGTTGCGCCGCGGCGGTGGCCCGTGCGGTGAACTTCTTGCCGGCGTTCGTCAGTGTGACGATGTTGCGCCGGCGGTCCGCCGGGTCAACACTGCGCTCTAAGATCTTTCGTTCGGCCAGCTCGTCCAAGTAGGCCACTAAGTGCCCGCGGTTCAGGTTTGAATGCTTGGCCAAGTCATTTTGCGACATTGGCCCGAACTCGGCGAGCGCGCAAACGATCATGAAGTGGTTGCGTGTCAGTGATTCTGATTCCATGAGCTCGGTGAGTTCTTGGGTGCCTATACGTCCAGCCCGCGAGGTCAGGTAGCTCAGGGAGTTCCATTGGAACTGGGGAATCAGAAAGTCGTTCATCCCTTCAAAATATCATTTCATCCCGAAACTATTTCCGTTTGAGCCGATAATCGAACGAACGTCACATCCGCATGACGGCAACAGCAACGCTGAGGGATGAGCGCAAGGTAAAAACCCTGATGTGCAAAGAAATCTGAAAGTTAAACAGCTAGACCCCCTTGATCTCAAGAATATGAGGGGGTCTGCGCCATTAACTATATTCCTGCTTCACCCAGAATTTCAACGTTTCGTTGACTCACAAGAAAACCTCCGCGAAAGCACCTCTCGATTCCTGGACTCTACGGTTGCCAGACTCAGCAAGGGCAACAACGTGCCAGCAATGGTGGCAACCTCGGATCAGTGGTTTCATTCATGCCTAATGACAACTTTTGGGAAGAATTTTCCGCCCCACACAAGGGCAACCAAACAAGCGGGCATCACGATGCGGTTAGGCTTGTAAGGCAGTCAATCCACCCTTATTCAGGAACGAATTATGACCTTTGCTCCAGACATCGAAGCCTCACTTAAGACCGTCGTGAACCTCCTGAACACCGAGGTGCAAATAATCGACATGCTCTCCACCGTGGCTGATCTGGATGAGTTCCTTGACTCTGAAAATTTTGAAGGCTCCCGCGCTCACAACCAGGCCGAACTTCGTTCCATTCGTCAGCTGCGTTCCCAGCTCAAGAGCATCTGGACTGGAGATGAGGAAGAAGCAGTATTTAGGGTCAATCAGATCCTTCGTAACGCCAACGCCCAGCCACAGTTGATCAAGAGTGAAAACCTCGGATATCACCTGCACGCCACAACCACCAGCACTCCGCTCTACGACCGGTTGGCAGTGGACGCAGCCATGTCACTTGCTGAGGTCATTCGTGCTGGCGGTTTAGATCGACTGCGAATCTGCGCTTCTTCCGATTGCCACAACGCCCTGCTAGATCTGTCACGAAACCGCTCAAAGATCTATTGCGATATCGGCAATTGTGCCAACCGTGAGCATGTTCGCGCCTATCGTGCGCGCAAGGCAGCAAAACACTCGTAGTCACTGTCCTAGTGGTTGATCCGCATCATCCAGTGAATGTAACCCGTACTTGTGCGCCAAGACATGTACCGTCTCACTAATGCGCCGGCGGTACTCAACCGGTGCATTAGAAGAGCGCCCATACAGCTTCTCAAATTGCGGGCCTAGTTCAGGGCGATGCGTGCGCACCCACGCTTGAATCGATTCGAGAGCGCCCGGTCGAAGATGCATCACCCCGTGCATGACAGCCTTGGCACCGGAGCTGGCAATCAGTTCCATAGCGCGCTCTAAGTGTTCCGCTGAATCCAAGAGAAACGGAATGATGGGCATCAAGAAGACGGTGACGTCGAATCCCGCGTTGGTCAGTAACCTGACCGTCTCTAGTCGGGCTTCGGCCTTTGGTGCGCCGGGTTCCATCAGCTCGCGCAGGCTTTCATCAAAGATCGCAATAGACATGCTGATACTAATATCTACGCGCTCCCGTGCCGCCTTGAGTAGAGGGATGTCCCGCCGAATCAAGCTGCTCTTGGTCAGGATGGAAAACGGAGTATCGTGTGCCGCTAGCGTTTGGATGATGCCCGGCATGAGTTGATAGCGTCCTTCAGCACGCTGGTACGGATCAGTGTTTGATCCCAGCGCAACCAGTTCACGCTTCCACGTACGTTTTCTTCTCAGTTCCTGGTCCAGCGCTTGAACAATATTTGTTTTCACGATGATTTGTTGGTCAAAATCTGGCCCGCTATTGAGCCCCAGGTATTCGTGGGTGCTGCGGGCAAAACAATAACGGCAGCCCATCGTGCATCCTCGGTAAGGATTGATGGTCCAGCGAAACGGCATTCGCGAGGTTTCTGGCACTTTAGTCAGTGCTGATTTGGATTCGACTTCATGAAATTCGATTCCTGCGAACTCCGGCGTACGAACCGTGCGGGTGACTCCCGAGAGTTTTAGTACGGCAGCTCCAGTGATGACGTCTCGTTCAACGGCGTCTTTCTGAGCATCCCAGCGCATTGGTTTTGGTTCAATATTTCCGGCTGGTTTTGCCATTGGTCCTTCTCACTCCTGGACGGTGACGCCAAGTTCAGGATCAGATCCCAAGCTCGGCTCAACAGTTTCCGATACCTGACTACCGGATCACCTTTCCGGTCAAGACGGTCAGATAATTCTATACCTCGTTCCGATATACCACGAATCGAGGTATGATGTTCACGTGATTGAGTTGATGATTCTGGGATTCTTGTCTGAAGGCCGTCTCCACGGCTATGAGCTTCGACGTCGAATGGAAGAGCTCGGTGGGCACGCCCGCAAGATCAGTGACGGCACCCTTTATCCAGCCATCACCCGACTTGCCAAAGCTGGGTACGTGACTAAAGAAAGCGAACCCGGAGTAGCGGGCGCTCAGCGGCAAACCTTAGGCCTCACCGAGGCTGGGCACGTTCGCCTTCTGGCAATTCTGCGGGACGCTTCCGGACTAGCCATCACCGACCTGACACATTTTTTCACCGTCCTCACTTTCCTTTCTGTCTTACCTGATGCCGAAGAAAGAAACGCAGTGCTTCAGCGACGCTTGGACTTTCTCGAAGCACCAGCCAGCTTCTACTCAAATGAGGGAGTTCGCGTGAAGATTGCAGACATGACGGATCCATACCGGAGAGGTGCTCAGCGCAGCGCCCGCGCCTTGCGCAATGAAGAACGCAAGTGGATTCGCGAGCTTCTCAATGACAACGAAGGAAAATGATCCAAATGACCATGCGTGCAGTCGTCTTATCTCAGCCCGGACCAGTGTCCAACTTACAGCTTCAATCCCTACCCATTCCAGAACCAACCGAGGGCTGGATTCGCATCCGCGTTCGCGCGGCGGGAATGAACCGGTCAGAACTTCACACCCGGCTTGGGTTGGCCGGCGACTCAGTGCAGATGCCTCGAGTCCTAGGCATTGAAGCGGTTGGCACAGTGGACCTTGATCCCAGCGGCACGTTTACCACCGAAACTCAGGTGGCCACCATGATGGGTGGCATGGGACGCACCTTTGACGGCGGTTACGCCGAATACACCTGCGTTCCAGTCAACCAGGTGATTCCATTTACCTCCGAGTTGCCATGGGAAGTTCTTGGCGCAGTACCGGAGATGCTTCAAACTTCCTACGGAACGTTGAGTGTAGGTCTGGATGCCCAGCCTGGACAAAGCATCCTCATTCGGGGCGGAACATCCTCAATTGGCATGACCATTGCAGTGCTGGCTAAGTTGATAAACATGACCGTCATTTCAACCACCCGAGACAAAACCAAGGGCGATAGGTTGCGTGAGCTTGGAGTGGACCACATCATCATTGATGATGGAAACGTTGCGGAGCAAGTACGGGAAATCTATCCGGAAGGAGTTGATGCGGCCGTTGAGCTTGTCGGCACCCCGACACTTCGCGATACGCTCTTGGCAACACGGATGCACGGGACCGTTTGTTTCACCGGCATGCTTTCTAACCAGTGGACAGTGAAGGACTTCTACCCCATCGACTACCTGCCTCGCGGTGTGCGACTCTCCGCCTATTCAGGTGAATCGAGGGATCTTCCAGCCACCGTACTGCAACGCTTCTTGGATCAGGTTGCCGCTGGTTCCGCCACCGTTCCACTAGACCGGACTTTTGAGCTCACTGAAGTTCAGGATGCCCATGCCCTAATGGAATCAGATAAGGCTTGCGGCAAACTCGTACTCTTACCCTGAGTACCTGACTTCTTCAGTCATTGGAGAGCTCTTGGTTCTGCGCGTTGTCGGCCATGCCCATTTGACCTTCGGATTCGTTCTCGACAAGGTCCTGCGCCAGCGAACGAATCGTGTCTGCCACGATTTTCTTGTGGCCAGCCACTGATTTTTTCCCCAAGATCACTTGGTGAACATTGGGTGTGGCCAGCAGAGAATTGCACAGCGACACTACAACAAACAGCAGGTTCTGCGCGTCCTCTAAGTTGCTGATACCCAGAGCATTGCGAATCTCTTGAACTTTGGATTCAGCTCGCACCGAGCGTTCTTTGGCGCCAGCTGCACTGCCATGTTCAAGACCTTCCCAATGAGCAAGCCGTGCCATTTTTGAGTTCTTTGAGGAGAAGTCAAAGTATTTTTCAGCGAATGCCACGATACTTTCGATGCCCTGACCCACCACCGTGACGGCGTCAAGGGCCGTGGACAATTCGTGCACCAAGGCCGCCTCAAAGAGTCCCTCTTTGTTGCCAAAGTAGAAGTAAATCCGCTCTGGGTTGCATCCCGATTTATTTGAAATCTCTCGAATTCGGGAGCCAGCAAACCCACGGTCTGCAAATTCTTCAACCGCAGCGGTGAGCAATTTTTGACGAGTCGCTTCCGTATCCCAGCTCATGAGTCAATCGTATCTCCAAACAGTTGTTTGGTAATTATTCCGCCGGACACGTAAACTGACTTCACACATATAGTTGGAGATTCATGACCCCCACGAGCAACGAGCTAGCGACCGACGAGACTTATGCAGATTTGCTGACTCCACCAAAACTCCCCTCCGTACACACCAGAGCGGCGTTAACATGGCTAGCCATTTTCCCGATGGTGTCTGCGGGAATGTTGGTGTTGGCGTGGCTTGCTCCCCCGTGGCATCCAGTTCTTCGCTCCCTGGTGCTGACGTTGATTGTCGTTCCGCTGACCGTTTACATCACCGTCCCAGCGTTGCTCAAAGCGCACCACAAGACGGTGAACCGCACCTGGCGCAAGCCTCGTCCTGTGATCACTGAGGTAGACAGTGCCCTGCCTACCGAAGGCGCCTAAGCAACCACATCCAGCGACGCACCTGCGGCCCAATTTGCGCTTGTGCACGGTGATCACCGGTTTTGACTCGGTGATTCCTCGCCTTTAACCCGATCAGCACCCTATGATGAACACACCACCAGTACACCGGAGTTGTAGTAGCTGAAAGGACAGGTCATGTCACAAGGAACGCACGCATCAGATGACTACGAGGCACGTCTGGAAGCCGGTCACAGCAATCCGTTGATGGCCGCTGGTCGCTGGGTAGTGGCACTGGCTTCAGCAAGTTTTGGCGACGGTGAATTCGAAGCCAATGAGCCACAGGTCGTTGTGCACTCACGTGTGGATGATTCGGTACTGTTGCGCATGACCACTTCCAGTTTGGAAGAGGCCGAACGCCTGATCGTGCAGATTCGCGAAGACTTAGAAAATCTCAGCCCGGAGGAATTCCGTAATGAGTGGGAATCCGCAGGCGACCAAGAACGCTAGCCGTGAGCGAGCACTAACCGAGGTTAGCGCTCGCTGAGGTTAATGCTCAACAAGGATCCCGTCGATGTCTGCGTAGACCATCGCACCTGGACGCACCTTCACGTCCCCAATGGTGATCACTTCATCTACCGCACCATGTGAACGTTTGACCGTCTTGCGTGGGTTGCTACCAAGCGCCTTGATGCCCAGCTCAAGCTCCGCCAGCGCTGCGCGGTCGCGCACCGCGCCGTGGATAATGACGCCAGCCCAGCCATTAAGCTCCGCACTGGCGGCAATCATGTCGCCCATCAGTGCAAAGCGCAGGGATCCCCCACCATCAACGACCAGGACTGCACCCTCACCGGGGAAGCTCAAGAGCTCCTTGATCAGCCCGTTGTCTTCAAAGCACTTCACTGTGCGCGCTGGACCGTTAAACGATAGGCGTCCGCCGAAGTCTTGGAATTGCACACTAACGGACTGTAAAGCCTCACCATGCTGGTCATAGAGGTCTGCAGTGCTAATCGGTTCCTGCTGCATTCGGGCTCCTTAGAATCTGCGAAGGTGTTCCACAACACAGCATATCGGTGCCCCACGTACCAGCCAGTACAAGTTAGTTGTTACAGATCCAGTTCTGCTTGGTAGGCCTTAGCGTTCAGTGCGCCTAGGCGTGAATGACGTCGTCCATAACCAAGGTAGATCCCGATGCCCACAAGCATCCAAATCCCAAAGACCACCCAGGTAATTCCAGCCAAGTTGAACATCAAGAACAGGCAGGCTGCGATGCCCAGAATGGGGGTGACTGGGTAGAGCGGAACACGGAAAGTACGTGGGGTGGCGGGCTGAGTTTTACGCAGGTACATCACTGAGACACCAACTAGCGCAAAGGCAAAGAGCGTACCGATGCTGGTTGCTTCGGCCAGCTGACCCAAGGGGATCAGTGCGGCGGCAATTGCCACCACCAATCCAGTAACCCAGGTACCAACTACCGGTGTGTGGGTCTTGGGCGAAACCTTGGCGAAGAACTTTGGCACCAGCCCATCGCGCCCCATGGAGAGCAAGATACGCGTCTGTCCGTACAGGGTGGTGAGCACTACCGAGATAATCGCGATGACCGAAGCTAACGCAAAGGCCAGCACCAGCCACTTCTGTCCTGTGATCTCCGAAACGATCTGAACCAGCGCCGCTTCAGAAGTAGCGAACCAGTCCCACTGGCGGGCACCAATAGCGGCAACGGCTACCAGTACGTAGATCGCGGTGACCAGCATCATGGCGATCATGATGGCTCTTGGCAGATCACGCTGCGGGTTTTTTGCTTCCTCGCCGGCGGTGGAGGCAGCATCAAAACCGATGTAAGAGAAGAAGACCATGGAGGCCGCACCGGTGACTCCGGCAGCTCCCATCGGCAACAACGGAGCAAAGTTTCCGGCATCAAAAGCGGTAAAAGCAACAATGACAAAGAAGATCAGAATCGCGATTTTCACCAACACCATCACGGTGTTGGCTAGCGCAGATTCACGGGCACCACGTACCAGCAACAGGGTTGCAAGAACCACCACGATCAGCGCAGAGAGGTTAATAACCCCGCCTTCAACCGGGCCGCCGGCCAAGGAATCAGGCAAGGACAGACCAAAGATCTGCAGGGTCTGGTTGACATACGCGCCAGCGCCCACAGCAACGGCTGCCGCGGAAACCGCGTATTCCAAGACCAGACACCAACCGCATATCCATGCCACACCTTCACCCAAAGTGGCATAGGAGTACGAGTAGCTTGATCCGGACACCGGAACCATGCCAGCCATCTCGGCATAGGACACTGCCGAAAGAAGCGCCGTGATGCCGGCAAGCACAAAGGCAATCCAGATCGCCGGACCAGCCACTGGAACGGCAGATCCAAGGATCACCAAGATGCCGGTTCCGAGGGTTGCACCAACGGAGATCATCACCAGCTGCAAGACGCCCAGTGAGCGCTTAAGCTGCCCGAGCCCTGCGTTGTTGGCTGCGTCGTTGCTCATCGCCTTGATGGACTTGCGGCGGCGCAACTGCTTGCCCAAAGGGGTACTGCCTGATGGCTCGGTGGTGCTGGTGCTACTCACGGGGAATCCTTGAACGTGTTACGGCAAACGAGAACGCGCTGAGACTATCTATGGTGGACAGTCCCAGCGCGTGATGCGTGGTTAAGCTTTATTATCAGTCTTCAAACTTCTTGTCCGGGTTCAAGGAAGATCGGTTCACGCCGGTCCCCTTGCCCAAATCTGGATCATTCTCCTTGCCGGCCATGGTCATCACCGAGATGACCAGCAGGCAAGCGATAAAGGCGATGCCGAAGCACGCTAGGCCGATATCAAAGCGCAAAGGATTTTGTGATCCGCCGGTGGAGCTAACCAGGCCGACAACTCCTGCGATGAGCGCCATGACCAGCGAAAAGCTCAGTGGACCCTTGACCGACTGGCTCCACGGCTGCTTCTTCTTGTCGTTTCCCACCAAGAACTCCGTTTCTACTTTTCGTGCAGGCCTTAAGACTAGTTGCTTTCCGGCTCTGGTGTATCGCTTGCGTTCGCGGTTGCTGCCTTCATTTCGTGGCGATGCCCAAAGCCAGCAATCAGCTCGAAGACCGCCAGAATAATGGTGCCGCCACCAATCAGGCCGAAGAGCGCATGGGCGTCCATGCCCCCGGACAGGCTCAGTGCAATGGCCAAGATCACGCCTACTGCACCGGATACCAGCTGGTTTCTAAACGGCGGGAACTGCTCGCGCAGCTTCGTAAAGACATAAAGCTCGGCAATACCGGAGACTAGGAAAGCGAATGCAGCAATGTAGCTGATCCAGGCGACCGAATCAATAAAGATAGTCGCGATACCTGCCAACATCATCAACCCAGCACCCAGAACGTAAGGGCTACGCGACTTTGCAGGCGCGCTTTCCACCGCTACGTATTGCCACATCAATGCGGCGGTGACCACGAAGAACGCTGCAGTTACATAGGCCAGAGCATTCTGGTCCGCTCCGATCCAGAAGATGGAGAGCAGAGCGTAGATAACGGCAGTGACACCGCGCATAAGGACTGGGCGGAATACTTCTTGGGCTTGAACTGGGGTGGTTGTTGGTGCAGGCACAATTTCTATTCTACCGTTCATAGAACTAACTGCCAGCTGGACCGGGGTTCCTCACATCCTAGGGTGATGATGCTTCTCGCCGAGGGACATCAACAGTTTCAGTTTTCGCATCTTCAAAGCTGCGAATTACCTCCGCTACACGCCCAAGCGCATCCAGGCCGTTCCGCGGGCGCGCACCGCGAGGGTCACCCCGCGTGAGGCCATGAACCCTAGGGCAAAGGCCACCCAGATCCACCAAATTGCCCATGTTGGTTCGGGCGCCAAAGCCAGCACAGCCCACAGCATCGGAAGGTACACCACCAGGTTCACCACGGAAGCCAACCCCAAGTAGCGGGCATCGCCAGCGCCGATCAGTACCCCATCAAGTACAAACACCAGCCCGCACAACGGCTGCGACAAGGCCAGAGCCCACAATCCCACCGTAGTTAGCTGACGGATCTGCTCATCAGGAGTGAAGATCATCGGGAAGATCCATGAGGTGGCTAGCAGCAGAATGCCGGTGGCCGCTCCAAAGTAGATTCCCCAACGACTCATGATGCCGGTGAGTTTGCGGACGCGCTGTGCATCACCGCGGCCTAGTTCTTGGCCAATCATCGCCTGAGCAGCAATCGCCAAAGCATCAAGGGCAAAGGCGAGGAAACTGAAGATGGTGAAGACCAATTGGTGTGCGGCCAAGGTCTGCGTCCCCGAAGACGTCGCTACAAGAACCGTGAGCAGCAGGGCCGCACGCATGGTCAGATTACGCAGCATTAGCCAGGATCCAACTTGACCGGTGGAGATAAATCCTGCCCAGCTCGGCGCCAGCGAGATCCCTTGTTCACGGATCCGCGGTAGCAACATCCACAGGTAGACGGCCGCCATCAACCACTGGGCAATTGAAGTACCTAAGCCCGCACCGGCCACCGACATGTGGGCGCCATAAACCAAGGCGAAGTTCAACACGATATTCAGACCAAAGCCCACGGTGGCAACCACCAGTGGCGTTTTGGTGTCTTGCATTCCGCGCAATACACCGGTGGCCGCGAGCACCAACAGCATGGCGGTCAACCCCGGCAACGAGTAGTGGATGTAGTCCACCGCAAAGTCGGCAGTCACCCCATCTGAACCCATCAGCAGAACCAGCGGTCGGGCGCCGAAGTACCCGAGGACCGAAAGCAGCACACCAATGACAACCGCAAACCACATGCCGTCACGTCCGGCAGCCATGGCTTGGGCTGGTCGTCCGGCACCGATGGCACGTGCCACCGCCGGAGTGGTGGCATAAGCCAAGAAGATCATCAGTCCCACAGCGGTCTGCAACACCGTGGTGCCCAGGGCTGCGCCGGCCAACTCGTTCACTCCAAGGTGGCCAACGATGGCAGAGTCCGCCATCAAGAACAGTGGCTCAGCAATGAGCGCACCGAGGGCGGGCACTGCTAGGGCAAGGATCTGCCGCGAGATGTTCTTCGGGGAATCGATGGGGGTTGATGAGCTCACAGACTCCACTCTACGAAGCACCGCTAGCTTTCACCATTCATGCCCAGCTGGCAAGACAATTCTTGGTAGTGCTCGTCCGCTGGGGATCGCTGAAAAACTAGGCCTTACCCAAGGATGGATCCCGCTTGGATAAGAAGGACGCCAGAAGCATGGCCAACGCCTGCAGCGTGATGACGCTGAGGACAACGCTGCCCCAGCCCAAGTGCATGAACGGAATACCGATGAGCCATCCGAGCACCGATGAACCAACGTAGTAGAACAGGTTGTACAGGCTGGATGCTTGGGCCCGAGCGTCCGCAGCCAAGACAGGAACCCAGCCGCTGGCCACCGCGTGCGCTGCAAAAAATCCGGCGGTGAAGATCAACAGGCCGACAACAATCACGATGAGGTTTCCGGCCAGGGTCAAGGCTAGGCCGAGCGCGCTGAGCAGGATGCTCAGGCGAAGGGTATTACGCCGTCCTATTTTGGCCACCACTTTGCCACTGGCCACCGAGGTGTAGGTGCCAGAAAGGTAAGCCAAGAATACGAGAGCTGCCAGCGAGGATGGGATCAGATACGGTGGGGCTTCCAGGCGGAAAGCGAGGTAGTTGTATACGGCGACAAAGCCACCCATCAGCAAGAAGCCTTGGGCGTAAACCAAAGCCATTTTGCCGCGCAGTGCCCGCCCAAACTTCGCGGCGATGCCCTTGAGGTTTTGGCCTCGGATTGGGGCAAAACCTCGGGCCGGCGGGGCTTTGAGCAAGAAGAACAAAGTGGCCAATCCGGCCATAATGCTCACCGCTGCGATTCCCCAGCGCCATCCTGCGGGTTCGCCGATAAAGCTGGCTACCAGACGTCCGGCCAGCCCGCCCAGGGTGGTACCTGAAATGTACGTGCCGCTAGCTACTGCCACTGCTTTTGGATTAACCTCATCAACGAGGAAGGCCAACGCCGATCCCGGAACGCCGGCCAGGGCAAGCCCTTCAAAGAATCGAATGGCAACTAGGGTTTCAAAATTAGGTGACTGGGTGCTGAGCAAGCCAAGTAGAACCGACGCGATCAGCGCCGCGCAGATCACCTTGCGCCGGCCAATTCGATCCGAGATGATGGCCCACGGGGTGACCGCAAGCGCTAATCCCAAGGTGGCCGAAGAGACGGCCAAGGCAGCTTGAGATGAGCTGATCTGGAAGTAGTCGGAGATGACTGGAAGCAGTCCCTGCACCGCGTATAGCTGAGAGAAAGTGGCAACACCACTAGCAAATAATGCCAGCAGCATGCCACGATAGGCCGGGGTGCGTGGAACATGTCCGGTAAAAGACACTTCTTTAGACTCCTGCAGGAAGTAATGGGTAGATCAGATACACAACTAACAAAGCCACGGTGTTATTCAGCACGTGGAACATGTAGGAATAGGCCATCGACTTACCGCTGAGGATGTAAGCAAGGCCCATCATGATTCCGAGCATGAAGTACGGAACTACTTCTAGCCACGAACTAACGCCAGCTCCAACAAAGTGGATTCCGGCAAACAAGAGTGTGGAGATCAGTAAAGTGATCCAGACATTAAGCTTGCGAGAGAGCTTGCCGATGAGCAGATGACGGAAGAAGTATTCCTCAACAAAGGGGCCAAAGAACGCCGTGACAACCAACATGACCGGTAATGGGACGGTTCCGGCCATGCTTTCTAGGGCAGCCTGGTTTTCGCTGGTGACCGCTTGACCGGTAAGCCCTGCCACCAGCGCGTTGAGCATGATGGTCAGCAGCCAGCCACCGGGCAGCATCAGCCATTTTGCTAACGAGTGGTAGCGCATGGTCTTGAAGGACTCGAAAAATTGCGGCCCGCACTGGATCATGGCCAGCACAAAGAACGTGACATACAGGATCAGGTTGATCCCGAACAACGCCTGATCTTGGGTGTCGAAGGCATCCATATACCCAGGGATCAGGGCGATCAGGCTCGCTGCTCCCCCGATGAAGAAAATCAGGTAGGCCAAGACGGTGAACAGGTCGCCCTTGCTGAATTTTCCAGCGTTGAAGACACGTTGTTTGGGCCTGAGCGGTGCATACTGAGTCGGGTGTTCGGGCCACTGTTGCATGGTACAAGCCTACTGTCGTTAGCTATGGAATTCGTAAACTGTAGGCTGTCTGGCCTATGAATCGCTTCACGTAGAACTTGCAGACATGACAGACCCCGGAACTGGTGCTGTGTGCACAGCACTCATCCCGGGGTCGCTTCGAGCCACGGCCGTAGCCCTAGCTCAATGCAAAACTAGTTGCGGTCGAAACCTTCGCGACCCTTGTCCACAAATGCTGGGAACAGGATCTTGTAGGTTACGCCTGCGATGGCCGCACCAATAATTGGAGCGAGGATAAATAGCCACACCTGACCCAAGGCTTCTGGCCCGGCGAACCAAGCAACACCCAACGAACGCGCTGGGTTAACCGAAGTATTGGTGACCGGGATGGAAACCAAGTGGATCAACGTCAAAGATAGACCAATAGCAATTGGACCGAAGCCCTTTGGTGCACGCTCGTCGGTGGAACCCAGAATCACGTATAGGAAAATGGCGGTGAGCACGATTTCAGCAATCAATGCTGCTACCAGCGAATAGCCATCTGGTGAGCGATCGCCATAACCGTTGGAAGCAAATCCTGATTCAACCGCACTGAAGCCGTCTTTGCCTGAGGCAATCGCGAACAGCACGGCACCTGCTACCGAAGCGGCAACAATCTGCGTAACGATGTATGGTCCAACGTCCTTCCACGGGGTACGGCCGGCGAAGGCTGTTCCGAGGGTGACCGCTGGGTTGAAGTGTCCGCCTGAAATATGGCCGACCGCGTAGGCCATGACCAGCACGGTTAGACCGAAGGCCAGTGAAACACCGACAAATCCGATCCCCATGTTGACCGATTCATCCGCGATGACCTTTGCGGCGAAGATGGCCGAACCACAGCCACCGAAGACCAGCACAAATGTGCCCAAGAATTCTGCCGAGAGTTTTGCGCCCACAGTGGGCACGGCAATGTCTGACATCCGTTCTTTCCCTTTCCTCGATGAATAATGCGAGTTCACTGTCAGCTTATGTCCATCGAAGGACACCTGAATAGAGATTTCACCAATTATTCCGATGCATCTCGCGAAGTATTCTCTTGTCAGGTCGCTTGCCTGCAGTTTTGGGGTTGCTTGTGACAAACGCTGGTAACAAAAGACAAATCCTCACTAGCGGTGGAACTAACCGACAGTTATGCGACTACAGGCCGACGTTCAACTATGGCTGCCGCCAGAATACCGACCACAACGCCAAGGAGATTGCCCATAGCGCAGTCCCATAACATTTGGGATCCTGCCGACGGATTCGCTGCTTGGAGCATCAAGATGACCAACGGGGTGAAAAAACTGAGAGCAAGACCGTAGTTACGCACCATGTAGGCTTCAGTCGGGAACATCAGTCCGATAATCAGGCACCCGGCCGCGACTTCATTGGGCTGAAGATAGCTAATTCCCATCAACACCACGATGCCGGCTAGGGTTCCGGCGATGCGGTTGGCTCCTCGTTGCAGTCGACCTCGGGCGTTGCCGACGGCCAGAGGAACGGCCGCTCCAGCCAGTGTCCACTGAAGGTGCTCAACCTGGAGGAAAATCCCCAACGCCCCAGCTAGGAAAATAACTATCAGGTAGGTTCTGACCCTGCGCAGGATGCCTGGCCAATAAATATCGTGGACGGCTACTACCCGTTGCGCGGCTCGGTCGAATCGCGTCGCTTGGCCGAGCAAGACACTGAACAGCGCGGTGACCACAAACGCCATAAGTCCATCCACAGCGGGCAGGTCCTTCACCGGCAAGGTTCCCAAGGCGCCAAACGCGAAAAGCGGAAAGAAGGCGCCGCCTGGTTTGATCCCAAATCGATCGGCGACCAGCGAGCTGAAGGCAGCCCAAAACATTGCCCCGGCAAGCAACCGCCACCCATGTATTGCCATCGGGGCCACAACGATCCCGCAGATTCCGGCGCCGAGCATCAAAGCCATGGCAATCAGCTGGTTCTTCAGCCGTTGCCAACGATGCGGATCGCGCCCGTACATTCCGACAATTGACCCAAAGACCGCATAGGCAAGTAGATCCACCCGACCCATCAGCAACAGCAAACTGCCTGGGATACCCAAGCCGAGGCCTACGCGCAGGGCCGGACGGATCTCAGGGCTGTGCGCGATGAGGAAGAGTTGCCAGTCCACGAGTGAAGCCATCTTCGACTTGACCTTTGGAATGGCCGCAAAAACGTCGGCCGGTTTTCCCGCCGGCATCACGTAGACCTAGTCTGCACGGCACTTGGCCGCTTGTTTGAACTGACTTGTCCCACTGTACTGTCCCCGCATCTAGTTGCATGACCCGATTCGTTTCTGGGGCTCGGGTCTGCCTCTAGGATCAAGGATCAGACTTGATCAATTCCAACAATCACAATCAATGATTCAATAATGATTCATTATGATCACTAGTGGTTGACTTATCGCTCAACTCAAATGTGTCAAAAATAATCTCCTTTAACGCCTGCGTCATCAAAGTTAACGGTTTGTCATCGACCATGACCACAGAGATTTGAGAGGTGACTTGCGGATTGTCCAGCCGAGTTAGCTCGATTCCTGGAAGGGCGCCCAATGGAGGCAGCCATTGGCGAGGGACAATGCTGGCCCAATGCCCGGTCGACACATGCGCCAAGAGGGTCACTATCGAATCACATTCAATTCGTGGTGAAACCTCCAAAGAATGCTGGCTGAGGGTCTGGTCCAAGACTTGGCGTCCGCGAAGAGAAGAATCGAGAAGACACAGCGGCATTTCCAATGCTGTCGCCCATGACTCAACAGCATCTTTCTTACGCATGCCCGTCGCGGTGAGCAGCACATGCTCCTCTGCATACAGCGGGTACACCAGCAACCCGGCCACATCCTGTGGCTCTGCGTAGATCAGGCCCGCATCAAGCTCGTAGTTCCTGATCTGTCGGACAATCTCTTGTGAACGCAGACTCGCTTGAACATTGATGCGTGTCTCGGGATAGGCTCGCGCAAACTTGTCAGTGAGCATCGCGACCGTGGAAGAGGCAGCGGGAACAGCACCAATGCGCAGTGTGCCGTTCAGACCATGAAGATGATGAGAAACTTCCTGTTTCAGCGACTCATGGTCTTTTAAGAGTTTTCGCGCCCATTTGAGCACGGTCTGCCCTTCGGGGGTCAGGCTCTGGAAAGCGTGGTTCCGCCTAACCAATGGGACACCGAGTTCTTTCTCAAGTTTTCGGATCCCCTCCGATAAGGCCGGCTGGGACACAGCGCATTCTTCAGCGGCCCGGGCAAAATGCCCTTCATTGGCCAAAGCCACCAGATATTCCAGCTGTCTAAGCATCATGATCACATTGCATCATCATCGGGATGAGAAACGCTATTGATGACCTACTGGCGTGCCATACCAATCGGATCTGGAGCGCTGTCAGATATAACAAAGGACCCAGATCTCTGACAGATTTTCTGTCAGAGATCTGGGTCCTAAAAGCGAAGAAAACCTACTCGGTTTCTTCCTTTGCTTCCGGCGCCAACTCAGCAGCCACCGGAGCACCGGCAGCTACCGCAGGAACGGCAGCGGTATCTGGATTTGCGTCCACATCCTCAGCCGGACCAGCAAACTGCGATTGGTACAACCGGTAGTACGCACCCTGCGTTTTCAGCAGATACTCGTGGTTGCCCTGCTCTACAATCTTTCCCGATTCCATCACCAAAATGGTGTCGGCGTCACGGATTGTTGACAGGCGGTGAGCAATCACAAAGCTAGTGCGGTCACTGCGCAAGGCGGCCATGGCCTGCTGCACCAGCAACTCGGTACGCGTATCCACCGAGCTGGTTGCCTCATCAAGGATCAGCAAGGATGGATTGGCCACAAACGCGCGCGCGATCGTGATCAGCTGCTTCTCGCCGGCCGAGACGTTGGTACCTTCTTCATCGATAATGGTGTCGTAGCCATCAGGCAGCGCACGCACAAATCGATCAACGAACGTTGCCTTGGCTGCCTCGATGACTTCCTCATCGGTAGCATCCAGACGTCCGTAGCGGATGTTCTCCATAATGCTTCCGCCAAACAGCCACGCATCCTGAAGCACCATGCCCACCTTGGAACGCAGATCTGCACGCGAGAGCTGGGTGATGTCATGGTTATCAACCAAGATCTTCCCGGAGTTCAGCTCGTAGAAGCGCATCACCAAGTTCACCAAGGTGGTCTTGCCGGCACCGGTTGGTCCGACAATGGCCACGGTGTGCCCAGGATCAGCGTCAAAGGACAGGTCCTCAATCAGTGGCTGCTGTGGGGCGTAGGAGAAGGAGACGTTCTGGAAGGAGACGTGACCGTCGGTGCGTTCAGGCAGTGCTACCTGCGCGTCTTCCGGATCTTGTTCCTCGGCATCCAACAGCTCAAAGGTACGCTCTGCCGAAGCCACACCGGACTGCAGCATATTTGCCACACCAGCGATCTGGCCCAGTGGCTGGGTGAACTCGCGCGAGTACTGGATGAATGCCGTGGCATCACCAAGGCTCATCGCACCCGAGGCTACGCGCAACCCGCCCACCACGGCGATGCCGACGTAGGACAGGTAGGACACGAAGTTCATCACTGGCATGATCATGCCTGAGACAAACTGTGCACCGAAGCTAGCTTTGTACAGCTCTTCGTTGCGGGTAGTGAAACGTGCAACCATGTCCTCTTCACGGCCGAAGACCTTCATAAGCTCATGTCCGGAGAAGGACTCTTCGATCTGGCCGTTCAGTGCACCGGTGTTTTTCCACTGGGCAGTGAACAGCTTCTGTGCCTTGGAACCAATGAAGCCTGCGGCCACACCGGATAGTGGCAGCGCCACCAACGCGATCAACGCCATCTGCCAAGAGACCACAAACATCATGATGACAATGCCAATAACCGTCATGATGGACTGCACCAACTGGCTCAATGCCTGCTGCAATGCGTTCTGAATGTTGTCCACGTCGTTGGTCACGCGAGAGAGAATGTCTCCGCGCTGGCGGGTATCAAAGTAGTTCAGTGGCAGACGGTTGATCTTGTCTTCAACATCCTTACGCAGGTTGTAAACCACGCGCATGACCAGTTTGTTCAGCAACCAACCTGAAGCCCAAGAGAAGACTGAGGCCACGAAGTACATGGACAGCACAATCAGGATGAACTGCGAGAGCTGAGTGAAGTCGATGCCCTGACCGGGGACAAAATTCACCTTAGACAGCATGTCAGCTTGGGTGTCCTGACCGGAGTCACGCAATTGCTGAACAATGACGTCGGCAGGAGTTCCGGCAGGAAGATTCTTGCCGATCAGACCAGCAAAGATCACGTCCATGGCTTTACCCAGAACGCGAGGGGCAATCACCGAAAGCACTACGTACACGGTGATCAGTGCAAAGACGAGAACCATGCCCCACTTATAGGGGGACATCAGTCCTACCAGGCGTTTGGCCGATGGCCAGAAGCGCTCAGCTTTACGCGCTGGAGCACCACCGCTCCAGTCGTCTGCACCGGCGGCGACTTCAAATTCATCAATTGCGGCGAGCTCGCTATCAAGTTGCTCTGGTTCCACATTTTTCTGTTTTTTCGCCACTTAGGCCACCTCCTCCACGCTCAGCTGGGATGTCACAATTTCTTGGTAGGTTTCCGAGGATTCCAAGAGTTCTTCATGGGTTCCTCGGGCCACAATTTCTCCGTGATCCAAGACGAGGATTTGATCCGCCTCAGTAATGGTGGAGACTCGCTGGGCCACAATGATGACCGCTGCTTCCTTGGTTGGTTCAGCCAAGGCCGCGCGAAGCTTGGCGTCGGTGTTCACGTCCAAAGCAGAGAAGGAATCATCAAAGAGGTAGGTGTTTGGCTTGGCAGCCAAGGCACGGGCAATGCATAGTCGCTGACGCTGACCGCCAGAGACGTTGGTACCGCCCTGAGCGATGGTGGATTCCAACTGGCCATCACGTTCAGCAACAAAATCTGCTGACTGCGCGATTCTCAAGGCTTCCCAGAGCTGCTCATCGCTCGCGTCCTGAGCACCAAAGCGCAGGTTGCTGGCAATGGTTCCGGAGAACAGGTACGGGCGCTGTGGCACAGAGGAAATATTCTGCGAAATTGCCTCTCGGCCCAGTTCCGTCAGTGGCGCACCACCGATGAGGATCTCACCTTCGGTAGCGTCGTAGAGCCTAGGAATCAGGTTCAACAAGGTAGTTTTGCCAGCGCCGGTAGACCCGATAATTGCGGTGGTCTGTCCAGGCTTGGCAGTGAAGGAAACGTTGGACAGCACCGGGGCTTCTGCACCCGGGTAGCCAAAACTCACGTTTTTGAATTCAACGGTGCCCGGTTCTGGAAGAGCCACTTCGCGATCTTCCGCGTCCTTCATCGATGGCTCGCTATCTAGGACCTCAGAAATACGGTCAGCTGAAACCATGGCGCGTGGAATCATCATGGCCATGAAGGTGCCCATCATGACGGCCATCAGGATCTGCAGCATGTACTGCAAGAAGGCGGTCAGCGCGCCAACTTCCACCTGGCCGTTATCTACACGGTGACCACCGAACCACAGCACTGCTGCGGTGGAAAGGTGAAGGATCATGGTGATGGCTGGGAACATCAGCACAAACAGGTTACCGACCTTCACACCAAGGTTGGTCAGCTTCTGGTTGGCGTCAGCATACCGTTCGGTTTCGTGCTCTTCACGGACAAAGGCGCGAACAACACGGATACCGGTGATCTGCTCGCGCAGTACCCCGTTGATCCCATCGATTCGTACCTGCATGTCACGGAACAGCGGCATCAGTTTAATGACCAGCAGGCCAACAACGATCAGTACCATTGGCACCGAAACCCAGACCAGCCATGACAATCCGGGATCTTCGCGGATAGCCATGACGACGCCACCAATGGACATGATTGGTGCGTTGATCATGAAGTTTAATGCCATCAAGGTCAGCATTTGGATTTGCTGCACGTCGTTGGTGCCACGGGTGATCAGGGTGGCGGCACCAAACTTGTTGACGTCCTGAGCCGAGAAGGTGGAGACCTTTTCAAAAACAGACTGTCGAATGTCACGGCCAACGCTCATGGCGGTTTTGGCTCCGAAGTACACGGCAGCCACAGCGGTGACTACCTGTACGAGAGCAACAATGAGCATCAGTCCGCCGGTACGCCAGATGTAGTCAATATCTGCGGACTGCACGCCTACGTCAATGATTTTGGCGTTCAGGCTAGGGAGATAGAGAGTGGCCATGGTGGTCGCCAACTGCAAAATGATTACGGCAATAATCCAGCCTGTATAAGGCTTGGAGTGTTTCAAGATGAGCTTGAGAAGCATGTGGAAAAATCCTCGCTGACATCAGGGTCTCCGGCACCGGGCCACTTCGGTTTAAGGGCGCGATGATTGAAGAGCGATTGCCAGTCTAACCCGGTGCACCGACAAGTAGAATCATCCTTGCGATTGATTTTTGTCAATCGCTATCTTGTCACTCAAAAGACCGCATGATCTCAGGGTCTGGTGGTGCCGATCATAGGCGCTAATCAAGCACCTGATCTTGCTTCTCTAACTATTTATGGCACCCTAGTTAGTTACCGGTCCTTCTCCGTGCAGATGCAGAATCTGTTGTTCTGAGCATCGGTGACCACTACAAAGCTGGGCGCACTTTCGTGATCAAGTTTGGCTCCGGTTTGTTGCAGTTCATCAAGCACCGGCTGGCTCTCGGAATGGGCGCGCCAGACATCTAGGTGCAGACGGTTATCGTTCGGCGTTTGGGTCTCCTGGAACCAGATGGCTGGCAGTCGATGATTAGGGTCGGCCAAGCTGCCATCGCCCTTCTCTTTATATCCAAGACCGGCAGCCCACTGAGCACTAATCTCATTCACGTCTGCAGTGTCTACCGCGATCTCCACAACACCAATCAGGTCGGTTCGTGCGAAGGCTCCCAAGGCTGCAGCGCGCTCAGAGATTTTGCTCGCCAAGGCGATATCACGGGTGGTGACTTGTGAGCCAACATCATGGGATGTTGTGGTGACAAAAAGAATGTTGTATCGCCAGTCGACGTCCGGATGATGATTATCTAGCTCCGCTGCGCTGGCAATATCTGCAAACAGCTCAATGGCTGCAGCTGCAGTCTTGGTTTGAAAAACTGCGGCGATAGCTCCGGGAACTAATCGCCATTCGGGCAGCTCCTCAAGATATTGATTTACCTGTTGCCTATCAAGAATGTCGTTGTCACTCATGGTTATCCTTTCCGTGACAAATAGCTGGAAGTTAGAAAGCTGATCCGCCACTGCACTAGCGGCGGATCAGCTTGGCATTCCAGAACGCTATGTTCTGGGAGCTACCTACGTACGAAACTACCTATCCCCTACCGCCAGAGAGGGTTACCGCTCGTCTCGTCTGTACTGTGCCTCATCTGGAGCGTCCAGCTCGGGATCCACTCCGGTGATTGGTTCGGCGTGATCAGGGGTGACCGGTTCTGCGTCGGTCTCGGAGTATTCGGTGAGCTCTACGCCGTCCTCAGGGACATGCTCGTCATCTGGCTCCCCGGCTGGCCAGGTATTCTCAACCAAGTTCTTGTCTGGGTCTTTCAACGTTTCTTTAGCACTGCCGAACAAATCTTTTACCTTATCCAAAAATCCCATGATCTTTCTCCATTTCTGTGGGGCGTGCAGATCATCTATTTCAATGCCACAAGTGGCATCTGTGGTCGGTGTTTTCGGTGCTTACTTGTCAGAACCGTAGTGGCTATCCGGCATCAAACCGATCATCGTCGGTTGAGGTTGCTGATTCTGCGTTGTCGCTTTGCACTTCGCCACGACGTACAACGCGCTCGTCGCCGGGTTCTACAGATTCATCAATTTCTGCCGTGCGTGCTGGTTCTTCTGGATTCTTGCGGTCACCCATCACGATCTCCTGATCTGTCTGACTAGATTCGAGAATTAGGAATTGCGTAGAGCTTTGATCAATTCACTCTTGACCATTTTGGAACGACCCTTGATGCCAATCTCACCGGCCCGCTTGCGAAGTTCGGCAACGCTCCAGTCATCATAGTCGCCAGCTTCTCCACCTCGCTTACCTACCGCGGAACGTCCGTCGCGAGCTGCGGCATTAGCGATTCGTGCTGACTTCTGTTTGGAGTTGCCCTCTTCGCGCAGTTCTTCATAGAGTTCTTCGTCTTTGATAGGGCTTTGTGCTTTCCCTGCCATCTTGAACCTCCAATGCTGCCGATACCAACAAGTTCCCTGCGCGACCCACGCTAGCTAAGTGAGCGATCAGATGAAAGGGGTAAAGCGTGGTTTTGTGTCAGGACTCAGAATTGAGCACTAACACATTGAATTTCTTGGTGCCTGACGCTGAATTTGAACCGGACGCATACTGGCCGTTGCCTACAAAAACAGCAGTGGAGCTGTCACTATGCACCTATTAAGCCAAGACTGGGCATTGTTCGAAGATGCCTTGGGTCAAACTCCGGGCATCATCCACCAGCTGAAGGAGGACTTCTCATGACAGATCCAGCAGCAGATACTCAGCGGGCAGGCAAAGAACGCATCAGCCCACCTGAACAGCGCCAGCCTGAACCAGGACTTGATAGCAAGATGCAGCCCAAGGCAGATCACGGCGAGCACAGCTACAAGGGCCATGACCGGTTAAAAGGTAAGCGTGCTTTGATCACCGGTGGTGACTCAGGAATTGGGGCAGCGGTAGCCATCGCTTTTGCCCGAGAAGGTGCCGACGTTGCGCTGGCTTATCTTCCGGTTGAAACCTCTGATGCCCTCACCGTGGCACAAGTACTAGAAGACGCTGGGGTGGAAGTTAAGCATCTGCCCGGAGACTTACGGAACAGAAGCTACCGGGATTCATTGGTAGATGAAGCCGCCACCGCTTTGGGTGGCTTAGATATCTTGGTAAATAACGCCGGTAAGCAGATCAGCGTTGAGTCCCTGCAGGATCTCAGTGATGAACAGGTCGAGGCGACTTTTGACGTGAATATCTTTGCGATGTTTGCACTGTCGCGTGCCGCGCTGAAGGTCATCGGCGAAGGAGGCTCCATTATCAACACCACCTCCATCCAGGCTTTTGACCCTTCGGATCATTTGATGGATTACGCGGCCACCAAGGGTGCCATCAGTAATTTCACCAAGTCCTTGGCTTCACAAGCTGCCAAACAGGGGGTGCGGGTGAACGCTGTGGCACCGGGTCCAATTTGGACTCCGCTGCAGCCAAGTGATGGTCAGCCCATCGAAGCCCTGCCCGAATTTGGGCACGATACCTGGTTGGGCAGGGCTGGACAGCCGGTGGAAGTTTCACCGGCATATGTATTCCTTGCCAGTGATGAGGCCTCCTACATGGTGGGTTCCACCGTGCATGTTAACGGTGGCAAGAACCAGCCATAGATAGTGCCTTTCGAGGACTCCGTCGCACTTAGGCGGAGTCCTTGTTTGTGCCATCTACACTGAAGTCCATATTGCGGCGCTCATATTCGCGCTGACTGAAGGTAGCCCTCTGCACTCGTGCCACGTCATCAAAGCTGGAGCCGACCGCACCACCCATCAAACCCAATGAGGAAGCTAGCCAGGCTAGGTTGAAGTATTCGGCCAGCCCCACTTGATGGGTCAGTTCCGAGGCGAGGTATTCCTGATCAATGACAATCAGCGAACCAAGGAATAGCGCCAAGAAAAGCAGTATGTACATGGTGAAGGCAGCAATGGATACAGTGAGCAACGTAGCCAGGTTGTAGACCACGAGCTTTTCTCGTCGGCGGCTACCCTGAGGGCTCTCCCATAATCGGTTATGCAGTACCAGCCAGATGGTCAGCACCAGAATGCTGAAGACTGTAATCAGTGCTAGTCGAGGCGAGGACGAGTAGTCAGCCATGGACCAGATGCTCGTGTAGAACACACCAAAGGCACCGGTAGCTACGGCACCGGCCATTGCCGAAGACAACCTTGGCACTAACCGCCAAGGACGGTTGCTACGTACCATGCCACCAATGAGCAAGATCCTGCCACGTAGTCCTTCGATACTGGAGACTCGATCCTGGGACTCATCCCCGTCAGCAAGACTGCCTTGAATGCTCATCGCCTTGGCCAGCTGTGACCCACGACGGTTGGGTTCTTGACCAGTGGCGAGTTCATGGACTAGCTCTGCTAGTTGATTTGCCAAGACACTGATCCGTGCAAAACCCATGGTGGGCACACTGAGCACCGCAGAGGAGTCATTGGGACTGATCACTGAACGCACCGGGCGTTCTTGCACATAGTGCGGTACGTCGGTGAGGTAGATAATGAAATTCCAGCCGTGCTTTTCACGTAGTTCAGGGACTTTTTCATTCAAAGCCACTCGCCCGCTCTCACCCAGCGGCAAGGTATAGGTATCAGTATTAACTTGCCAGTGGTAGTCACTGTCATAACCGTTGTTGAGCTTAATTTCTAAGCGCTTGGAGACACGGTTTGATAGGGCCCGGGCAATGCCTGGGTCCGCGATTAGCCCTACTGTGCGTATCGATGTCATGTTCTCAGTCATCGAGCTCCCATCCGTCCTAGAGTGATCAATTGATCGCCCATTCCTGCCGATTCAGTGGAACACTTCTATCAACAGAATGTCGCCAACTGCTCGTGATTGGCAGGTAGCGCGGAGGTTTACGCAGTGCAATGCCAAGGTATCGCCTTGCTCTTGAACATAAAAACTATTCAAGCACTCCCCTCTAGCCTCGGACAGCAACAAGCCATAGGATGAGAACCAAATATCACAATCCGAAAGTTGGGATCATGTCAGAGCAATCCACCGCACTGTCCGTTGGACAGCAAGCACCAGCCTTTTCGCTGCGTAACGCCGAAGGTGAGACCGTATCGCTTTCGGACTACGCGGGGCAGAACGTCATCGTGTACTTCTACCCGAAAGCAGCCACCCCTGGCTGCACCACCGAAGCCTGCGACTTCCGTGACAACCTGAATTCTCTACGTAGCTCCGGCTATGCAGTACTGGGCATTTCACCAGACGAGCCAGAAGCCTTGGCTAGTTTCTCCAGCGATGAATCATTGAATTTCCCGTTGCTCTCAGACCCAGGAAATGAAGTGGCCAAGGCCTACGGTTCTTATGGCACCAAGACGTTTGGTGAAAAGACATCGGTTGGCACCTTGCGCTCCACCGCGGTGGTTGATCCGGAAGGCAAGATTTCGCAGATTGAATACGGTGTGGACGCCAAGGGCCACGTAGCCCGACTGCGCGAAGCCTTGGGCATCTAACGACTAACCGCAAATAAGTGCAACGATGGCCCGGTCTGCAGGAAGATTTTCCTGTAGACCGGGCCATTGCTTATTGACGCCGAGTTTAGCGGCCGGCGATCTTCACCAGCTTGCGGTTGATAAATTCATCCATGCCAAACTTGCCCAGTTCACGGCCGATGCCAGAACGCTTCACGCCACCAAATGGCAGTTCAGGTGAGGTGGAGGATGGTTCATTGATGGCGACCATGCCACTGCTCAGCTGGGTGGCAATACGTTGTGCGCGCTCGGCGTCCTGCGTATGTATGGAGGCTCCCAATCCGTAGTCCGAATTATTTGCCAGTTCTACGGCTTGTTCCTCGCCGTCAACCTTGTACAGGACGGCGACTGGGCCAAAGAGCTCTTCGGAGAAGGCACGCATTTTCTCGGTGACACCAGCTAATACCGTTGGTTCATAGAAAGCGCCCGGACCATCAATTGGCTTGCCGCCGGTCAGTACCGTTGCTCCCTTATCGATGGCATCCTGTACCTGCTCAGCTAATCCGTCGCGAGCTACCACCGAGGAAAGTGGGCCCACGAAGTTTTCTTCCACCGTTGGGTCTCCGACCTTGATGCCGGCAACCTGCTCAACCAGTGCAGAAGAGAAGTCTTCATACACTGAGGAATCCACGATGAATCGCTTGGCCGCGTTGCAGGCCTGACCGGTATTGCCATAACGTGCGCGCAGTCCTAGCTTGGCGGTGCGAGCGATATCAGCATCGTCAAAGACTAAGAATGGATCAGAGCCGCCCAGCTCCAGTACAACTTTCTTCAGGTTGCGTCCGGCAATCTCGGCCACGGCCGAACCTGCACGCTCGGAACCGGTCAGCGAAACACCTTGGACCCGGCGGTCAGCAATGATGTCAGCAACCTGATCATTGGTGGCATAGATATTCACGTAGGCACCTTCTGGGGCACCAGCCTCGCGGAAGATCTCTTCCATGGCGGCAGCCGATTCAGGGCACTGCGGTGCGTGCTTGAGCAGAACCGTGTTGCCGTTCATCAGGTTTGGAGCCGCAAAGCGGGCCACCTGGTAGTAAGGGAAGTTCCACGGCATGATACCCAGCAGCACACCCACGGATTCCTTGCGCACCAGGGCTCGACCGCCCGAAGCGATTTCCAGCTCTTCGTCTTCTAGGAACTTGGGACCGTTCTTGGCATAGTAGCGGTAGATGGCCACCACAATGCTAATTTCACCGAGTGACTGCTTGATCGGTTTACCCATTTCGCGGGTGATGATCGCTGCCAGTTCATCAGCACGCGATTCATAGATGTCTGCAACACGATTGAGTAGCGTTACACGCTCATCCAAGGAAGAAGTCGACCAGCCGCGGTAAGCCTGATGAGCAGTGGTCATCGCCTGCTGGATCTGTTCGTCGGTTGCGGTGGGGAATTCTGCTTCCACCTCTCCGGTGGCTGGGTTGGTCACTGCGTAGGTGCTCATTAGTTGCTCCTGATCATGTAGCAGGTGTGTTGGTGGCGGCAGAGCTACTGGCTTGGTTCAGCTATGCCACTTGCATTCCACACTTTCACGTCCGGCACGTCTTCGACAGTCCCGCAGTGCAACTATCGGCAAATGTTCATGGCCAGCGAACAGCGTGCCAAGGACCAGCCGATAGAACCGCCGCTGACCCGCTTCTGTAAAAACCAGCGACTCGCATCAGCGCTCAGCACAGCTGTCCCAACTTCTACTCTGCTTGCTGCTCATCTAGAGCCAGTGAGGTCTCCTCCTGCGTACTCCAGTTGTTCAAGATTTGCAGTGCGTCGTGAGTGGGCGATCCGGGTTCAACCGTATAGATCACCAAGTTATACCCAGAACCGCCGTCCACCGTCAGCGACTGAGAGTCAAAAACCAGTTGACCTACCAGCGGATGGCGGAGACGTTTAGTTGCTCGATGATATTTTTGGACGTCGTGTGAGGCCCATAGGGTGCGGAATAGTTCGCTTTTTGCCGAAAGCTCTCCGATCAAGGTGAATAATTCTTGATCCTCGCGATCTCGCCCAGCGGCTTGGCGAAGCAAGGCCACCCCGCCACGAATGGACCCCTCCCAATCAACGTAGAAGTCTTGCGCCCGGGGGTCCAAGAGTTGGAAGCGCATGTGATTAAATCTGCGCTTCTCCCCTCGGTCCAGATACTGCTGCGCGTAGGGGAACAGTTTCCAACCAATTGGATTTGAGGCTACAACGTCGAGTCGCGGGTTTTGGATAAAGGCCGGCACATCAATGGCATCCACGATTCGTTGCAAAATATCCTCATGCTGCGTAGTCGCAGCTGGCTTGGTGCGTGGCGGCCAACTTGAGCGTGGACGCAGTGCCCGCACCAGACTAAACAAGTGCTCATGCTCCACCTCGTTGAGTTTCAACGCCCGCGAGACGGCCTCGAGAATTTCTTCAGAAATCCCGGTCACTCGTCCGCGTTCCAGCCGGGTGTAGTAATCCACACTGATCCCGGCAAGATACGCCACTTCTTCACGCCTCATTCCGGCAACGCGTCGAGTTCCCGGGAACGGCTGCATTCCAGCTTCCTCGGGTGTGGTGCGTGCACGACGCGTGGTGAGAAAGCTTCTGAGCTCTGCTTGCTGGTCCATGGCCTCAAGAATACACACGGGTAAATCACGCTGGCAGGTACTGGCAGACCCTGGGAAAACACAGCACTGCTACCAAAACAAAATTCTCGTTTTACTAGATGATGGGCCACCAAAAGTACGGCACTTCAGGGACAGCCATGAGTAATCATTCTGGCCGGTTCCGAAGAAATTATCTGTGAAAGGATCTTCATGCCAACCAATCAAACCGAGTCGAAAGAATCGACAGGTTTAGCTTCTACCCCTGCCACTGGCCGGCAACGACTGCCACTGATTGTGTGGATGCTTGGTGTTGTCACCTTCGTCATGGGCACCACCGAAATGATTGTCGCTGGCCTATTACCTGAAGTTGCTGGCGCACTAGATGTGAGCATTGCCCAAGCCGGCCTGATGATCACCATTTACGCCTTGGGGATGGTAATTGGAACACCCATCATGGCGGTGCTCACCCTGCGTCTTCCACGCAAAGCAACCCTGATCATTGCCTTGCTGGTTTTTGCTATCGCGCACGTAGTCGCTGCATCCACCGATAGCTTCACCGTCCTATTGGTCTCGCGCTTCATAGCTGCCATCGCCACCGGAACGTTCTGGGCCATTGGCGCCGTAGTAGCAGCAAATGCCGCCGGCGAAGAGGCTGGAGCCAAAGCCATGGGCATCATGGTTGGCGGGGTTACCCTGGCCACCGTCATCGGTGTACCACTTGGCACCGCCACCGGTCAGCTCCTTGGCTGGCAGGGCCCGTTCTGGGCACTGGCAGTGCTTTCGGCCGGTTGCGCAGCACTGCTTTGGAAGGTGCTTCCTTCCTCACCTATGGAGAAAACCAGCGCCAACGTTCGTGCTGAACTAGCTCGCCTGCGCAAGGGCCGGTTGTGGACGGTCTACGTTGCCACGGCACTGATTCAGGCAGCCTTCCTTGGTGTGTACAGCTATATCGCTCCGCAGCTCACCGAACGTGCCGGGGCAGCTGAAGGGATCGTGCCACTGATCATGATTGCCTACGGTATTGGAGCACTGACCGGCACCACCTTTGGCGGACGCTTCGGTGACCGCAATCCGTACACCGTCATCGGTCTGTCCGTGGCAGGTCTGATCATCACCATGACCGTATTGTTCCTTTGGGGCGACAACCTGACCGTGGCCATCGTCTTCTTTACCCTCATGGGTCTCTTTGGCTTCGCAGCAAACCCCATCTTGGTTTCTGAGGCCATGCGCGTAGCTGGACCAGATGGAGTACTACCTATTGCCCTGAGCAACTCGTTCTTCAACATTGGCATCGCCCTCGGTTCGGGCTTGGGTGGAGTTGCTATCGCTTCAACGCTGGCAGAACAAGGAGTCCCTGCACTTGGCCTGGTCTTGACCATCGCTGTTGCCATCCCCTGCGTGGGTCTTGGACTGACAGCTAAAAAAGCCCTCGCGAAGTAACTGAGGAAAATACTTCCCGCCTAAACGCGAAGCTAGGGATCTAAGATTCAACAGCTTGATGCACTAAAGCCGCTACCATGATTTGATGGCAGCGGCTTTCGACTACTTGATCAGTTGATGTTGACGTAGCCAGCTCGTCAGCTCAGCTGACGCCTGCTCAACCTCTTCTCCACGCACCGCCAGTCCGTTCAAGACTGTGCTGGAGGGCAGCTTTGCACGATAGTCCTCGTCAATGCCGGCAAGGCCACTGACCGCATAGGTGACAAAGGGAAGCACTGTTTTCCCTGCAAGATCTACTTTCTCTAAGAATGTAGAGATGATCATTGGGGCTGCAACATTCCAGACCGGAGACCCTAGGATCACCGTGTCGTATTTGCTGATATCCGGCAACGCGCCAGCTATGGCCGGCCTTGCGTCGTCACTTTGTTCCAGCCTATTACGCTGCACCGTCTCATCATAAGAATCCGAGTAGGGTTCGGCAGCTTGGATTTCATAGACGTCGCAGTCAACCAGTTCGCTGATCATGCCAGCGACTACCTTGGTGTTACCCGCCTGCAGCACTCGCCGTCCACCATTAAAGTAATTCTCGCCAGCCCTGGAAAAGTAAACCAGCAACGTCTTGGAGCTTTTGACCGAAGCGCTGGCAGTTGGTTGTTCCACCGGTGTGGACCGCGTGCTCTGCTCTTCCGGGGCGCACCCGGTTAGTGAAGCAACGGCGGCACCGGAAATAAGCGCGGTGGTACGTAAGGCCGTTCGACGGCTCATTGCACTCACTACTTTTCTCCTGTCAAAACGTCTGAAGCTAATCCGGTTTCTACGCGTTGTTGTTTCTTAAGCTCGGATGGAAGAACTAGGACAATCACTGCAACTAGGGCCAGTGCGACCATGATGCTTCCACCTAGATAGGCGTCAGTCACCCGCGCCTGTTGGGTTGTTGCCCCGGCGGCGAAGGAGGTCAGAACTGCGACGCCCAAGGTGCTGCCCAACTGATGTGCGGTGTTGACTAACCCCGAGGCTGCACCCGAATCTGCTGGCTGCACGCCGACTAATCCGGCTGACGTTAGTGGTCCGAAGGAGAACCCTTGGCCCAGCCCGATCACGAGGAGCGGACCAACAATCCCTGCGATGGGTGATGTTGCCGAATTAACTTGAGTCATCCACACCATGCCGGTGAGCACTAGCGCCAGTCCGGTGACAAGTAGGATCCCGTTGTTAAACTTTCGGGTCAGTTTTGAAACAAACAGTGATGACACAAACTGAACTAATGTCATCGGAAGAAAACCAAGGCCCGCCTGCAACGGAGTCCAACCAAAGACGTCCTGGAAGAACTGCGTGGTGAAGAAGAAAAAACCAATCATGGTGCCGGCGAACAGCAACCGGGCAATGGCTGCTCCTGCTCGCTGTCGGTGAGCAAAGAGCCGCAACGGCATGATTGGTTGTTTGGCTCGGTGCTCATTGAAGACAAAGAGCGCCAGGATCAGCAGGCCAGCAATCACCGGGCCGAGTGTCAACAGGTCGCCAAAACCGCGTTCCGAGGAGTTGATGATGCCAAAGACCAGTGCACCCATGCCAAGGGTTGAGGTCACCGCGCCGGTGAGGTCAAAGCGTCCCCGCTGAGTTGAGAACTGCGGAAGATATTTAATAGCCGCAATAATCATCAGAATCGCTAGAGGAACATTGATGAAAAATCCTGCCCTCCACGAAACCCAACTTGCTAGGGCTCCCCCGGCCACCAATCCAAGGCTTGCACCTAGACCAGCGGTGGTTCCATAGGCTGCGATGGCCCGTGTACGTTCCGGGCCAGCTGGGAACACTGCGGTGATCAGTGACAGTGACGCCGGAGCAACAATAGCCGCACCAATGCCCTGGAACGCGCGGGCTGCAATCATCCACGTTTCATTCTGGGCCATTCCCACCAAGAATGACGCGACGCCAAAGAGCGCAAGGCCGACCACAAAAACATGTTTACGGCCAAGTAGATCTCCGGCCCGCGCTCCCAAGAGCAGCAGACCGCCAAAGACCAGCGTGTAAGCGTTTTGCACCCACGCTAGGCCACTAGCCGAGAGGTTCATGCTCGCTTGGATTTGCGGAAGACCGGTGAAGATAATCGAATTGTCTAAGACGATCATGAAGTAACTTACGAGCACGATTGCCAACACCATGGCATTGCGGGTGGGCCGAGATTTATCTGGACTAGTTTTTAGCTGAGTAGAGGTTTGCATGTCTTTAAGTCCACCGCGCATCCGGATATTCAGGAAGATCCTGCCTAACAGGGTAATGCCGGTACCCCTCAGCAGGATCTCCTAATCCACCACGTCAGGAACGACTATCGGCTTGCCCATGAACTTGTTGCTGTGACCTAGTGGCCGAGAGCATGGACAGCAGCTTTAGCCTTTCGCCGGTTGCTGAACCTGGCTCGGCTCCGTACACGATCAGCGCCTGACCGGGGTCAGCCGGAAGCTCTAAGACCTCATAGGAAAGTTCCATCTTTCCCACCTCTGGGTGGTTGAGCGTCTTGGTTCCGCTGTCGTGGAATCTTACGTTGTGCGCTGCCCACAGGCTGGCAAATGTAGTACTTTGCGCGTTCAACGCACCGATGAGGTCCTGAAGCTTTTTATCGTGTGGATCCCGGCCTACCTCGGTGCGCAAGTTGGCCACAATGTCTGCGGCAGCTTGCTCCCAATGATCAAAAAACTCACGTGCACTGGGGTCAAGGAAAAGGTACTTGACGGTATTAAACGTTGGACCTGCCACGTTGCTGCTGTAGAGCACCGAATACAGTGCCTTGCCCATCGCATTGGCTGCCAACAGATCTCGGCTGTTATTCCTTACGAATGCTGGAGCGTCAACCATGCTGTCCACCACGCGCAGTACCGCGGGACGGACGTTTTGTGGTGCCACCCGGTGACGGCCCGGCTTGATCGTGGCATTGTTGGCCGCCAGATGGAATAGGTGCTCACTTTCGGCCTCGTCCAGTTGCAAGGCCTGAGCCAAACCGTGCAGCACTCCTTCGGAGATGCTGCCAAAGTTACCGCGTTCAAGTTTGGTGTAATAGTCCACGCTCACCCCGGCAAGCATTGCCACTTCTTCTCGGCGCAACCCGGCAACCCTGCGGTTACCACCGTAGGCCGGAAGCTTCGCCTGCTGTGGGGTGATTTTTGCGCGACGTGAAACTAAGAACTCACGAATTTCTTCACGGGGATCCATAGTGTCCAAGGCTACGCCTTCCTCTTATTGAACCGAGTCCTGGGGCTAAGCAACATGGCCTTGAATTCTCTCTAAGTCCTGGCGCACGGAGGCTGACTCCTTGGATAAGGGCATATTTTCCGGGTCGCGAATTCCGTCCACACTGGAAGCTAGGTCTTGATCCAGTGCAGCAAAAATTGGGCCGAGATCTTCCGGTGCAGGTCCGTACTCGGCCACCAGTTCAACGGTTAGCCGCTGAGACTGTGGTGCCGAAAGGCTGTCGATAAGCACCCGGGCAATCTGGTGACGGGCAATGACCCCATCTGCCGGACTGCCCGCACGTCGGGTATCTCCCTGCAGCAAGGTGATGGCCAGCTGGTCATCTGCGTTGTAGTCAAACCAGCCAGGACGCACGATGGTGTAGGAGTTGCCGCTGGCGCGGACCAATCGTTCTCCGCGTCGTTTCCAGTCGTGGGTACCGCCGGTGACGGTCACCCCGATGGAGCTCATCAGGGCAATCCGGACCTTTCGGCCATCCAGCGCCTGCAGGACGTTTTTCACCGCTCCGTAGTCCACCGCTTCGGACGCGCCGGCGTCACCATAGGATGCGCCGTGAGTGAAAACTACGGCGTCCACGTCGGCGAGCGCATCGGTGAGCGTTTCTGCTTTGGTGAGGTCACCAACCACGATCTGGGCACCCTTTGCGATGCGGGAGGTT
>Ga0308166_1000470_pt1 | contig 54775 bp, 39 predicted proteins | sample PhyCR2_2_FD_202137 | JGI IMG/M metagenome (GOLD analysis project Ga0308166, IMG submission 202137) | Phyllosphere microbial communities from UC Gill Tract Community Farm, Albany, California, United States - DLSLCC.R2 | ecosystem: Host-associated > Plants > Phyllosphere > Unclassified | place...
GTCGACGTCGCCGTTCTTCGCCAGTTCCAGCGCCTTGCCGGTGCCGACCGAGATCACCTTGACCTTGGAATTGGTCCTGGCCTCGAACTTCGGCAGCAGGTATTGCAGCAGCCCCGAGTTCTCGGTACTGGTGGTGGTCGACAACTTGATCACCTGCTGGGCGAAGCCCGGGACGGCCGTCGCCAGCAGGAAGCCGAGCGCGGCAAGGTGTTTCTTCAGGTGGGTCATGCGTTTTCCTCTCGATGAATCGGTATGTCGACAAGCGTTCCCGCCGGGGCGGCGGGCGATGGCCTTGTCGATGTGCTATGGTAAGCCGCCTTTAAAAACTTTCAATATGAACACGGTTGCATATGTTTCAAGCTGCGTTTCAAGCCGGGTTTCAAGCTGATTATGCTGCACGTTAAGCTCGCCTACAGCTTCGCCAAGTCGAGCGCCCTGCGCTCCCAGCTGGACAATCCGCTGTTCGACATCCTGTCCGCCATCCATGGCGCGGGCTCGGTCGGCCAGGCGGCGATCGCGCTCGGGTTGTCCTACCGCCACGTGTGGGGCGAGCTGAAGAAATGGGAGACGGCGCTCGCATCGGACCTGATCGTCTGGGAGCGCGGCAAGCGCGCGCGCCTGTCGCCCTTCGGCGAAAAGCTGCTGTTCGCCGAACGCCGCGCGCGCATGCGCGTCCTGCCCCAGGTCGAGAACCTGGTGGCCGAGATGGAACGCGAGTTCGCGCTCGCCTTCGATCCGAACGCGCACGTGATCCCGATGTACGCCAGCCACGACCTGGCCCTGCCGCGCCTGAAGGAATGCATGGGCCGCAGCGCCAAGCTGCACCTGGACCTGCAGTTCCGCGGCAGCGTCGAATGCCTGGAAGCGCTCGGCCGCGGCGAGTGCCAGCTGGCCGGCTTCCATGTCGGCGAAGACCGGGCGCCGGGCAGCATGGCCCAGAAGGCCTTCAAGTCGCTGCTGAAACCCGGCGTCCACAAGCTGATCAACTTCGTCGGCCGCCAGCAGGGGCTGATGGTCGCGCGCGGCAACCCGAAAGGCATCCGCGCCATGCACGACCTGGCGCGCGCCGACGTCCGTTTCGTGAACCGCCAGGTGAATTCCGGCACCCGGCTGGCGCTGGAACAGTTGCTGCGCCAGGCGGCGATCGCGCCGTCCAGCGTGCGGGGGTTCGATCGCGCCGAACCGACCCACCTGTCGGTGGCGGCGGCCGTGGCGTCCGGCCTGGCCGATGCCGGCTTCGGCATCCAGGCCGCGGCGGTCGAGTTCGGGCTCGACTTCATCCCGGTGATGCGCGAGCAGTATTATTTCGTCTGCCTGAAGGAGGCGGTGGACGCCGCCCCGATCGCCAGGCTGCGCGAACTGCTGGCGCGCAGCGAGTGGCAAAGCCTGATGGCCGACCTGCCCGGCTATGACACCAGCGGCGCCGGCCAGGTCGTGTCGCTGAGCCGCGCCCTGCCCTGGTACTCCTTCCGCAAACCGAAGTGACGACGCCGCATGGATGAACAGCTGCCGCAGGTCTTGGCGGGAGGGGGTAGGGCCCCGGCGCCGTTGCGCTTCGACCGCAGCGAATGGGCCGCGGCCTTTGCCGACCTCGGCACCTTCATTCCCTACGTGGTCGCGTATGTCAGCGTGCTGGGGATGGACCCGGTCGGCATCCTGCTCGCGTTCGGCCTGGCCCTGGTGTGCTGCGGCTTGGTCTACCGCACCCCGCTGCCGGTGCAGCCGATGAAGGCGATCGGCGCGGTCGCGCTGGCGCAGGCGGCCACGCTCTCCGCCGGCGCGGTCGTGGCCGCCAGCCTGGTCAGCGGCGCGCTGTGGCTGGCACTGGGACTGAGCGGCGCCGCCAGCCGGCTGGCGCGGGCGATCCCGCGCGAAGCGGTGCTGGGCGTGATGCTCGGCCTGGGCCTGTCCTTCATGCTGCAGGGCCTGCGCATGATGGGCAGCGACTGGCCGGCGGCCGTGGCGGCGCTGGCCCTGGCGGTCGTGCTGAGGAACAGCCGGCTGTTCCCGGCGATGCTGGTATTGCTTGCCGGCGGCCTGGCCTATGGCGTGGCGCGCCAGCCGGCGCTGTGGGACCAGGCCGCGTTCGGCTTTCATGTGCGCCTGCCCACGCTGGCCCTGGCGCAGCTGGATTGGCAAGACTTCGTCAACGGCACCCTGCTGCTGGCCCTGCCCCAGTTGCCGCTCACGCTGGGCAATGCCGTCATCGGCACCGCCGAGGAAAACAACCGCCTGTTCCAGCACCGCGCCACCAGCGTCAGGAAGCTGTCGGTCTCCACCGGCCTGATGAACCTGGCCGGCGGCGCGATCGGCGGCGTGCCGATGTGCCACGGCGCGGGCGGCATGGCGGCCTATGCGGCCTTTGGCGCCCGCACGGGCGGCGCGCCGATCATCTTCGGCGCCGCGCTGGTGCTGCTGGCGCTGTTCTTCAGCGGCGCCATCGTCTTCCTGCTGCAGGCGGTGCCGGCCGCGGTGCTGGGGGCCATCCTGTTCCTCACCGGCGCCCGGCTGGCGATCGGCAACACCCCGCGCACACGCGACTGGCGCGTGCTGCTGCCGGTGGCGCCGACGGCGGCGGCCGCCATGTGGAACGTCGGGCTGGGGCTGATCGTGGGCGTGGCGGCATGCTGGATCTGCCGGCGAAGCCGCTCTCCCGTCTAGACAGCCGGTGGCCGGCTGTCGCTGGGGTGCTTGTCAGCCCAGCCGCAAGGGCAGGCTGCGCAAGCGCTTGCCGGTCAGCTGGAACAGTGCCGCCGCCACCGCCGGCGCCACCGGCGGCACGCCCGGTTCGCCCACGCCTTCCGGTGGCTCGGCGCTCGGCACGATGATGGTCTCGACGTGCGGCGCCCGGTCCATGCGCAGCACCGGATAGTCGCCGAAGTTCGACTGCTGCACGCGGCCGTCCGCGATCGTGATCTCGCCGCCCAGCGCCGCCGACAGGCCGAACACCACCGCCGACTCCATCTGCTGGGCCACGATGTTCGGGTTGACCACGATGCCGCAGTCGATCGCGCATACCACGCGGTGCACGCGGATGTCGCTGCCCTCCACCGAGACCTCGGCCACCTGCGCCACGATGCTGCCGAAGGACTGGTGCAAGGCCACCCCATGCGCGCGCCCAGGCGGCGCCGCGCCGGCGGCGTGCACGGCGGCCTCCAGCACCGCCAGCTGGCGCGGGTGCCGGGCCAGCAGTGCGCGCCGGTAGGCCACGCCGTCCTGCCCCGCCGCGTGCGCGACCTCGTCGAGGAAGCCTTCCTTGAAGAAGGCATTGTGCGAATGTCCCACCGAGCGCCAGTAGCCGAGCGGCACCGCGCTGTCGACGATCACGTGGGCGATGCGCTGGTTGGCGATCTCGTACTGCATGTCGTACTCGCCCTCGGCCGTGGTCTTGTCCGGCCCCATGCCCGGCAGGCCGAGGTTGCGCGGGAAGTACTGGTGGCCGATGGCGCCGCTGGCCGACTTGTTGTTCCAGGCCAGGATGCGCCCCGCGGCGTCGAGCCGCGCCGTGAAGCGCGCCAGCGCCGCCGGGCGGTACACGTCGTGGGTGGTGTCGTCCTCGCGGGTCCAGACCAGCTGCACCGGGCGGCCATTGCTGGCCATGGCTACCGCCACCGCCTGCGCCACCATGTCGCCTTCCAGGCGGCGCCCGAAACCGCCGCCCAGCAGCATCACCTCGATGGCGACGTCTTCGCGCGCCACGCCGGCCACTTTCGCGGCGACGTCGACCGCGATGCTGGGCACCTGGGTCGAGGCCCACAGGCGCACCTTGCCGTTCGCCACCTGCGCGGTGCAGTTCACCGGCTCCATGGTGGCATGGGCCAGGAAAGGCGCGCGGTATTCGGCGCTCACGGTGCGCGCCACGCCCGTCACGTCCTGGGTCCCGGATTCGAAATAGGCATAGCCGGATTCCTTGTCCAGCGCCTCGGCCAGGCCGCGGTAGATCGCTTCCGACGACAGCCCGGCGTGCGCGCCCTCGTTCCAGGTGATCTGCAGCGCGGCGGCCGCCTGCTTCGCCTGCCACCAGGTCCGCGCCACCACGGCGACACCGGCGCCGGCGCCGGAAAACTCGCCCAGCGCCGCCGAGAAATCGACGACGCCGGTCACGCCGGGCATGGCCTTGGCGCGCGCGGCGTCGAAGGAAGCGACGGCGCCGCCGATCACCGGCGACATCCTGGGCGCCGCGTACAACATCTCCTTGGGCCGCGCATCGATGCCGAAGCGCGCGCTGCCGTCCACCTTGCCGGGCGTATCGCGGCGCGGCACCGGCTTGCCGATCAGGCGGAAGTCGCGCGGCTGCTTCAGTGTGATGTCGGAGGCGTCGATGCCGGCGCCGACCTCGGCGGCGCGCGCTGCCAGGCTGGCGTAGGGGGCGCGGCGGCCGTCGCGGTGGATCACGAAGCCGTCCTCGGTGCGGCAGTGCGCCACCGGCGCCTTCCATTCCTCGGCCGCGGCCTTGACCAGCATCGCGCGCGCCACGGCGCCGGCCTCGCGCATCGGCACCCAGGCATCCTTCACGCTGGTCGAGCCGCCGGTGAACATGATGCCGAGCTCGCGCCCGACCTTGGCCAGCATCCACTGCACGCCGTCCTTCACGTTGCCGCGCTCGTCGGGATGGAAAGGCAGGTTCTCGCGCAGCACCGTCAGGTTGCCGAAGATCTTGTCGATCGGCGCCGGCGCGATGCGCACCTGGGCCAGCGGCACGTCGAGCTCCTCGGCCACCAGCATCGGCAGCGCGGTGTGCACGCCCTGCCCCATTTCGCTGCGCGGCACCACCACCGACACCGTGCCGTCGGGATGCAGCGCGACCCAGCCGTTCAGCGCGACCGCGCCGTCCTCGACCGGCAGCGGCAGGGCCGTATGCAGGCGCTGGCGCGGGGCCTGCATGCCCCAGCCGACCAGCAGCGCGCCGCCGGCCACCAGGCCGCCCAGCAGGAAGCGGCGGCGCGTCGCGCGTGCCGGCATGCGCCCGGCGTGTTCAGGAACTTGTCTCCCGTTGTTCGGATGGTCTCTCATGCGTGTGCTGTCCCCAGTCTGCCAGCAGCTCGTCCGGCCCCACGGGGCGCCCGTACAGGAATCCCTGTGCACGGTTGCATCCATGGCGCAGCAGGAAGGCTGCCTGTTGTTCGTTTTCCACCCCCTCGGCGATCACCGAGAGGTTCATGCTTTCACCGAGCTGGATGATGGCGATCGCGATCGCCTCGTCGTCGGCATCGGCCGGGATGTCCTTGATGAAGCTGCGGTCGATCTTCAGCACGTCCACCGGCAGCTGCTTCAGGTAGGCCAGCGACGAGTAGCCGGTGCCGAAGTCGTCGATCGCCAGTCCCACGCCCAGGCCGTGCAGCTCGCCGATGAAGGCGGCGGCGTCGCCGGTATTCATGATGATCGACTCGGTCACCTCCAGCTGCAGCCGCTGCGGCGCCAGCCCGGTCGCCTCCAGCACCCGCGCCACCAGCGGCGCCATCGCGCCGCGCTCGACCTGGCGCACCGACAGGTTGACCGCCATCTTCGGTACCCGCAGGCCGGCCGCATCCCAGCGCGCCATCTGGCGGCAGGCCTCGTTCAGCACCCATTCGCCCAGCTGGTTGATGAAGCCGCTGTCTTCCGCCATCGGGATGAAGCGCGCCGGACTCACCAGCCCCAGTTCGGGATTATGCCAGCGCACCAGGGCTTCGACCCCGATCAGGCGGCCGCTGTCGATTTCCACCTGCGGCTGGTAGTGCAGGAAGATCTCGCGCCGCTCGATGGCGCGGCGCAGCAGGGCTTCCATGCGCAGGCGCTCGAGGCCTTCGCCATCCATGTCCGGCGTATAGAACTGGTAGCCGTTGCGGCCGCGCGACTTGGCCTGGTACATGGCCACGTCGGCGTGGCGGATCAACAGGCTGGCCTCGAGCGCATCCTGCGGATACAGGGCGATGCCGATGCTGCCGGTGACGAACAGCTCGTGGTTCGACACCATGAAAGGCTGCTCGAACAGCGCCACCATCTTCTGCGCGACCTGGGTCGCGCCGTACTGGCCGTCCACGTGCTCGAGCAGCACCACGAATTCGTCGCCGCCCAGGCGCGCCAGGGTGTCGCCCTCGCGCAAGCGCCCGGCCAGGGCGCCCGCGACCTGCTTCAGGAGCTGGTCGCCGACCTGGTGCCCGAGCGTGTCGTTGACGTTCTTGAAGCGGTCGAGGTCGACGAACATGACGGCCAGCTGCTGCCCCTCGCGCGCGGCGCGGCCGATCGCGTGCAGCAGCCGGTCCTGGAACAGCAGGCGGTTCGGCAGGCCTGTCAGCGGATCGTGGTGGGCCAGGAAGTCGAGCTGCTCCTGCGATTCCTTCAGGCGCGTGATGTCGCTGAACACGCCCACGTAATGGGTCAGTGCGCCGTCGTTGTTGCGCACCGCCGATACGGTCAGCCACTCGAGGAAGACTACGCCGTCCTTGCGGCAGGACCAGACTTCGCCGCGCCAGAAGCCGCTGGTCCTGAGTTCCTGCGCCATGTTGGTATAGAACGCATCGTCGTGGCGGCGCGAACGGGTCATGTCCCAGGGCTGGCCGATCGCCTCGGCTTCCTCGTAACCGGTGATGGCGGTAAAGGCCGGGTTCACCGCGACGACCTTGCCCTCGGTGTCGGTCACCATCACGCCGTCGGCGATATGGGCGATCACGGTGGCCGACAGGGCCAGCTCTTCTTCCGTCTCCTTGCGCTCGGAAATGTCGGCGAAGACCCAGACGTTGCCCGCTTCCGGATGGCCGGGCACGAGCGAGCTGCCGCTCACCAGGCACCACAGCAGGCTGCCGTCGCGGCGCCGCATCTGGCGCTCGTGGCGCGGGTCGGCTCCGCGCGCCAGGATCGGGAAGAACATGTCCTCGGCGCGCGCGTGCTCGTCCTGGCTGCCGAACAGCCTCGATGCCAACTGTCCGACCAGGCTGCCGTCCGGATAACCGAACAATTCGTCGGCGCGGCGGTTGGTCGAGACGATCCGCCGCTCGCGCGTAAACACCACGCCGAACATCACGTTGTCGAGGATCGCGCCCTGTTCCACCAGCAGGGCCTCGATGCGCATCTCGTTGTGCTTGCGTTCGCTGATGTCGACGATGATGCCGTCGACGCGGAAGTCCGCCTCGCCCGGAGCGCCCTGCGGCTGGCCGCTTTCCAGTACCCAGCGCTCGAGGCCGTGGGCGTCGACGATGCGGTACTCGACCTCGTAGCTGCGCCCGGCGAGGATGGCGTCGCGCGTGATGGTGCGGTGCATGCGCCGGTCTTCCGGGCAGACGATGTTCGACCAGTCCTCGGTGCTGCCGCGCATCAACCTGGCCGCGGGGTAGCCGGAGATGTCCTCGATGGCGTCGCTGACGAACTCGATGGGGCCGCCCGGACGCGCGCGGAACACCGCGCCCGGGACCTGGTTGACGATGGTGCGGAACTGCTCCTCGCGCCGGGCGATGTCGACGAACAGCACGCGGATCGCGCTGCGCATGCGCTCCATCTGGCGCCCGAGGCGCGCCAGCTCGCCTTTCGCGTCGAGGGCCAGCGGGGTGTCGAAGTCGCCGCGCGAGAGGCGGTCGGAAAAGGCGGCCAGGCTGCGCAGCGGCCGGTGCAGGCGGCGCCGCAGGAAGGTCAGGATCAGGGCCAGCGACAGCACCACCTGCAGCGCCAGCACCAGCGCGTAGTTCCACTGCTTGTGGCGCAGCGCCTGCTGGCTTTGCAGGTCGTCCATCTCGATGACGACGTGGCCGATCGGCTGGCCGCGCACCACGATCCGGCGTTCGGCGCGCAGCACCCGGCCCAGCGCGCGCGCCGGCGCCCGGGCGTCGATCAGGCCGCTGTCGGCCGGGCCGGCCCCCATGCCGCGCACCTGGATGCGCACCACCGACGGATCGCGCATCACCGAATCGACCAGCGAGCGGGCGGCGTCGGTATTCATGTTCCAGAGCGATTCCTGGATGCCCAGCGCCAGGATCTCGGCGTTGCGCTGCAGGGTGGCGTCGAGGTCGGCGACGGTGGCGCGGCGCTCCTGCACCGCCAGCAGCAGGTAGCCGGCTGCCAGGGCCGGGATCACCAGGCCGCCCACCACCACGATGATCAGCGCGCCATAGACCGACCTGCCGTACAAACGGCTCAGCCTGGATGGAAGTGCGCGCAGGGATGGGAGTACGCGCAAATCGAAGGGTAACATCGTCGTGGCCGCAATGGTTGGACCGGCTCGGCCGGCCGTCGGGTGTGCGAAAGCCCGATTATGCACAGTTACTTGCCGCCAGTCACCATGCTTCGGGCCTGTACAACCAAACCGGAACCGATAGTCGCCACACGCGTATTGACAACCGGTCTCGCCGCTATCATCGCACATGCCGGGCCACTGCCGACAGCGGTGTTCAACCGTGCTCGGGTATTGTCGGAACGATCAGGTATTCCGGCGCGGATACCCCTGGGCCAGGATGCGTTGCCACACCACTTCCTTCTGCTCGGCGTTCATGGAAACCCAGTTCGCCACTTCGGCCACGGTGCGTCCGCAGCCGCGGCAGACTTCGTCGAAGGTGGTCGAGCAGACCGCCACGCAGGGTGTGTCGGGTCGTGCAGGCGAGGCCGGCCCCGCCTCGCGCTTATCGTGCTGGTCCGACATCGAGCTTGTCCCAGCCTTCGTGGCCCAGGTTTTCCATGGTGTCGATGTTCTTCTCGAAGATCTCGGCGGCGTCCGGGAAGGCTTCGACGGCGCGCGCGATGCTGTCTTCGCGCAGCAGGTGCAGGATCGGATACGGCGCGCGGTTGGTGTAGTTCGAGATGTCGTTCCGGTCGGTATCGGCGAACTGGTAGTCCGGGTGGAAACTGGCCACCTGCAGCTCGCCGTCCAGGTGCATGTCCTCGACGGCGGCATCGGCCACGTCCAGGAACTCGTTGTAGTCCATGAAATCGTTCAGCACGAAGGGGTGGATCAGCAGGGTGGTGTCGACTTCCTCGGCCGGGGTGTCGGACATGCGCTGCAGCTCGTCCATCAATTGCTCCAGCAATTCCTCGGGGGTGCGCGCCGGCGACACGACATAGCGCACCTGCTCCTTGACATAGACCGACTTGGCAAACGGGCAGAGGTTCAGGCCGATGACGGCCTTTTCCAGCCAGCGGCGGGTGGCGGCAACGATCGCGTCGTCGTCCGCGTTCAGGTTGGCAGTGCTCATGTGGTGCTTTCGATAAGAAGAAACGCCCGGGGCGAAAGCGCGATTGTACGCAGAGTTTGCGTGCGCTCATAGACCAGGAATGCTTGCCGGGTAACTTGGGAAACGGATGAAGCGAACGCAGGCGTTCCGCCCTTGACGTTCCGCAAAGCCGGTCACCGCTTTTTATATTGCCTTTAAGAACTTCTTCCGTACGGCAATTTTTAGCATACCCTTGGGGAGTACATTGGCAACAATGCGAATACTTCCCATGAAGCGACCAAACAAAACATGGATACCCTTGAGAAAAGTTCCATAAAGTATTGCTTGTTAGCATAATGAGTAGACAGAAAAATTTGTAACCGGGCTGAGGTATTGCTTGACTGCCTCGAGCGCAGCTACTTACACTGCCCCCTTATCGTCAGTCCCGCCGTTCCTGGACGCAACACTGGAAAGCTACCAACGACATGACCCGCTACACTTCCCTTGCCGCTGCGATCGTGCTGATTTGCACCGCACCACTCGCCCTGGCCATCGATGCCGCGCCGGCCAATGCCACCCAGAGCGCCACCCTGACCCGAGCCGGCGTGCCCGCCACCGCCGCCATGCTGAAGGTCGACGAATACAAGGAAACCGACGTCTGGGGCCGTATCCGCAGCGGTTACGCGATTCCCGACATCAACAACAACCTGGTCGAGCGCCACGCCAGGTCGTACAGCGCCAAGCCGGAATACATGGCCCGCATCTCCGGCCGCGCTTCGCTCTACATGTACCACGTGGTGCAGGAGCTGGAAAAGCGCGGCATGCCGACCGAACTGGCCCTGCTGCCGATCATCGAGTCCGCCTTCAACCCGCAGGCCCTGTCGAGCGCCGACGCCGCCGGCATCTGGCAGTTCGTGCCGGGCACCGGCAAGGACTTCAACCTGAAGCAGAACATGTTCAAGGACGAGCGCCGCGGCGTGCTGGCCTCGACCGACGCCGCCCTCACCTACCTGCAGCGCCTGTACACCATGTTCGGCGACTGGCAGCTGGCCCTGGCCGCCTACAACTGGGGCGAGGGCAACGTGCAGAAGGCGATCAAGCGCAACCAGGAAGCCGGCAAGCCGACCGACTTCGAAAGCCTGGCCGACCTGATGCCGGCCGAGACCCGCAACTACGTGCCGAAGCTGCAGGCCGTCAAGAACATCGTCGCCAACCCGGCCCAGTACAACGTCAGCCTGCCGGTGATCGACAACCAGCCTTACTTCACCGCGGTCGACAAGACCAGCGACATCGACATCGCCGTTGCCGCCCAGCTGGCCGAGATGTCGCTGGCCGAATTCAAGGCCCTGAACCCGCAGTTCAAGCGCCCGGTCATCACCGGCGACGAAAAGACCAAGATCCTGCTGCCGAAGGAAAACGCCGAGAAGTTCCACCTGAATTTGGCGCAATGGGGCCAGGCCCTGTCGAGCTGGACCACGCACAAGATCACCGGCGCCAAGGAAAGCATTGCCTCGCTGGCCTCGAAGTTCGGCACCACCCCGGAAGTCATCCGCCAGGCCAACAACATTCCGGCGCAGACCCGCCTGAAGGCCGGCTCCACCATCCTGGTGCCGAAGACCTCGGCCAGCATGCATAGCGACATCGCCGAGAACATCGTCGACAGCGCCGTGATGGCCCTGGAAGCCGACCGCGGCAACAAGCGCAGCGGCGCGCGCACCCAGCGCTACAAGAGCAAGACCGTAGCGGTGTCCAGCAAGCGCAAGCACCGCTAAGCGCCCCTCCGGGCGGGCTGGCCCCGCCCTCTTCGCCTTCATGCCCGACAGCGGACTTGCATCAAGCCCGCTGTTTGCGCAACATCAAATCGCCGTCCCTGTGCAAGCAAATCGAATCTGCTGTATAGTGTCGTTTGTGCGCTGCAAAATGAACGTGATTCCTGAGTCGCCAGACTCATGGCCGTGGCAGCGGCAGTACTGATGCAGTACCGACGCATTACCCTGATTTAACAGCAGCTTCGCAAGCCAGGCGTATCGATCCGATACCCTCCCATAAAGCCCTCCCGCCCTGCGTGTCGCACCTTGACACCGTCCCGGCGCAAAGCTTTTGTGCCGAAATTTCTTTCATTTTTGAGTCATTTCGTTGTGTTGGTTCGCGTTGCTATTTTGCGCTCCGAAATCATCCATGAGCGCTGATTTCTACCGAAAGAAAATTAAACAATGAGTTTTGAAGCACTAGGTCTCCACGCGTCCCTCGTCACGGCAGTCGCCGCAGCCGGCTACACCAAGCCGACCCCGGTGCAGGAGCAGGCCATCCCTGCGGCCATCGGCGGGCGCGACCTGCTTGTCTCCTCGCAAACCGGTTCCGGCAAGACCGCGGCATTCATGCTGCCGGCCCTGCACAAACTGGCCAGCGCCGAGCCGACCCCTGCCGGCCGTACCCCTGCGCAAGAAGCGCAGGCGGCCCGCGCTCGTGGCGAACGCGTCCGTTTCAAGCCGGCCCAGCCGAAGATGCTGGTCCTGACCCCGACCCGCGAACTGGCCCTGCAGGTCACCACCGCCACCGAGCAGTACACCACGTCGATGCGCCGCATCCGCGCCGTTTCGATCCTGGGCGGCATGCCTTACCCGAAGCAGATGCAACTGCTGGCCAAGAATCCTGAAATCCTGGTCGCAACCCCGGGCCGCCTGATCGACCACATGGAGTCGGGCAAGATCGACTTCTCGCAACTGGAAATCCTGGTGCTGGACGAAGCCGACCGCATGCTGGACATGGGCTTCATCGACGACATCGAGAAGATCGTCGCCGCCACCCCGGAAACGCGCCAGACCATGCTGTTCTCGGCCACCCTGGATGGCGTCGTCGGCAACATGGCGCGCCGTATCACCAAGAATCCGCAAACGATCCAGATCATGAGCGCGGCCAACCGCCACGAGAACATCGTGCAGCGCGTGCACTTCGTCGACGACCTGTCGCACAAGAACCGCCTGCTCGACCACCTGCTGCGCGACGACACGATGGACCAGGCCGTGGTCTTCACCGCCACCAAGCGCGATGCCGACATGATCGCCGACCGCCTGAACATCGCCGGTTTCGCGGCCGCCGCACTGCACGGCGACATGCACCAGGGCGCCCGCAACCGCACCCTGGACAGCATGCGCCGCGGCCAGGTGCGCGTGCTGGTGGCGACCGACGTCGCCGCCCGCGGCATCGACGTGCCGACCATCACCCACGTGGTGAACTACGACCTGCCGAAGTTCCCGGAAGACTACGTGCACCGCATCGGCCGTACCGGCCGTGCAGGCCGCAACGGCCTGGCGATCTCGCTGGTGAACCATGCCGAAGGCATCAACGTCAAGCGCATCGAGCGCTTCACCAAGCAGACCATCCCGGTCAACGTGGTCGAAGGCTTCGAGCCGAAGCGCGCCGCTCCGGCATCGCGCGGCGGCGCGCGTCCGGGCTGGAAACCAGGTGACGGCCGTAGCGCCGCCAAGCCGGGCCAGCGCAGCTTCAGCAAGCCGTACGGCCAGCGCGAAGGCGCGGCAACCGGTGGCTACAACGCGGCACCGCGCGAAGGCGGTTACAACCGTGACGCGGCTCCGCGCACCGGCGGCTACAACCGCGAGGGTGGCCACAACTCGGCCCCGCGCGAAGGCGGCCCGCGTCGTGAAGGCGGCTTCCGCAGCGGCAACGCCCATCCGCGTTCGTTCGAAGGCGCACGCCGCACCTTCGGCGACAACTGATCGCCGACGCGATCTGAACAGGAACGGCTGCTTCGGCAGCCGTTTTTTTTTGGCGCTGTCACCGTTATCTGTTGGGTTAACTGAACTGTTCCGCTTCCAGGCTGCCTGAGCCATATACCGTTCGGACGCCGGAGGGCACGATGAAGACAGGCAGCTTCAGGAAATGGTTCCGGTCTGACGCGTTTGCCGCCTGCATCTTATAATCGCGCCCTCTTCCATCCGCCCGTGCTTTCCGTGACCACCCGCCCCCGCATCGCCATCGTCAGCCCGGCCGCCGCCAGCGACAACAACGGCAACTGGCAGACCGCCAGCCGCTGGGCGCGCTTCCTGGCACAACGCTGGCAGGTCCAGCTCACGGGCGCCTGGCCGGAAGCGCACCAGCCCGAACCCGACCTGCTGATCGCCCTGCACGCCCGGCGCTCGGCCGCCGCACTGGCCGCCTTCCGCGCACGCCATCCGCACAAGCCTGCCATCCTGGTCCTGACCGGCACCGACCTCTATCGCGATATCGACACCTCGGCCGAGGCGCAAGCCTCGCTGGCGCGCGCCACGGCCCTGGTGGTGCTGCAGGAAGCCGGACTTATGCGCCTGGCGCCCGCCCTGCGCGCCAAGGCCCATGTGATCTACCAGTCCGCCCCCGCCCTGCGCCCGGCCCCGGACACGAGGCGGCGCCAGTTCGATGCCTGCATGATCGGCCACCTGCGCCCCGAGAAAGACCCGCAGACCTTCATGCGCGCCGCGCAACTGGTGACCGACCCGCGCCTGCGCCTGCTTCACATCGGCGGCGCCCTGGATCCGGCACTGGCCGAGGCGGCAAGAAACACCGAACAGGCCAGCCCGCGCTACCGCTGGCTGGGGCCGCTGACCCACGCCGCCACCCGCCAGCGCCTGCAACGCTGCCGCGCGATGGTGATCGCGTCCAGCATGGAAGGCGGGGCCAACGTCATCATCGAGGCTGTCACCAGCGGCGTGCCGGTGCTGGCGTCCGGCATCGACGGCAACCGCGGCATGCTCGGCGCGGACTACGCCGGTTACTTTCCCGTGGGCGACGCCGCCGCCCTGGCGCGCCTGCTCGACCGTATCGCCGGCGACCCGAAATTCGACGCCCTGCTGCGCCGCCAGTGCGCGGCCAGGGCGCCGCTGTTCGCCCCGGCCGCCGAGCAAGCAGCCTTGTGCGACTTGGTGGATAATCTGCTGCGCGCAAGCGCACCCTGAAACACGTCAACAACACTGGAACCGAACATGAGCGACCAACCGATCAAACTGACTTCCTTCTCCCACGGCGGGGGCTGCGGCTGCAAGATCGCACCCGGCGTGCTGGCCGAGATCCTGAAGAAGTCGAGCGGCTTCCCGGTGCCGCCGCAACTGATGGTCGGTATCGAGACGGCCGACGACGCCGCCGTCTACAAGCTCAACGACGAGCAGGCGCTGATCGCCACCACCGACTTCTTCATGCCCATCGTCGACGACCCCTTCGACTTCGGCCGCATCGCCGCCACCAACGCGATTTCCGACGTGTACGCGATGGGCGGCACCCCGATCATGGCCCTGGCCCTGGTCGGCATGCCGATCAACAAGCTGCCGTTGGAAACCATCGGCGACATCATCCGCGGCGGCGAATCGATGTGCGCCGAGGCCGGCATCCCGATCGCCGGCGGCCACACCATCGATTCGGTCGAGCCGATCTACGGCCTGGTGGTGATGGGCCTGGTGCACCCGGACCGCGTCAAGCGCAATGCCGACGCCCGCGCCGGCGACGTGCTGATCCTGGGCAAACCACTGGGCGTGGGCGTGCTCTCGGCCGCACTGAAGAAGGACGTGCTGGGCGCAGACGGCTACGCCGCCATGATCGCCAACACCACCAAGCTGAACAAGCCGGGCAAGCTGCTGGCCGCGATGGACGGCGTGCACGCCCTGACCGACGTCACCGGCTTCGGCCTGCTCGGCCACCTGCTGGAACTGGCGCGCGGCGCCGGGCTCGAGGCGCGCCTCGACATGGCCGCGATTCCTCTGCTGCCCGGCGTACTGCAGCTGGCCCAGGACGGCTACTTCACCGGCGCATCCGGCCGCAACTGGGATGCCTACGGCAAGGACGTGGTGCTGGCCGAGAGCATCACCGCGGCCCAGCGCGCCCTGCTGACCGACCCGCAAACCTCGGGCGGCCTGCTGGTGTCGTGCGCGCCGGAAGCGGCCGACGCCGTACTCGACCTGTTCGCGCGCGAAGGCTTCGGCGACGCGAAGATCGTCGGCCGCATGGGCGAGGGCAGCGCGCGCGTCGTGGTCCAGGGCTGAGCGACGGGGATGTCAAAGGCGGCGTCAAAGGGGACGTCGGATTGTTGCGGCTGACATACTTTTAACACTTGTCTACGCAATTATTTTGCATCCTCAGAGCAACAAGTTATCTTCTTGAGAATTGTCGGTTGTATAATCGCAGCGCCGGCGCAGACCGGCCTCGACACTCCACGACGACTTCCAGAGACACATGCCGACGCCCGTGGCCGCATCCGCGCCTCCCGATCCCGCCCCTGAGCGCCTTCCCAGCTGGCCCAGCCGCCTGGGCGACGCCATCCTGACCACGGACAGCCGCCAGCGCCGCACGCTCAGCCTGCTGTTGCTGGCTGCCCTGGTCACCGCCACCGTCGTGCTGCTGCTGGGCTATGCCGCCATGATCGGCGTTGCCCACGCCAGGCACATCGCCTGGCTGGCCGGCCTGTTCGGCCTGTTCATGGTCGGCTTCTATTCCGTCATCCGCAGCGGCCTGAACCGTCGCTTCAACGACCCCACCCTGGCCCTGCCCCAGGTGATCTCGGCCCAGACCCTGATCGCCACCGGCTATGCCATGACCGGGCCGGTGCACGGCGCCACCGTCATCATGCTGTCGCTGGTGATGGTGTTCGGCATGTTCAGCCTGCGCCCGGCGGCGCTGCGCATCGCCAGCCTGTACACGGTGGCGGTGATGGGCGCGGTCATGTACTGGTGCGTGCGCCACCAGCCCGAACTCTATCCGGCGCGCCTGGAACTGTTCAATTTCTCGCTGACGGCGGTGGTGATGCTGGCCATGTCCCAGCTCTCCGGCCAGCTGATGGACATGCGCACCCGGGTCAAGACCCAGAAGATCGCCCTCGAGCAGGCCCTCACCCATATCAACGAGATGGCCGCGCGCGACGAGCTCACCGGCCTGCCGAACCGGCGCCGCATGATGACCCTGCTGCAGGAACACGCAACCCGCCATGCGCGCGGCGGCCCGCGCTTCTACGTCTGCATCATCGACCTCGACCACTTCAAGAGCGTCAACGACAGCTTCGGCCATGCGGCCGGCGATGCCGTGCTGCGCGCCTTCGGCAACCAGGCCCGGCAGGTTCTTCGAAATACCGACATGATCGGCCGCTGGGGCGGCGAGGAATTCCTGCTGCTGCTGCCGGAGACGCTGCCGGGCGACCCCACCCTGGGCGTGGCGCGCCTGCGCGATACCCTGGCCATGATGCCGGCCAGCCCCGCCCTGCCCGACCTGCGGGTGCGCTTCTCGGCCGGCTTCGCCCGCTACGAGGACGGCGAACCGATCGACCAGGCCATCGAGCGCGCCGACCGCGCCCTGTACGCCGCCAAGTCGGCCGGACGCAACCGCAGCGTCGTACTCTGATCTTCCCCACCGTCTGCGCGCATGGCTTGGGCTGGCCGGGCTGGCGCGCGTGCGCCTGAACCGGCGCCACGCCTGCGATGCCATATCGAACCGGCAAAGCCCGCAATCCCCTGGACGAACAGCGAACTGTCCTGTAGGATGTTTCCTACAGGAACAAAGCGTTATTTCCCTTGCACATCTCGTTAATCGTCTGTCACTGGGCGTGCTGACAAAATCGTCATGGAGTGTTGTTTTTAGTGTTCCGAGGTGATCTACATCATTGTTTGCGGATATTACTGTTTCCGCACATCAATGCGCTCTGCTACCATTTTGGCTGTGACCAGGACTTTCTACCCGTTTTAGAGCAACTGGCAACAGAAAACAGGGTGGGAAAGACGGGCAATCGGTTGGAAGCAGGCTTCAAGCGCGCCATTTCGCTGCCCCAGCCGTGCGCTCCCACCCCCAGCAATCATTTTCCAGACACTCCATTGATGAATTCGCCGGCCCGATCGTCTTCCCTTTCCGAATTGCGCGCCGCCCTGCGCGAACTGTCGCCCTACGTGGGCCGGGCACTCTGGTTCAGCCTGGCATGCGGCATCCTGGTGCTGGCGCCTTCCTGGTACATGCTCGAAGTCTATGACCGCGTGGTCAACAGCGCCAACGGCACCACCCTGGCCATGCTGACCCTGGCCGTGCTCGGCGCCTACCTGCTGATGGAAGTGCTGGAGTGGGCGCGCGCCGACCAGATGCATGCGGCCGCCTGCCACCTCGACGAGCGCATGACACGCCGCGTCTTCCACGCCGCCTTCGAGTCCAGCCGCAAGTCGCTGCCGGGCGGCGGCGCCCAGGCCATGAACGATTTGCGCACCGTGCGCGACTTCATCCATTCGCCGGTGCTCACCGCCGCCATGGACGCGCCGCTGGCGGTCCTGTTCCTGGCCCTGATCTTCGCCATCAGCCCGCTGCTGGGCGTGGTCGCCCTGGGCGTGGCGCTGGTCCAGGTGCTGATCGGCTGGCTGAACGGCCGCGCCACGCGCGAGCCGCTGCTGGCCGCCAACCGCAACAGCTACGCCGCCCAGCAGCAGGCCGACCGCCTGCAGTCCCAGGCATCCGTCATCGACGTGCTCGGCATGTACGGCGCCCTGCGCGCGCGCTGGCTCGGCAAGCAGATGGAAGCGACCGCGTTGCAGGCCGAGGCCTCGAAGCGCGGCGGCGGCTACCAGGCCCTCTCGAAACTGCTGCAGAACCTGGTCAACTCGGCCCTGCTCGGCCTGTCGTGCTGGCTGCTGCTGCACGATGCGCTCAACGGCGGCAGCGCCATGCTGGTCATCGCCGGCATCCTGGGCGGCCGCGTGCTCGCCCCCTTCATCCAGATCGTCACCCAGTGGCAGGGCGTGGCCTCGGCACTCGAATCCTTCAAGCGCCTGGAGGCCCTGCTGGCTGCAGTTCCGAGCGCCGCACCGGGCATGCCGCTGCCGGCCCCGCAAGGCACGCTGACGGTCGAGCAGCTGGTCGCCTCCGCGCCCGGCGCCGGCGCCCCGATCCTGAAAGGCCTGGCCTTCGGCCTGCAGCCGGGCGAAGTGGCGGTGGTGATGGGCCCCTCGGGCGCCGGCAAGTCGACCCTGGCGCGCCTGCTGCTGGGCATGTGGCCGGCCGCTTCCGGCAAGGTGCGCCTCGACGGCGTCGACGTGTTCGCCTGGCCGCGCGCCGAGCTCGGCCCGCACCTGGGCTACCTGCCGCAGGCGGTCGACCTGGTCGACGGCACGGTCGCCGAGAACATTTGCCGCTTCGGTCCGGTCGACCGCGCCGCGGTGGAAGCCGCCGCCCGCACCGCCGGCCTGGAATCCGTGGTCGCCACCCTGCCGCAGGGCTACGATACCCCGGTCGGCCCGAACGGCGCCGCGCTCTCCGGCGGCCAGCGCCAGCGCATCGCCCTGGCGCGCGCCCTGTACGGCAACCCGGCGCTGGTGGTGCTGGACGAACCGAATTCCAGCCTGGACGACGCCGGCGACGCCGCCCTGGTCCATGCCATCGCCGAACACAAGGAACGTGGCTGCACCTTCGTCGTGATGAGCCACCGCGCCAACGTGCTGGCGGTGGCCGACAAGATCCTGCTGCTGCGCGACGGCCAGCAGGCCGGCTTCGGGCCGCGCGAGGAAGTGCTGGCCGCGCTGCGGCGCGCCAACGCGCCCGACGCCGCCGGCGCCCCCGTCCAGCGCAGCGCCCCTCCCCTCGCCACCGCCAAAGGCTGATCCACATGACCACCAAAACGACAGGCCAGACCGGCCTGCGCGAGGCCCTTGCGTCCCTGCGCCGCGAATTCGGCCACGCCGGCTTGCTCAGCGTCGTCACCAACGTGCTGATGCTCACGCCCACGATCTACATGTTGCAGGTCTACGACCGCGTGCTGCTCAGCCGCAGCGAGCTGACCCTGCTCGCGGTATCGCTGATCGCACTGGCCATGTACGCCTGCGTGGCGCTGGCCGAATGGTGGCGTACCCGGGTGCTGGTGCAGGCCGGCCGGCGCCTCGACGCCAGCCTGGCCGGCCCGCTGATGGACGCCGACTTCGCCGCTTCCCTGCAGGGCAAGGGCGAGGCCGCCACGCGCCCGCTGGCCGACCTGATCCAGGTGCGCCAGTTCCTCACCGGTCCCGGCATCCTGGCTTTCTTCGACGCGCCCTGGGCGCCGATCTACATCGCCGTGCTCTTCGTGCTGCACCCGGCACTGGGCGCGCTGGCCCTGGTGTTCGCCGCCATCCAGTGCCTGCTGGCCTGGCGCGGCCATGGCCGCAGCGTGGCCCCGGCCGACGCCGCCGCGAAAGCGTCCGCCGCCGAGATGGGCTGGCTGCGCGCCAAGCTGCGCGGCGCCGAAGCACTCGAAGCGATGGGCATGCTGGGCAACCTGTGGCAGCGCTGGAACCGCCTGCACGGCCAGCAGATGCAGCGCGGCCTGGCGCTCCAGCACTTCACGTCCCGCGTCACCGCCGCCAGCAAGTTCGTGCGCTATGCCCAGCAGTCGCTGGTGCTGGGCCTGGGTAGCCTGCTGGTGATCGACGGCGAGCTGTCGGTCGGCGCCATGCTCGCCGCCAACGTCCTGATGACGCGCGCGCTGGCGCCGATCGACAGCCTGGTCGGCCTCTGGCGCGGCCTGATCAACGCCCGCCTGGCCTACGGCCGCCTGCGCGCCCTGCTGCAGGCGCAGGGCGCGCCTGCCGCCGGCAATGCCGAGCCGGCGTTTGCAACGGCGCAGGAGCGCCTACGCGGCAACGTCGCGCTGCGCGCCCTGCGTGCGCACGCCCCGGGCGGCGCCCGCACTATCCTCGACGGCATCGACCTGGCGCTGGCCGCCGGCAGCGTGACCGTGGTGGTCGGCCCGTCGGGCTCGGGCAAGTCGACGCTGGCACGGGTGGCGGTCGGCGCCTGGCCGCACATCGAAGGCGAGGCCCTGCTCGACGGCCGTGCCCTGCAGGACTACCCGCGCCGCCAGTTCGGCGCCCAGCTCGGCTACCTGCCGCAGGACGTGGCCCTGTTCGACGGCACCATCGCCGAGAACATCGCCCGCTTCGGCGAGATCGATTCGCAGCAGGTGATCGGCGCGGCTCTGAAGACCGGCCTGCACGACATCATCCTGCGCCTGCCGCGCGGCTACGACACGCCGGTCGACAACGACGGCGTGCAGCTGCCCGGCGGCCTGCGCCAGCGCATCGCCCTGGCGCGCGCGGTCTACGGTTCGCCGGCCCTGGTGGTGCTCGACGAGCCGAACGCGAATCTCGACGAGGCCGGCGAAGCCGCGCTCACCGCGCTGGTGCGCCAGCTGAAAGTCGAGGGCAAGACCGTGCTCCTGATTACCCACCGCCCGGCCATCCTGGCCGCCGCCGACCGCCTGGTGATGCTGCGCGACGGCAAAGTAGAACGCGACGGCACGCCCGAGCAGGTGCTCGCCGAAGTGCGCCGCGCCGCCTCCCAACCTCTTCCGCAAACGCCATGACACATCAACTCAAGACCGCTCAGCTCGAGACTGCCCAGTTCAACGCCGATTCTGTCCAGCCCCAGGCGGACAAGGACCTGTGGCCGGGCAGCGGCCCGGCCGCCAACGATGAACCGCCCGCGGGCGATGTGCCCGCCGCCGGCCGCGCGCGCCGCAGCCTGCGCCTGGGCAAGCTGGCCCTGGCCCTGGGCCTGGCCGGCCTGCTGGCCTGGGTCGCCCTTGCCCCGCTCGACGAAGGCGTGCCGGCCCCCGGCACCGTGATGGTCGACACCAAGCGCCAGCCGGTACAGCACTTGTCCGGCGGCCTGATCAAGCGGGTACTGGTGCGCGAGGGCGACCTCGTGAAACAGGGCCAGCCGCTCGTCGAACTCGACAGCGCCGTGGCGCGCGCCAACTTCACCGCGGTGCGCCTGCGCTACCTGAACGAACGCGCGGCCGAGTCGCGCCTGCTGGCCGAACAGAACGGCGCCGCCGCCATCGCCCTGCACCCGGACGTGGAAGCGGCGCGCCAGGATCCGGGCGTGGCCCTGCAGGTCGAGGCCCAGCAGCAGCTGTTCGTGGCACGCAAGGCGGCGCTGCAGGCCGACCTGCAAGCGATCGGGGACGGCATCCGCGGCCAGCAGAGCGCGATCGACGGCTACCAGGGCCTGCTCGAGAGCCGCCGCGCCCAGCTCGCCCTGCTGACCGAGGAACTGAACGCTACCCGCGAACTGGTCAAGGAAGGCTATGCGCCGCGCAATCGCCAGCTCGAACTCGAGCGCATGGTGGCCGACGCGCGCGGCGCCTCGGCCGACCTGCTCGGCAACATCGCGCGTGCCCGCGCCGCCATCGCCGAAGCGAACCAGCGCGCCACCCAGCGCCGCAGCGAATACCGCCAGGACAGCGCGCGCCAGCTGACCGAGGTGCTGCGCGACGTCCAGGCCGACCAGGAGAAATTCCGCGCCGCCGGCGAGGAACTGGCGCGCATGGAGATCCGCTCGCCGGCCGCCGGCCATGTGGTCGGCCTGGCGCTGCAGTCGCCCGGCGCCGTGATCCAGCCGGCCCAGAAGCTGATGGACATCGTGCCCGAAGGCGCGGCCCTGACGGTCGAGGCCCACGTGCCGCCGCAGCTGGTCGACCGCGTCCGCAACGGCCAGGAAGTCGACATCCGCTTCTCCTCGTTCGCGCATTCGCCGCAGCTGGTCGTCACCGGCAAGGTGCTGACCGTGTCGGCCGATTTGCTGACCGATCCGCAGACCAACGTCAGCTACTACCTGGCGCGCGTCACGGTCACGCCGGACGGCATGCGCACGCTCGGCGCGCGCCAGCTGCAGCCCGGCATGCCGGCCGAGCTGGTCTTCAAGACCGGCGAGCGTTCGCTGCTGACCTACCTGCTGCACCCGCTGGTCAAGCGCGTGGCCGCGTCGATGAAGGAAGAGTAATGAAGCGCAGTCTCCTCGTTTCCCTGGTCGCGCTGGCGATCGCCGCTCCGGCCTCGGCCCAGACCCTGACCCTGCAGCAGGTGTATGCCGCCGCGCGCCAGCAGGACGCCACCCTGCAGGCCGCGCGTGCCCAGGCCGAGGCCGGCCGCGAAGCGGTGCCCCAGGCCCGCGCGCGCCTGCTGCCGAACGTTTCGGTGAACCTCGCGCGCAGCAAGGAAGAACTCGACAGCACCAGCCTCGGCGCCCAGACCGTCCGCAGCGAGCGCGACTACTTCGCCTCGAGCAAGGTGCTGACGCTGCGCCAGCCGCTGCTGCGCGCCGCCGACGTCGTCAACCTGAAGCAGGCCCACGCGCGCGTCGACGAATCCGAGGCCAACCTCGAGCGCGACACCCAGAACCTGGCGGTGCGCGTCTGCGAAGCCTATTTCGAACTGCTGCTGGCCGACGAGCAGATCGCCCTGGTGGCAGCCCAGCGCGCGGCCTACACCACCCAGCTGGCGGCGGCCGAGCGCGGCTTCGCGGCCGGTTCCGGCACCCGCACCGACGTCGACGAAGTGCGCGCCCGGCTCGACCTGAACACCGCCGACGAACTGCAGGCGCGCCAGCACCGCCTGGTCGCCCTGAAGCAGCTGCGCACCATGGTCACCGTGCCCTTCGACGCCGTGGCCCCGCTCGACGCCACCAGCTTCGAGCCGAACGCCCCGGCCGCCGCCGAGCTCGACGCCTGGAGCGCGCGCGCCGCCGCCAACAGCCCCGAGATCAAGGCCCTGCAGGCGCAGGTGCGGGCGGCCGCGCTGGAAGTGACCAAGGCGCGTGCCCAGCACCTGCCGACCCTCGACCTGGTGGCCAACTACTCGCGCAACGAGAGCGACAGCATCGACCGCATCGGCTCGCGCTACAACAACAAGTCGGTCGGCCTGCAGCTGAACGTGCCGCTGTACGCCGGCGGCGCCGTGAATTCGGCGGCGCGCCAGGCGGTGGCCGAGCGCACCCGCGCCGAAGCCACGCTGGAAGCCCTGGGGCGCGACCTCGAGGTGCGTGTCTACCGCGAATTCTCCAGCGTCGCCGAAGGCGCGCTGCGCATCCGCGCCCTGCAGCAGGCGGTGCGTTCGAGCGAACAGGTGGTGCTGTCGAACCGCAAGTCGTTCGCCGCCGGCAGCCGCACCACGGTCGACATCCTGAACGCCGAGCAGCAGCGCACTACCGCCGAGCGCGACCTGGCCCAGGCGCGCTACCTGTACCTGATCGCCGGCGTGCGCCTGGCGGTACTGGCCGGCGCCTTCGATACCGCCCAGCTCGACCGCATCGACCGTTTCTTCGCGCCGGGCCTGGCGGCGAAGAATGTGACGCAACCAGCCCCAGCGAACCGGTGAATTGTTAAATCATCACCGGAAAGTGTTGTTTTCTGGTTCTTCAGAGAATCTTGGTATTGCCCTTTGTAACTGATGTTTCCACAAGCCAACGCACTCTGCTACCATCATTACGTGAACACCATGTTGATGCCTGCCTTGACCGACGCCCCGCTTTTCTCGTCTGCCTTCCCCGCAGCCTCCCGCTTTTCCCGTTCCCGGCCCGACGCCGGAACGCTGCTGTCCGCCGTTCTCCGGTTAGCAAATCAGTAACACACCACTTCCATCACAGTATTTTTTTGACAAGATACCTACCATGAGCTCGAACCAAGCTACGCAAATCCTGTTCATCGATGCAGCCGTGACCGACGCCGCAACCCTGCTGGCATCGGTGGATCCATCGATCGAAGTGGTGCAACTGAGCGCCAACGAAGACGGGCTGGCGCAAATCGCGCGCGCCCTCGACGGCCGCACCGACATCGGCGCCCTGCACATCGTCTCGCACGGCGCGCCGGGCGCGCTGGTCCTCGGCGGCGTGCAGATCGACCAAGCCGCCCTGGCCACCCACGGCGCCGAACTGGCGACCATCCGCGCCGCCCTGGGCGACGACGCCGACCTGCTGCTGTACGGCTGCGACGTGGCCGCCGGCGACACCGGCGCCGCCTTCACGCAAGCCCTGGCCGCCGCCACCGGCGCCGACGTGGCCGCCTCGATCGACATCACCGGCGCCGCCCGCCTGGGCGGCAACTGGACCCTGGAATCGCAGACCGGCACGATCGAGACCACCTCGCTCGCGTTCGAGAACTACGACGCCACCCTGGACGCCGACGGCTCGCTGCCGGCCGGCCTGCGCGGCAACGGCCCCTACACCTGGGGCGGCTACACCTTCCAGACCCGCCTGGACGGCGCCATCACCGACAGCGACCCGGAAAACCCGCTGCGCGCCGGTAACAAGTGGGACCGCTACATCCTCGAAGGCGTGGCCGCCGGCACCCGCGTCTACGTCTACATGGGTAACTCGTCCTCGGTCGACGACTTCCTGCAGATCGACCGCAACGGCACCATCATCACCCAGGACGACGACAGCGGCGACGGCGAACGCAGCTACGACGCCTTTGTCAGCTGGATCTACCAGCCGGGCGACGTGATCCGCGCCACCACCTTCTCCTCGGGCTACCGCGGCAGCTACTCGCTGTACATCGGCACCGCCAACGGCCAGGTGGCCTCGGGTACCGACATCGGCAACGCGCCGGCCCCGACCCCGGCGCCGCCGACCGCGCCGGTCTTCACCGACAGCTACAACCTGCTGGGCACCTACAACGACGGCGGCGCCAGCGAAACCTTCGGCGCCACCACCGGTACCTTCACCGCCACCGACTCGACCCCGACCAGCACGATGCGCTTCGGCGGCGGCGGCATGGGCAATTTCGGCACCCTGGCGGTGGGCAGCAACGGCAGCTTCAGCTATACCCCGGACGCGGCCGCGATCAATGCCCTGCCGGCCGGCCAGACCCGCACCGACAGCTTCACCGTGAGCGTCAGCGACGGCGCCCTGACCAGCTACAAGACGGTCACCGTCAACCTGGTCGGCGCCAACGACGCGCCGGTCCTGAACACCGACATGACCCTGGCCCCGGTGCTGGAAGACGTGGGCGCCACCACCACCGTCAATCCTGGCCGTACCGTCTCGCAACTGGCGGGCGGCGTGTTCTCCGACGTCGACGCCGGCAGCAGCCTGGGCGGCATCGTCATCGTCGGCAACGCCGCCAGCGCCGAGCAAGGCAGCTGGCAGTACTCGACCGACGGCCTCACCTGGTTCGACGTCGGCAGCGTCAGCGCCGCGGGCGGCCTGGCGCTGGCCGCCGGCGCGCGCCTGCACTTCGTGCCGGCCCTGAACTACAACGGCACCCCGGGCGGCCTCACCGTGCACGCCGCCGACAACAACTATGCCGGCGGCTACACCAACGGCGCCGGCCGCGTCACCTTCGACACCACCAGCGACGCCGCCGCCTCGGGCGTGTCGAACGCGCCGCGCGCGATCGGCACCAACGTCGTCGCCGTCAACGACGCGCCGACCTTCACGAGCAGCGCCGCCACCCCGGCCATCCTGGAGACCGCCAGCTACGACGCCGCCGGCTTCGCCGCCGACAACACCGTCACCGGCACCCTCACCGGCACCGACGTCGACAGCCCGGTCAACTCGCTCGCCTTCAGCATCCGCGGCGGCACCCTGGACGGCAACACCTGGACCAAGGTCGGCCTGTACGGCACCCTGAGCCTGGACGCCACCACCCACGCCTGGAGCTACACCCCGAACAAGGCGGCCGCCGTCAACGCCCTGGCCGCCGGCCAGACCGGCCACGACGTGTTCGAGTTCAAGGTCACCGACTCGGCCGGCGCCTCGAGCAACCAGACCATCGACGTCAGCATCACCGGCACCAACGACGTGCCGGTCCTGGCGCACACGATCGCCGACCAGTCCTTCGCCGGCGCCGGCACCTGGAAGTACCAGATCCCGGCCGACAGCTTCACCGACGCCGAAGGCCGCGGCCTGACCTACACCGTCGACGTGCTCGACGCCCAGGGTAACGTGGTCGACACCATCGGCGCCGCCAACGGCAGCGACCCGGCCAAGGCCTCGTCGTGGCTGAGCTTTGACGAAGGCACCCGCACCTTCACCGGCAACCCGAGCGCCGCCTGGAACAACGCCGGCCTGACCCTGCGCGTGACCGCCACCGATGCCGAAGGCGCCGCCGTGTCGGGCGACTTCGCGCTGAACCTGTCCGGCACCGCCAACCAGGGCCCGACCGTGGGCGCGCCGCTGAAATGGCAGTCGGTGCACGCCACCTTCGAGACCACCGACTTCACCCTGGGCAGCAACCTGGGCGGCACCACCGTCACCTTCGACGGCCAGACCGTCAACCTGGGCACGGCGGCGACCGGCAACGAAGTCGCCGCCGCCTTCCACGACGCTTTCGACAGCGCCACCGGCGACGGCTACAGCAGCGTCGGCCCGGCGACCGGCAACATCCTGAACCTGCGCGCCGACAGCGCCGGCGCCCGCAGCGACTTCGCCAACGGCACCGTCAACGTGGCTGGCGGCAGCTACACCGTCACCGTGACCGCCGAAGGCCAGAACGCCATCGCCGAACGCACCGACGTGCAGTTCACCACTCCGCTCGCCGACGGCGAGACCGTCTCGTTCATGCTGGGCGGCGTGAGCGTTACCCTGACCGGCCCGAAGACCGCCGAAGAAGTCGCCAGCTCCGTGGTACAGCAACTGACCACCGGCAATGGCGCCTGGACCGCGACGCTCGACGGCACCCAGACCGACCTGGTCCACCTGACGGCTGCCACGCCCGGCGCCGTGACCAACCTGACCGGCGCCGACTTCGGTACCCTGGCCCCGGACGTGAGCCTGATCGCCGACGGCGCCGACGCCACCTTCGAGCAGGTCGAGCTGAGCTTCACCGGCAGCTACGGCGGCGCCCCGATCAGCATCGCCGGCGTCGACGCGTCGGCAGGCAGCGCCGTATCCGCGGCCGACAGCGCGGCCGCCCTGGCCGGCGCCAGCTATGCCAACTACAGCATCGCGGACAACGGCAACGGCACGATCCGCGTCGTCGCCAAGGAACCGGGCGACCAGGCAAACCTGACGGCCGGCGACTTCGGCGGCACCCACGACGGCGCCATCACCGTCGCCAGCCACAGCGACGGCGCCGGCTGGACCTACGCCATCCCGGCCGGCACCTTCGTCGACGCCGAGAACAACGCCCTGGTCTACAGCGCGTATACCATCGATCCGTCCACCGGTGCGACCAGCGCGCTGGTCAACAGCCCGGCACTGAGCTTCAACCCGGCCACCGGCACCTTCAGCGGCAACGGCGTTGCAGCAGGCAATACCCTGATCGAAGTGCGCGCCGCCGACGCGGTCTCGGGCCAGAGCGTGACCAGCCAGTTCCAGCTGGTCGTCACCCGCGACACCACCGCCGCCAGCCTGAGCGCCAACGTCGCACCAGGCAACACCGGCTTCGTCAGCGGCGCCGGCACCGGCAGCTACACCCTGCCGGCCAACGCCTTCGACTACGTCGCCGACGACAGCACCCCGCTGACCTACACGGCCGCCGCGGTCGACGCCGGCGGCAACCCGGTCGCCTTCCCGGCCTGGCTGCAGTTCGACGGCCATACCGCTACCTTCAGCGGCAACCCGCCGGCCGGCGCCGGCGACGTGCGCGTGGTCGTCACTGCCCACGGCAGCAACGGCCTCACCGCCAGCACCACGCCGTTCACCCTGCAGGTCGCCAACGCGAACGACGGCATCGTCCTGAGCGCGCCGATCGCCGACCAGACCGTCGGCGCCGGCAACGTGTTCGGCCTGACCGTGCCGGCCCCGTTCTCCAACCCGGACGGCAGCATCGAAGGCACCGCCGTCAGCACCGGCATCGATTACACCGTCACCGCGAACGGCCGTCCGCTGTCCGACTTCGGCCTGACCGTCACCGTCCAGCCGGACGGCGGCCTGGTCTTCGGCGGCAACCCGTCGGCAGCCGAGCCTTACCTGACCATCGTCGTCACCGGCACCGAGCTGGCGGGCGGCTCGACCGCCAGCACCAGCTTCACGCTGAACCTGAACGACGGCAACGCGCAGCAGGGCGGCCCGGAAGCGCTGGACGCCAACAACCCGGGTGCCGTGACCATCTCGGGCAACCCGCTCGAAGGCCAGACCTTGAGCGCCAACGCCCCGACCGACGCCGACGGCCTGTCGGGCCCGGTACGCTACCAGTGGCAAGTCTCGAGCGACAACGGCCAGACCTGGCAGGACGTGGCCCCGGCCGCCAACGGCACCGTGCGCGGCCAGGACAGCACCCTGGTGCTGGCCGAAAGCGAATCGACCAAGCTGGTGCGTGTGCAGGCCTTCTACAACGACAACGGCGGCGTGGCCGAGTCGCCGGTGTCGGGCGCCGTGTCCGTCGCCAACCTGCAGACCCCGGGCACGGTCACCGTGTCCGGCGCCCTGACCCCGGGCGAAACCCTGACCGCGACGGTCGCCGACGGCGACGGCCTGCAGCTGGCCGAGCCGAGCTACCAGTGGTTCCGCGACGGCGTCCTGATCGACGGCGCCACCTACGCCGCCTACACCCTGACCAACGCCGACGGCGGCCACCACATGAGCGTGACCGTCAGCTACACCGACGACCACGGCACCCTCGAGTCGAACATCAGCTCGGGCAGCACCGCCCAGGTGCAGATGGGCGCGGTCAAGCCGACCGCCGTCAACGACAGCGCCATCGCCGTGGAAGCCAGCGGCGTCGGCAACGCCGTCGCGGGCGTCAACCCGACCGGCAACGTGCTGGAAAACGACTACGACATCAACAACAACCTGAACGCGGTCAACCCGATCGCCTCGGTCCGTAGCGGCAACGCCGAAGGCCTGGGCGACGCGGCCCAGCTGAACGGCGATGTCTACACCGTGACCGGCCTGTACGGCACCCTGACCCTGAACCGCGCCACCGGCGCCTGGTCCTACGTGGTCGACCAGAGCAACAGCAGCGTCGATGCGCTGGCCCCGGGCCAGAGCCTGCAGGACAGCTTCAACTACACGATCGGCGACAACACCGGCCTGTTCGACACGGCCGTGCTGAACATCACCATCAACGGCGCCAACGACGCCCCGACCCTGAACGACATCCCGGCCCGCGCCGAGTTCACCGAAGACGTGGCGGCCGCGATCCGCACCAGCTTCTCGATCGTCGACCCGGACGGCGGCGCCAGCTTCGCGCTGCGCCTGTCCGTCAACCAGGGCTTCCTGCGCGGCGAACCATCGCCGGCCTATACGCCGCCGGCCGGCCTCACCGTCACCGGCACCGATACCAATGTCCTGACCATCGCCGGCAACAGCATGGGCGACGTGCAGAACTGGCTGGCCGCCAGCCGCCTGCTGTACACCAGCGGTCCGAACCAGAACGGCAACCTGAACGACACCCTGACCTACGCGGTGCGCGACGGTAACGGCAGCTTCATGGACGCCGGCAGCACCTTCCTCGACGTCGACCACGCGAACAACCCGCCGATCGTCGACATCGGCGGCGCCGCCACCGCCGGCAACGACTTCACCACCACCTTCCGCCCGCGCGGCAACGAAGTGGCGGTGGTCGCCGACGACGTGCGCATCACCGACATCGATGCCGAAGACAGCATCGCTTCGGCCACCGTGTCGCTGGCGACCGGCGCCTTCGACAACGCGTTCGGCACCATCTACGAAACCCTGCGTTCGACCGCCGGCAGCAGCTATGCCGGTTCGCTGGGCGCGATCGCGATCAGCGGCAACGGCACCGGCGAACACGGCCTGAGCGGCGCCACGACCCTGACCCTGACCGGCGCCGGCAGCCGCGCCGACTACGAGGCGGCACTGAAGACCGTCGTCTACAACAACAGCAACCCGAACGCCTTCTCGGGCGAGCGCACCATCACCATCTCGGTGACCGACGACGAAGGTTCGGCCTCGAACACCGGCTCGTTCGCCACCGCCAGCGCGAACAACCTGATCGCGGTCGGCCAGCGCATCTTCCTGAACGGCGTCGACACCGGCTTTACCGTCGGCCAGGTCATCGACAGCCAGCACTTCGTCGCCTCCGGCCCGCTGGCCGGCCTGGCACCGGGCGCCAACCTGAGCTTCTTCGGCGCGGGCAGCCTGGTCACCACCGCCGTCCAGAGCGGCCCGGTGGTCGCCACCACCACCGTGCTGGTGCCGTGGACCCCGGTCATCGACATGAACGGCGAGCGCCTCGACGGCCGTGACCACAGCGTCACCTACACCGAAGGCCAGAGCGGCGTGGCGCTGGCCACTTCCGACGCCAGCATCACCGACCAGGACGGCAACATCGCCAGCGTGGTCGTGACCCTGACCAACCCGCAGAACGGCGCTGCCGAGAAGCTGTTCATCTCGGACGCCCTGGTGGCCCAGCTGGCCGTCTTCGGCGTGACCGTGAGCGGCAACAACAGCGCCGCCATCACGCTCGGCTACGACGCGGCAGCGCGTCCGAACGGCGTCGACGCGGCCTACTTCCAGATCGGCCTGCGCGCGGTGCAATACGTGAACGCCGCCGACCTGCCGGACCTGACCCCGCGCGTGGTATCGGTCACCAGCACCGACGTCGACGGCAACACCGGCGTCGGCGCCAGCACCACCATCAACCTGGTCGGCGTGAACGACGCGCCGCACGGCACCGATACCACCGTCACCGGCCAGGAAGACACGGCCCTGGTGCTGAACGTGGCCGACTTCGGCTTCACCGATGTCGACGCCAACACCCTGGTCGCCGTGAAGATCGCCAGCCTGCCGCAAACGGGCAGCCTGAGCCTGGACGGCGCCGCCGTCACGGCCGGCCAGTTCGTCTCGGCGGCCGACATCGCCGCCGGCAAGCTGGTCTACACCCCGGCTGCCGACCGCAGCGGCCCGGCACTGGCGAGCTTCGGCTTCCAGGTGCAGGACGCCGGCGGCACCGCCAACGGCGGCGTCGACCTCGATCCGGTGGCGCGCACCCTGACCATCGACGTCACCGCGGTCAACGATGCGCCGGTGATGACGGCAAACGCGCCAGTCATGGCCACCATCGGCGAGGATGCGCTGAACAACGGCGGCCAGGCCGTCTCGACCCTGGTCGGGAATGCGGCGGGCAAGACCGGCGTGGCCGATGTCGACGCCCTCAACAACAACGGCGCCGGCAACGCGCCGGAAGGCACCGGCCAGGGCATCGCGATCCACGCGCTGGCGAATGCCGGTCCGGCCGACGGCGGCGCCTGGGAATACTCGCTCGACGGCGGCAGCACCTGGCTGGCGGTCGGCGCGGTCGACAGCGGCAACGCCCTGCTCCTGCGCAGCAGCGACCTGATCCGCTTCAAGCCCGACGGCCTGAACGGCACGCAAGCGAGCTTCTCCTACTACCTGTGGGATGGCGCCAGCGGCGTCGCCGGCGCCAAGGCCGACGCCTCGGTGCGCGGCGGCACCAGCGCCTTCTCGACCGGCTCGGATACCTCGAGCATCACGGTCACCCACGCCAACGACGCAGCGGTGGTCGACCTGAACGGCGGCGGCGCGGGCAACAACCTGGCCACCATCTTCCGTCCGCGCGGCGACGCCGTGGCGGTGGTGGGCGACATCGTCATCACCGACGCCGACCACCTGGCCGGCGGCGTGGCCGACACCCTGGTCTCGGCCCGCGTCACCCTCAGCGGCGGCGCACTCGACAACCTGTTCGGCACCACGTACGAGACGCTGTACTCGAGCGCCGGCGCCAGCTTCGCCGGTTCGCTGGGCGCGATCGCGATCAGCGGCAACGGCACGGGTGCAAACGGCCTGGTTGGCGCGACGCAGCTGAACTTCAGCGGCGCCGGCACCCATGCCGACTACCAGGACGCCCTCAAGACGGTCCTGTACAACAACAGCAACCCGAACGCCTACTCGGGCGACCGCACCGTGCAGATCGTGGTGCGCGACGCCTCGGTGAGCACCGGCGACGCCGCCAATGGCCTGGAGTCGGCCATCGTCACCACCACCATCCAGGTCCCATGGACCCCGGTGGTCGACATGAACGGCGACCGCGCCGCGGGCCGCAACAGCGAGGCCACCTATGTCGAACGCAGCGCCGGCGTGGCGATTGCCGCCGCCGACGCCAGCATCGTTGACCAGGACGGCAACATCAAGCAGCTGGTCGTCAGCCTGACCAACCATCCGGACGGCGCCAGCGAGAAGCTGTTCGTCTCCAGCGCCCTGGTGGCCCAGTTCGGCCTGATGGGCCTGACCATCACCGGCAACAACTCGCACACGATCACCGTCACCGGCAACAAGGACGGCTCCGTGTTCCAGCTGGCGCTGCGCGCGATCCAGTACGTGAACAGCTCGGCCAATCCGGCGCCGGAAGACCGCGTGGTGCGCGTCGAATCGGTGGATATGCAGAACAACACCGGTGTCGGCGCCTCGACCACGATCCACATCACCCCGGTCAACGACGCCCCGGTGGGCATCGACGGCGCGGTCAGCGTGGACGAGGACGGCGCCTACACGCTGCGCCTGCAGGACTTCGGCTACAGCGACGCCGAAGGCCACGCGCTGGTTGGCGTGAAGATCGCCACCCTGCCGGCCACCGGCAGCCTGACCCTCGACGGCGTTGCAGTGACCGCCGGCCGTGAAGTGAGCGTGGCCGACATCGCCGCCGGCAAGCTGGTGTACCGTCCGGTGGCGAACGCCAACGACGGCCAGAATCCGCCTGCCCCGACGCTGAGCTTCCAGGTCCGCGACGCCGGCGGCACGGCCAACGGCGGCGCCGACCTTGCCGCCCCGGCCACCCTGACCCTGAACGTGGTCGCGATCAACGACCTGCCGACCGGTTCGAACGGCAGCGGCGTGCCGACCGTGACGGTCAGCGGCGTGCTGCGCGACGGCGAGGTCCTGACGGCCAACGTCGACATCGCCGACGTCGACCGCACCCGCCCGGAAATCGACGCCGCCACGACTTACCAGTGGCAGTCGCGTGCAGTGCCGAACGGCGCCTGGACCGCGATTGCCGGCGCCACCGCCGGCAGCTACCAGCTGACCGCGGCCGACGCCAACCGCGAAGTGCGCGTCGTCGTGACCTACGAAGACGACCTGGCGACCCAGTCGGTGCCGGTATTCGACTCGGCCCGCGCCGATGCGCCGGCCATCGTGGCCGATATCAACGGCGACATCGTGCTCGACATCGACACCGACGAACCGGTGATCATCCTCGATCCGATCCGCGACATCAACGTGCGCAACGGCGGCGACGGTGAGGTGACCATCGGCGGCATGCCGCACGGCGGCACCCTGACCTACGAAGGCGACGGCCCGGTCGTGCTGCTCAACCCGCGCGGCGACGTCAACGTCGACACCGCCGGTCCTGGTCCGGTGACGGTCGAGGAACTCGAAGACGACGCCACCGTCACCACCTCGGGCAACGGCGACGTGAACGTCAACAACCCGCAGGGCGACGTCAACGTCAACAACGGCGGTCCCGGCCTTGTGACCGTGCGCGGCCTCGACGACGGCGGCACCGTCGACGTCAACGGCGCCGGTCCGACCACCGTGGCCGATCCGGAAGGCGACCTGACCGTCAACAATGGCGGCCCGGGCACGGCAACCGTGACCGGCCTCGACGACGACGCCACCGTCACCACTTCGGGCGGCGGCGACGTGAATGTCGACCAGCCTGAAGGCAGCGTCAACCTGAACAACGGCGGCCCAGGCACCGTGACGGTCATCGGCCTGAACGACGGCGAAGCCGTGAACGTGAACGGCAACGGTCCGACCACGATCGCCGACCCTGAAGGCGACCTCGCCGTCAACAACGCCGGCCCTGGCACCGCCACGGTCACCGGCCTGGACGACGATGCGACGGTTACCACTTCGGGCAACGGCAACGTGGAGGTCGACCAGCCGGAAGGCAGCGTCAACCTGAACAACGGCGGCCCAGGCACCGTGACGGTGATCGGCCTGAACGACGGCGAAACCGTGAACGTGACCGGCAACGGCCCGACCACGGTGAGCAACCCGCAAGGCGACGCGACCCTGCACAACGGCGGCAGCGGCGTGCTGACGGTCACCGGCCCGGCGCCGGACAGCCAGCTCGACCTCACCGGCAGCGGCCCGTTCGCGGTCGACCTGGCGGGCTTCCCGGCGGGCGGTCACATCGGCCTGAACAACGTCGACGGCGCCGACGTGCAGGTGCTGCATGCACCAGCCGGTGCGCAGATCGACAGCCTGGGCGCGGGCGACATCACGATCCTGGCGCCGGCCGGCGACGTGCATGTGCATAACGCCGGCACCGGCACCATGATCATCGAGCAGCCGGCCGACGGCAGCACGGTGACCAAGACCGGCACCGGCCCGGCGCTGATCGACCACCCGGTGGGCGGCTTCACGCTGGACAACGACGACAGCGGCCCGGTCACGGTGCAGCACCTGCCGGCCGGCTCGACCCTGGTCCTGCAGGGCAGCGGTCCGGTGGTGGTGGAATCGAACCTGGCACAGGGCGAACACGTGCAGGTCGATACCTCGGGCAACAGCAACGTGCAGCTGGCGAACAACGGCAAGGGCACGATCGACGTGATCGGCAACCTGCAGCTCGACAGCGGCGATGCGATGAGCATCAAGCTCGGCGGCGACGATACGACGGCGGTCACCGTGGCCGGCACCGTCTCGCTGGACGGCACCCCGCTCAACCTGACGCTCGATCCAGCCTACGCGGCGCACCTGGGCGACACCATCACCCTGCTCGACAACGACGGCAGCGATGCGGTGGTCGGCACCTTCGCCGGCCTGGCCGAAGGCGCGAGCTTCCTGGTGGGCGGCAAGCTGTTCAGCATCAGCTACGTGGGCGGCACCGGCAACGACGTGGTCCTGACCCGTGTCAACGATGGCCCGACCGGCCAGGTAGCGATCTCCGGATCGGCCACCCAGCACCAGACCCTGACGGCCAGCAACACGCTGGGCGACACCGACGGCATGGGCAACGTCAGCTACCGCTGGCTGGCCGATGGCGCCCTGGTGGCGGTCGGCAGCAGCTACGTGCTGACCCAGGCGCAGGTGGGCAAGGCGATCACCGTGGTCGCCAGCTATACCGATGCCGAAGGCACGGTGGAAACCGTGAGCAGCAGCGCCACCGGGCGTGTGGCCAACGTCAACGACGCGCCGACCGGCGCGGTGCTGATCGCAGGCAACGCCACCCTGGGCCAGACCCTGACCGCCTCGAACACCCTGGCGGACCAGGACGGCATGGGCACGGTGAGCTACCAGTGGCAAGCGGACGGCGCCGACATTGCCGGCGCGACCGGCGGCAGCCTGACCCTGGACGGGGCGCTGATCGGCAAGGCCATCAGCGTGGTGGCCCGCTACACCGACGGCTTCGGCGCGGCGGAGGCACCGGTCAGCGCGGCCACCGAGGCAGTGCGTGACGGCAACGGCGTGGCGCCATCGGTCGAAGCCCTGGCTCCAGCCCTGGGCAACGGCCTGGTCGGCGACGGCAACGGCGACGGCATTCTCGACGCGCTGCAGCCTTCGGTGGTCTCGATGGCGGTACCGGGCGCCGCGAATGGCAGCTCTTATGTCACGCTGGTGGCAGGCGCGGTCAACGGCAAGCCGGTGGCGGATGCGAATCCGCTGACCGACGTCCACAGCGTGCACGGCGCGATCGACTTGCCGAGCTGGGCGCAGGCACCGATGGACGGCATCTCGTTCACCGCCAAGGTCGAGGCACCGGGCGCGCTCGAGAACTTCAGCCTGTACGTCGACGCCAGCTCGGGCGTGAACGGTTACTGGGCGAAGGACGCGAGCGGCGTGCTGGTCAACCTGGCCAGCGCTGCCTACGGCGGCCAGATGGTGGTCGAGGGCGACAAGATCCGCTTGGACTTCCACATTGCCGAAGGCGGCGAGTTCGACGTGGGCGTGGCCGGCGATTCGAACATCGTCAGCAACGGCGTGGCGGCCCATGCCTCGCTGAGCCTGATCGGCTACGTGATCGACACGCCGGACGAGCAGGGCCCGGGCAACGCCTTCGACTAAGCACCGAACATTAATGATTAAAGGAATGAAGATGAAACTGATTAAAATCTTGGCTGCATCGAGTGTCCTGAGCCTGGCCGCCTGCGGCGGCGGCGGCGGCGGTGGCGGCGGCACGCCGACCCCACCGGTGGTCACCACCCCACCGATCACCGTGGCCCAGCTGCAAGGCTTCTGGAACGGTCCGGCAACGGGCGCCAGCTTCGGCGGCGCCACCACCGTGCGCAGCGTGGTGCTGAGCGACGGCGCGGCCTGGCTGTTCCTGCACGATGCGCAGGACAACCTGGTCGGCCTGTCGACCGCCAAGCTGGCCGTGTCGGGCCAGACCTTCTCGGCGACCGGCGCACGCTACCCGGTGTCGGGCGCCCGCGCCGAGACGGTCACCGTCTCCGGCGGCGCGCCGAGCGGCACCGCGTTCGCGGTGTCGGTGCGCGGCAACGCCGGCACCACCTCGCTGGCCCTGACGGCGGACACGCGCTACACCACCGCCGTGACCCGCGCCGACGCCACCGGCAACTGGCGCTTCACCAAGGCCGGCGGCACCATCGTCGCCAACTGGGCGGTGGACGCCAACGGCGTCCTGTCCGGCACCAGCACCCTGGGCTGCAGCTACAACGGCAGCGTGGCGCCGCACGCCAACGTGGCCGTGTTCGACGTCACCCTGACCGAGACCTGCACCGGCAGCGTGACCCAGCTGAGCGGCATCGCCAAACTGAACACCGCCAAGACCTTCCTCACCTTCGGCCTGACCACGGCCGACGGCGGACTGGGCGAAGCGGTGGTGGCGCAGAAGATGTAATGAACGAGAAGGTGTAAGCAAAGACGGGAGCGCCGCTGCCGCGGTGCCTCCAAGGAAAAAAAGCCCGGGTGTTTCCACCCGGGCTTTTTTTGTCGATATTTCCTTCAGCCGCCAGCGTCCTGCTGGCGGCGCCCCTCATGCGCCGCGGGACGGCGCACCTCAACCGGCTTGCGCAAACCGTGCAGCGCATGCGCAACCAGCATCAGCAGCAACAGCAATGCGGCGAAGGCCAACACGACCGGCGCCGGCAATCCAAGGAACACGCCCTGATCCATGACATCTCCCGTTCAGTTGAACATCGCCCGGTGTTAGCCGGGCGCAAGAACGAATGTGCCACTTATATTCCTGCTGGAAATTGAGCCAACGCAAAGCCTGCGGCCGGACCGGGCGCGCCGCCAGGCCGCCGGCTGCACTTACGCTGCCGTCGACAGCGGCTGGGACCGCTCCGGCTTGCCCTTGCCCACCCGCTCGTACTCGGCGATCACCTGGGCCCCGAACAGCAGCAGGGTGGCGCCGATCTCGAGGCTGAACATGACCACGATCGCGGTCGTCATCGAGCCGTACACCACGTTCACCTGGGACAGGGTCGAGAAGTACCAGACCAGGATGTGGCGCGCCAGTTCCCACAGCAGCGCCGCCGTCACCCCGCCCACCAGCGCGTGCGAGAGCGACAGGCGCCCGACCGGCATCACCAGGTAGATCGAGGTCAGCACCAGGATCTCGCCGGCCAGCCCCAGCAGATACAGCAGCGCGCCCGAGACCCCGCCCAGCGACCAGCTGTAGCCGAGCAGGTCGACGTGCTCCTGCCCCATCACCTGCAGGGTGCCGGCCACCAGCGTGACCAGCATCACCCCGAAGCCGAGCGCCAGGATGTAGCAATAAGGCAGCACCGCCGAGACCAGGAAATGGCGGCGCCGGATCGCCACCCGGTGCACGAAGATCACGCTCATGGCGTTTTCCAGCACCGTGAAGGCAAACGAACTGAAGAACAGCATGGTGACCGCCAGCACCCAGGTGATGAGGTCGCGGTTGTCGAGGAAGTTCGCGACCTCCGCCACGATTGAGCGCGACTGGCCCGGCACCAGCAGTTCCAGGTAGCGGCGCAGGGTTTCCAGCAGCTCGGCCTGGTCGATGAAGTGCGACAGCACGACCACCACCAGCATCAGGAAGGGCACGATCGAGAGCAGCGCGTAATACGCCACGGCGCCGGCCAGCAGCAAGCCCTGGTTGGCGCGAAAGCCGCGCAGGCAGCTCAGGACAAAGGCCAGCGGGTGCGACAGGATGTAGGCGTTGGCGCGCCGGTTCAGGATGCGGATGCGCGCGCGGCGCACGGACTGCCAGCGCAGCCGTATCATCGCGCCAGCCTGATTCCAGTAAATTGCCAGCGCGCTCCGGCTGGGAAGAAGTTGCGGTAGCTGGCGCGTGCATGGCCATGCGGCGTGGCGCAGGACGAGCCGCGCAGCACGTACTGGTTGACCATGAACTTGCCGTTGTATTCGCCGATGGCGCCCGGCGCCGGCGCATAGCCGGGATACGGGGCGTAGCTACTGCTGGTCCATTGCCAGCAGGCGCCGAACATCTGGCGCAAACCCGGTCCGGCGGCTGCCCCCGGATGCAGGCGCCCGGCCTCGATGCTGGCCTGGCGCGCCGCGAATTCCCATTCGAACTCGGTCGGCAGGCGCGCCCCGCGCCAGCGCGCATAGGCGTCGGCCTCGTACAGCGAGAGGTGGGTGGCCGGGCGCGCCGGGTCGAGCGGCAGCAGGCCGTGCAGCGTGAATTCGTGCCAGGCGCCCTGCTGGTCCTGGTGCCAATACAGCGGCCGCGCCAGTTCGCCGGACGCCACCTTGTCCCAGCCCTCGGCCAGCCACAGGGCCGGGTCGCGGTAGCCGCCTGCCTCGATGAATGCCAGGTATTCGCCGTTGGTGACCAGGCGCGCGGCAAGCTCGAAAGGCGCGAGATAGGCGCGGTGGCGCGGCAGCTCGTTGTCGAAGCAGAAGCCGCGGCCGTCGAAGCCGAACTCGGCCAGCCCGCCGGCGCAGGCGATCCATTCCATGGGCGCGGGCGGCGCCTCGGTGGCGAGCGGATCGGGCGCATAGGCCGGGTACAGCGGGCTCTGGGCCAGCAGGTGCTTGAGGTCGGTGAGCATCAGTTCCTGGTGCTGCTGCTCGTGCTGCAGGCCGAGCTCGACCAGTTCGGCCAGCCGGGCGTCGCCCGCGCGCTCGCCCAGCAGGCGCGTCATGCGCGCGTCGACGTCGCGGCGGTAGGCGCGCACCTCGTCCAGCGAGGGCCGGGTGAGCAGGCCGCGCTGCGGGCGCGGGTGCTTGGCGCCGACGCCGTTGTAATACGAATTGAAGAGCACGCGGAAGGCCGGATGGAAGGGCCGGAAGGCTTCCTCGAAGGCTTCGAGGATGAAGGTTTCGAAGAACCAGGTGGTGTGCGCCAGGTGCCACTTGATCGGGCTGGCGTCGGGCATGGACTGGGCGCAGCAATCCTCGCTCGAGAGCGCTTCGGCCAAGTGCAGCGAGCGCTGGCGGACGGTCTGGAAATCATGGCCCATGGGATGCTGCCGGATACGGTCGTGCGACATGCGGACTCCTCAGCCCGCCGCCTGCGCGTGGATCACGGCGAAGGGACAATCCGGGTCGGTCCAGACGCGGGTCGCCTCGAAGCCCGCGCTCTCGAGCAGCGACATCGCATCGGCCTGGCGGTACTTGTAGCTGTTTTCGGTATGGATGCGCTCGCCCGCGGCGAAGTCGCGCCCGCCGCCCGGCCAGCGCACCTGCTGGGCGCTCTTGGCTTCCAGGTGCATCTCGACCCGGCCCATGGCCTCGTTGTAGAAGCCGACGTGGCGCCAGCCGCGGATGTCGAAGTCGGCGCCGAGCAGCGTGTTCACGTGGCGCAGCACGTTCAGGTTGAAGGCGGCGGTGACGCCGAGGGCGTCGTCGTAGGCGGCGTCCAGCACCACCTTGTCCTTGACCAGGTCGATGCCGATCAGCAGGCCGCCATCCGGCCCGCAGTGGCGGCGCAGGCGGCGCAGGAAGGCGCGCGCCTCGGGCGGCGTGAAGTTGCCGAGCGACGAGCCTGGGTAGAAGAACAGGCGCTTGTCGGCGCGCACCTGCGCCGGTAATTCCAGGCTGCTGGAAAAATCGAGCCCGATGGCTTCCATGGCGATGTGCGGGAAGCGCTGGCGCAGCCGGTTCAAAGCGTCGTGCAAGAACTCGGTGGAAATGTCGATCGCCACGTACTGGCTTGGGCGCAGCAGCGGAAACAGCGAGGCTGCCTTGGCGCAGTTGCCGGCGCCGAGGTCGATCAGCGTGCTGCCGAGGCCGGCAACGCGCGCCATCTCGGCGCCATGGCGGGCGAAAATCGCCGCCTCGGTGCGGGTTGGATAGTATTCCGGCAATTCGCAGATCGCCTCGAACAGCTTCGAGCCGAGCGCGTCGTACAGGAATTTGGGGGAAATGGTGGCGTGCCGGGCGCCCAGGCCGTCGTACAGCTCGGCGGGGACGTGGGCATTTGCCGGGGTTTCCGGCTTCTCGGTCGTGCAGGACGTCATCATAAGGTTTATCATTCGTGCCGCCGAAGCGCCCGATGCGCCCTGGCCTGGGGATGTTGCCGTTTTTGCTATCATAGCGGAACGTCTGGATTTCCGCGTTTGCCTGCCTTCAAGCGTGCACGCCACCGGCCTTGCCGGCCTTTTGCCAGACTCTACCAACAAGAAAGAAAGCCGATCCATGTCGTCCATTTCCGTCCTGAAATCCCTGCTCTCGGCCTCGGTTGCCGCTTCCCTGCTGTTCGCCGCTCCCGGCGCCTCGGCCCAGAACACGCCCGGTGTGCTGAAAGTGTCGGCCATCCCCGACGAAGCGCCGACCGAACTGCAGCGCAAGTTCAAGCCCCTGGGCGACTACCTGGCCAAGGCCACCGGCCTGAAGGTCGAGTTCACCCCGGTGACCGACTACGCCGCCTCGGTCGAGGGCCTGGTCAACAAGAAGCTCGACATGGTCTGGTTCGGCGGCTTCACCTTCGTCCAGGCCAACGTGCGCAGCAAGGGCCAGGTCACGCCGCTGGTGCAGCGCGCCGAGGACGAGAAGTTCCGCTCGGTCTTCGTCACCACCCAGCCCGGCATCAACAAGCTGGAAGACCTGCGCGGCAAGACCCTGTCCTTCGGTTCGGAGTCCTCGACCTCGGGCCACCTGATGCCGCGCTCCTTCCTGCTCGGCGCGAAGATCAACCCGGACACCGACCTGAAGCGCATCTCGTTCTCGGGCGCGCACGACGCCACCGTGGCGGCCGTGGCCGGCGGCAAGGTCGATGCCGGCGCGCTCAACATCTCGGTCTGGGAAAAGCTGGTCGAAGGCAAGAAGGTCGACCCGAAGACCGTGCGCGTGTTCTATACCACGCCTGGCTACTACGACTACAACTGGTCGGTGCGTTCGGACATGAACCCGGCGCTGCAAAAGAAGATCCGCGACGCCTTCCTGGCCCTGAACGACAGCACGCCGGAAGGCAGGGAAATCCTGGAACTGCAGCGCGCCAGCAAGTTCGTGCCGACCAAGGTCGAGAACTACAAGGCGATCGAAGCCGCCGCGCGCAACGCCGGCCTGCTGAAGTAATTCGTCGTCCGGGGTCTTGCTGATGAGTTTCACCCTCGACAAGCTGACGGTGCGCCACCTGACGGGCAGCCGCGCGCCCGCGCTGCGGGAGCTCGACCTGGCGATCGCGCCCGGCGAGCAGCTGGCGCTGATCGGGCCCTCGGGCGCCGGCAAGACCACCCTGCTGTCCACCCTGGCGCTGGCCCACCGACCGGCCGAGGGCGGCTTTGCCGCCTTCGACCAGGATCCGTGGGCGCTACCGCAAGGCGCGCGCCATGCCCTGCGCGCGCGCCTGTTCCTGGCGCCGCAGACGCCGCCGCTGCCGCCGCGCCAGCGCGTGGTGACCGCCGTGCTGGCCGCGCGCCTGCCGCAGTGGAGCCTGGGCCAGGCGCTCGCTTCCCTGTTCAGGCCCGCCGACCCGGATGCCGCCTACGATGCCTTGAACCGCTTCGGCCTGGGCGACAAGCTGTATGCGCGCGTGGACCGCCTGTCCGGCGGCGAGCGCCAGCGCTGCAGCCTGGCGCGCCTGCTGCTCTCGAACGCGGAGGCCTTCCTGGTCGACGAGCCGATCTCCGCGCTGGACCCGGCCCTGGCCCGGCTCACGCTGTCCACGCTGCAAGGCGAGGCGGCGGTGCGCAAGGCGACCCTGGTGTGCAGCCTGCACCAGGTGGAGATGGCGCGCGCCCATTTCGCCCGCATCGTCGGCCTGCGCGCGGGGCGCATCGTGTTCGACCTGCCGCGCGAACAGGTGAGCGACGCGATGATCGCCGCGCTCTACGCCAACGAAACCATCGAGCCGCCGCCCGAACACCCGCACGAATCGCCGGAACGCATCGCGGTCGGCGCCTGTTTCTGATGCGCGGGCCAGCCACGTGAGGTCCCGCGTTTTCTCCCCGCCCCTGCATCCCGATCCGGCCTGGCGCGGCCGCTTGCTGGCCTGCGGCCTCGGCATCGCCCTGCTCTGGCCGATGCTGGTCTACAGCGAATTCAAGCCCTGGATCCTGTTCGACCTGCAAAGCCTGGCCGCGGCCGGGAACTTCCTGTCGGACTTCCTCCATCCGGCCCATTCCACCGAATTCCTGGCGATGGTGCTGCGCGAAACCTGGATCACGGTGGCGATCGCCACCTGCGGCCTGTTCCTGGCCCTGCTGGGTGCGATTCCGGCTACCCTGCTGGTCACCGAACGGCTGTCGGTGTCGACGCTGGGCACCGGCCGCATGCGCCGCGCCAGCGCCCTGCTGCGCCAGGCGGTGCGCTGGGTGCTGGTGCTGCTGCGCAGCGTGCCGGAACTGGTCTGGGCCCTGCTGTTCGTACGCGTGGTGGGCCTGGGGCCGACCGCCGGCGTGCTGGCGATCGCCCTCACCTACTGCGGCATGCTGGCCAAGGTGTATGCCGAGATCCTGGAATCGAGCGACGCCCACGCCAGCGACAGCCTGCTGGCCAACGGCAGCGCTCGCCTGGCGGCCCTGCTCTACGGCGCCCTGCCCGAGGCGGCGGCCGAACTGGTGTCGTACACCGTCTACCGCTGGGAATGCGCGATCCGCGGCTCGGCCATCATGGGTTTCGTCGGCGCCGGCGGCCTGGGCCAGCGCATGGACGAATCGACCAAGATGATGGCCGGCGGCGAAGTCGCCACCATGCTCCTGATGTTCGTGCTGCTGGTGGCCGCGGCCGACCTGGTCTCGACCCTGCTGCGCCGGAGGCTGGGATGAAGGAGGCCGTGCGCACCCTGCCGGCGCCGCCGCGCCGGTCCTGGGGCACGCCGCTGCTGCTGCTGGCCCTGGGCGCGCTGGTCGTGGCCAGCTTCGCCACGCTGCGGCTCGACCTGGCCGCCTTCTTCACGGCGGAAGCGGTGGGCACCATGCTCGAATTCCTGCACGGCTTCGCGCCGCCGGAGAGCGCCACGCCCTTCCTGCTCAAGACCCTGGACGCGGCCATCGAGACCCTGTCGATGTCGGCCCTCGGCACCCTGCTGGCGGTGGCCGCCGGCCTGGTGCTGGCGCTGCCGGCCTCGGGCCGCTGGGGCGGCGCCGCGCGCGGCGCGGTGCGCCTGGTGCTGAACGTGCTGCGCTCGATCCCGGAACTGGTGTGGGCCGCGCTGCTGCTGGTGGCCGCAGGCCTCGGCCCCTTCGCCGGCACCCTGGCGCTGGCCGCGCACACCGCCGGCGTGCTGGGGCGCCTGTTCGCCGACGCCCTCGAAAACGCCGCGCCGCTGCCGGAAGCGACACTGCGCACGAACGGCGCCGGCGCGCTGGCCGCTTTTTTCTACGCGACCCTGCCGCAAACCCTGCCGCAGATGCTGTCCTACACCCTGTACCGCTGGGAGAACAATATCCGCGCCGCCGCCGTGCTGGGCGTGGTCGGCGCCGGCGGCCTGGGGCAGATGCTGAAATACCACCTGTCGCTGTTCCAGATGCCGAGCGCCGCCACGGTGGTGATCGCGATGCTGCTGCTGGTGGCCCTGGTCGATGCGATCAGTTTCGCGCTGCGGCGCGCCCTTACACGCTAACCGTCCAGAAAGCTGCCCATGCTCGAACTGCGCGACCTTACCAAGACCTACGCCGGACGCACTGTCCTCTCGCAGCTGTCGCACCGTTTCGCGCCGGGGCGGTTCGTCGCCATCATGGGCGAATCCGGGGTCGGCAAGTCGACCCTGCTGAACCTGATCGCGGGCCTGGATGCGCCGGACAGCGGCGAGGTGCTGGTCGACGGCAGGCCGATGTCGGCGCTCGACGACGATGCCGCCACCCGCCTGCGGCGCACGCGCATGGGCTTCATCTTCCAGGCCTTCCACGTGCTGCCGCACCTGACGCTGCAGCAGAACGTGGCGCTGCCGCTGCTGTTGAACCGGGAAGCGACGGCGCGCGCGCGGGAGATGCTGGCGGCGGTGGGCCTGGAGGGGCGCGGCGACGACTTCCCGCGCCAGTTGTCGGGCGGCGAACTGCAACGGGTGGCGATCGCGCGCGCCCTGGTGCACCGGCCCGCCCTGCTGCTGGCCGACGAACCGACCGGGAACCTCGACCCCGACACCGCCCAGGGCATCCTGCGCCTGCTGCGCACCGAGATCAAGGCCAACGGCGCCGGCGCGATCATGGTCACCCACTCGCATGCGGCGGCCGGGATGGCCGACGAGGTCCTGCTGCTGACCCGTAGCGGCCTGCGGCCGGCCTGAGCGTGAAACAGGAAGTTCCCAGCGGAAAGAGCGATGTTGCCTGCACGTTACGTATGATCAGTGCGTCGTACCGCGCAAAGGCGTAGTAGTATCACAACGACCCGCACGCATAAGCTACCACAACATCGGGCGCATCCAAGACGGTCCTGTCCCCTCAACCAGATTCAGTATTTGGAGGAGTACATGAACGTACGCCAAAAAAAACAGGAAATGCTGGCCGCGATGCACCGCGCACGCGCCCTCGAGCCGTCGAGCTTCGTCCCCAACAAGCTGCTCGACACCCTCATCGAAAAGCTGCACCTCAAGAATGACGCCGAGCTGTGCCGGGTGCTGGAGGTCCAGCCCCCGATCATCAGCAAGATCCGTCACCGCAAGCTCAATGTCGGCGCCACGATCCTGCTGCGCATGCACGAGAAGTCGAACATTCCGATCCGCGAGCTGAAGGAGCTGACCAGCGCGTCGATCCACTGATAGCGCCATCGGCGGCGGCGGGCGGCAAGGGACCGCGCCGGGCCGCCATGGCCGCTGCGTCTTCCTTCGGGGCGTCCGCCCGGCTACTGGCTGGGCGGACGCCCTGTTTTCAGCTGCGGCAGGCCGTCGAGCACCTGGCTTAGGGTAGCCATGTCGAGGCGTCCGACCAGCGCCACGCCGATGCGCAGCAGCTCGCTCTTCTTGACCTCGAAGCCGGCCTTCAGGCAGGCCTGCTTGACGTCGGCCAGCACCGCATATTCCTGCTCGGGCATGGTGAAGCTGTCGCGCACCAGGGCCGGGCGTGCCGACTCGCCGGCGGCCACTGCCGCGATGGCGCCGCGCGCACGGGCGCCGGCCGGGGCGTTCTTGCCGGCGTCCTTGACCAGGGCTTTGGCGGCGGCCTTGGCGGCCAGCGCAGGGCTCCTTGGCGCCGCGCCGCGCGTGGCTGCCCTGGCGCTTGCCTTCGGTTCGGCCCTGGCCTGCTTGGCGCTGGATTTGGCGGCGGGTTTGACGGCTGCCCGCGCCGCGGGCTTGGCGGCTTTCGCCGGCGCCTTGTCTGCGGGCTTGTCGGCCAACTTGCCGGCGGCCTTGCCAGCCGCCTTGACCTCAGCCTTGTCCGCAGCCTTGTCCGCAGCCTTGTCCGCAGCCTTGTCCGCAGCCTTGGCGGCAAGCTTCGGCGCGGCTTTCGCGGCGCGCTTCGCCGGCCCGGGCGCCGCGGCCCTGGCCGCGCTCCTGGTTTTCCTGTCGCCCGCCTTGGCCACGGCCACGTCGGCCGTGGCGGCTTTCAGCGCCTTGGCGGCCTTGGTGGCGTTGGTGGTCTTGGGGGCCGGCTTGCTCGCCGCGCCTGCGGACGCGCGTGCGCCCGATGTCGTCCGTGCCGACGGCTTGTCCGCCGCCGCGCCGGGAACCGATTTTCTGCTCATGGGGTATTCCACTGCTTAACAAGGTAAACAATATAGTCGATCACACGCAATCCCGGTAGGCCGTCTTGCCGGATGGCGCGTCCGATGCCTGCTCGTGGGAGCGTCCGTGCAACGCGCGGATCACGCCGGCGCGCAGGCCTGCCTGCACCGGCACCAGCTGGTCGATGCCGAGTTCCTCCACCAGCGCCACCGCCATCGCCAGGGCGGCGGCCACCTGCACCGCCCTTCCCGGCTGCGGCCACTGCGCCGCCACGCGCGCCAGGCCGCCGTCCTCGATGGCCGCGCGGCGCAGCGCATACAGGCGGCCGGGGTCGAGGGCGGGCGCCGGCGCCAGCAGGGTATCCGCCAGTTCGGCCAGCGCGCGCACGCCGCCCGAGGCGCCGTAGGCGCGCCGCCAGCCGCGCATGCCGGGCAGCGCGCCGGCGTCGGCAAAGCGGCTGCGCGAGGATTCCAGCGCGGCGTCGAAGGCGCCGGGGTCGATGCCGTCGCAGAAGAAGCTCAAGCCATGGCGCAGCGTGCCCACGCCGAACGACTGCACGCGCTCGACCCGGTCGCCGTGTCCGAGCACGAGCTCGGTCGAGCCGCTGCCGATGTCGAGCACCAGGCGCCACTGCCCTGCCTCCTGCGTGCCGTCCAGGGCCGCGCCGACGCCCAGGTACACCAGCCGCCCCTCTTCCTCGCCGCCGATGACGTCGACCGGATGGCCGATCGCGGCCGCCGCCAGGGGCACGAAGGCCGGGGCGTTGCGCGCGATGCGCAGCGCGGCGGTGGCCACCACGCGCACGGCGCACGGCTGCCACAGGTCGAGGACGCCGCGGAAACGGCGCAGGCAGCCGAGGGCGCGGCGCATGGTGTCGGCGCCGATGCCGCCGTGCGCGTCGAGTTCGGCGCCCAGGCGGATCGGTTCGCTCAGGGTGGCGACCACGCGCACGCTGCCTCCCGCGCAACTGGCCACGTGCAGGCGGAAGCTGTCCGAGCCGAGTTCCACGGCGGCGTACAGCGGCACTGCATGGGGCGGGTTGGTCATCGGGGAGCGGGTCGGCAAGCGTGTCGGAAACGAGCACGCAGTATGGCGCCGCTTTGTGACGCGGCGATGACGCGGCCGGCGGCCGGCGGCGCGCGGAGCCGGCGTGCGCGGTGCGCGGCGGGGTGCGGCCGCGCCGCCCCCCGCGTCCGTTCAATCGGCCTGCCTGACCTGGTTGCGTCCCGCCGCCTTGGCCGCGCGCATCGCCTCGCCCGCGCGCTGCAGCAGGATCGCGTTGCTGTCGTCGGCACGGATGGTGGTCACGCCGAAGCTGGCCGTCATCGAGATCATCGCGCGCTCGAGCTTCACCGGCGTGGTCTCGATGACGGCGCGCATGCGCTCGGCCACCAGGGCCGCCTCGCCGGCGCCGGTGCGCGGCAGCAGCAGCGCGAATTCGCCGCCGACCAGGCGCGCCAGTTGGTCGCTGTCGCGCAGCTGGCGCTTGCACAGCGCGGCCACGTGGCGCAGCACCACGTCGCCGGCCGGATGGCCGTAGCCGTCGTTGACGCGCTTGAAGCCGTCGAGGTCGAGCACCACCAGCGCGGTCGGCTGGCCGGGGCGGCGCGCCAGCGCCATCCAGGGCGCGAGCGCCGCGAAGAAGCCGCGCCGGTTCGGCACGTCGGCCACGGTGTCGACGGTTTCCAGGCGCGCCAGCTCGGCCTGCAGGCGTTCGCGCGCCAGCAGCAGGCTGCCGAAGGCGCCCACCAGCATCAGGAGGTAGAGCGCGGCGCTCGAGAGCTGGCGCAGCAGGTCGTGCGAGAGCCAGCGCCAGCCGTCCGGCATGACCAGCACCAGCAGCCCGCGCGCCGCCACCACCAGCGCCAGCAGCGCGGTGGCGACCGCCAGCACGCGCTGCAGCATGCCGGCGCCGCGCCAGCCGCGGGCCAGGGCGGCGGCGGCCAGCAGGTAGAAGCCGCCCAGCAGCAGCAAGGCGGCCAGGTTGCGCAGGCCGATGTCGTCGATCAGGTAGCAGACCAGGAACACCAGCACCGCCGCCACCGCCAGCGGCACCATGGCGCGCCGCCAGCGCGGCCGGTTGGCCGCTTCCCACAGGGCGCCGGCTTCGAGCGCGACGCCGCCGATCAGGAGCGCCCAGCCGGCCGGCAGCGCCAGCGGCTCGGGCACCACGCGCGCCCCGCCCAGCGCCAGCAGCAGCCAGGCCGCCGCCTGCACCTGGCGCGACAGCCCCCAGGCGGCCAGGGCCGGTGCGCGCGCGGCGCCGTAGTCGAAGAAGAACAGCAGGCTGCACAGGGCCAGGTTGCCGAGTGCCAGCACCAGCACCATGGTGGCGGAATCGAGGTTGAGCATGGCGTTCAGAATTCGTGTTCGACGTTGACCGTGCCGTCGCTGACCCGGCTGGCCCAGGCGCGCGCCCAGCAACTGCGGTCGTGCTCGCTCGGGGCTTCGCTCCAGAACACGATCAGCGTGCCCTTGTGGTCGTGCAGCTGGGCCAGTTTCTCGACGAAGCCGGCATTCCGCTCGCTGTCGGCCAGGGCCATCGCGTAGCCGTACACGCGGTTCAGCCGCTCGATACGGTCGGGCTCGGTCAAGCTGTTGGTGGCGGTGATCGTCGGGTGATCGAGGAACATGAAGAACTCCGTGTGGCGGCAACGGCCAGCTTATCAGAATTTAATGCCTGCAAACAAGACACGAAGGCGCGCGCCGGGCCGCGCGGGCGCCTGCTCGCTATACTGGCGGCCATGCCTTCCGAAACCGATCCCGCCCAGCCGCAGGCGCGCGCGGCCGCGCCGCTGGTACGCACCGTCGGCGACCGCCGCACGCTGGAATTCGTGCCCGGCGACGTGCAGAGCGAAATGCTGCTCTCGCGTCCCGACGCCCTGGTGCTCGACTATGCGCGCGCCATGATGTGCTTCGCCCTGTTCGTGCCGGCGCCGCGCCACATCCTGATGGTGGGCCTGGGCGGCGGCTCGCTGGTCAAGTTCTGCCACCGCCACTTCCCGCAGGAGCGCATCACGGTGCTCGAGATCAGCGCCGAGGTCATCGCCCTGCGCGAGCAGTTCCTGGTGCCGCCGGACGACGCGCGCCTGCGCATCATCCACGCCGACGCCGCCGGTTTCATTGCCGCCGCGCCCGCCAGTTGCGACGTGATCCTGCTCGACGGCTTCGACGCCGCCGGCATGCCGCCCGCGCTCGGCAGCGCCGCCTTCTACGGCGCCTGCCGCCGCGCCCTGCGCGACGGCGGCGTGCTGGTTGCCAACCTGCTCAGCTACGATCCGCACTACGCGGCGCTGCGCACCCGGATCGGCGCCGCCTTCGACGGCCGGGTATGCCAGTTCGAGGGCATCGCCGGCAACAACCACATCCTGTTCGCCCTGCGCGCGCCGCCCGGGCCGGCGCCCGGCACGCCGCTGGCCGGCGCGGTGCGGCGCCATGCGCGCATGGCGCGGCGCGGCGGGCTGGGTTTCGGCTGGCTGAACCGGCTGTGCGCGCACGCCGTGGTTGCCTGGCTGGCACGCCGTCCTGTCTGATCGGGACGACAGCGGCGCCCGCGCGCCGCGCCGGGCAAGGAAGTGTTTGCCGAAACGCGCCGATATATGACACACTTCAGGGCTTTGGTGCCTATAGGCAAGCAATTTTTCCTGGAACAGTACATGGTGCGTCGCCTGTCGTTTTCCCTCACCCGCGCAAGCGTCCTGACCCTCGGGGCCGGCCTGGCCGCCTCGTGCGCGCTCTTCGCCGGCGTGAGCCACCTCGAATACGACAACCTTGCCCTGTCCTTCAGCCAGCGCGCCGACCAGCGCGTGGCCGCCGTGCGCCAGGGCCTGCACGACGCGGTCGAGGTGGCGGCCGTCACCAACCAGCTGTTCGCGCTCGGCGCGCCGGTGACGCGCGAGCAGTTCCACGATTTCACCTCGCCGCTGCTGGCGCGCCATCCCTTCATCAAGGCCTTCAACTACCACCGCGTGGTCGACGATGCCGAGCGCCCGGCCGTCGAGGCCGAGCTGGGGAGGGTCCTGCCGGGTACGATGATCGGCGAGGTGCGCGACAGCCGGCGCGTGCCGGCCGAGCGGCGCGCGCGCTACCACGCCGTGTATTACCTGGAACCGATGCGCGGCAACGAAGCCGCCTTCGGCTTCGACGTGGGCGTGCGTCCGCAGTTTACCCAGGCGCTGGCGCGCGCGCAGGCCGACGGCCGCGCCGCCGCCACCGCCCTGTTCCCGCTGATCCAGGACCCGCAGCCCCAGCCCAGCTTCCAGATCGTGATGCCGGTGCCGGACAGCAACGGCAAGCTGCTCGGCGACACGGGCGTGGTGGTGCGCGCGCGCGAACTGGTCAGCAGCGCCCTGGCCGGCGCCAACCTGCTCGGCGACAAGAGCATCGTGATGTCGGTGTACGCCGCGGCGCGCCCGGAGCCGGCCAACCTGGTGTTCAGCACCCGCGACAGCGACGCCGCGCTGCCCCAGGACGGCATGGCCGACTGGCTGGCGCCCGGGCACCGCTCCAGCCTGGTGCGCACGCTGGACGTGGCCGGCCGTCCCTGGCTGGTGGAAGTCACGGCCCTGCCGCGCCCCTTCGCGGCCGACCACCTGGCCTCGCTGGCGATGCTGGCCGGCGGCATCCTGCTGAGCGTGCTCAGCGCCGCCTGGGTCCAGGCCGCCGGCGTGCGCACGCGGCGCGTGCAGCAGCTGGTGCGCAAGCGTACCGCCGACCTGAAGCGCACCAACCGGCGCCTGGTCGACGACATGGTGGCGCGCGAACGCACCGAGAAAGCCCTGCAGCAGAGCGAGCAGCGCTTCCGCCAGCTGGTGGCGATGTCCTCGGACTGGTACTGGGAACAGGACCGCCATTTCCGCTTCACCACCATCACCGGCGGCTTCGCCGAAAAATCCGGCGTCGCGCTCGAGCGCCTGCTCGGCAAGACGCGCTGGGAAGCCCTCGGCGGCATGGACGACAGCGAGGCCGGGCGCGCCCACGTCGCCCAGGTCAAGGCGCGCGAAGCGTTCACCAATTTCGAGTACCGGCTGACCGACGACAACGGCGACACGCGCTGGTTCCTGGTCAGCGGCCAGCCGGTCTTCGACGAGCGCGGCGACTTCAACGGCTACCGCGGCACCGGGTCCGACATCACCGCCCGCAAGCTGACCGAGCAGCGCGTGCACCACGTGGCCCAGCACGACGTGCTGACCGGCCTGCCGAACCGCTCGCTGCTGCAGGACCGCCTGGAGCAGGCCGTGGCCTACGCGGGCCGCAGCGGCAACCCGGTGTGGGTGATGCTGATCGACCTCGACCGCTTCAAGTTCGTCAACGACAGCATGGGCCACAAGGCCGGCGACGTGCTCCTGATGACGGTGGCGGCGCGCCTGCGCTCCTCGCTGCGCGATCTCGATACGGTGGCGCGCCTGTCGGGCGACGAATTCGTGGCCATCCTGTCCGAGCACGGCGAAGAGACCCTGAGCCCGGACATCGTGCAGCGCGTGATGGATGCGGTGGCCCAGCCGGTGATGCTCGGCACCAAGGAATTCTTCGTTACCTGCAGCATCGGGGTATCGGTGTTCCCGAGCGAAGGCACGGGCGCCGACGAGCTGATCGAGCATGCCGACATCGCCATGTACCGCGCCAAGAAACTGGGGCGCAACAACTTCCAGTTCTACACGCCGGCCATGAACGAGGAGTCGCTGGAACGGGTGCGCATCGAAAGCGCGCTGCGCAATGCGCTCGAGCGCGACGAGTTCGTGCTGTATTACCAGCCCCAGCTGGACATGAAGACCGGCAAGATCTGCGGGATGGAAGCCCTGATCCGCTGGCAGCATCCGGAGCTGGGCATGGTGCCGCCGGGACGTTTCGTCAGCATCGCCGAAGAAACCGGCCTGATCGTGCCGATCGGCGCCTGGGTAATGCGCACCGCCTGCGCCCAGAACAAGGCCTGGCAGGACGCCGGCTTCGAGAAGCTGCGCGTGGCCGTGAACCTGTCGGCACGCCAGTTCAGCGCCCCCGACCTGATCGAGGGCCTGGAACAGGTGCTGCTCGATACCGGCCTGGAACCGAAATACCTGGAGATCGAGCTCACCGAGAGCCTGTTCATGAGCGACATCACGCCGGCCGTGGAACTGCTGCACCGCATGAAGGCGCTGGGCGTGAATTTGTCGATCGACGACTTCGGCACCGGCTACTCGAGCCTTTCCTACCTGTCGCGCTTCCCGATCGACGTGCTGAAGATCGACCGCTCGTTCGTGGCCGACATCACGCGCGACGCCAACGACGAGGCCATCGTGACCTCGATCATCGCCCTTGCCCACAACCTGAAGCTGGCGGTGATCGCCGAGGGCGTGGAAACCGGCGAGCAACTCGACTACCTGCGCCGCCACGGCTGCGACGAAATGCAGGGCTATTACTTCAGCCGGCCGCTGCCGGCGGCGGAGTTCGAGCAGTTGCTCGTGGAAGGCCGCGGCCTGCAGCCGGGCGAGATCGGCATGGCGCCCGCCGAAGCGGCGCCGGCCGTCGTCTGAGCATTGAAATAACTATATCTTTATAGCAATTTCTACATCATTCCTCTAGAATTGCGCCATCTGCAATTGACGGAGTCGACAAAATGGAAGATGTGGAAACCCGCCCGGCGGCGCCGGCACAGGTGCGGGTGGTGCGGACCGACCTGCGTACGCGCGACCTGGTGAACCAGGCCGTGGCGTCGGTCCCGACCCTGGGGCTGCAGCGTGCGGCGGAATTCCTGGCGGCGATGAACGTGCCGGCCGAGATTGCGGTGCGCACGCTGGTGTATCCGCACCGCAGAAGGCGGGGATAGGCCATCCGATGCGCACATGGCTGGCCCGGCAAGGCGCCAGCCCATGCACGTTCAACTACGCGGTTCTTGCGCCAGGATGTCGGCCAGCGATTCCTGGCCTTTGGGCGTGACGTCGAAGCCGCCTTCGGCACGCTGTGCGATGTGCGACTTGCGCACCAGGAACTGGACAACGTCCGCCGCGACGGGCGCCGCGGCATCTTGCGACAAGGCCTTCAGCGCCTCGATGCAGCTGCGCAGAAACAGCACCTGCTGGCCTTTTTCGGTCAGGTCGAGCCTGCCGTTGCGGCCATAGGCCGCCATTTTCAGGCCGGCGAGGCGCTTGGCGTTGCGCCCGACACAGGCATTCACCCGGTCGTTGGCCACGCCGCCACGGATCAGTTCCAGCGCGTTGTATTCGTCGGTCGTCAGTTTTTCGTTCTTCATTGCCGCTTTCAAGGTTCGTTGCGGCCGTCATGGTAACCGCCGCGACGCCGGCGGGCAACCTTGGCGTATGGACGGCGGCTCAGCGGAGCGAGCGCAGGGCGATCCAGACCAGGCCGGCGCCGACGATGCCGGCCACGGCGAGCACGCCCTGGAAGCGGCGCGACGTGAAGCCACGGTTGCGGCCGAGGTAGATCTTGTTGTGCAGCGAGTTGCCCATCTGTGTGACTCCGAAAATACTGTTCATCTGTGAATCGATAGTATAAAAAAATCCACACACGCGGAACGTTCGGCACCGAACATAATTGTAACTTTGTGTGAATTACAACATTTTTGCCGAATCCGCGTATCGCCTAGCGCGCGCCGGTCGGGCGGTGCGGCTGTTAGGATTGCTCCAACTTTTGGCAACGCAAGGAGCGCAGCATGAATACCCGACACAAGACCACCGACCCGGCCGCCCAGGGCGGCGCCATCCTGCACGAGGACGATATCGGCAGCGGCGAGAAGACGCCCGGCGAAAAGGAAACAGAGGAAATGATCAAGGAGATCCCTCCCCTCAAGTCGGACGACAGCCAGGACAAGTCCTGAGCGGGGACGGAATAAAAAGGGCGGGAAATCCCGCCCTTTTTATTCCGTCCTTTTTTATACCGCGCGGATCGGCGGCTCGGGAATGACGGGTTCCTCGACCGGGGCATGGGCCGGGTCGGGTACGTCGTCGGGGACCGGAATGGTCGGCGGCGTGGGAATCTGCTCGGGATCGGGCGTCGAGTGGGCGCGCAGCGCGTCAGTGCCGGCGCGCGGGTCGTGTAGTTCCATCATCGTCCTTTCTGCTTTGTATATAGCTCAAGCCCCGCCGACAGCGCCGCGCAGGTGCTGCTGGCGGGGCCGTGTTTCAGTGGTTCTGCTTTTGCTTGGCGCCGCCGCCCGCGCCTTCGCCGGTGCCGGCACGCACGCGCGACTTGGCGTCGTGGCTGCTCTTGTCTTCCTTGCCGGCACGTTTTTTCTGCAGGTCTTCTTCCGACAGATTGTCCGACTGCTTGCTTTCCGGGCTGCCGCCCGATTTCGACTGGCTCATCCTGATCCTCCGTGGTTGTGAAAGGTAGACGTTTGCGTAAATGTTCGCATGCACGTTTGGCGCAGCCTAGCATGGAAGAACCGGCAGGGTTTTCAATCGTGCGCGAGCGGCAAAGCCCGGTATAGTGGATGCTTTACCACACCATTTTCTTGCGATGAAGCTTCCCTTCCTGATCCTTGCCGCCATGCTGCCCGGCATGGGCGGCGCCGCCCCGATGGCGCTGGCCGACTACATGGCCCTGAGCGGCCCGGCGCCCGATGCCCACATCGCCTACGGCCCGGCGCCTTCGCAGTATGCCGAGCTGTTCGTGCCGCAAGGCGCCGGCCCCTTCCCGGTGGCGGTGCTGGTGCACGGCGGCTGCTGGACCGCGAAGTTCGGCGGCATCACCCAGCTGCGCAACATGGCAGGTGCGCTGCGCGCGCGCGGCATCGCGGTGTGGAACGTGGAATACAGGCGTGTCGACGAGGCCGGCGGCGGCTATCCCGGCATGTACCAGGACATGCATGCCGCCCTCGACACCCTGCGGGCGCAGGGCGCCGCGCACCGGCTCGACCTCGGGCGCGTGGTCGCGGTCGGCCATTCGGCCGGCGGCCAGCTGGTGCAGTGGATTGCCGGACGCGCGCGCATTCCCGCCGGCAGCGTCCTGTACCGCAAGGAGATGCTGCCGGTGCGCGCCGTGGTCAGCCTGGGCGGCCTGGCCGACCTGCGCCGCGAACGTTCCCTGATCAAGGAAA
>Ga0308166_1000473_pt1 | contig 54373 bp, 41 predicted proteins | sample PhyCR2_2_FD_202137 | JGI IMG/M metagenome (GOLD analysis project Ga0308166, IMG submission 202137) | Phyllosphere microbial communities from UC Gill Tract Community Farm, Albany, California, United States - DLSLCC.R2 | ecosystem: Host-associated > Plants > Phyllosphere > Unclassified | place...
AAATTATAAAATATGGCTTTAATTTTCTTGTAAGCATAAATTACCATCAATATAGTATTTTTAGGCTTTTGATAATCAACAAATAAACATTTTAATATCAATAATCAAATATTGATATGAGCAATAAGAAGACTTGAATAAATTGAAATAAACACCATAAGGCACTTATAAACCCATAAAAAATGAACGGAATATTTTTTAAAGACTGGCAGAGTATTGGACATGTTGCCATTACAACCGTTGCCGCTTTTATAGCCCTTTTTCTTTTTGTCCGCATTTCTGGGAAAAGAACTCTGGCAAAACTCAATGCATTTGATTTTGTTGTATCAATAGCACTGGGTTCTACCCTTTCTGATATTATGCTTGGAACTATCCCATTCTTGGAAGGGCTGATTGTCCTCTTCTTAATTATTTTTCTCCAGTATTTTTTCGCCTTGTTGGCACGCACGTCCTCTAGAATGGAACGGATTATCAATACAGTTCCCCGTCCTGTTTTTGCAGACAACGAATTCTTCGAGAAGACAATGGCAAGAGAAGCTATTACCAAAGAAGAAATTTATGCCGCAATTCGTTCTGCCGGCATCGATCAAATTAAAGACGTCAAAGCAGTAGTAATGGAATTGAATGGAACCATGAGCGTCATAAAACGCACACAAGGCAGCGGTCCCAGCTCGCTTGATGATTTAAATATGAAAAACTGAGATTTAGCATAACTAATACATCTTCTAGTATCCTGAAAAAAACTACTGTTTCCTTAAAGTTGTTCCCTTAAAAACTGCTCAAGCTCTTCCATACTGGAGGGTTTTGAGATATATTTCACTGCAGTGTTGTTTCTAGCAAACCAAGGCTTCATTACTTCTTCGGGAGGAGTTGACATGACAATCACCTCAATATTTTTTAAACGCTCAATCTGCTGCATGCGTTGTATAAATTCGAGTCCGTTAACTGCCGGCATGTTATAATCCAAAAACAGAATATCAGGAAGATCATCTGACCCAGCCAGTTCTTCGAGTGCTTTGGAAGGATTCATCGAAGTGCGGCACACTGCTTCTGCATTTACTTTCTTTAAAGCTTCAAGAAATAAAAGCGTATCGTCGATGTCATCATCAATCAATAATATATTTTTATAAGACATATTCTTTTTTTTAAATAGATACAATATTACATTCCACTACAGCTTCTTTTCACAAGCCTAGACAAAATATCTGCAATTACGGAAATAATTATTACAAATGAACAGTAATATCATTACCCTTTGTCGTTATTGTGGGATTTCCTTTTTTCAACAACCCAGACAGCAAATAGTTTAACTGAGATTCAGGCATATCATAATCTAATGTATCTTGGGTTTCAAAATGAAAAAGTAAAAGTGAAATTTCTTCTGGATGGTCATTTTGGCGATCAGCAGACGCACCTATGTAATCCAATTCGAGCTGTCCTGCATGCAGCAGATCAGTTACAAAATGAAGATCTGTTTCGTCGGGAAGTATCAACTGTCCGGTTTTAAATATAATAGTATGTTTGTTCATATATAAGTATTGTTTAAAATTATTTATAATTGAGAAATTAGTAAAATTACCTCTATTTTGCCTCATCAGAAACATTTGCATCCTCTATTTTATGCTTACGCTGCTTTTACCCTTGGGTATAATTTGATTATTAATCCTTTTAAACGCTTGAGGTAATCTTCCATAAGCCATTTTTTATAATTGACACTGGCATTATCCAGACATTTTACATACTGTTTCACACGCCATTCAATTTCAGGCTGAAGGGCTTCTGCTAAAGCAAGTGCCTGAGAAAGCGTCTCTGCATTTTCCATACACATTGCAGCCTGTTGTCGGATAGAATCCTGAATCACCGTTTTTGGCTTTTTATCCATATCAAGAGCTTCTTGATAATGCTGCTCGACATCAAAAGCTACTTCAAGGGTATTGGGAAACTGTGCCCTTAATGCTGCCGAAAATCCATGTGATTGTAACGATGAACCACTGGCGGAGTGATATTGGAGCTGTTTGGCAAAATCATCGGGATGTTCAAAAACGAATTTCCAGTCTACCGGCTGTTCCCAAGCTCCGAAACGCTGAATATTATTCCCAAGATCAATTATAGAAAAAGTTTTCTTGGACGGAAGTCTTCTAGCTGCCCGCCCAATCATCTGATGATAAAGGGTTATAGAGGTTGTGGCACGGTTAAGAATCACATGTTGTACAGTGGGTTCATCAAATCCAGTAGTCAGGATAGATACTGAAGTAAGCACGGCATCCTTTGTTTTCTTAAACCACTTGAGTATTTCCTTTCGCTCCTCGTCATCCGTTTTATTATCAAGATGCCTGATTGGAATACCAGCAGCGGTAAAAGTTTCCAGCACTTTAAGCGAAGTGGCGATTCCATTATTAAAAATCAATGTTTTTTTCCCTTTTGAATGCTCGCTATAGGCTTTTAATAATAGGTCCTGCATCGCCGCAGAACTATACAGCTCATTAGAAGATCGCACGGTGTAGTCGCCATGGGTTCCTCTTTGAAGCGAATTAAGTTCCACTTCGTAAATATGTGATCGAGGCTCTGCTAAAAAACCTCCGGCAATAAGATCTGAAATGTTTTCACCTGCCAAAAATGATTTGTAGAAGCTGTTCATCGGTTTGGAAACATCTGAACTGAAAGGCGTCGCAGTTACACCTATTACAATGGCGTTCTTAAAATTCTTCAATAATTTTCGAAACGAATTGTGATGCGCTTCATCAATAATTAACAGTCCAACGGCAGCAGTTTTTACTTTTTTTGACCGGATTCTGTTACGCAGCGTTTCAACCATTGCCACATAACAATCGCAATCCGTTTTAAAATTGCTGCTTCTGCTGTTGATCAAACAAGATTTTACACCTATTTTTTTTAATGCTGATGAAGTCTGTGCTGCCAACTCTTTACGATGGGTTAATACAAGAGCCTTAGTGCCAAAATGTGCAGCAAACCTGCGGACAATTTCACAGAATACTATTGTTTTTCCTGCTCCTGTTGGAAGCTGGTATAAAAGTTTCAGGTTTGAAGCATCCCGCATCTGCTCAAAAATAATATCAATATCCCTCTGCTGATAAGAATAAAGAACAGGATCTGTCTGTATATTTTTTTTCATGTTGGTTTCATTGTCCGATTATTACAAATTTAACCTCATAACAGTGTATTGGGTTACAACATTAAAATTAAGATTTATATATTATCCCGTTTATTTATAGCAATATACTACTTTGATTATACAAAGTCCAATGATCCTTAAATAGAAATTTGCAAAGTGACTTTTATTTTATTCTTGGATTACGATAGTAAAATTATAGATACAAATTGAAAAATTTTATAACGTTTGCTTTTCTAAAAGAAAGTAATTTTCTTAAAAATTAGTAAAAAATGCAGCAAGATAAAATGAAAAAAAAGATCGCCATTTTAGGAGGTGGTCCCAGCGGACTCTTTCTTTATAAAAGACTTGTCGAATATGGAAGTACGGACCTTGAGGTAACCATTTTTGAAAAAAAGAGTATGTTGGGAGCCGGTATGCCTTACAGCAGTGAAGGCGCGAATGATGAGCATGTAACCAATGTCTCTGATAATGAAATACCCGACATTGTTACTTCTATAGAAGAATGGATAAAAACTGCTCCCAGTGATTTACTTGAAAAATTTGATATCAATTCAGGCCATTTTAATGAATATAAAGTACTGCCGAGAATTTTATTTGGTCATTACCTTTCTTCACAGTTTGAACTTTTACAGCAAATTGCAGCTGTAAAAGGAATTACTACCACTATCCAGTACGACACAAATGTTACGGATATTATTTATAAGCAGGAAGACCAAAAAGTATGCGTAGCCACAGCATCTGGAATGGAAGAATTTGACTATGCCGTAATTTGCACCGGACATAACTGGCCTAAAAAATATGAAGGAAAGGTTAAAGGCTATTTTGACTCTCCTTATCCGCCTTCAAAGCTTACTACAAAATTAAATCATGCTGTAGCTATAAGAGGATCTTCCCTTACTGCCATTGATGCCATACGAACTTTAGCACGCTGCAACGGAAAATTTATAAAGGAAAATGATGGAAAATTACGTTTTGAAAAAGCAGAAGACTGCCCTGATTTTAAAATGGTGATACATTCACGAAGCGGTATGCTTCCGGCCGTTCGGTTCCATTTGGAAGATTCTCATTTATCACACGATTCTTTGCTTACGAGAGAAGAGATCGATGAGCATCGTAAAGGAAACAATGGATTTCTTTCTCTTGATTTTGTGTTTAAAAGAAATTTCACGGAAATTTTCCGCACTAAAGATCCTGATTTTTACAATCGTATCAAAGACCTTTCTATTGAAGAATTTGTGGAAGAAATGATGGAACTTAGAGAGCGTTTGGATCCTTTCCAGCTTTTAAAAGCAGAATATGCACAAGCTGAAAAATCTATAAAAAGACAGGAATCTATTTATTGGAAGGAAATGCTTGCTGTTTTAAGTTTTGCCATGAACCATCCGGCAAAATATCTTTCGGCAGAGGATATGCAGAGATTACAAAAAGTACTTATGCCTCTAATTTCTATAGTGATTGCTTTTGTACCTCAGAAATCATGCGGTGAACTTCTTGCTTTGCATCACGCTGGCGTTTTGGATATCACAGCGGTAAATCAAGACAGCACTGTAGAACCGCAGCATGGCGGAGGCATACTTTATAAGTATCTGGATGAAAATCAAAATCAAAAAGAAACCTATTACAATACATTTGTAGACTGCATCGGCCAGCCACATTTATCCTATGAAGATTTTCCTTTTAAAACACTGCTTTTACAAAAAGCTGTAAGTCCAGCCGCATTAAAATTTAAATCAAATGAAGCTGCAGAAACAATTTTAGAAAATGGAAGTACACTGGTTGAAAAAAATGCCGATGGAAGTTACTCTCTTCAGGTTTCTGGAATTGCAATTAACGACAACTTCCAGATCATTGACCAGTATGGATCTTATAATGAAAATATTTATATTATGGCTGTACCTTATATTGGAGGGTTTAATCCGGATTATTCTGGTTTGGATTTCTGCGAAGCTGCTTCTCTAAAAATTGTTGAAGATATTTTTAAAGAAGAACTTTTTGAATTGTAAGTACATATAAAAAGGCCGACTTCAAATAAGAAAATAAACTATGGCTCTTATCTTTAACGGATAGAGCCATATAAAAAAAGTTGAGACCACAAATTTTCGCATTTAAGTGCTTCCTGAACTTCTAACTAATTTATTTAGACAGTTGGAGAAGCCCCGCCGTCTACAGAATAATTTGTTCCAGTGATGTATTTTGCCTCTGGTGAGGCAAGAAATGCTACCAGAGATGCTACTTCTAGAGGTTCTGCCATTCTGTTTAAGGGTACGCCTACTTTATCCATTATAGCTTTAAAAGTATCATCAAAATTACTTCCTGAAGACGCCGCAATATTCTCAATAAAATCCAGCATCAAAGTAGTTTTAACAAGACCGGGAGAAACTACATTGACACGTATTCCTTTAGGTCCTAATTCGCTTGCCAGTGCTTTACTGTAAGCATTCAATGCTGCTTTGGCTGAAGAATAAGACATCGTCATATCCCAGATAGGCTGTTTTGCCGCTCCTGTCGAAATATTGATGATTGATCCACTATTCTGATTGATCATTACAGGCAGTAAAGCTTTGTTGATTCGAACTGCTGTCATAAAATTCAATTGCCAGTCGTTGTACCAGTCTTCATCCGAGAGTGCCGCATAACCTCCACCAGGACCTAAATTTGCACCTGCATTATTGACAATAATATCTATCCTGCCATATTTTTCAATAATTTCTTTAGCAATCGTTTCAGCGCTTTCTGGCTGCGTGAGATCTGCTGCTATAAAATAATATCCGTTTATACCTGCCTCTGGTGCATTACGGGCGGTAACTATTACCTCAGCTCCTTTATCTTTTAACGTATCAGCAATAGCTTTACCAATGCCTTTTGTTCCGCCGGTTACTAAAGCAACCTGTCCTTTGAAGATAGAATCCATATATTTTTTTTTAAATTGAATTGCAAAGTAAGACACAAAACTTTACTTTTGAAAGTAGTTACACGAATGTACAGTAATAACAAAAAGTAAAGGATTAAACAAAGGCAGACACTTATGGACAAAAAAAAAATAAAAAAAATTAGTGAGCGTTGCGCACTTCAGGAAATTTTGGACGTAATAGGAGGAAAATGGTCTATGTCGATTATTTATGCTTTATTTCCGGGAAAGAAACGCTTTGGAGAATTGGAGCGGCTGATACCTGGCATAAATACACGAATGCTGGTTAAAGAACTTAAAAATATGGAAGCAAACGGCATTGTCACTAGAACAGTTTTTGCAACCGTGCCGCCTACAGTTGAATATACCCTGACCTTAAAAGGTGAAAAATTAGAACCAATTATTAATGAACTTTATAAATGGGGGCTGGAGCATGTCAGCTAATTATTTGGAAATAATATGATTTCCAAAATATGCTCTATCGACAAAAGTCCTAACCAAAGATTAGGACTTTTTATTTTTAAAATCCAACCGTTTAAGTTCTGTTCTCTTCTATAGTAACAAAATCCTCATTATTATCTGCTGGAATTTTTAAAGCAATAATTGCATTAATTTTTTCAATATTTATTAATGTAAACCGTTTTCTTGTTTACAAATTCCTGAATACCATCCTGCGAAAGTTCACGTCCATATCCTGAATTTTTAGTTCCTCCAAAAGGCAGTCTCTGGTCACTCTTCACCAGTTCATTTACAAACACTGCACCTTCATCAAACTTCGGTATTAATCTAGATGCTTTTTCGAAATCCTCTGTAAAAAGGGTAACTCCAAGTCCAAATAAACTTTTATTTGACAGCTCAACAGCTTCCTCTTCATCATTAAAAGTTGTAATTCCGATTAGAGGGCCAAAAACTTCTTCTTTAAAAATAGACATCTCGGTTGTCACACTGCCTATAACAGTTGGCTGAAAATAAGCTTTATCCCTTTTACCGCCCAGCAACACTTCTGCGCCTTTATCCAGAGCATCTTGAAGCTGTTTTTCGAGTTCTTCAGCAAGGTCAATGCGAGCCATTGTTCCTATGGTTGTTTTCTCATTCAATGGATCTCCCGGCTGAAGTTCTTTGACACCTTCCAAAAAAGCTTTTGTAAATTCTTCCGCAATTGCGGATTCAACCAATAAGCGCTTTCCAGCTATGCAGCTCTGCCCCGCATTTTGAAAACGCGCCTGTACACACGTTTTTACAGTTTCTTGTAGATTACAATCTGCAAAAACAACCAAAGCATTACTTCCTCCTAACTCAAGCACGGTTTTTTTAATTTGACTTCCAGCAACGGCCGCTACAGCTCTTCCTGCTGTTTCACTTCCGGTCAATGTAACCGCTTTCACTTTGGGATTTTTAATGATTTCCTCTACCATTTTACTCCCAATAGGTAAATTCGTAAAACAGCCTTTTGGAAAACCTGCTCTTTCAAATACTTTTTCAATATTCACAGCACTTTTCATCACATTGCTGGCATGTTTTAAGATTCCAACATTTCCTGCCATCAGTGCGGGTACTGCAAAACGCATGACCTGCCAAAACGGAAAGTTCCATGGCATAATTGCCAAAATAATTCCTATTGGCTCGTAGCTTACATAACTTTTATGTGCTTCTGTTTCAATTATTTTATCGGCAAGATGCTTTGAAGCATTATCTGCATAGTAATCACATAAATTAGCGCACTTTTCCACTTCTGCTAATGACTGCGCGATGGGTTTTCCCATCTCTTGGGTAATAATCTGGGCATATTCTTGGGCGTTTTCTCTCAGCTCCTCTCCGACTGCTTTCATTAATACTGAGCGTTCAGAAATTGGAACTTCTTTCCAAAACTTGTACTGCTCCTCTGCTCTATTAATTGCCATTTCAACATCTTTTTTATCTAATTCTGGAATCTCAAAGACTATCTCTTGAGTATAAGGATTTATAGACTTTATCATAACTAATTATTTAACGTATAACATTTTTAAAAGCTTTATAAAAGGTACAAATTATTTTTAAAACAATTAATTTATCATCTTCTTGAAATCAATACATTTGTGTAGATTCTAACTTAGAGGAGATTATAAATCACAAGTAGAGCACGTAATTAGTCATGAAACATTCGCAGAAAGGAGAATTCTATGGTGATACCCATAAAACCATTTGCTTGGATGGCATTACTTTGACTGATACTGTATACACGCATCCTAAAGTAGATTGGCATTACCATGAACATGCTTATTTTACTTTTATTCTGCAAGGAAATGTGATAGAAGGCAATAAAAAAGAGATTTATGATTGTTCGCCAGGAAGTTTATTATTTCATAATTGGCAGGATGCACATTATAATATAAAACCTGAAGGATTTACAAGAGGTTTTCATCTTGAGATTGAGAAAAAATGGTTCGATACGCTGGGGCTGAATAACGAAACTTTGGAAGGAAGCAGTAAAATTGGAAATCCGTCGATTAAAATATTAATGTATAAAATTTTCAGGGCGTCTAAACTAGATACTGATGCTTCTATTTCGACACAGAGTTTATTATTGGAAATTTTATCTCAGTTAAAAAATGACAGCCAAGGTATTTTACACAAAAAACCAAAATGGGTAACTCAAATCGATGAAATTCTCCGAGAACAATTTGCGGAAAACCTGACTCTTGAGGTTTTATCAAAAATGGTAAACGTACATCCGATGCACCTTTCAAGAGATTTTTCTAAATATTTTAATTGCACTTTAGGAGAATACATCCGAAAATTAAAGGTTGAAAAAGCGTTGTCTCTAATGGCATTACAAAACCAGTCTTTTACCGAAATTGCGTATCAATGCGGCTTTTCAGATCAAAGCCATTTCAATCGCTGTTTTAAGGAAGTAAACGACATGAAACCTTCAGATCATAAAAAATTGCTTTTTCGTAAATAAAATTACGATGTTAATTTTATACAATTTTCAATGTACATAGAACTGTAGTTTTGCCTTTTAATCTTTAGAAAACAAACTATGAAACGAATTCTGTTACTAGTATTCCTGCCTCTTTACAGCATTGCAATCGCTCAAAATAGTGATCTTTATAAGATAGACACAATCAAAAACGAACTTCATAAAGCTAATATTGGTAAAATTACCTTTATGAACGGAAACATTCCATTAGATCAATACCAACCATCGGATATTTTAAAATCTTATGAACTCAAATATAGATCAGATTTAAATATCAGAGTTTTTATGCAGAATTCTGTTGCCAATTATCTGCATCAATTAGCGCCGGACTTATCTCCAGAAAAATTGCTGAAATCAGGGAATCTTCAGTTTTCTTTTTATGTAGATAACAAACTAATTTATACCGAAAATATTCATCATGGCTGTAATTTCGGATCAGGCGGAAATAAGAATACTTCAACTACTTTTAGAGTTCCGCTAACGAGCACAAAAGGTGAAGATTGGTGGGCGATGAATATGTTTGAACGATTTAAGGAAAATGGCGGAAAAAAAGCATTAACCGATGGAAAACATCTGTTTAAAATTGAAATCAGACCTTATATAAAATTAGATGAAAATACACCTGTAAAAACAGGAAATTTAATTGCCGAAGGTCAAGTGCAATTGATTATAAAAACACCTAAGCTAACCGCAAAGCAAATCGAAGTTCAGCCCATACAACCCAACAGCGATTGGGAAATTTCGAACTTTCCGTTTGATAAAAAGAAAATTGAATTGTTAAATGCCGCCATTGCCAATTACAATTTGAAGGAAATAACAAGTATAGTGGTGATACGTGAAGGCAAACTTATGCTCGAAGAGTATTTTAATAATGCTGATCGAAATACACTGCACGATACACGATCAGCAGGAAAATCATTTACTTCGACATTGATGGGACTTGCCATACAAGATGGATTTATTAAAGATGAAAATCAAACCTTGAATAATTTCTACAATTTAAAACAGTTCGATAATTATGAGGTTAAAAAAGACAGTATAAAATTAAAAGATTTATTAACCATGAGTTCGGCTTTTGACGGATCAGACATTCGCGGAGATTCTCCGGGAAATGAAGAAAATATGTATCCAAGCGAAAATTGGGTCAAATTTGCATTGAACTTACCAATGGATAAAGCCAAAACTAACTGCGGCCAATGGGATTATTTTACTGCAGGAGTTGTATTAATTGGCGACATTCTGGACAAGTCTATTCCTGAAGGGCTGGAAAAATATGCTGCAGAAAGGCTTTTTAAACCTTTAAACATCAATCAGTACCAATGGCAATACACTCCGCAAAAAGTGGTCAATACCGCTGGAAGCTTACAAATGACCTCATTGGAATATGCCAAATATGCGCAATTGTATAAAAATAATGGTGTATGGAACGGTAAACAAATACTTTCTCCTGAATGGATACATAAAACTTTTACACGCCAGATACAAATTCCAGAAAGGGACAATCAGTTTTATGGGTATTTGTTTTGGAATAAAACTATTGCTTATGAAGGTAAAAAATATGAATATTTCTATTGCGCCGGAAACGGAGGCAATCAGTTTATAATCTTTAAAGAACTTCAGCTTGTGATTATCATTACGTCAAAAGCATATAACAAAGCGTACGGACATCCTCAAGCCGATACAATTATCGGAGATTATATTTTGCCAGCTGTGGTAAAATAAGATTCTTTTTTTGACCATTGCCAGAGTTTTGGTTTGTGTGAAGTCCTAATCAAAAGATTAGGACTTTTTATTTTAAATAATTTCCAAAAGAGTAAATCTAAAAATGAATTAATATGATTTTTACAACCAAAAAAATAAGAATTACTGGAAAGTACCAATCGATAATCCTCCAATAAACATTTTTGATCCTGAATTATAAACTGGCAATTCATTTACAATCCGCATGATATGACATTATCTCTGCGCAAGCGATCGCAATCCAAGAAACGCATTCGCTTACGCAGAGAAATTATAAAGACTTTAATTTGCAGTTTTTAAATCCTACACACTTTATAGTTATTTATATTGAAAACCAAACTTTTACATCATCTTCAATAGTTTCTCTTAATGAAAGATGATTAAATTCATTTGTTACAGGGTTGTATTGATAGTCTTCCTGCCACTCTTCAATGTTTACAATGATTTGTTCAACAGCTTTACAGATAAATAAAAGTTCTTCATTTTTCATTGTTGGATGAAGTGAAACTCTTACCCAGCCGGGTTTATAGGTTAAATTTTTCTCAAGGATTCCACTGGTGATTTCTTTTGATTTTTCTTCATCAATATGGAACAGATAATGAGCATATGTACTTGCACACGACCAACCGCCTCGCACCTGAATTCCGAAACGGTCATTTAATAATCTTACGATCAAATTATAGTGAATATTCTCTACGGTAAACGAAACACATCCAATTCTTTCTGTTTTTAAATCACCCAGAATTGTCAATCCTTTTATTTTTTGAAGTTCCGCAAAACAAAGATCCAACAGTTCTTTTTCTCTGTTTTTCATTTTTTGAACATTCATTTTGTTTTTTAGTTCCAGACACAATGCAGTACGCATAACCTGCAGAAATCCCGGAGTTCCACCGTCTTCTTTAACCTCAATCGCATCACTGTAATGGTAGCCGCCCCACGGATTGGTACATTTTACATTTCCTCCGCCTGGATTATCCGGAAAATTGGACTTGTATAGTTTTTCATTGAAAACTAAAATCCCGCATGTTCCAGGTCCGCCCAGAAATTTATGAGGCGAAAAGAAAATCGCATCCAATTGTTCTTCGGGATTTTCCGGATGCATATCGATTGAAACATATGGTGCCGAAGCTGCAAAATCGACAAAACAATAACCGCCATTTTGATGCATTATTTTAGCCAATTCATAATACGGTGTAATAATTCCTGTAACGTTCGAACAAGCTGTAAAGGAACCTATTTTAAGCGTTCTGTTCTGGTATTTTTTAATTTCTTGTGCCAATATTTCTGGATCGACTAGATTGTCTTTTCCGCAGGGTAAAACCACCACATCAGCAATAGTTTCGTACCAAGGAACCTGATTAGAATGATGTTCCATGTGTGTAATAAAAACTACTGGTCTTTCATCATCAAAATTCAATTTTACATTGTAAATGTTGTCTTTGGAACGTAGTCCCATAATACGCTGTAATTTGTTTAAGGCAGCTGTCATTCCAGTTCCGGCTGCAACAAGACAATCTGCTTCGGATGCATTTACACGTTTCTTAATCAATTCTCTAGCATATTGATACGCATACGTTGAAGCTTTTCCAGTCTGGCTGGAAAATGAATGCGTATTGGCAATCATAGGACCTATTTTTCGAAGCATAATATCCTCGATAGGAACATATAGTCTTCCGCTGGCAATCCAATCTGCATATAGAACTTTTTGTGATCCGTAAATCGATTCGAAACTATGATTGAATCCAATTGTATTTTCTCTGAATTCAGAAAAGTAATTTTCGAGTTCGCTGGCTTTTGTTTTCAAAATAGTATCCATTTCATTCATTTGCTAAAGCATTTTACTTTTTAAAATTTTTAATTCCACTCTGCAGCCAATTGTAATACTCTTCTATATCAGGATTATAGGCTGAAGTTTCTGTTAAAGAATTACTTTTATGATCTACAATTACATAAAATGGCTGTGCATTAGCTTTATACGTTTTAATTTGTAAATCGCTCCATTTGTTTCCAATGGTTTTGATTTTTTTGCCAGTCGTTTCAGAAACATATTGTTCGCTTTCAGGCAGTTCTTTTTTATCATCAACATACAATGAAATTAAAACGACATCATTATTCAAAACGCCTAGAACTTTTGGATCTGACCAAACTAATTCTTCCATTTTTCGGCAGTTTACGCAGGCATATCCCGTGAAATCTAATAGGACTGGTTTTCCAACTTTTTTCGCATATTCCATTCCTTTATCATAATCATGGAAAGTGATAATGTTCTGCGGACCGTGTTCTGCACCTTCTGGCAGCGAACCTGTAATTTTTAATTCAGAATTACCCGAAACCCCTAGTCCGTTTGGAGATTCACTGTAGTGCATGGGCGGAGGAAATCCGCTGATTAATTTAAGAGGTGCACCCCAAAGACCTGGAATTAAATAAATAGTAAAAGTTAAAACGATCAGTCCGAAACTTAATCTTCCTACTGAAATATGGTTTAAAGGCGAATCATGCGGAAGTGTCATTTTTCCGAATAAATAAAAAGCCAGCATTCCGAAAACGGCAATCCAAATAGCAAGGAAAATTTCTCTTTCCAGCCAATGCAATTGCAGAACTAAATCGGCATTTGATAAAAATTTGAAAGCGAGAGCCAATTCTAAAAACCCTAAAACTACTTTTACGGTATTCAGCCATCCGCCTGATTTTGGCAACGCATTTAACCAGCCTGGAAAAGCTGCAAATAATGAAAATGGTAATGCAATAGCAATCGAAAATCCTAACATTCCAACAATTGGAGCGATTCCGCCCTTTGAAGCCGCTTCCACCAATAAAGTTCCTACGATTGGTCCTGTACAAGAAAATGATACAATGGCTAAAGCCAAAGCCATAAAGAAAATTCCAATCAATCCTCCTCTATCCGCTTGCGAATCGACTTTGTTGGCTAACGAACTTGGCAATACAATTTCGAAAGCTCCTAAAAACGAACAGGCAAAAACAACCAATAAAACAAAGAAAATCAAGTTGAACCAAACGTTGGTTGAAAGGGCATTGAGCGAGTCTGCACCAAAAACTGCCGTTACAATTGAGCCCAATAAAACATAAATAATTACGATAGAAATTCCGTAAATCATGGCGTTTCTAATTCCTGTAGCTTTGGTTTTACTCTGTTTTGTAAAATAACTTACCGTCATCGGAATCATTGGAAAAACGCAAGGCGTTAACAATGCTGCAAATCCAGATAAAAATGCTACAATAAAAATCGTTAGTAATCCTCTCGATTCGGTTTTCTTTGGTAAATGAGACGCTGTTTCTGAAGTTTTCTCGTCAGGTTGAATAACCGTTTTTTCTGGTGTTACAGAATCTATTTTTACAATTGGAGTTTCTTCCGCAGCAGCGGCTTTTTTCTCATTCGGAATTTTAAAAATCAATTCTTCTGTAGATGGCGGCAAACAATTGCTGTCGTCGCAAACCATAAAATCTACAGCTGCAGAAATGTTCGCAATATCGTCTGACGTAAATTTGATTTTTTGGGTAAAAAGTGCTTTATCTTCAAAATATTTGATTTTCATATCGAAGATTTTATCGACTGTTTCGTGTCCTTTGTCTTCGGTTGTTTTTCCAATTAATTCGAATTTTTTCGGCTGATTATTGAACGAAAAAGCTGTTGGCGAAGGTCCGCCTTCTTCAATATATTGTCCGTATAAATGCCAGCCCGATTGTATTTTCGCCTGAGCTTTTAAAATATATTCTCTTTCTGAAATTTTCTCTACAGTGGTTGACCATTTTACCGGATTATACATTTGTCCGAACATGGAAACTGAGATCAATAACAGGAATGCAATTATGGTATTTCTCATTGTTTTTTGATTAGATTTTTGGAAAAAAAGAGCTGTCGGCAAAAACAGCTCTTTTGGTCTTTCACAGAAAATGGCTTACTAATTCAGATTCTAAAATGAAATAATGAAAGACGACTATTAAAATTGAGTTTTCAGTTACAGTTTTCAGTCACAGTACCGGTTTACGGTCTAAACCGCTGAATTTTTTAACACATAGAATCATAGTTTTCTTTATCTATAAAAAGGCATTTCATTTGTTTAAATAACATAGCTGGCTATGTGTGAGAAATGAATTTCTCTTTTCGATCTTTTTATTATTTTTTGGAAATTAAAATCTATGTTTCTATGTGTTTAATTTTTGAATTTAAAGTTGAATTTTCAAATCTGAAAACTGCGACTGGCTGCAAACTATTTATCAAGCGAACCTGCTTTAATGATGATCATTTTATCCAATTGAATGTATTTCTTAATCGCATCGTTTACCTGCTGTAAAGTTGCTTTTTCGATATCTTTCGGATACTGGTCGATATAACTTGGCTCTAAACCTCTTTCGATAAAACTTAAAATCGTTCTTGCCATTCCGTTTGTGGTTGACATTCCTACTTTAAAACTTCCGATTAAGTTGGTTTTCTTGTTTTCTAATTCCTCAGCTGTGATTCCGTTTTTTACCCATTTATCCACCTGCACCATTGTGGCATCCAGACCTTTTTGGAATAAATTTGGGTTGAAAGAAGCATTTACAAACCAATAGCCTCCGGTTTCGATATTTCCTCCTAAACCAGAAGAAATACTATAGGTTAAACCATCATTATCGCGGACAGTCTGCATTAAACGTCCTGCGAAACCTGCTCCTAAAGTGTAATTACCAATATAAAACGGAATGTAATCTGCGTCAGCTCTTTTTAAGCCGGTAAACTGCCCAATGTACAATTCTGCGCTTGGTTTTTCTGGAATCGTTATTACTTCTGTTTTTGCTGCTGCTTTTGAGGCTTCTTCAAATTTTAATTTTTCTGTAACACCGCCATTCCAATTTTTGAATGATTTTTTTAGAGAAGCATTTAAATCAGCTCCATCAGTGTCGCCCACAATTACCAAACGCATAGATGCTGTTCCAAAATATTTTTTGTGGAAAGCTTTTACTTCCTCTAAAGCTGCATTTTTGATATTCGCAATATTGTCTTCTACGCTCAAACTGTAATTTGGGTTTCCTTTCGGATAAATCGCCTGAGACAATGCAATGCTTCCTCTTTCGCCCGGATCGTTCAAATCCTGCTGTGTATTTCCAATAAACTGTTGTTTTAAGTTTTCAAATTCTTTGGCATCAAACAACGGATTTCTCAATTCTTCTGCCAATAAAGTAATTACCTGATCTAAGTCTTTTTTCAGACATTTAAATCCGATATTGATTTTAAAGGTTGAGGCATTTACGTTTATGTTTACACCTAATTTTTGCAGTTTTTCTGAAAATTTGAATTTATCATTTAATGTTGTTCCTTTTGACAGCATTGCTGCCGTTAACGCTGGAATAATGTCATTTTTAGTTTCGCTTGCATAATTTCCCAGCGAAATACTTGCTGCAACGGTTACGAAATCTTTTGCTGAAGTTTTTACCGAAACCACATCAATTCCCACTACTTTTTCTCTTTTGTATGCATCAGCTTTTTTCTCCATTACATTTTCAAAAGAAGTAGTTTCTGCTGCTGTATTTTTTATTGAAGATGGCACAGATGAACTTTCTTCATGAGCATGTCCTTCTTCTGCATGTCGGTAGTAAAAAGGACCATTATCCGGCATATAATTATTCGCTTTCGCTGAATCATTATTTTGATAACCAGTTTGTTTCGGAATAAAATATCCTGTTGTGCTCTGGTCTTCAACCAGATATTTATTTGCTACGCGCAAAACATCTGCTGGAGTAACTTTTTTCAATCGGTCAACTCCTGTAATGTAATCTGTCCAGTCGCCAGCCGCAATCGATTCATTTAATGCCGATGCAATTACGCCAGAACCATCACGTGCTAAAATAGTCTGCGCACTAATTTTGGCCACAACTCTATTTACTTCGTCCTGTGTTACGCCTTCTTTCTGAATTTTAGCTACAACTTCGCTGATTTTAGCATCTATGTCTTCGTGTTTGGAAGATGCTGGAAAACCAACGCCAATTGTAAAAAGCCCAACTTCTTTAAAGTTTGTTGCACTGGCATACGAATAAATTCCTAAACGGGTGTCTACGAAAGTTTTATTTAAAATTGCTGAAGGGCCAACGCCAATAATCTGAGCCAAAATGTTCAATGCTGGAAGGTCTTCATGTAAAGCACCTGGAATTTTATAGGCTTTGCTTACAACACCCAGTTCTCCTGGTTTTTTCACGATAATTTTACGTGCGCCATATTGCTGAGGCTCTTCTGTATAAGGCTGAGGCATAACGTTTGGCGCTTTTGTAATCTTCCCGAAATACTTTTCTATTAATTCAAAAACATTGTCTTTTTTGAAATCGCCAATTATGGTTAAAGTCGCATTGTCTGGCCAGTAATAAGTATTGTAAAAATTCTTTAAAACTTCAATCGGCGCATTTTCAATATCTGATTTCCAACCAATTGTAGAATGGTGATAAGGATGTGCAATATATGCCGCAGCCCAGATTTCTTTATCTAATAAACTGTTCGGGTTGTTTTCGCCTCGTTCAAATTCGTTGCGAACCACTGTCATTTCAGCTTCTTTATCTTCTTTTAGTAATAAAGAATTACGCATTCTATCGGCTTCGATTTGAAGTGCCAATTCGATTTTATCACTTGGAAGTGTTTCAAAATAATTTGTACGATCGTACCAAGTTGTGGCATTTAACTGCGCTCCTGTATTTTGTAAAACATCAGTAATGGTGTTTCCATTTTTCTTGTTGAAAGTGGGAGTTCCTTTAAACATTAAATGTTCCAAAAGGTGTGTTGATCCTGTGTTTCCTAATACTTCATGTTTAGAACCTACACGATATACAATTTGTACGGTTGCCACTGGCGAAGCGTTGTCCTGCAGCAACAAAACATTCATGCCGTTTGGCTGATACAAATATTCCTCGATTCCGCCTAATTCCTTTATTTTCTTAAAGTTAACTGATTTTTCTTGCGCTGACATTAAGGCGCAGAAAGCTAATGAGCAATAGCCCAGAAAGATATATTTTTTCATTTTTTGAAAGATTTTTTTTAGTCGCAGTCGCAGTTTTTCAGTCTCAGTTTAACTGGAAATTGTGACTGTGACTGAATACTAGATTTATGATTTGCTGAAAATTTCTTTTAATTTAGATTGCAATTCCGCTTCTCTAAGGTTTTTAGCTACGATTTTTCCATCAGGTCCAATTAAGTAGTTGGTTGGAACCATTTTTACACCGTATAAAAGAGCTGCTTCATTCTGCCATCCTTTTAAATCAGAAACATGTGTCCAGGTTAAACCATCTTTTTCGATTGCTTTTTCCCAAAGTTTCTTTTTGTCGTCTAGAGAAACTCCTAAAACATCAAATCCTTTGTCATGATACGTTTTATAAGCCACGACTACGTTTGGATTTTCTTTTCGGCATGGACCGCACCAGCTTGCCCAGAAATCCACTAAAACATATTTCCCTTTATAATCGGATAGTTTTACTACTTTTCCGTTTATGTCAGTCTGAGAAAATTCAGGCGCTGCAACGCCAATTGCTGTTTTTTCGTTCAGATCGATTGAGGCTTTTAATTTTTTTCCGTAAAATGATTTCTGAATTTCTGGAGATAAAATTCCGTAATATTCTTTTACTTTTTCTGGAGTTCCATAAGACACAATTCGGTCTTCAATTACTAATGCTCCTCCTAAATTGTCTTTGTTTTTTCTGATGAATTTATCTGTTAGATCATCCGCGAAAGCGCCAAGATCTTTCCATTTTTTATCCATCATGGTTTGCTGTTCTGGAGTTAATTTTACTTTTCCTGATTGTGTCAGCGAATCAGATAATTTGTAAATCGGGCCCGCGATGGCTTGTATTTTTTTGAATTCGTTATCGTAATATGATTTGTAGAATCCGTTTTGAGTAGCTCCAGTTACTTTTGCTTTAAAAACAGAATCTTTTTTTGCTTCGATTGTAATGTCTTCATTGTCTAAAAGGAAATATGCTCCATATTCCTGCCCCTTAATTTTTAACGTATGGAATAAAGGCTCGCCGGTTTTTCCGTTAAGAGTAAAGGTTCCTTCTTTTACCTCGGCTGAATCAATAATTTTTTTATCGCCTTTTTCGTCTGCATATTCTAGATAAACGATTCCTTTATCTAATCCTGCAATTTTTCCGTTGATAGTATATCCTTCTTTCTTTTCACACGAAGTAAATGCCGCCGCAATTGTTAATGCGAATAGGCTGGATTTTAAAATGGTACTTTTCATGTTATATTTTTTTTGTTGTTAGATTGCGATGTTTTTTTTAACACATAGAATCATTGATTATGCAAGCTTTAAAAAAGGCGTTTCACTTATTTTAAAAAACATAGCTTTTCTATGTGTGAGAAACAAATTTCTCTTTTTAGCTCTTTTTATTTCCATCACATAAAAAAACTATGTTTCTATGTGTTTAAAATTTTAAAGTCAAGTTTGGTTTAATATTGTCACTGACCACTAAAAATCTAAGATTTCATAAGTTCTTTCAGTTTCGCTTCCAATTCTGCACCTCTTAAATTATCGCTGATAATTACACCATTATTATCAACTAAATAGGTTGCTGGAATTGCTTTTACATTAAACGCTTTACTTACTTTATCATCGTCTAAAAGGTTATGCCACTGCATGTTTTCTTGCCCTAATGCTTTCTGCCACGCTTTTTCGTCTTTATCAATTGAAATACTTAAAATTTCAAATCCTTTTTCTGAATAAGCTGAGTATGCTGTTTTAAGATTTGGAATTTCTTTTCGGCATGGACCGCACCAAGAAGCCCAGAAATCAACCAAAATATATTTTTTCCCAGCTGTAATGTCTTTTGCGGCATATGATTTTCCGTCTTTGTCTTTTAAAGTAAAATTGGCAATGCTTGTTCCGATTAGGGATTTCGGATTCAAATCTTTATCTAAAATTTGTCCGTAGTAACTTTTCTTTGCCGTTTCAGAAAACTGATCGTACAATGGTTTTTGATCCGGGGTAAAATAGGTGAAGTTGGTCATCATAAAAAATGGTCCCCACCATGTTTCTTTATGTTTTGCAATAAGAGCCAATGTTGTTTTTTCTACTTTAGTAAAAAATGCTTTTTCTTTTGCTTCAAATACTTTCCATTGTTCTGTATTGTAAATTGAGTCTAAGGCTTTTTTATTTCCTTCTTTTCTGGCTTTTCCTACTTTGCTGCTCAATTCATCTATTCCAACATGATAGTCTTTGTAATCTTTGTCTAGATCTTCTTTAAAAGCAGTTTCTTTTTTATAATAATCATGTGATTTTGAACCTGTAATTGTTACGTCTTTAAATGTTATTCGTTCACTTTCCTGATCTGAAACTGTACCAGCCGCTGTTATTTTTATTTTTGAATTTTCGACCATTACAGAAATATTTCCTTTGCTTTTACCAAAGACAACATAAAAAAAACGAGGTTCATTTAATTTTCCCGAGAAAGAAAATTTACCCTCTTTTAATGTCGTTTCAGCAACTGGCAGTTCAGAAGAATGTGTTGCTCCTGGAATTAGTTTTACAGTTGTTCCGTCGGCTAAACCAGTGATGTTTCCTTCAATTGTATATGAAGAAGCCGCTGTTGAAGCGCTTTTTTTCTTTTGTGCCTGAACGTTTATAGAAACTATAAACAAACAAAGGCAAAATCCTGCTATTTTATTTTGAATGACGTTCATTTTTTGATTGATATTTTTAGAAAAGCTTCCCTTTCGGAGTTTCTAATCAGGAAGCTTTTTAGTTATTATTTGGCTACATTTTGTGTGATTGTTCCGTTTCCTGGGTTCTTTATTGCCCCTTGTGGAAATGGCATTGTCCATAAATGAGAATCTGATTTTAATGTGTAAGCAGTTCCATTTACCGTTTTGGTAAAACTTACTTTATAAATGCCTTCTGCATTTAAACGACGTGCATCTGCAAAAGGAATCAGCGTGTTAATAAGTTCATTCCTTTTTGTTCTGTAAATAGCGTTTAAAGCAGTTGTTTTATCTGTAGTTGCAATGTCTTGATAATATGAAGGAAGAATACGAGTTTTGCGAACTGTATTTAAAACAGCTAATGCCTCGCTAATTTGTCCTGCTCGAGCCAGACATTCGGCTTTAATTAGATAAACCTCAACAGTTGTGATTCCACCAAAGTTGAAAGCTCCCGACAGGGTTCTTCTGTAATAGGTTTCTGCTCCAACAGTATATATTTTCCAACGAGAAATAAAACGGGCATCTCCAGCTTCAAAACGTTGTGCACGCTCTATCGGAATACTGTTTTCTGTTGTTAAACTATTAAAAGTACCATGACGATACGTATAGTTTTCTACATAATTGTAGCCCATTGGCGATGTTGTGGTCGTATACGAATTTGGTACATCAATTATGGCTTTATTGGTATTGTAATATCCAATCCAGTCGTACAATTTATTGTTTTCTGCCAAGGCTAAATCAGCATATTTTAAAGCTTCTGTGTAGTTATTCATTTGAAGATAAACTCTTGAATAAAATGCGTAACCTGCACCTAAATTTGGGTGTAAAGGAGTTTGTGAAACTTTCAACAAATAAGGTAAAGCTTCTTTAACATCATTTAGTATAAAATCATACATTTCCTGAATTGTGACCTGCTTACTTGGTGCATTAATATTGGCACTTGTAATTAAAGGAACTGATAGTTTTGTTGAAGCTGTCGAAGCCACATACGTATCGGCATAAAAATTAACGAGATTAAAATAGTTCATGGCGCGCAATATTTTTGCTTCTGCCCAAACTACTCTTTTTTCTGCTTCAGTCGCTTTAGTGGTATTTAATGCATTTTCTATAATTAAATTAAAAGTCGAAATACCGGCGTAACCTGAATAGTACGTTGTTTCATCTGAGACTTTCAATGCAATTCGGTCTGCATTTTCATCCCACAAATAAAGCGCATTGTATAATCTATTACTTGATAAAGTGGCAATAGTTACATATTGGTCGTTTAATAGTTGCGAAGCTCCTGTAATGTCAACTCTATGATTGGTGTATTCGTCACGCAAAAACGCTTCATAATCTGCTAATGTTGTAGGGGATTTAAATCCTTTAGGGACATCGTCTAAATAATTTTCGCAAGAAGCAAAAGTTAATCCTAAAACTAATAAACACGCTATTTTTTTATATATATTTTTCATCGTCTAGTTATTATAAATTAGAAATTAACATTTACACCAAAAACAAAGCTTGGAGATATAAAACCGCCCAGCATGTATTTGGCATCTCTACTTTTTGCAAATGTGTAGACATTTTCGGCGTTGAGATTGAAACGTACTCCGTCTAATTTTACTTTCTTAATAATTGAACTTGGCATTTGATACGCTAGCGAAATGTTACTTAATCTCACATTTGAAGCATCCAAAATATTAACATCGGCATACGAATAAATGGTACGGGAATCTGAATTAAATTCTGGTTCATATTCATAAACCGCTCTTGGCACATTTGTAAAGGCTTCGTCTCCAGGTTTCATCCATCTATCGGCAATGTGATTGTTTACTACTGTAATATCTGTAACATAACCTCCCATTGCACCGTTGTAATTATTATTTAACATAGGCAGAAAGGTATTTCTAACTTTATGTCCTAACTCGTAAATGAAAAGTGCTGAAAGCGAAAAGTTTTTATAATTGGCAGAAGTATGGAAAGAACCGCTATGCATTGGAACTGTAGAACCAAAATCTTTAATAGCATTTATTTGTCCTGGATTGTATTTTACTGCTGTTCCTGATGCATCATAAACTTGAGGAACTCCTGTATTACTTAGTCCTGCCCATTTGTAACCATAAATGGTGTTATAACTTTTTCCTATTCTAGGAAACGCTTGCGAATAATCCAGCTGCAGGTAATAAACAGGTGCTTCTACATTTACATAATCTACTTCGTTTTTGTTGTAAGCATACAAAACTGAGGCATCCCAAGAGAATGAAGGTGTTTTGACAATAGTTCCTCTTAAACTCACTTCGACACCTTTGTTGGTCATTTCACCATTGTTTATGGTGTAAGTAGAATATCCCCAGCCTTCTGTTGGAATTCCTTGTGTGTTTGCTAATAAATCTTCTCCTTTTTTATTATACAAATCGACAGTTCCGCTTAATCTGCTTTTGAAGAATGAAAAATCTAAACCAATGTCTGTAGTAGTTGTTTTTTCCCAAGATAATTCTGGATTTGGTCTTTTACTTACCGTTCCTTGATTACCTCCTACATTTGAATTAGAATTGTAATACGCTGTTAAATACGGCGCAGAATCTTTGGCTATATTTCCGCCAATACCATAAGAAGCACGAAGTTTAATACCATCTACCCAAGCAACATCAAAAAATGATTCTTTATCGATGTTCCATCCTGCTCCTGTAGACCAAGTTGGTTTATTTTGGTATTTGCTGTCGGTTCCCCAAAGGTTTGAACGATCCCAGCGAACACTTCCAGAAAGAGAATATCTTCTGTCATAAGTATAACCTCCGGTGCCGTAAACTGAAACATAACGGTTTTGCAATTCTTTTTCTAATGAAAATTCGTTTTGTGACATGTAACCGCTAAAAATTGTTCCATATACTTTTAGTAAATCGGCTTGATTTATTGGAGCAAAACCTAAAGTCTGTGCATCATAACCATAGCGGGTGTTATCGTTATATTCTTGTTTAGAATGACGAATTTCCATACCTGCAATTGCAGAAAAGTCATGTTTCTCTGCAAAAGTCTGATTGAAATTTAACTGCTGACGGAAATTATAAGCGTTAGAATACTGATTTGTTTCTTTAATGATATCTCCATAAGGCAAATTGTAAACAGCTTTATTATTAGCAATTGTGACCATACCATTTACTTTGCTTCTTACATAATACGAGTCTCTATCAAATAATTGACTAGCACGATCTGAACCAAATTCGTACTGAAACATTGCATTGTAAGTAAAGGCGTTACTAAATTTAACATTAAACTTGGCGAAGGTTCTATTTAGGAAGTTCTTGCTTTCAATAAGATTTCTTTTAAATTCATCCATTGGCGTGATATCCATGTTATAAAGACCATAAGTCTGCATAGAATTAAGCGTGAAATTATTGTAGCGAGATGCTGCTGTAGAAACAAAGTTGGTTCCGTCGTTATTTACCAGCTGATTGTATGGTTGATATTTATAGCCTGGTCCTGTCGTAAAAGTAGGATTTGAAGCAAAGTAGCTCTGTGTATCTCCTTTTCCAAAATTGGTATAAGTTCCTAAATCCAGAGACAGCCAGCTGTTAATTTGTGTTGAGTTTTTCAAATTAATTCCTACCGACTGATTTTCAGAATATCTGTCTTCAAGCTGATTGTCTTTGTAAGTAATCGATGCATTAAAAGCATTAGTTCCAGTTGCTTTACCTAAACTAAGATTGTGCTGCATAAAATACTGGTCGCGTTTTGCGTATTTAGCAATATCATCAAAATACTTATACCCTTGCGAACCAAGTTGATCTAAACGACTGTTCATTTCTGCCATTGAAGTTTTTCCTGCATAACCATTTAAAATAGTCTGCATTCCTAAACTTGTATATACTGCATTATTTAGTAAAGATTGTGCATAAGTTGAGGCATTAGCCGTTTTCAAATTCGGATTTCCTTCTGCCCATCCTCTTTCTAAACCAATAATATCAGCCGAATCCGTAAGATTTCCGGTGTAATTTCGATACGGCGTTATCGTTAAATTGCTTGAAAAAGAAATATTTGTTTTTCCTGCTTTTGCTTTTTTGGTTGTAATGACTACCACTCCATTTGCGGCGCGGGCACCGTAAATAGACGAAGCCGCGGCATCTTTTAAAACCGTAATTGTTTCAATATCTTCTAAGTTAAGATTAGGAAGACTTTCTTCGATAGTATTGTACGGAGTTAATCTTGTATTTTCAACAGGAAAACCATCAATAACATATAAAGGTGCTGTTACGCCATTCATAGAGGTGGTTCCACGAATTCTTCCATCTTGATATCCAACAATACGTCCTTCTAAAATTTTATCTAAACTATTTAAACGCTGTTCTTGAAAATCTTTTGCTTTTAAACTAGAAAAAGATCCTGTTGCTTTTTCTTCTGTAATATCCTGATAACCTGTTTTTAAGACTAAGCCTTCCAATTCCTGCACGTCTTCTTTTAAAACAACATTAATAACGCTTCTTCCTTCTACCTTTATTTCTTGTCTTACATATCCTAAATAAGAAAACGCTAAAGTAGTTTCGCTGCTTACTGCAATAATTTGATATTCACCGTTAAAATCGGTATTTACACCTCTTCCAGAACCGTTGTCAGCAACTGCTGCTCCTACCAAAGGCATTCCTTTTTCATCTGTTACTCTACCTTTTACGATAAAATCTGCCACAGGTTTTTTCTCTTCGGGTTTTTCTGCAGAGATTTTTCTTGGCGTCAGAATAATATGGTTTCCAGATACTTTAAAATCAGTACTGGTATCATTAAAAATTTTGCTTAAAATAACTTCGATTGAAGTTTCGTATGCATTTACGTCGATTATTCGGTTCAAATCAACAGATCTTACGTTGTAGACAAATCGGTAGTCCGTAGTATATTCAAGTCTTTCAATCGCTTTGCCAACGGTCATATTGCTGGCATTAAAAGAAATCTTATTTTTTTGAGAATAAGTGGTTCCAGCATGCATTACAGTCAATGCAGTTAACAGAAATAATGTAGTCAATTTCATTTTCAAATCAAATTTCAAAAAAGGCTTATCAAACCTGATTCTGTTCAAGAGTTTTTTCATACTTTTAAAATGTTTTTTAATGTTGGTTGGTTAATTAACTGACCGCATATACTCTACCGGGAAATGTTGGCGCATTTTCCGGTTTTTTTATAACGATCCTTTTCATTTTTGGATTTTTGCTACATAGGCGGAGGTATTGGATTTCTGATTTTAGATTTTAGATTTTAGATTTGGTACACTCGACATCAGCCGATATTTTTAATTCTTAATTTTTAATTTTTAATTATTCATCGTGTCAATTCACCATCTACTTAATAGTGATTTTATCTCGGTCAATATTGTAATCAATGGCATAACTGTCGCTGAAATATTTTAAGACTACTTCGATAGGTTCGTTGTCAAAACGGGCATTGAAAATCTCTCTTCCAAGTGTTTTATTTTTATTGATGAAAGTTACATTATAGCGGCGTTCCAGTTTTTTAATGATATCGTCAAACGATGCATTTTTGAATACTAAACTTCCTTTAACCCAATCAGTATAGTAATCCGTATTGACCTGTTCGGTTTTAATTTCGGTCTGGCCTTTCTGGGTCGAACCTTTCAAACCTGGTGTTAAATAAATCTGATTTTGATTTATTTTTTGCCCTTTATAAAGCGAAACTTTACCTTCCACCAGCACCACATCTGTACTGCTATTATTGCTATAGGAATCTACATTGAATTTAGTTCCTAAAACCTCAACATTCATTTCCTGCGTGTTTACAGTAAATGGATGAGCTTTGTCTTTGCTGACATTAAAATACGCCTCGCCTGTAAGATATACTTCTCTGTTTTTGTTTTTGACAAATTGAACGGGATATCGCAATGAGGTTCCAGCATTTAAATGCACCACTGTTCCATCTGATAATTGTACTTCAAATCTTTTACCATACGGAATTTTTAAGGTGTTGTATACCAATTCTCCTTTGGCAAAAGCCGTATTATAAACCAGCCTGTTTTTTTCCTGTTTGCCAATGACATTCCCATCTTTATCTGTAATATTTTTTTCTTCAGAAATATCAATCGTTTCCGATGTACCGTTACCTAATTGTAAAACAATTTCATCAACTCTTGGAACAATAACATTTTTCTTTACCTGATCTGATGAAGCATTTTTATAGAAATAAAATCCGCCCAAAGCCACAATCAAAATCGCTGCATATTTATAATAAGATGAAAATCTTCTTTTATAAAAAACATTATTTTCCTTTGCAATTCTCTCAGAAAGCTGTTTTCTAACTTCAGTTGAATCAAAAGTGTTCAAAGCTGTATCAATTGCATAATTGGTTTTTACAAAATCATTAAATACAATTTGATTTTCTTCTTCTTTTAACCACATCGTTAACTGCTCAATTTCTTCTTGAGAAGCTTGATTTGTGATAAATTTAACAATTAGTCGCTCTGACTTTTTTACTGTCATTTTAGTTATTTTTAATATTATTACGAAGCCAAAAAACAAAACCCTAACAATTTGATAAAGTTTTTTTCATTTTAGTGATTTTTTTATTTTTCACAAGTCTTTTCTTTCAATAAAACTCGACCAATTTAGTAGAAATTATAAATCAAAAGATTTATATTTGCATTTTCTCATTTTTTATTTGTAATAATTTTCAAATAGAAATACCAAAAAGAGGTTCGTTTTGGGCAAATTCGGTTCAGTTTTCGACCTCAAAAACTATTAATTTATATATTTGTTTTTATGAAAATGGATGATTACAGCGATAATATTATTCTAATTGAGTCTCTACGAAATGGAGATGAAACCGCTTACACGTATCTTATCGACACGTATCATCATAAACTTTGTGTGTATGCTAACAGCTTGGTTAAGAATGTTTACAGCGCCGAAGATATTGTGCAGAATGTTTTTATCAAAGTTTGGGAACATCGCACCAGATTAAAAGAAAATCATTCTTTAAAAAGTTTTCTTTACAAACTCGTTTACAACGAATTTATTGATTTGTATCGTAAAAATCAGTCTTTGTTTTCTCTTGAAAAATCGTATTACGATGCTTTAAACGGAATTGTTCAGGAAGAAGATTCTGAAGCATTTCAAAGAGTTTTGAATGCCGTGAATAAAGAAATTCAAAACCTGCCCCCAAAATGCAAAGAGGTTTTTATTTTAAGCAAAAAAGAAGGTTTAACCAATATCGAAATCGCAGAACATTTGGATGTTTCGATAAAAACAGTTGAAGCACAGATTACAAAAGCTTTTTCTATTTTGCGTACGACTTTGGAAGAAAAGATAAGAAGTGTTTTATTTCTTTTATTTTCAAATAAGAAGTTTAATTTCACCGATATGAATTTACAAACAAAAAGCAGAGAAAAAGTGAAACAGCATTTTTGTCATTGAGCTATACACCTTTTCTACTGCAAATAATCCATGAATTAAATATCTCATGAATTATACAAGCCTCTAATAGGTAAAATATTTTTTATGTATTTTGTACATTTGGAAGACTCCTAAACCCATAAAAACAAGTGAAATAAAACCCGAAGTTACAGGCTTTGAAAATAAATCTGTAGTATGAAATACTGCTTTTAAAAGAACAATCAAAGTAAACATTCCCGAAAAAACACCTGTAAAGGTTCCAAGAATATAATAATATTTCAACTTTCTTTCTATGGTAATGTACTTTCCATTAAGCAAATATAAATTCCATCCTGCCCAGAAAGGGAGCTGCAAAAAATTAAAACAGTTTAAAACGATACCAATTATAAAAGGCGGATACATCAAATAGTCATGAAAGGTATCTGAACCTGTTTTTGCATTGAAATTGAAATGAAAAGTAAAAGCGAGAACAAACATAAATCCAGCTCCAAAAAAATCAATCAGCTTCATTATTTTTTTGTTATTTAAAAGCTCTCGTGCAAAAATAAGGGTAAAAAAAATGACAAAAATTTCTACAAAAATAACTCCGAATAAAAAGAAGACTAAATCCTGAAGACCTGATTTGGTGTAAATTTCCAATCCAAAAAGGTTTAAATATCCTAATGGAATTGATCCTAGAAAACTTACTATAAATCCAACACCGATATTTTTTAAGCTTTTCATTTTAAAAATTCATGATTTTATTGTTTTGTGCCAAATGTAATTTGTATTCACGCAGGCCTTCTTTGTAATTTAAATAAGGAACTCCCATTTTATGATTCTCAGCACTTATTTCATACATATAGGTAATGTGCCGCGCGAGTTCCTTCCATGCAAACCATACAGAATGTTTAGGGTCGTAAATATGTGTAGGCTCGCTGGCCGCACCGTTAAGTTCTACAATTTGAAAATTTTCTCCTCGCTCTAATTCTTCAAAAGTATTGTACATGATATCAAAGCGTCCAAAATAAAACTCTGGAATTTCGGCTGCGATGTCATTGATTGTCTTTGTTAACTTTGGAGTGATCCAATCGCTGCCGTCAAGAAATTTTGCACCTCGGGCGTGATTTCCGTAAGGGACTAAATTTAATGTTTCGTCAGCTGGCAAAATGTGCTGCAGTTTTGGTCCATATTCTGCTTTTAAAGCATGAAGCTGAAGTTCGAATCTAGGATTCTTTTTTATTAAATCTTCAATAGTGGATTGACCATCTCCTTTTACAATCAAAAATTCTTTAGATACAATTCCTGTAATTTTTCCCTTTTTTTGCAGTGGATGTCGAACATAAAAAACACCAACTTCTTTTTCGAACGGAATAAAATCCTGCAATAAAAAATCAAAATTTGCTTTTCCAGCATAATCCAGTAGTTCTGAAAGTGTTTTAATTTTTTTTACTCCCGAACCACGCAGTCCAATATCAGGTTTTGCAACTAACGGAAAATGAATTTGTTTTTCGGTTAAATGAGACACTATATCTTTTACATCTGAATTTTCGCGAATTAAAATTGTTTTCGGATATTTTTTTTGCGGCAGCAAATCATAAATTTGTTTTTTGCTCTCCATAATAAAACCACCGTTTTTAATTTTGGGATTAGAGGCGTTAAAGAAAAAAATAGATCTTGCTTTTAGAGCATAATAAATCCAGAGAAAATAAATGGGGAAATACAAAACTTGAAAAGGCCAATATTCCCAATTGGTAAGTTTGTGAAAAAATAACTTCATCTTTCTGTTTTTAAATTCGGATAAAAGAAGCTGAAAAATCTTCTATTTTAACTAAATCATAATATTTCATTGCACCTTTGTTTTGCTCAGTAACAACCTGCGTAACACTTAATGTTTTCATTATGTTTTCTCTATTAATAATTAAACCATTTTGAGTATCGCCACTATGGGTGTTTTTATGAAAATCAAGCATATCAAGAGCTGCGATTTCATTTTTATTTTTCAAAAAATCAAAAAACCATTTTGATCTTTCTTTCCTTACCTCTTCTGGATACAAGGTGACTGATGACCAGATATGATTTTGGTTTTCATCCAACTGTACTGTTCTTTTATGACAGCCATCCCAGATCAATTCAAATAAACTTTTTTCCTGATATAAAACCAGCGTAAAGGGTTCTATGTTGTCGAGATTAATCTGTTTCCAAAAATCCTTTGGCGAATCTTTTTCAATGATATCCAGTACAATTAATCCACGGCTTTTTCGGTATTCAGATGCAGGATTGTGTTTTATAATTCCACCATTTAATAATACTAAAACAGTTCCATTTTCATCCATTGCAAACCAGGTTCCACCAGCTTTTGAATCTTTTGGATACATGATTTTTTTTCCGTTATGATTATAATTTCGGGGAGCTGCGGCAACGGGACGAATTGTTTTTTCGTCGCGGTTTGAGGTAATAATTGCAACTCCATTACTGTTTACAAAACTTACTGTACACATTGTTTTCTATATTCGATAGTTGATTGAGCCACTCCAAAATTTTCATCGACTGAAATATTTTCAAACTCCAATAAGGCCACTTTAATTAACGCCTGATGGTGCACGCAATGTTCAAGATTGTAAAGCAGTTCTCTGTAATAATTACTTTGGATTCTCGTCGTAAGACCATCAATATATTGTTCCAGAAACATGATTTTATTTTCACTCTGCAATCCTGCTTTTATGTCGATAATGCATTGTTTCGCAAATTCAGTTTCTGTTTGTATTCTGTTATTTCTCTGACGTTTATCATAATTCAAAACTCCTGAATCATAATCGCTTTGAAGACACTGAAACATTTCCAAAATATGTCTGGTATGTTCTCCAATTGTGGCATTGCTTAACGCTTTACAGGATTTTGAATACTCAGTATCCGATAATTGATTTAATAAAACTGTTAACTCATCTAAACTTCGGCATATTGATTTTAATAACATAACTTTTAATTTAGAAGATTGAACAATTGTTTTTTATTTAAATAAAGTAATCCTAAACTGCAGAATAAAGTAACAACAGCCAATGCAAAAAGTAATCCTCCGTCATTTAGAATCTCGATGCCTAAGACAAATAAGTGTGATAAAATAGCTCCAAACATAATTCCGGCTGCAGCAAAAGCACCAATCCATGTTGCTCTGGGTATTACAATTAAAATGGCTGCGATGAGTTCTGCTATTCCAGAGCCAATTCTTCCATACGGTTCTATTCCCAAGCGGGAAAATATATATACGCTTTCTTCGGCACCGCTGAATTTAAAAAACAAGGTCTGAAGTAATATTACTGAGGCTGTTATTCTTAGAATCCACATTATAACTTCTCTTTTCATGGCTTCTGATTATTATATATTTTTTTCCAGTTATTATCAGCTTTGGTTTTTAAATTACTCTCGTCTTTATTCCAGCTTTTGAGTGTATTATTAAAATAAGCATTGTAGAATAAATACAATTTACCATCTGTAATTTTAAATGTTTCTGGATTTATTTCGACTTTTTCTCCAGAATCTCCCATGGCATACGCACACCAGCCGCCGTATTGAGGTTCGTATTTGGCTGGATTTTTTAAAAATGTATTTTTATTTTCTACTGATGAAAAATTATAAACCACTCCTTGATACGAAACTGAAATTTCTTTTTTGCCTTTAACTGCTTTTCCCAGATTAAAATATCCCACAGGATCATATCCCTGAATACCTAATTTATTTTCTAAATTATAAAGATTAATTCTCTTTGCTTCATTTTGGGCAAATGAAGTACCTGAAACTAAAATCAATACGAATACTATTAGCTTTTTCATCTTCAATTTATTTTAAGTTTTTTAATACTGCGATTAATAATTCTGTAGATATACGTTGTTTAATATTGGGTGAGATATATTCAAAAAGTATATCGCCTTGTGTATTTACAACAAAAACCGAAGGAACAGGCAGTAAGCTGTTATTGATTCCGTTTGAATGTTTACTGATTATTTCTTTATAGTTTTCGGGTGCTTGATAAGAAATTCCCACTGCATTTATTAAAGTTCCTCCTGCATCGGAAATTAAAGTATATTTTACTTTGTCTTTTTCTTCTGTTACTTTTAGATTTTCAGGAGAATCTGGACTTACAGCAATAATTTGATATCCCAAATCGATAACTTGCTTTTCGGCTTCAGCCAATGCTTGTAAATGCATATTACAATATGGACACCAGCCGCCACGATAAAAAACAAGAACTGTATTTTTCTTTTTAAGCAGTTCCGAAATGTCAGCATCTTTATTTTCAGATGTTTTTAAAATAACATTTGGAATTTTTTCTCCTATAAGTAAAGGAGTAATATCATTCGCAGATTTAGGAACTGCGATTTGTGCATAAACAGCCGAATTAAGGACTGTAAGGAAAATTAAAAGTAATTTTTTCATAATGAATTTGTTTTTGCATCTTTTTAATGATGTAAAATTATTGCACTATGAAAAAGCAAAATGTCGGCTAATTTACATTTAGCCTGAAATAATTATAATTTAGTGATATCAGAAATGATAATTTCTTTTCTGTTGTACCTTAAGAGCTGGCTGGCTTCCATTTCATTGAGTAATTGGGCAGCAGTTTGTCTTGAAGTGCAGATAATTTGAGCAATATCATTCTGCGTCAAATAGTTTTCAATTGCTACTAGATTTCCATTTCTAACGCCTTCTTTTTCTGCCCAGTCCTTAAGAAATTGATAGAGTCTGGTTTTGGCATCTTTAGAAATTAAATTGGCATAACTATTTTTTATACGCTTCATTTTTAAGCCAACAAATTTGGTATATGAAATGGCAAGCATTGGATTGCGCAGCAATAAGTCTTCAAAATCCGACATTAAAAAACTGCAGATTACCACATCGTCAGAAAGTACTTTGGCATATTCTTCGACTTTACTATCTGTTTCCAATGTTAGTTCGCCAAATAAATCACCTTTTTGAATAATATCCTTTATGGTTTCGTTACCATCATCATCAATAGCAACAATTTTTATATTTCCTTTTTTCAGTAAAAAAATACGAGGCACATCTGAAGAAGAAAAATAAATAATTTCTCCTTTTGATGCTTTTTTAAAACCAGTTATAATACATAATTGCTTGATTTGGGAATAGCTCAGTGTTCTAAACAATTTATGATCCCGCAAGTACCAATATTTTAAATCTTCGTACATAATGTATATTTTCTCTGTGTAAATATAAGCATTTATCATACGATCCTATGCCTAAAATCTTTGTGTGTTAGGCAGTATAAATCTGGAAGTTTGTAAAGTGTGAATATATTGTCATCTGAATCAGCAGAAAGATAGTTTATATTCTAACAAAAGTTCTTTTTTTGATTCCAAAAAAAATACCGATCGGTTTATTTTTTTCTTATTTTTGCAGTCTAATCTCTAAGAAAATAAATGTTGAAATTTTGAATATAAGACCATGTCATTCTTAGAAAAATGATTATGAAGTTTAAAGTGTAATTTTTTTTTGCTCAAAAAAAAGACCGATTGGTTTATTTTATAAATATAAAAACTAAAAAAAGTAAAATGGAAGAATTTGATATTGCCGTTATAGGATCAGGTCCTGGCGGATACGTTGCAGCGATAAGAAGTGCGCAGCTGGGATATAAAACAGTTTTAATAGAAAAATATAGTACGTTAGGCGGCACATGTACCAATGTTGGCTGCATTCCTACAAAAGCTCTTTTAGACAGCACACATCATTATGCAGAAGCTGTTCACAGTTTCAAAACACATGGCATTGAGCTTTCTAATGTCCAACTTAATTTTGAACAACTATATAAACGTAAGACAGATGTAGTAAGTAAAAACACTCAAGGTTTAGAGTATTTGATGAATAAAAATAAAATCAAGGTCTTACACGGAGTTGGTTCGTTTTTAGATACTGAAACTTTAAAAGTATCGCACGCCGATCAGAAGGAAACGATCATAAAATCAAAGAAATACATTATTGCTACAGGGTCAAAACCCGCGACTATTCCTGGTGCCGTAATCGACAAAAAAAGAATCATCACTTCTACCGAAGCGCTGGCAATGAAAGAAAAACCAGAAAGCATTGTCATCATTGGCGGCGGTGTTATTGGTGTAGAAATGGCTTCTATTTTTAATAGAATAGGAACCAAAGTAACTATTTTAGAATATGCCGATAACCTGATTGCAAACATGGACAGAGAATTAGGAAATACTTTGACCAAAATTTTAACAAAACAAGGAATAGAAATTAAACTGCAGCATAGTGTATACAAAGCTGAAAATATAGGTGACAAAGCCAAAGTATATTTTAAAAATAAACAAGACATTGCCCAAGAATTAACTGCCGATTACGTTTTGGTTGCTGTGGGCAGAAAACCTTATTTGACAAATTTAGGTTTAGAAAATACTAAAATAGAATTAAATGCAAATGGAACAATTAAGGTAAACGAATTGCTTCAGACTACTTCACCAAATATTTTTGCCATTGGTGATGTTATTGGAGGTGCTATGCTGGCGCACAAAGCGGAGGAAGAAGCCGTATTTGTAGTAGAAAGAATTGATGGTCAAAAACCGCACATTCATTATAACAAAATCCCATCGGTTGTGTACACTTGGCCGGAAGTTGCTTCGGTTGGTGCTACTGAGGATGAATTAAAGAAACAAGGAACTCTTTACAACATTGGCAAATTCCCTTTTGCGGTTAATGCCAGAGCCAGAGCAGGAATGGAAACAGAAGGTTTTGTAAAAGTACTTTCGGAACCTAAATACGGAGAACTTTTAGGTGTGCATATCATTGGAGCAAGAGCAGCAGATTTAATTGCTCAAGCTGTGGTTGGTTTAGAATATGAAGTAACGGCTCAAGACATGGCTTCTATTTGTTATGCTCATCCTACCTATTCGGAAGTATTAAAGGAAGCCTATACGATTGCATCAGGAAAAGCATCGGTTAATATTTAAAATTAAGTAGTGATAGATTATATGAAGATTCATAAATTAAAAAACCAATAATTTAATTAAGCAGAAACGATTTTTAATCCAATATTAATTAAATTTACGTATCAATCTTAATTTCGATGTTATGGAAATACAGTATCCAGAATTAGTTTCCATCAAACAGATGAGTGTGCAAAAAATAAATAACACGTCCATCTCGTCCTTTTTAGATACGCTTTCAGTTGAAGAACCTCTTGAAATTAGGTTGTCGTATGTTTCCAATGCTGAGAGGATCCAAAAAAACATTTCGGTTACCATGCGAACTCCCGGTAATGATGTTGATCTGGCAGTTGGTTTTCTATTTACGGAAGGAATTATTACTTCTTTTGAAAACATAGAGTATGCTTATGGTGTAAAAATGAATTGCGTCTCTCAAAAACAAAATATCGTTCAGGTGGATTTAAAGGAAAATTTCGTTCCAAATCTAATGCAGACAGACCGCAATTTCTATACTACCTCAAGCTGTGGTGTATGCGGAAAAAGTTCTATTGAATCTATAAAAACCGTTAGCCCTTTTATGAATAGAGCACGACCTTCATTTATGATTAAGGCTTCGGTATTTTATCAACTGCCTGAAAAATTAAGAAAAGCTCAAAGCGATTTTGATTCAACTGGAGGACTTCATGCATCAGGCCTTTTCAATATACAAGGCGACTTGATTCTTTTAACTGAAGATGTGGGAAGACACAATGCTTTAGACAAATTAATCGGCAGATCACTTACAAACCGTTTACTGCCATTAAATGAGCACATTTTACTCTTGAGCGGAAGAGCTAGTTTTGAGCTCATTCAAAAAGCGGCAATGGCAGGTATTTCTATTATTGCTGCAATTGGAGCACCGTCTAGTCTGGCCGTCGAACTTGCCGCTGAATTTAATATCACGCTTTTAGGATTTCTCAAAGAAAATAGATTTAACATATACAGTTCTTCTCATCAAACAGTCATTGTCACTGATTGAAAGAAATTAGTCCGTATCATGCCATAGCAATTAAACCTAAATGTAATGAAGGAAGATCAACAACAAAATACAGATCATTTAACCAATAAAGTACCTGAAGCGGAAAATCCATACCAGCTTTCCAAACTTAAAGTAACAAAAGTAGAAAAATGGGCTGCAGGTGTTCCGGCTGTAATGGCTGCCATGAGTGATCTAATTGAAGATAAAGCAATTCTTAGAGGTGGTAAAGCTTTATTTAAAATGAATCAGAAGGGAGGTTTTGACTGCTCAAGCTGTGCATGGCCAGATCCAGATGACGATCGTTCTCCTTTGGGCGAATATTGCGAAAATGGAGCTAAAGCTTTAGCAGAAGAAGCCACAACAAAAAAAGTTACCGCTGCCTTCTTTAAAGAAAATTCTGTATATAGTCTTTCACAATTAGATGATTACCAGATTGGAAAAATGGGAAGACTGACAGAGCCTGTATATTTACCTATTGGCGGTACACATTATCAACCCATTAGCTGGGAAGATGCTTTTGCAAAAATTGCTTCTCATTTAAATGAGCTTGAATCTCCCAATGAAGCTGCTTTCTATACTTCGGGAAGAACCAGTAATGAGGCTTCTTTTCTCTATCAGCTATTTGCAAAAGAATTCGGAACTAACAACATGCCGGATTGTTCCAATATGTGCCACGAAACATCTGGAACTGCTTTAAAAACGACAATTGGCATTGGAAAAGGAACTGTTACTTTAGAAGATTTTTATGATACCGATGTAATTGTAATCATCGGACAGAATCCTGGCACTAATGCTCCGCGAATGCTTAGTGCATTAGAAAAAGGCAAAAAAAACGGAGCAAAAATTATTGCCGTTAATCCATTGCCTGAGGCGGGTTTAATGGGATTTCATAATCCGCAGGCCATAAAGGGAATAATAGGTTCTGGTGGAAAACTTACGGATCTTTTTCTTCCCATAAAAATAAATGGCGATATGGCACTTTTAAAAGCTATTGAACTTTTATTAATTGAATTGGAAAAGAAAAATCCGGGTGAGGTTTTTGATCATGAATTCATTAAAGACAAAACAACTGGTTTTGAGAATTTTCAGAAACAATTTGAAAATTTAGATTTAGATCATCTTGCTTTTCTCTCTGGCGTTCCTAAAAATTTAATTATCGAAGCAGCAGAAATATTGGCCTTCAAAAAACGAATTATTATCTGCTGGGGAATGGGATTAACACAGCAGCCAAATGGCGTTGATATGATTAGAGAAATTGTCAATATTTTATTGATTAAAGGAAGTATTGGCAAACCCGGTGCTGGGGTGTGCCCCGTTCGTGGACATAGCAATGTACAGGGAAACAGAACCATGCTTATTGATGAGAAACCTACTAATGAGCAATTAGATCGTCTTCAGGCTTATTTTGGATTTAATCCGCCTAGAACTCATGGCTATGATGTTGTTGGAACAATAAAGGCGATTCACGAAGAAAAAGTAAAATTTATGTTCTGCATGGGTGGCAATTTTTTGTCGGCTGCACCAGATACAACGTATACTGCAGAAGCTTTCCGAAAATTGAAACTACTGGTATGCGTGTCTACAAAACTTAATAGAGGTCATTTAGTACACGGAAAAGAATCTCTTATACTTCCTACACTTTCCAGAAGTGATATGGATGTTGTAAACAATGAAGTACAGATTATTAGTACCGAAAACTCTATGGGCGTCGTACAGTCCTCAAAAGGAGTATTAAAACCTATATCAGATCAATTGATAAACGAAATGCAAATTGTCTGCCGTATGGCTATGGCAACGCTTGGAAATAAATCAGTCATAGATTGGCAGCGTTATCACGACAGTTATGATGCCGTGAGAGAAGCTATTGAAAATTGTATTCCAGGTTTTGAAAATTACAATACCAGAGTTCGGGAAAAAGGTGGTTTTTATCTGCCAAATGCTCCGCGACATGGTAAATTTAATGCCAAAGAAGCAGCTGACCGTGCGGCCTTTACTTTGACTGAAATTCCAGATAATGAATTAGAGCCAGATGAATATATGATGGCAACTACTCGAACACACGATCAGTTTAATACCACTATTTATGGTCTAGATGACCGCTATCGTGGTATAAAAAATGAACGACGCGTTATTTTTATGAATCAAAATGACATTGATAAAGCGGGATTTAAAGCTGGCGATACAGTAGATTTATTTAATTATAATGATGGTATCGAAAGAATTGCACCTTTATTTATTATTGTTTCTTATCAGATTCCAGAGCGAAATACCGTTACTTATTTTCCTGAAACAAATGTTTTAGTTTCTGTAAATAATGTGGTAAAAGAAAGTAATATGCCGGCCTCTAAATACGTTAAAATAAAAGTAAAAAAACACGATCCCAATATTTATCAAAAGATAAAACACATGTAGTTTTCCAATCCAAATAGGCAGCGAAAGACTTCTGAAGTTTTCAAGTAAAGCATCTTTAAATCTGCCATTTTAGGCTGAAAGTCTTAATCTCTGATTAGGACTTTTTTTATAAGCAGCAATTTTAGCAAATTAGCAACAACCTATATTCTCCTTCGTTTTCTATTGGTGCTCTATGAATACAAGGCAGTACTTTTTGTTTTGGATGATCTACAGCTAAACGCCAAAGATGTTTTACCCCTAAATTAATAGGTGCTGCATCCTCATGCTGCTGGTAATGCAAATCAAAATAATTCTCCTTCAAAAAGTTTTCGAATTCTTCTTCTGCTCCATCATGCAGTTCTTTTAGTTTCTGCCTGATTTCTGGAATTAGAATTTTTTGCTCTGCCTGAGAATTGGGAATAATATCACTTGCCGCTCCGTGATAGGTACATAAAAAAGTATCCGTCGCAATAGGTGAACGGTCCACATGAAAAGAATACACATCAGTCGATATGAAATCAAATTCATCATCGCGCTCATAACACTTCAATAAGTTAAGAGAGGGCGAAGCTCCAAAATCAGTTAATAATTGCAAATCATTTAAGATTATTTCCCTTGCTGTATTTCCCTTTTCTGAGAGTTTGAGTGCCATTAAATCTTCAGGATAAACTTCTGTGATATTTTCCTTTAAAGATAATTTAGCGGTGATCTCTGCAAAATCGCCATCCAAATTTCTATACCAGCAAAGGGCATTTTGTTCTCCCTCAAAATCAGTATGCACAAGCTCAGAAAAAGAAGATACGATGCCAATTTGATTGCTGTTAGAAAATGTAGTATTCATTTTGTTGTATGATAAAACTAGTTATTGCATGTATCGCAAAAATAAGCAATCGAATTGTTTTACAATAGATTTTAATTAAACCTTGCTCTAAACTTTAAAGGTGTTTCATTTGTTTTGTTTCGAAACAATTTGCTAAAACTTTGCAGATGCTCAAAACCTAATTCATACGCTATTTCGGAAACTGATAAATTAGTATTTGAAAGCTTTTCCTTTGCTTTTTCAATCAATTTTTCGTGAATGTGCTGTTGTGCATTTTGTCCTGTTAAAGTTCGCAGCATATCGCTGAGATAACCAGACGATATTGCCAGACTATCTGCTAGGTTTTGTACAGTTGGAATTCCTTGATACGATTTTTTTTCATTATCAAAATGATCATTCAATAATTGTTCAAATTTCTCAAGAAGAGTATTATTTATTGTTTTCCGAGTAATGAATTGCCGCTTATAAAATCGTTGTGCATAATTTAATAATAACTCAATCTGAGCCAAAACCACATCCTGACTTAATTCATCTATTCTGTTCATTAATTCATCTTCGATATTTCTAAAAAGGCTTAAGATAATTTCTTTTTCTTTTTCAGATAGATGAAGAGCTTCGTTCACTGAATAAGAGAAAAATTCATATTTTTTGATTTTTAAAGCCAAAGGAGAATTCAATAAAAAATCCGGATGTATTAAAATAGCGGCTTCTCTCCCGCTGCATCCCGATTCTCTTGGTTCATTTTCATGTTGCGCTACAATTTGATTAGGAGCTGCAAAAAAAAGACCTCCTTCATTAAAATCAAAATGGGTTTGTCCATAACGCAGTGAGCCTCCAAGATTGGGACGAAAAGATATTTTATAATAGCTTAAAACATGGCTTTCTGTTGGAGGAGTAAATCCCAGATTTGAATCAATACCGTTCAGTACCGTAATTAAAGGATGCAACGGAGGCGGTCCACCGAAAGCTTTCAGTCCTTCTGCTAGTGAAGTAAATTTACTTGGAGCATTATTTTTTTTCGCCATGATGCATTTTTTTCTGTTACAATTTAGGAAATAAAAAAGCAGCAGAATCTCTGCTGCTTAAATTTAATTTTATTTAGCCTTGTGCAGCTGCCGCAATATCCTGCCATTCTTCCCAAACTTTGATGCGATCTGAATATGCCTGGCGGATTTCATCCAGATTATGGCTTCCCAAAAACATTCTTAATGGCGGCTGTTCTGCGTCTACAAGCTTTAATACAGCTGTGGCAGTAGCATTGGGATTTCCTCTTTCCAGCTTACTCAGATTTTCGAAAACCATATTTCGTATTGGTTCATATTGAGGAAGGCTTTCTGAAAATTTAAGTGAATTTTCACTTCCAAATTCTGTTGCGTACGCTCCCGGTTCAATAATTGTAACATTAATTCCGAAAGACTTGACCTCAACGGCTAAACTTTCGTAAATGGCTTCAAATGCCCATTTAGAAGAACAATAATATCCAATTAGTGGAACTACATAATGTCCTAAACTGCTTGAAGTTCCTAAAATATGTCCAAAACCTTGTTCTCTCATAATGGGCAAAACGGCTTGAATAACCGAAACCGGACCTAATATATTGGTTTCATACATCGCACGAATTTCATCTGTTTTGGCTTCTTCAACTGTACCTACTAATGAATATCCTGCATTGTTAATGACAATATCTAATCTTCCGAAATATTCATGTGCGCTTTTTACAGCATTCTCAACTTGTGCTGGCTGAGTGACATCTAAAGGCAGAATCAAAACGTTGTCGCCATATTTATCTTTAAAATCAGAAATGCTGTCCACATTCCTTGCTGTAGCCGCTACTTTATCGCCTCTTTCGAGTGCCGCTTCTGTCCAAACTCTTCCAAAACCTCTGGAAGTACCTGTTATAAACCATACTTTTGGTTCGTCTATTTTTACTTTTGTCATACTATTTTTCTACTAAAAATTAATAAGACAAAATTGAGGAATACCAATTTCAAAATTTTAGTCAAAATGCGGAATTTTGTAACCTAAACGAGGCAAAATAGCTTCAGCTAAATGAGGATGAAATTGCTTATTTTACATCCTTCGTTTATAAAAGAATCAAAAATGACATAAAAAAAACCTGTAAGATTTACAGGTTTTTCAAAATTATAACTAACATTATTAACACTAAAAATTACTCTCAATACTTATTTTGAAAATTCAACTTTGTTTAGTTTTTTCCAGCTTCCGCGTGTAAAATCTGGAATTTCAACTGGTGCTGAATTATTATCCAAAGAAATTTCTGTTAATGGACTTAGGCAAGACCATTCGGCTAAATCGTATACATCCATGTCTAGAGGAAGTCCTTTTTGAAGGCAATAAAACATACGATAATCCATAATAAAATCCATACCGCCGTGTCCACCAACTTTTTTAGCCATCTCTTCTATATCTTTTACAATTGGGTTTTTATATTTTTCCATCAAAAGTTTTTTAACATCTTCAGAAACAAATTCTTCTGCGTTTAGGTTTTGATAATTTTTGGCAATTTCGGCTCCGGCTTCTTTCGCATCAATTGCATAACCTTCTACAGGATATTTGTTTGCAAAACCCTTTGTTCCAGATAATTGATACATTCTGCTGTAAGGTCTTGGACTTGTAACATCATGCTGAATCTGGATTGTTTTACCCATTTCGGTACGAATCATAGTCATGGTATGATCTCCATTTCTAAAATCTTTTACATCTTCGCCTGTCTTTTCTTTTATAAAAGCTGGATTTCCTACTGCTTTTGTATCCATCGAAACCAAGAAATTCATTTTATCACCACGGTGAATATTTAAGGCTAAACAAGCCGGTCCCATTCCATGTGTTGGATAAATATCTCCTCTATGTTTACGGTTATAATCCATACGCCAGTTGTTCCAATATTCTCCCCAATATGGCTGAAGTCCGTGTATATAAGAACCTTCTGCATGCAGAATTTCTCCAAAAACACCTTGCTGTGCCATGTTTAAAGTGGTTAATTCGAAGAAATCATAAACACAGTTTTCAAGCATCATACAATGTTTTCTTGTTTTTTCGGAAGTATCGATAATATCCCAGATTTCTTTCATGGTTAAAGCACCCGGAACTTCAACGGCAACGTGTTTTCCGTCATTCATGGCTTGTATGGCAATACTGGCGTGATGCTTCCAGTCGGTAACAATATATACTAAATCTACGTTGGGAAGTTTTGTCACTTGTTTCCAGCCGTCTTCACCAAAGAATTCTTGCGCTTTTGGTTTTCCGTGTTTTACCAAAGTATCGTTAGCCCCTTTTGTTCTTTCTTCAAGCATATCACAAAGCGCTACAATTTCAACTCCTGGTATGTGTGTTATTCTTTCGACTGCGCCTGTTCCGCGCATTCCTAAACCAACGATTCCTACTCGTACCACAGGAATTGCCGGAGTAGCCAAACGAAGAACATCGGTCTGGCCTTTGGCTCTTTTTGGAGCTTTCGTTTTGATAAGCTGAGCAGAGATATCACAAACCTTTAACAGCATAAATGCTATCAATAAAATTTTTAAACTTGAACTTTTCATTTTTATGTATTTAATGGTATAATAGGGTTAGACGTTTTAATTGTAATGGTTTATTTTTTTTAAACTTTTATATACGTTTTGTTTTTATGCATGTACCAGAGTATGAAATATAAAATTGCAAAACCTGTTAAATCGCAAAATGCATCATAATAAGAACCTGTAAATTGCTCGAAACCATAAAAAACTTGTTTGGCAATTAATGAGAAATTAAAAACATGAGAGCCCACATAAGCTGCAATTGCATTTACTCCGATAACTTTAAAAGGATAAGCCCATTTTGTATATCCTTTTACATCGATGATCCAATAAAAAAGTGCTAGTAAAACAAAGCTGATTCCTGATGAGAATAATACAAAGGAACTTGTCCATATTTTTTTGATAATGGGATGCCAGATTCCTATAAGCAACGAAATAGAAAAAGTGATTATTCCGATTACTGCAAGATACAACGCTATTTTGGGTCTTGGCATTGAGGACAAAAGTAATTCTCCTGCAAATAATCCTGATAAAGTAGTTGCTGTAAATCCCAGTCCGGTTAAAAGCCACGAATATTGTGTCTGATCATAAAAACGTCCAAAAACCTGTTGATCGATATAAATGGAAAGATTTTTATTGGGAAGAAGCTCAAAATGATGTCCAAAAAAATCGGGAATGCTTAACAAAACGGCATATAAAATAAGACAAACGGCAAAGAATATATACCTTCCTTTTTGGGACAAATTCAGATAGGCAATACATGAAAACAAATATCCAACTGCAATGGCTTGTAATGTATTGCTAAATATGTGAAATTTTGAAATGTCAAGAAATAATAAATTCCCTTGAACGATCCATCCTAAAATAAACAGAATTATAAATCGTCTAAAAATATGAGCATAGACATTCTGATTTGATGCTGCATTTCTTTTTCCTAATGAAAATGGAATTACAACGCCAACTACAAACAAAAACAAGGGCATTATAACATCATAAAAATGAAATCCGAGCCATTCAGGATGTTCAAACTGATCTGCCAATGATTTTGTAAAATCGGTTTTAGCGGCTGCATTTAAATTATAAAAGAATCGGTCTGCAACGATTATCATTAATAGATCAAATCCTCGCAAAACATCTACAGACATTAATCGGTTGTTGGTTATGATTTTATTCATTTTGTCTATATTCTTTTCAGTTGAAACTTTTTAAGAAATAATCCGCGTATTTTTCTGTTTTTTGAAAAAGCCAAAATACCGCGGATCATTTTTAATATGGTAACTCGATAGCTTACGCCATTAAATTCAGAAAATTATCTCTCCAAAAAACGTTTACTTAATGGCGTATTTTGACCGGCTATCGATGACAAACTACAATTCTAAAGTTGAAAACTTAGGTGCTTCGGGGAAGTTAGCAACTGCCGCCCATCCCGACGTCATTTCTGTAATCGCAATACCAATTGAGCTTCCTAAAGTTCCTAACTGTGATTTTGGAATACTAAATTCAATTGCATTTGTAGTTGCAGACAAGCTGACAATTCCAGAAGCTGTTAAGCTTGATCCAGAACCTGCAATGGCGCTCCAGCCCCAGCCTCCATTTGGATCTGTATGGTTATAAAATGATCCCCAGCCGTTCGTTACTAAAGGCCCTTCAAATAAAAATTCCGCTCCAGAACCTTGAGGCCAATTGCCGTGTAAAAATCCAGTCTGCGTATTGCCATCTGTATTGATATACATATCTACCAGTTCCATCAGCATTTTTTTGTTTCCTTCTAAATATACATTGACATTTGGACCACCTGCCCAGATTTTAATTTTCTGAATAGAACCGTTACCAGAAGTATTTTCATCGGTTACGGGAACATCATTCCAATCTGCAAATTTTCCATCTATTTTAATATCTACTATTATAATTTTTGGAGCATTTATCACTTTTGTCACAAAAGATTCTTCTCCAGCATCATTGGTTACTGTTAAAGAAACTCTGATTTCTCCTCCAATTTTATAAGTATAAACAGGATCTTTTTCATTAGAAACATAATACAGATCACCAAAATCCCATCTGTATTTGGTTCCATTTGTGGAAAGATTCGTAAAAGTAAAGGTACTTCCGTCATTGGTAAATGAAAAATCTGCGACTGGTTTATTTGCCGAATCAGAAGCATTATTATCGCTAGAACAAGCTGTAAGCAGTAAAAAAGCCGACAGTATTGCTAGAAACTTGGTTAGTTGTATTTTTTTCATGGTTTTTAATTTAAATGTTTTACGAACTATTTAATGATAACCGTTTGTGATAATTTGTTGAATCCAGTTGTACTTTCCCAAACCCCTGTATTAGCAAAACGAATGCAATAGTCTGGTCTTTCGGATAGTTTTGAAGAACTGTCTTCAATTTTTAAAAGTAATTCGTAGGTTCCTGCTGGAATACTGGACAAACTCACCGATTCTTTTAAATTAAAAGAAACTCTTGGAACTACTTTTCGAACATCAAAGTCTAATTTTTTCTTATAAACTGTTCCATTTGCAGTCGATCTTAAAATTAGATAGGCATTTTTAGGATTATACACTGGCGCAAATCCAGTATTATTTACTATCGCATTTAATGCCAATGTTCCGTTAACCGATGCTTGTTTTGTAACACTGGAAGATGCTAATGCTAGTCTATAACCAAGCTTTCTTTCAAAATCTGTAAAACAGTTGTTATTTCTCCATTCTTGTAAAACTGGTCCATAATAATCCAGATTCAAATACGTCCATTTTAAAAGTGTCATTTCTTTTTCTGCTATGCTGCAGCTTGCAATTGGAACATCAGTTGGCGGACAGGTTTCTCCTCCAGTTGGAACGAAAAGAGCCTCGTTACTTACGTATGTTTTTTCGGCAGTTACATTTACGTACGTTCCGTAATCATCGACACTTGCCATAAAACAATCGTTATGAAAACCTAAACGTGCTGTATTTGTCGTTCCGTAACCCACAGTCGCATCCATTGCAGTTGTTGTGGCCACAAAATCTTGTTTTATTTTTGGCGTTCTTACCTGAATTTTAATTTCTTTTGGAAACGTAGCCAAAAGTTTATCCAAGATCAATTTTTTATTTGCTGGTGTAGTAAGCTGATTGGTCGTGTAATACCATTCGCCCCACGCACCCACAAAACCAGCCTGTACAAAGGCAATTACGTCTTTGTTATCTTCAAGAATTGGTTTTAATTGGTCTAAATGTCCCGAAATAACGGCAGCCGAAGCATCTGTACCATCTTGAGCATCTGTATAAGCAAAACGCAAAACACATTTTAATCCTGACTCTCTCAAACGAGTAAAGTCGGTTTTGATAAGGTCTAACTGAGTCTGGCTTAAAGCTGAGGTTTTGAATTTTTCTAAATAATACAAACGTAGAATGAGGCTTACATTTTCTTTTTTCAGATTATTCAAAGACGCCGCTGTCATAGCTGATCCTTCAGAATTTACCTGCCAAGTGTGCATAAATCCACGTTCTGGATTTGTAAAAACTTCATTAGAAACTGTATAAGTTACTTTTTCGTCTCCACTTGTTTCTTCTTTGTTATCACCTCCATCACTCTGACAGCTGGAAGCAAAATTTAAAAAAAGAAAAAATGCTATTAATAAATGTTTCATATCCTTTATAATTAAATTATCTGATTAATACTTTTAAAATCTTTCTTAAAAAGAAATTAATTATATCCTTGGTTCTGAATAAATTTCCCTTTTCCTTCGCTTATTCTTTCTAATGAAAAAGGAAATAATGCTTTATAAGGCGCACTTTGGCTTGCTGATCCATTTAAGGCAAGTGCGTGTTCTGTAAATTTCCCGTGTCTGATTAAATCGGAACGGTATTGCCCGTTTTCACACCAATATTCGTGAGATCTTTCTAAAAGAATCATTTCGTTAAACTTAGCTAGTGATGCATAGTTCGCCAATGTAATTTCGCTGATTTTTGCTCTCTTTCTCACGATATTAACCAAATCAATGGCTTCTTGTGTTGGCGTTCCTGTTTTGTTGGCAATAGCTTCTGCTTTCGATAATAAAACATCTGCATAACGGTACACAATTATGTCTACGGTTGTCAAAGCAGTTGTTCTGGCTGCATCTGGATCAATTTTTAACGGAATTGGTCCTAACTGCATGTAATTTGCAGGATTTTGTCTGTTGTATGTTACACCGTCGGTTCCTGTAAATTCGGCAATAAGTGCTTCTTTACGAATATCTGTTGCTTCAAAAGAATCATAAAAAGTCCATGAACTCTGAATCGTTCCATAACCGCCGCGTCCTGGAAAGTTAGCTGGTAAAACCATTAACTGCCATTGGTTTTCGCTTGTTCCTGCATAATCTGCTGGAACTGCCCATATTACTTCTTTACTATCAACTGGCGCTTTAATATCCCACATTCCAGCGTAATCTTCTTCAAGAGCATAATAATTCATACCGATAATTGCATTGGCTTGTTCTTCAACTTCCGCCCATCTTTTTTCATGAAGGTATAATCGTATCAAAATCATTCTAGCCAATCCGCTGCTGAATCTTCCATACGCTGTTTCTGAAGGAGATTTTAAATCTGCTGCGGCATCTTTAAGATCGTTTTCAATAAAACTTACCATTTGAGTATTGGAAAGTCTTGCCAAAGGTTCTTCTTTCAAAGGATTTTGAAGAATTTCCAAAGGTGCCACTACAAGCGGACCGTACATATCAAAAAGTTCATACGCCAATAATCCTCTTGCGCATTTAATTTCGGCAATAGCTTGTTTTTTAACCAGCTCATTTACTTTAGACTTTTCAATTCTGTCGATACTCAAAGTCATCCCGCTGATTTTATTATAAAAAGTATCGTAAAAGCGTGTCACGGCAGTTGTCGTAGCTTTATAACTGTGCAAAGATGCTTCTTGCTGTACTCCATAAGGTCCTTGAAGGATTTCTGTTGTAGCATCGAGCATAAACATCAATCCATTTTCAGATGTGCTATGAATTCCGTTTCCATAAGAACCTCTAAGCGGATAATATGCCGAAGCCACAATAGCTTGAATATCTGCCTCTGAACTTGGAAATATACTCGGATTAATCTCATCGTAATTGATAGATTCTAAATCATCACTGCATCCTGAAAAAACAAGCAGCAGTAAAACTATTGTATAATATTTTAAATTTTTCATATCTTCTTTATTAAAACTTAAGATCAATTCCTACTGTATATGTTTTTACGTTTGGATAGGCAGCAGCATATCCGTCTGTTTCAGGATCTATACCATCATATTTGGTAATGGTAAAAAGATTTTGTCCGTCTAATCTAAGGGCAGCACCCTGCATGTATTTTCCGAACCATTTTTTTGGAAGATTATAACTCAATGAAACGCTTTGTAAACGAACAAATGAAGCATCCTGCATAAAGAAATCTCCAGAACCGTATTGTGTATATCCAAAGTGCGAACCCGGACGAGTATTTGTTGGATTATCTGGTGTCCATCTATTGTAAATGCTTCTAAGTGCATTTCGCCCATTTTGTGCCACTCCAACAGCTGTTACGCCGTAAGCGAAATCCGTTTGATCGACAATTTTTCTTCCAAACATTCCATTGAATTGAAAATTAAGCTGGAAGTTTTTCCAAGTAATTGTATTTCCTAAACCAGCTACAAAATCAGGGTCCGATGATCCAAGTAATACATAATCGGCATCGTCAATTTTACCATCAGGCGCTCCTGTTCTCAAGAATACACCATTTTCATCTGTTACAGGATTTCCCGCAGCATCTCTCACGAAACCATTAAGGTCTTTAATTTTTATTTGTCCTGGATATAAATCTGGTTGTGCTGGAACTACTTCTCCAATCTGCATTACGCCATCGGCAATTTGGCTGTATTGTGCACGAACTGGATCATTATAGCTCATATAAACTGATGGTTTCCAGTCTGGAGCTCTTTCTTTCCAGTTGGTTCTAAATCTAGAATATGTAAATGTACTTTTCCAAGTTAGATTAGGATTGTTTATATTTACTGTACTGACAGTCAACTCTAAACCTTTACTTTGTGTACTTCCTATATTGGCCCAAACAGTGTTTATTTCTTGGTAACTATTAATTGGTTTTAAAGTTAATAAATCAGAAACCACTCTATCGTATATTTCGAATGATCCCGAAACTCTTCTATTAAACAACTCAAAATCAACTCCTAAGTTTTTCTCTGTAGTAGTTTCCCATTTTAAATCAGGGTTTTCAAGTCTTGAAGGAAAAACACCAATTAAAATAGATTCATCCGGATTTAAATAAGCTGGCTGCGCGTAAAAAGCTCCAAATGCGCTTCCTCCAATTGAGGCATTACCTGTTTGTCCATAACCAAATCTAACTTTCATCTGCGAAACATAATTGTTTATTGATTTCATGAAAGATTCTTGAGAAACATCCCAACCTAAGGCAATTGAAGGAAATAAACCATATTTATTATTTTTTGCAAAAACACTCGCTCCATCACGACGAATTGTCGAAGTCAGCATGTATTTGTCTTTGTACGAATAATTAAATCTTGTAAAGTAAGAGATAAAGTTATTTTCGGATTTTGAAGATGCTGTAACTTTAGTTCCGGCACCTGCATTCATATTGTTCCAAAGGAAAGCATCTGTAATAAAGTTGCTGTTTCCTAATGTAGCCGCTTCTGTTCTATACGTCTGCTGAGAATATCCAACCATTAAACCGAAAGTATTATCTTCCATTAATTTTGTGGTATAGTTTAATGTGAAGTCGAACAAATCATCATTTTTTTCTTGTGAATTTATAGAGGCTTTTCCATTTTCCAAAGCGCCATACAAAGTTGTTCTTGGCAGATACGTACTTCTTTTAGAATTTCCCTGATCAAATCCAGCTTGAAATCTTGCTGTAAGTCCTGCAATTGGTTTTATTTCTGCGTAAAAGTTCGTTAATGATCTGTCGATAACACCTTCGTCAGAAATAGTCAATAAAGAATAAGGATTAGGTTCTAAGGCACTATCTGGGTTTATAGGATAGTTTCCAAATTCATCAATTGCTGCAATATGAGGGCCTTGCTGAATGGCTGCTCGTATAATTCCTGAATTTTCAAACTGAGCCAAATCTTGTCCTGTCACAGGATCAAATTGTCCTCCTAATTGTGAGTTTTGATTTTTGATTCGGCTTTTGGTCATGTTCATACCAAAATTGATAAAATCAGTTAATTTTTGATCGATGCTGAAATGAACGGTGCTTCTTTTCAAACCTGAATTTCGAATAACTCCTTCTTGATTAAATAAGTTTCCTGATAAAAAGTATTTTGTCGATTTTGTTCCTCCGCGTAATGAAAGGTTATTTTGTTCAATCATTCCGTCTCTTGTCACTAATCCAAGCCAGTCAGTTCCTTTTCCGGCATTTCTAATCTGCTCGTCAGAGTAAATTCTTTTGTATGGAATTCCGTTTACCGGCGCTGCATTAGCTTCTTCTAAGGTTTTTGGCGAATAAGGATACACTTTATTAATGAATTCCCAGTTTTCTCTGGCTGCATCATTTCTAAGCTGCATCCATTCTTTTAAATCCAAAACTTCATAGCTGTCATTGTATTTTTGATACGAATATGAACCTGAATAATCGACTCTCACATCGCCTTCTTTTCCTTTTTTAGTAGTAATTAAAATAACACCATTTGCTGCTCTGGCTCCATAAATGGCTGTAGAACTGGCATCTTTTAAAACCTCAATCGATTCGATATCATTAGGGTTAAAAGAATTTAAAATACTTTGTGTTCCTCCTGTATAACGATTTCCTGTTCCCGGCTGCTGCAAGTTGGTAACCGGAAATCCGTCAATAACAATTAAAGGATCATTACTGGCATTAATAGAACCTGCACCACGAATTTGAATGTTAAATCCACCTCCTGGCTGTGCACTATTTTGGGCTATCTGCAAACCGGCAACTTTACCTTGAAGTCCCGTTAAAACAGATGGTGCCGAAGATAACGTAAGTGTTTCTCCTTTTACAGAAGAAATAGCTCCTAATACGTTTTTCTTTTTCTGAGTTCCATAACCTACAATTACCACCTCATTCAACGTTTTTGATGCTGGAACCATCGAAACTTTAATATTGGTTTGATTGGCAATCAAAACTTCTTTATTGTCATATCCTACATATGAAAACACTAAAGCTTCTGTTGTAGAAGGAACCACAATGGTAAAAGTTCCGTCAAAATCTGTTGTTGTACCTCTTGGAGAACCTTTTGGTAAAATAGTTACCCCAATCATTGGCTGTCCTAATTCGTCTAAAACAACACCTTTTATAATGATATCGGCTTCTGATTTTTTATTTATAATTTCTGATTTTTCGCTGCTGTCTGACGATGATGCGGCGTTTACTTTGAAAACAGAAACTACCAGACATAAAATAGTTATGATTGCTTTTAAACTGAATTTTATTTCCTGATAGTTACCGTACAGTAACTTGTTACTTTTTTTCATATTATTTTGGTTAGTTAAATGATTAATGAAAAACAAACTTTGTGTGTCTAAAAAATTGGTTAGATTTTTTATTTCATTCACAAAGTGAAGAGTTCGGTTTATGTCTTTTTTGATGTCATAATTTTTTTCATTGGTTTTTGTTTTTGTTCGGTTATTTTTTTTTGATATTCTTTTTTCAGTTTCTTTTTCTCACTTAAAATCAACTGATTATTTTCTTTTTGTTTTAAAATCTCACTTCCGTTTTTTGGCTTTTAAAGTGTCATGTTTTGTACTTCGAAAACGGATAAAAAAAAGCTTTTTTTCTACTTACTTATGGCTAAACTAAATAATAATTTTTAATAAACAATGGCAAAATCAAAAAAATGTGTTCGTGCACATGAAAAAAGTGTTTTCGAGCACATTTTTTAAAAAAAGTATTACTAAATTCATACCTATTTTAAAATTATAACCTGTAAGAATTCAAACATTTATCAAAAAAAATTAATTATATTTTTAAAATCAATTGAAAATATTTGATATTCATTTAATTATAAAAATCAACAAAGTATCCTTTTTAGTAGATTTTATTGATCTTTTGCTTCGATTTTTAAATATATTTTTAATAGAAATTCTTCGTAAAATCTTACAATAATGCTTCTATTTCAACTATGAATTTTGAGGCTAAATCATCTGCTTTTTTCTGCGAAATACTTTCGGTATAAATCCTCACGATTGGTTCGGTATTCGACTTACGCAAATGCACCCATTCGTTTTCAAAATCAATCTTAACGCCATCGATACAATTTGGTTTTTCATTGCTGAATTTCTCAGTTAATTTTGTCAAGATCTCATCAACGTTTATATCTGGAGTCAGTTCAATTTTACTTTTACTCATAAAATATTCTGGGTAACTTTCTCTAAGTTTTTTACACGAAATTTTAAGATTCGCTAAATGAGATAAAAATAAGGCAATACCAACCAACGAATCCCTTCCATAATGCGATTCTGGATAAATGATTCCGCCGTTTCCTTCTCCTCCAATAATGGCATTGGTAGTTTTCATTAATTCAACCACATTTACTTCTCCAACTGCACTCGCTTCATAAGCTCCGCCATGTTTTTGAGTAATATCTCGCAAAGCACGCGATGATGATAAATTCGAAACAGTATTTCCTTTTGTTTTTTCTAAAACATAATCAGCGCAGGCTACTAAAGTATATTCTTCGCCAAACATAGAACCATCTTCGCAAATTATGGCCAAACGATCTACATCTGGATCTACCACAATTCCAAAATCAGCTTTTTCTGTAACGACCAATTCTGAAATATCCATTAAATGTTCTTTTAAAGGCTCTGGATTATGCGGAAAATGTCCATTTGGTTCACAATATAATTGTATGCATTCTACTCCCAATTTTTCAAGCAAAGCAGGAACTGCAATACCTCCCGTTGAATTAACGGCATCAACAACTACTTTAAAACCTGCTTTTTTAATGGCTTCGCTATTAACCAAAGGCAGTTTTAAAACTTCATCAATATGTCGGTTTATATATCCTTCTTTCTTTTCATACTTCCCTAAATCATCAACTTCAGCAAATAAGAAATTTTCATCTTCGGCAATATTTAGGATTTTCTCACCTTCAACTGCGTTCAAAAACTCGCCTTTTTCGTTTAATAATTTCAAAGCATTCCATTGTTTGGGATTATGACTTGCTGTAATTATAATACCGCCATCAGCCTTGTCAAGAGTTACGGCAACTTCAACAGTTGGAGTTGTCGACAAACCAATATCGATTACGTTTATTCCTAATCCGGTAAGTGTATTGGCAACCAGATTGCTGATCATTTCACCAGAAATTCGGGCATCTCTACCAATAATTACGGTTAATGATTCATTTGAGTTTTCGCTTTTAAGCCACATTCCATAAGCTGCGGCAAATTTCACCGCATTTACCGGAGTTAAATTTTCATTGACAACCCCGCCAATTGTGCCTCGTATTCCTGAAATTGATTTTATTAATGCCATTTTTGTATAATATTTATGCTGTAAAAAATTTAACCGCAAAGTGCGCAAAGTCTTTTCGCAAAGCTCTCTAAGTAGTTTTTTTTAGTTTAATTTTCAATTCAAAGTCCGCAAAGCGATATGTAAGCTAAGTACAGTTTTTAAAAATTTATCCAATCCTTTTAATCTGTGGCAAAAACTCTAACCCTTTTTTATTAAACTTAGAATCTTAGCATCTCAGAACCTTAGAACCTTTTTAATAATGCCATCTCACAAATGCTTCCATTGCTGCATAGCTCGGTAGTCCCATTTGCTGATAAACAATTGCAGTTTCGCGGTTTCTGTCTTCGGCTCTCTGCCAGAACTCTCTTGAATCGGTTCCCTGGAAAACAACGCCGTCTTTCTGAGACTGGTGTTTGAAAATTCCGTGGCGTTTCGCCAGAACCTGGTCGGGACTCATCGGAACTGCCATTTCAACTTCGTCAATCCCCCATTCCTGCCATGCGCCTCTGTAAAGCCACAGCCAGCAGTCATTCATGAATGCTTTCGGCTTCAGGTTTTTAACCGATTCAAAAATCGCATCCAGACATACCTTATGCGTGCCGTGCGGATCTGCTAAATCTCCTGCCGCATAAATCTGGTGCGGTTTGATTTTTTCAATCAGATCCATCGTAATCTGGATATCTTCCTGTCCGATTGGTTTCTTCTCAATAGTTCCGGTTTCATAAAAAGGAAGTTCCATAAAATGGATCTGTTCATCCGGAAGCCCCACAAAATGGCTCGTTGCCCTTGCCTCTCCTTTTCTGATCAGTCCTTTTATATAGCGGACTTCAGGAATATCAATCTCGCTGTTCTTTTTGTTTTCAAGGAAAGTCTGCGCTTTTTTATAGATGCTGTCGGCTTCTTCGCTTTTAATTCCGAATTTTTCGTTGTAATCAATCACGAATCTGGCAAAACGGAGCGCTTCATCATCGGCAACTGCAATATTTCCGGAGGTCTGGTACGCAACATGCACTTCATGCCCCTGCTCCTGCAGACGCATAAAGGTTCCTCCCATGCTGATAATATCATCATCTGGATGCGGAGAGAAAATCAGGACACGTTTTTTTGCCGGTTCTGCCCTTTCCGGACGGTTGGTATCATCTGCATTGGGTTTTCCGCCCGGCCAGCCTGTAATGGTATTCTGCAGTTTGTTGAATATTTTGATATTGATATCGTAAGCCGGCCCTGAATCTGCCAGCAGATCGCTCATTCCGTTTTCGATATAATCAGCATCGGTAAGCATTAAAATTGGCTTTTTAAGGTCTAATGCCAGACCTAAAACCGCTTTTCTGGTCAGTTTATCTGTCCACACAATTTTCTCCACCAGCCACGGTTTGTTGATTCTGGTAAGTTTTGAAGAAGCTTCTTTATCCAGAATAAAAACAGCATTATCATGTTCCTGTAAAAATGAAGCCGGAACT
>Ga0308166_1000476_pt1 | contig 54162 bp, 42 predicted proteins | sample PhyCR2_2_FD_202137 | JGI IMG/M metagenome (GOLD analysis project Ga0308166, IMG submission 202137) | Phyllosphere microbial communities from UC Gill Tract Community Farm, Albany, California, United States - DLSLCC.R2 | ecosystem: Host-associated > Plants > Phyllosphere > Unclassified | place...
AAATTTCTGGCAAACTGTTTGTAAAGGCACGATGAGGTCTCTTCTGTTTTGTTAGCGCAACCAGTAGATCACACTTCATCGTGCCTTTCATTTTTTTGTGGGGATTCCTCAGCCCACAGGGAGAGGGTTGGGGTGAGGGGCGTTACGCCGGGCTAAAGCTTGCTCGATCTGAGCACGTGGCTTATTTGCTTATCCCAGCAGATCGCAATTTGGCGGTAAGCGGCACTTGATAGCATCAGGCAGCACCTCAATGCGGAAATCACGGCCCGTCAGCGGTTCGCCATCAAGGTTAAAGGTGATTTCATGCGGCGCGGTGATTTCCAGCCATGGCAATGAGGCATCAACTACGTTGCTGTTTTCCTCACCGCTGAACAAGATATTGACCAGCGTAGGCAGCAACTCTTCGGCGGTGAGCAGGCGCACCTGCAATAAACCATCGTTGATCAACGCGCCAGGGCAAAGTTTCTGCCCACCTCCGGCCTGCCTACCGTTGCCGATACCGATCACCAGCGCTTCTCCGGCCCAATGGAAATCTGGCCCACGGATCTCGCAGCTGTCGGCTTTCAGCGCATCCAGGCGCAGCAGGCCGTGAATGAAATAGGAAACGCCCCCCAGCGCAGCCTTCAGTTTTTCTGGGGTTTCGGTGGTAATGCGGGTGCCAAAGCCGCCGGTCGCCATATTGATGAAATAGCGCTCGTCATTGACCTTGGCCAGATCGATCGGCACCGCTCGGCCCTTGATGGCTAACTGCAAGGCCAAATCTGGTTGTAAGGGAATAGAGCAGGCGGTAGCAAAGTCGTTGGCGGTGCCCAGCGGCAGTATGCCGAGTATTGGGCGAAACTCTGCGGGCAGTTGTGCCAATGCGGCAGCGACCTCGTTGATGGTACCGTCGCCACCCCCGGCGATCACGGTTTCAACCCTCAGTTGGCTAGCCTCTTTGACGTAACGAGCGGCATCCCCCAGTTCCCAGGTGACGCGGACATGCAGGGTCTGGCCCTCATGGCGCAGCAGGTTCACCGCTGCGCGAACTTCCTCGTTGCCGGAGCTTTTACCATTGATGATAAGCAGTGCTGGTGCATATTGGTGCATTCCTGATCCTTATGGCGAAAAACGAATCGGCTGTCAAACGGTGGCCAGGTGGGGCTTCCCAGTAGTTTGAACCCTAAACCAAGCCATTAACGATAAACCACAATCCGGTAGCGGGCCATAAGAATATTCAGGTAATGCCGCGTTTGGCTGCTACAGGGTATTTATATAATCAATGCCCAATGGGGGGAAATACCTTTCTTTCACGCAAGTTAAGCGTTGGTATTAACGACCTTATTAATCGCTATAGAATAATTTATATATTGCAGGGAAAATGATAAGCCGCTTGGCGCAATGCAAGAAATATCCTAAAAAAACCAATGAAATTTTCAGCTGATTGAAATTTAAGGGGATAAAAAAGAAAAGGCCAACCCAAGGGAGATTGGGCTGGCTAAGGAGGTGGTTCCTAGTATTGCTATGCAAATATTTTCGTTATTAGTTTTAAGCAGCATGATAATAACCAAGCTGCGCGCTAATTGATGTGATCTGATTCTAATATTTGCCAAAAATTGCCACCCAGGTGGGTGGCGATAAACATCTTAACCGTTCTGGCTATCGTCCTGCGGCAAATTGCGGATCAACAACGCATAATTGAGGTCGATATCCTCGGGGATCGGCAAATAAACGATATGGCCGTTGCCCGGAGCGACATCGATCGTCTCGCCCTTCTTGTTTTGCAGGCTTTCGAGGGTAAACAACACGTTACCCCCTGGTGTCATCATCTCTACGCTGTCACCGACCAGGAATTTATTTTTTACATCCACTTCCGCCCAGCCGTTACGGCGCACCCCGGTAAATTCCCCGACAAACTGCTGTAGCTCGGAAATGGAGGAACCGTAATCATAGTTCTGGTGGGCATCATGCGTATGACGGCGCAGGAAACCTTCGGTATAGCCACGATGAGCCAGGCCTTCCAGCGTGGTTAGCAGGCTGGGGTCGAAGGGCTTACCGGCAACGGCGTCGTCAATGGCACGGCGATAAACCTGTGCGGTGCGGGCGCAGTAATAAAACGACTTGGTACGGCCTTCAATCTTCAGCGAATGTACGCCCAACTGGGTGAGCCGTTCTACGTGCTGGATGGCTCGCAGATCTTTTGAGTTCATGATGTAGGTGCCGTGCTCGTCCTCAAACGCGCTCATGTACTCGCCGGGTTTCTGCGCTTCGGAAAGCATAAAGACTTTATCGGTTGGTGCGCCAATGCCCAGCGTCGGCTCAACGTTTTGCACCGCGATAGGCTCATGCAGATGCACGATGCTGCCGGTATCGTCTTCTTTACCTTCTTCTGCCTTGTACTGCCAGCGGCAGGCATTGGTGCAGGTGCCTTGGTTGGGATCGCGTTTGTTGATGTAACCGGAAAGCAGGCAGCGGCCGGAATAGGCCATGCACAGTGCGCCATGCACGAAGATCTCCAGCTCCATCTCTGGCACCTGGCTACGGATTTCCGCCACTTCATCCAGCGACAGCTCGCGGGAAAGGATTACCCGCGTCAAGCCCATCTGCTGCCAGAACTTCACCGTTGCCCAGTTGACCGCGTTAGCCTGCACCGAGAGGTGAATGTCCATCTGCGGGAAGGCTTCGCGCACCATCATGATCAAACCGGGGTCGGACATGATTAGCGCGTCCGGGCCCATGTCGATCACCGGTTTCAGGTCACGCAGGAAGGTTTTCAGTTTGGCGTTGTGTGGCGCGATGTTAACCACCACGTAGAACCTTTTGCCTAGCGCATGGGCTTCGTTAATCCCAAGCTGCAGGTTCTCGTGGTTAAATTCGTTATTACGTACCCGCAGGCTATAACGCGGCTGGCCAGCGTAAACCGCATCGGCCCCATAGGCAAAGGCGTAACGCATGTTTTTCAGCGTTCCCGCCGGGGAGAGGAGTTCTGGTGTAAACATAGTGATTCTCGGTCTGATTTCAGGTCAGCACCGCGCCACCCAATGGCGCAGTGAAAGCGGGGGATTGTAGCGGCAGCCCGCCAAGAAATCAGCAATTAACCGGAAATTTTCAAGGGAGATTGATCTTCATCATCAGAAAAACCGCGCGGTAGTGGATACCGCGCGCAGGCCGGATGAGATTTATACGCTTAAATCACGCACGTCTGTGGTTGGGCCATTCTTGATCACCGACTGAATCCCGCCTTTCGCTGCGCTATCCGAGCTGTACATCTGGCTGGTGCCAATCACCTGATGGTTTTTGGCTTTCAGCACGAAATAGGGTTTGTTGTTGCTGCTGATTTTCACTTCAAACTGCGCCTCATGAGGCGAATTGGTTTGCACGGACGCAATCCCGTTTTCCGCCGAGGCTTTGCTGGCATACATCTCGCTGGAGAGAATGATCTCGCCATTGCTGGCCTTCAGGTTGAAGTGATATTGCCCGTTGCTCGATTTTGTCAGCTCATAATGTCCGCTTGCCATGGTCCTGCTCCTGATTAGTGCCAATAAGTGAGATAAGTGTAGCTAATGTCTCAGCAAGCGCTTTTTTTAACGGTGAAGTAATGCGTACCAGTGCACAGAAATGGGTGGCTTGTTGTATTCGTTGCCAGGTTGGGCTGGAGGGAGGTTGCCCCTGGTTACATTGGCGATTGCGTAGCGGTTCGCATCGTTGGCATAAAACGTTAGGAGGCAGATGATTTTGCTACGTTGAGAGGATAGGGTGGCTGATATCCGCATTCCTTATGCGAACAAAAAACAGGCAGCTTGGCCTTGGCATCCACTCAAAATAGGCATATGCTTTGGCCTATGCCAGCGTGAGGAGGTGCAATATGGAAAGAGTCGCCAAGCTTTTTAAAAACGGTAGAAATCAGGCGGTGAGATTGCCAGTGGAATTCGAATTCGATGTCGATCAGGTTTATATTCGCCGGGATGAACAGGGTAACGTTATCTTGTCGAAGCATCCAATGAAATTGGACTCCTGGCAACCGCTACTGACCATGCTGCAAAACGTGGCGGTTCCTGCTGACTTCCTGACTGCTGACGATCGCCAGCAAGGGGTAGCAGAACGGGATCCGTTCAAGGAGGAACAGTAAGTCATGTATATGTTCGACACTAACACGGTGAGCCAGCTTTTTCGTCAACATCCCCGGCTGCTTGCGGCTATGGGCCGGGTACCGCCATCGTCGGTGTGTATTTCCAGCATAACCCAGGCGGAACTGCTTTATGGTGTCGCCAAGCGGCAGAACAAGGCGCTAAAACAGACGGTGATGATGTTCCTGGACGCCGTCACCGTTTACTCCTGGGACTCTGCGGCGGCGCATTGCTATGGTGTCATGCGCGCAAGTATGGAAAAACAAGGCAGACCGATGGGGGCGTTGGATCAGCTTATTGCCGCACATGCGGTAAGCCGTGGCGCAACCATAGTGACCAGCGATCGGGCTTTCACTATGGTCGCGGAGCTTGAGGTGGAAGACTGGACGCTGTAAGCGTCACAGCCCATTGACCAGCCTACACTGTTCGGCTTCCCAGCGGTAGCCCACCCCGTAGACCGAACGGATAAACGCCTTGTCGCCGTCGATCAGCTCCAGCTTGCGGCGCAGGTTCTTGATATGGCTATCGATGGTACGGTCTGTCACCACCCGGTAATCGTCGTACAGATTGTTCAGCAGCTGTTCGCGTGAAAACACGTTGCCCGGCTGGCAGGCCAGGGTTTTCAGCAGGCGGAATTCCGCCGGAGTCAGATCCAGGATATAGCCCTGATAGCTGGCCTGAAAGCGTGGCTCATCAATCTGCAACAGTGAATCATCATCGCTATGTTCCTGGGGCCGATAGCAACGGCGCAGGATGGTTTTCACCCTGGCAACCACTTCGCGCGGGCTGTAAGGCTTGCAGATGTAGTCATCCGCCCCGATCTCCAGCCCCAGCAGGCGGTCGATCTCCTCGATTTTGGCGGTCACCATGATGACGGGGATATCGGTAAAACGGCGTAGCTCACGGCAAACGGTTAAGCCATCGCAGCCTGGCAGCATCAAATCCAGCAAAATAAGCGCCGGTGGATGTTCATGCACCGCCGGGATCACCTCGCTGCCGTTGCTCAGCCAGCGGGTGGCGTAGCCAGCAGCCTGCAGATAATCTACCAACAGTTGGCCCAGCTTGGGTTCATCTTCCACAATCAAGATTTGTAGTGGCTGATTTTGGTTTTCCATCAAACAACCTTATTATTCACCAGAGATGGGGAAATCTACTGTAATGCGCACGCCGCCTAAAGGCGAGTGTTGTGCGCGGATCTCGCCGCCATGTGCCTCCACAATGTTCTGACAGATGGAGAGCCCCAGCCCCGAACCGCCGCTGGCGCGGTTACGCGATCCTTCAGTGCGATAAAAGCGTTCGAAGATGAGAGCCAACTGCTCGTCATTCACTCCTGGGGCGCTGTCCTGCCAGTAAATCCGCACCATTCCCGGCAGGCGTTCGATACCAATCTCCAGCCGACCACCGGCATCGGTATAGCGTTGGCTGTTTTCCAACAGGTTGTTGAATAACTGGAGCAGTCGGTCAGGATCGCCAAACAGTGGCATCTGTTCCGGTAGATAGGTGACGATTTCCAACTGTTTGGTATGAAAACGTTCACGGAAGGCCGCCACTGCGATCTGCACCAGATGCACACAATCTACTGGCAATTTACGGTAGGCGAGGGCACCGAGATCGGAGAGTGACAGCTGGTGCAGATCGTCCACCAATTTGGTGAGGGTTGAGACTTCCGCCTGTAGCGAACTGAGCGAAGCCGGTGTGGGTTGGCGAACGCCGTCTTGCAGCGCCTCTAACTCACCACGCAGTACCGCCAGTGGGGTACGCAGCTCGTGGGAAACATCCGCCATTAGCGCCCGCCGCATCTGTTCGTTCTTTTCCAGCGAGGTGGCAAGCTGGTTGAAATCCTGTGCCAGCCGACCCAGCTCATCTTGGCTGCTGACCGCCACTCGAGCGCTGAAATCACCCGCCGCTAGCCGATGGGTACCAGCAACCAGGCGTTTAACCGGTGCCAGCAGGCCGCGCGACATCAGCCAGGTGACTGCCGCCGCCAACAAGGTAGATAGCCCAACGATCATCCAGCTGGTGCGCTTCTGTTGGCGATCGAAGTTGATGTCCGCATTGCGCGTCAGCTTTTCCGGTGGAGTAGCCACTACCCAACCGACGATCTGATTGTTGTAATGAATCGGGTGTCGGGTGCTTTCTTTCGGGATCGGGCCGGAATGGCCTACCAACCGGTTATATTGACTGTCCACCACCCAGAATTGGGTGCGCCAGCCCTTGGGGGGCAGATTGTGGCTACTGTCGCTGTTCTGCTCAAACGAACGCATAATCTGATACACCACCTGATCGTTGTTACGCAGAAATTCCCAGTTGCCGTGGCGGCGATACTGATCTTCCAACGCGTCACCGAGCATGCTGATGCGCTGCTCATTGCTGTGCTTGATGTAATCGATAAAACCCCGTTCAAAGCTGACGCGTACGCCCCAGTGCATGGTGATCAACACCAACATGCAGGTGGCGAAGATCGCCATGAACAGCTTGCCGGTTATGCCAATTCTCATTGTTTCCTCGTGGAGCCGGTGCCCGGCTCTTTGGTCAACGTGCGGTTGGGGGCGATGTCGGTCGGTACGCGGGCGAAAGCCAGCGCCGGCAGGGCAATAATCAGCGCCATGCAGCCATAGCTGTAGATAAAGGCGTTGTGGATAGCCGGGCTATCGGCCACCACCTGATGATGCGCGAAGCTGCCAATCAGGATCCCGGCAATGCTGACGCCCAGGCTCATGGATAGCTGCATCACCATCGACAGCAGGCTGTTGCCGCTGCTAGCGAGCCGATCGGGCAGATCTTTCAGCGTCAGGGTATTCATGGCGGAAAAACGCAGGGAGTTAACCATGCCTTGGAAGAAGAGTATCACCGGCAGCAGATAAACCCAGCCCAGTATCGCCACCAGCGGAAAACTCAGGGTAACCAGCGCCAGCATCAGGGTGGCGGCCACCAGTACATTGCGATAACCGAAGCGGTTAACCACCTGCACCACGATGCGCTTCATGCCCATGCTGCCGATGATCATCGGGATCATCATCAACCCAGCGTGGAACGGGGAAAACCCCATACCCACTTGCAAAAACAACGGGGTCATAAAGGGCAACATCCCGCTGCCGATCCGCCCCAACAGGCTGCCGGTTAGCCCGGTGCGGTAGGTTGCCGTCTTGAATAGTCGTAGTGAGAAAAGCGCCCGGCTGTTACCTCGGGCATGCAACCAGTAGCCAGCCAGCGCAGCGCAACCCATAACCACCAGCCCGGCGATGGTGGCAGAGGAAAGCCCCATGCCTTTATGCCCGTCGAGCGCCAGCGTCAGCGTCGCCATGCCAATTGCCAACATGATAAAGCCGCTGATATCGAAACGCCGGGTCTGCATGGTGTAATTGGGCATCAGCAGCGCGGTGGCAATCGCTCCGGCGATCCCCACGGGAATGTTGATCAGGAAGATCCAGTGCCAACTGGCGTATTGCACCAGAAAGCCCCCCAAGGCGGGTCCCATCAGCGGGCCGATCTGGCCGGGCAGGGTGACGAAGGTCATCGCCGCCATATACTGTTCACGCGGGACGATTTTCATCACCGTCAGCCTGCCGACCGGCACCATCATCGCGCCGCCGATGCCCTGTATCACGCGGGAGGCCACCAGCTCATTCAGGGTTTCCGAACGGGCGCACAGGATCGACCCGAGCGTGAACAGCACGATGGCGCTGAAGAACACCCGTTTGACACCTACCCGATCCGCCAGCCATCCGCTGGCAGGTAGCATCACTGCGACCGTCAGCACATAGGAAACAATCACCGACTGCATGCGCAGCGGGTTTTCCCCCAGGCTGGCTGCCATGGAGGGCAGCGCGGTATTGACGATGGTGGTATCCAGCGTCTGCATAAAGAAGCCGAAAGCCACGATCCACAGCTGCCATCGCACCGAGGTGGACCCTGGTGGGGCGCTGGGTTTGATGTTCATCTCATAGGCCCTTATCTCCCGCGTTGCTGCCGATCAGTGAGGCAGCGGCGTCAGTTTTTTACCGCGACGGAACTTCATCTGCAAGCGGTCAAAGTACAGATAGATCACCGGCGTGGTATACAGCGTCAACAATTGGCTCATCAGCAGCCCCCCGGCGATGGTGATCCCCAGCGGCTGCCTCAGCTCCGCCCCGTCCCCGCTGGTCAGAACCAGCGGCAAGGCGCCAAACAGGGCCGCCAACGTCGTCATCATGATGGGGCGAAAACGCAGTAAGCAGGCCTGGAAGATGGCCTCACGGGCGCTGATCCCGCCGTTGCGTTGCGCATCCAGGGCAAAGTCGACCATCATGATGGCGTTCTTTTTAACGATACCAATCAACAGCATAATCCCGATTAGCGCAATCAGGCTAAACGGCGCGTCAAACAGTTCCAGTGCCAGCAATGCCCCGACTCCGGCAGAAGGTAGCGTGGACAGTATGGTCAGCGGATGGATATAGCTCTCATACAAAATACCTAGCACGATATATACCGTGGCGATGGCCGCCGCGATCAGGAACAGCTGTGATTTCAGCGTTTCCTGAAACACCTGTGCGGTACCGGCAAACGAGCCTCGCACGGTGGAGGGAACTCCCAGCTGCGTCATGGTCCGTTCGATGGCTGCCGTCGCCTCGGACAGGCTGCCACCGTCTGGCAGGTTGAACGAGATGGTAGAGGCTGCCGACAGCCCCTGATGGTTCACCGCCAGCGGTGCGTTGGCTGGCCGCCATTGGGCAAAGTAAGACAGCGGGATCGGCTGGCCGCTGCTGTTGATCACAAACATTTTGTCCAGCGAGCTCACGTCCTGGGTATAGGGCGGAGCTACCTCCATCACCACTTTGTATTGGTTTAGCGGCTGATAGATGGTGGAAATCTGGCGTTGTCCGAAAGCGTTGTTGAGCAGGTTGTTGGCGTCGTTGACCGAAATGCCCAGCCGCGACATGGTTTCGCGATCGTAGGTCAGATCCATTTCCGAGCCTTTGTCCTGCTGATCGGAGTTGACGTCCGCCAGCTCCGGCAACGCTGCCAGTGCGGTGCGGATCTTCGGTTCCCATTCGCGCAGTGCGCCAAGATCGTCGGCCAGCAGCGTGTATTGATAACTGGCGTTGGCCTGCCGCCCACCGACGCGAATGTCTTGTACAGCCATCAGGAACAGGCTGGCCCCCGGCTCTTTCGCCAGTTTGGCACGCAGGCGGGCGATCACCTTCTGAGCATCATCGGTGCGTTCCGACAGCGGTTTGAGGGAGATAAACATCGAGCCGCTATTGGTGCGCGAACCGCCGGTGAAACCGGTGACGTTATCCACGTCCTTGTCTTCCCGCACGATCTTCATAAACTCTTGCAGCTTACCGCGCATTGCCTGAAACGAAATGCTCTGGTCGGCCTGGATAAAGCCCATCAGGCGGCCGGTATCCTGCTCGGGGAAGAAGGTTTTTGGAATACTGATGTACAGCCAGACGTTAAGGGCAATCGTAGCCAGGAACACTGCCATTACCCAGCGGGAATGGCCTAATACCCAGTTGAGTGAGCGGCCATAGCCCTGCTGCAAACCCAGCAACATGCGGCCAAAACCCCGAATACGACGCTGTTCGCGCGGTGGCTGGTAGCGCAGCAGATAGGCGCACATCATCGGCGTCAGCGTCAGTGAAATCAGTAACGAAAGCCCGATCGACACCGAAAGCGTCACGGCAAATTCACGGAACAGCCTGCCTGGCAAGCCGGCCATAAACAGCAAGGGAATAAACACCGCCACCAGCGATACGCTCATGGAAAGCACGGTGAAACCGACTTCACGTACCCCTTGCAGGGCAGCTTTGATCGGTTTCATCCCGGCCTCGACGTGGCGCGAAATGTTTTCCAGCACCACGATGGCGTCATCCACCACAAAACCGGTGGCGATGGTGAGGGCCATCAGCGATAGGTTATTCAGGCTGAAGCCGCACAGGTACATGGCGGCGAAGGAACCGATCAGGGAAACCGGTACGGCCACTGCCGGGATCAGCGTTGCGCGGCCAGAGCGCAGGAAGATGAAGACCACCAGGATCACCAGCCCGATGGCGATCACCAGTGATTGCTCTACTTCGGCCAGTGAGGCACGGATCGTCGGTGAGCGATCCTGGGCAATATTCAGTTCGATCGAGGCGGGGATGTTCTCCCGCAACGCGGGCAACTCGGCGCGGATACGATCCACGGTTTGAATGATATTGGCGCCGGGAGCACGGCTGATGGTCAGAATGATGGCCGGTTTGGCGTTGGTCATCCCGGCGTTGCGTACGTCCTGGACCGAATCGATGACGTTGGCCACGTCGCTCAGCCGTACCGCTGCGCTGTTGTTATAGTGAATCACCAACGGCTGGTAGGCCGCCGCAGTTTTCAATTCGTCGTTGGCCTGGATCTGCCAGCGCTGCTGTGGGTCATCCACCGCGCCTTGCGGGCGGCGTACGTTGGCGTTGGCGATGGTTTGCCTTACCGCATCCAGTGAAATCCCCTGGTTGAATAAGGCACCGGGATTAAGCTCCACGCGTACCGCCGGTAGGGAACTGCCGCCAACCGAGACATCGCCTACGCCTTCCGTCTGGGCAATCTTTTGCGCCAGCTGCGTTGACGCGAAGTCATACAGCTGCCCTTGGTTGTAGGTATCCGAAGTCAGCGTCAGGATCATGATTGGCGCGTCGGACGGGTTGATCTTGCGATAGGTGGGTCGGCTTGGCATCCCGGTAGGCAATAAGCTTTGGGCGGCATTAATCGCAGCCTGTACGTCACGTGCAGCCCCGTTGATATCGCGATCGAGATCGAACTGCAGGATCACCCTGGTGCTGCCAAGTGAACTCGTCGAGGTCATTTCATTCACCCCGGCGATCCGGCCCAGGGCCCGTTCCAGCGGTGTAGCTACCGAGGAGGCCATGGTTTCCGGATCGGCGCCAGGTAACGAAGCGCTCACCAGAATGACGGGGAAATCCACCTGCGGCAGCGGCGATACCGGCAGCAGCCGAAAGCCAATCACCCCGGCGATGGTGATCGCCAGCGTCAACAGCGTTGTGGCAACCGGCCGGTAGATAAACAGGGCAAAGAATTTCACGGCAGCTCCTGCGGTTCTGGCTGGCGGTGGGTATTGCGAGCCAATTTATCAAACAGCAGGTAAATCACCGGCGTGGTGAACAGCGTCAGGATCTGGCTCATCACCAGACCACCGACCATACAGACGCCCAGCGGGCGGCGCAGTTCGGCCCCGACGCCGGTACTCAGCATCAGCGGCAATGCCCCCAGCAGCGCGGCCAGCGTGGTCATCAGGATCGGGCGAAAACGCAGCAGGCAGGCCTGATAGATGGCGTCGTACGGCGTCATCCCTTGCTCACGCTCGGCAGCCAATGCAAAGTCGATCATCATGATGGCGTTCTTTTTCACGATGCCGATCAGCAAGATGATGCCGATAATGGCGATCACATCCAGCTCATGGCCGGAGAGCATCAGTGCCAGCAGGGCCCCGACACCGGCGGTGGGCAGGGTCGAAAGAATGGTCACCGGGTGGATAAAGCTCTCATACAGCACGCCCAACACAATATACATCGCGACCACCGCCGCCAGGATCAGCCACAGCGTGCTGCCAAGGGCAGCCTGAAATGCCAACGTGGCCCCCTGGAACTGGGTGGTGATGTCTTTGGGCATGTTGAGATCTTTCTCAGCCTGAGTAATGGCCTCTACCGCTTCCCCGAGCGAGTAATTACCGGCCACGTTAAACGACACGGTGGCCGACGGGAACTGATCGAGATGGTTGATCGACAGCGGGCCAAAGCGCTCCTCTATTTTGGCGATGGTGCTTAATGGCACGATGGTGCCGTTGCTGCTGATCAGGCGGATATCGTTTAACGCTGAAAGCCCTGGTGTGCTGGAGACATCATGCTCCAGTACCACCCGATATTGGTTTGCCTGGGTGTAAATGGTTGAGATCAGGCGCTGGCCGAAGGCGTTATACAGCGCGCTGTCGACATCGCTCATGGTGATGCCAAGGCGCGAGGCCGAGTCTCGGTCGACATTCACATAGGCCACCAGCCCCTGATCCTGCCAGTTGCTGGTCACTTCGGCCAGTTGCGGGGCCTGCTGCAATTCGGCCATCAACTTCGGCACCCACAGGCTGAGGTCATCCAATGACATCGCCTGAAGGGTGAACTGGTACTGCGTGCGGCTCACCTGGGTGTCGATGGTCAGATCCTGCACCGGTTGCAGATACAGCTTCAAGCCGGGGAACTGCGCCGTCTGTTGCTGCAGGCGGGTAATGATCGCCGGGATGCGATCGCTACGTTCGCTCAGCGGTTTAAGGTTGATCTGCAAACGGCCGCTGTTGAGCGTGGCGTTGCTGCCGTCCACGCCAACAAAGGACGTCAGGCTTTCTACCGCCGGATCCTTGAGGATTTCGGCAGCAACCTGCTGCTGGCGCTCGGCCATGTTACTGAATGAAACGCTCTGTGGCGCTTCCAGCGTACCCTGAATAATGCCGTTATCCTGCACCGGGAAGAAGCCTTTCGGCATCAGCAGATACAGCAACACGGTCAGCGCCATGGTGCCGAAGACGACGCCTAACGTCAGCCACTGATGGTTCAGCACCACTTTCAGCCACACGCCGTATTGGGCGATCACCCGGTCAAAGAAACGCTCGGAAGCGCGAGAGAAACGGTTTTGCTTACGCAGCGACTCGTGGCTAAGCATCCGGGCGCACATCATTGGCGTCAGCGTCAGCGACACCAGTGCGGAAATCAGGATCGCCACTGCTAGCGTCACCGCAAACTCGCGGAACAGACGGCCAACGATATCGCCCATAAACAGCAGTGGGATCAGCACAGCTACCAGCGAGAAGGTCAGCGAGATAATGGTAAAGCCGATCTCACCGGCCCCTTTCAGCGCAGCGTCGAGCGGTTTTTCACCTTTTTCGATATAGCGCGAGATATTCTCGATCACCACGATGGCGTCATCCACCACAAAGCCGGTAGCGATGGTCAGCGCCATCAGCGTCAGGTTGTTGATGGAGAAGTCGAGGAAATACATGACGGCAAAGGTGCCCACCAGGGAAAGCGGCACCGCCACGCTCGGGATAATGGTGGCGGGAACGTTACGCAGGAAGACGTAGATCACCATGATGACCAGGGCGATCGCCAGCAGCAGCTCAAACTGTACGTCACTGACCGAGGCCCGGATGGTGGTGGTGCGGTCGGTCAGCACCTTCACATCTACCGACTTTGGCAGGCTCTTGATCAGCTCTGGTAGCATCTCGCGAATACTGTCGGCGGTGGTGATCACGTTGGCACCCGGCTGGCGCTGAATATTCAGCACGATGGCCTGTTCTTTATTGGCCCATGCCGCCAGGCGGTTGTTCTCTGCGCCTTGCTCAATGGTGGCGATATCTTGCAGGCGGATGGCTGCGCCGTTCTGATAGGCGATAATCAGCTGACGGTAATCCTCAGCGGTTTTCATCTGATCGTTGGCAGAGAGCGTGACCGAACGCGTCGGGCCGTCCAGGCTACCTTTGGCCGAGTTGACGTTGGCGTTACTGATGGCGGTGCGAATGGTTTCGCTATCCAGCCCATAGGCGGCGACCGCCGTAGCATTGAGTTTCACCCGTACGGCCGGGCGCTGGCCGCCGGAGATGGTGACCAGACCGACCCCGGTAACCTGCGAAATCTTTTGCGCCACCCGGGTTTCCACCATGTCTTCTACCTGGGTCATCGGCATGGCGGTCGAGGTGACGGCCAGCGTCAGGATCGGTGGATCGGCCGGGTTAACCTTGCTGTAAATCGGCGGGTAGGGCAGATCGTTGGGCAGCAGGTTGGTGGCGGCATTGATGGCCGCCTGCACTTCCTGCTCGGCAACGTCCAGCGGCAGTTCAAGCTGGAATTGTAGGGTGATCACCGAGGCGCCACCGGAGCTCTGCGAGGCCATCTGCTTAAGGCCGGACATCTGGCCAAACTGGCGCTCCAACGGCGCGGTGATCGCCGAGGTGACCACATCCGGGCTGGCGCCAGGGTAGAGTGTGACGATCTGGATGGTTGGGTAATCCACTTCCGGCAGGGCAGAAACGGGCAGTGAGCGATAGCCAATGATCCCGGCCAGCATGATAGCCAGCATAAACAGCGTGGTGGCTACCGGGCGAAGAATAAACAGGCGGGAAGGCCCACCGCCGCTATGGGGGGACATCGACTGCATCAGGAGTTCCCCTGAGGTTTAGCGCGGTGCTTCGGTTGTTCTGCATTCGGGGTGGCCGTCGATGTATGAGGGGCCACCACTTCAACCTGCATGCCTTCGGTCAGGCGGTCGATCCCGTCGGTGACGACGCGGTCGCCCGCATTGACCCCGGCACTAATGACCACCTGCTGGCTATCCTGAATACCGGCGGTAACCCGATGCTTGCTGACCTTATTGTCTGCGCTCAGCAGCCAGACGAAGTTGCCTTCGTTGCCCATTTGCAGCGCGGCGGTGGGGATCACCACCGCATTTTGCAGGGTGGCAACCTTCAGCCGGGCGTTAACGAACTGATTCGGGAACAGCGCATCGTCCTGATTGTCGAAGCGAGCCTTCAGTTTGATGGTACCCGTCGCGGTATCGATCTGGTTATCCAGGCTCAATAACTCACCGGTGGTTAACAACTGCTGGTTGGTGCGGTCCCATGCCTCGACGCTCACGGGGCCAGCTTTCTGTGCTTTGACCAGATCGGCGATATTGCTCTCCGGTAGGGTAAAGACTACATCGATCGGATGCGTTTGGGTGATCACCACGATGCCGGTAGTGCTGCCGCTGGCGATGTAATTGCCCACGTCAACCAGCTTAAGGCCCACGCGGCCATCAATCGGTGCGGTGATCTTACTGTAGGTTATTTGCAGTTTGGCGCTGTCCACCGCCCCTAGATCGGCCTTGATAGCCCCTTCGGTCTGGCGAACCAATGACTCCTGGGTATCCAGTTCCTGGCGCGATACCAGATTGGTTTTTGCCAACTGTTGGTAACGGGCGAGGTCGCGTTTGGCATTGGCCAGCGTCGCCTGATCTTTGGCTAACTGCCCCAGAGCCTGAGTTAATTGTACTTCGTAAGGGCGCGGGTCGATCTCAACCAGCAGGTCTCCCGCCTTGACCTGTTGGCCTTCGGTAAAGTGTATCGCCATCAATTGACCATCGACGCGGCTGGTGACGGTCACGGTGTTGGCCGCGGTGGCGGTGCCCAATCCCGAGAGGAAACGCGGCACGCTCTGCACTGTGGCGGTGGCGGCCTGCACTGGAGACATGGGAGACCCTCGTCTACCACCGGCTCTGCCTGCGGCTCCTGCTGGGCCTGAACCTGCCTGCTGCGCACCCGGCGCTGCACCGGTAGCCTGTGGCGCGCTAAAGTGACGCCAGATCAGAATGGCGCCAAGCACCACGATAACTATGGCTAGCAGGCGCAAGAGCAGTGTGCGGCGTTTGGGTTTTGTATTCATGGCGTTGGGCATTCTCTCCAGAGACAGTCGTGCGGGCAATCAGTTGCCAAAAGTGATACTCCTTACAGGATACTAGTTTAGCGAGCCGTCACGGTGTAAAAATGAAGGAAATATGGAGGAAGCGTCAGGTTTGTCGGCAGAGAATGTCTATTTTACCAAAACCACGCTTAGCTAGACATTTTCTGACATATAACCGATTCGTTTTAGCGTTCCAGCCGTTTTCGCGCTAATAATTTAGGGCGAATATTTCCTTTTCCCTCAGGAGCCACATCATGAGCAAGAAACCGTTGGGCCGTTCCGGCATTCAGGTCCCGCAACTGACCTTTGGCGGCAACGTGTTTGGTTGGACTGCAGACGAGGCCACGTCTTTCAGCCTGTTGGATGCGCTGGTAGCCAATCAGCTGAATTTTATTGATACCGCCGACGTTTATTCGAGCTGGGCGCCGGGCAACCAAGGTGGTGAGTCAGAAACGGTGATTGGTAACTGGCTGAAGAAAAGCGGCAAGCGCGACCAGGTGATCATCGCTACCAAGGTGGGAAAACCGATGGGCGAGGGCAAACAAGGCTTGTCGCCACGCTATATTCGTCAGGCCGTAGAGGCTTCGTTGCGCCGCCTGCAAACCGATTATATCGATCTTTATCAGTCCCATGATGATGACCAGGACACTCCGCTGGCGGAAACTCTGTCTGCATTTGATGAATTGATCAAAGCCGGGAAAGTGCGTGCTATTGGCGCTTCCAACTATCAGGCAGACCGGCTGGTGGAAGCACTGAAAGTCAGCGAGCAAAACGGACTGGCGCGCTATGAAACCCTGCAGCCGGAATATAATCTGTATGCCCGTGAAGGTTATGAGCAGGCGCTGGAAGCGGTGGCGCAGCAACAGGGGCTGGGGGTGATCAACTTCTTCTCACTGGCCAGTGGTTTCCTCACCGGCAAATATCGTAGCGCACAGGACGTGGGTAAGAGCCAGCGCGGAGATACCATTGTGTCGCGTTATCTGAACCCGCGCGGTTTCCGCATTCTGGCAGCCCTCGATCTGCTGGCAGAGAAGCACCAGACTACACCCGCACAGATCTCGTTGGCCTGGCTGATTGCTCGCCCAAGCATCACCGCGCCCATCGTCAGCGCCACCTCGTTAACCCAGTTGGATGAGTTGGTGAGTGCCACTCGGCTCCAATTGGCCGCCGAGGATATCAAGGCGCTGGATGAGGCAAGTGCCTGGTAAGGCCCATAACATCAATTATTATTCAATGAGTTATTATCACCATTACTTGTTTGGCGACAGCTTACGATACAACACATGCTTGCGTAGTGGATGGCCCAGCGGTAAACGGGGATGCTCGAAGGTTTCACCGCTGAAGGTCATCCCGATGCGCTCCATCACCCGGCGGGAAGGGAGATTAATTTCAGCGGTAAAAGACACCACCTCTGGCAGTTGCAGCCTATTGAAAGCGATATCCAGCACGCAACCTGCCGCTTCGCTGGCATAGCCTTGGCCCCAATGCTCCTTCGCCAACCGCCAGCCAATTTCCACGCAGGGCGAGCAGGGCAGATCGTCGCCAGGAATGGCTAGCCCGACAAAGCCGATAAAGGCAGCCTGATGCTTCACCTCGACGGCCCATAGCCCCCAGCCGTGTTGTTGCATAAATTGGCGGATGCGATTGGCCTGGGCGTCGCTTTCAGCTCTGCTTAGCGTTGCCGGGAAGTATTTCATCACCTCAGGAGCGCTATTGAGCGCGGCAAAGGCGGGCAGATCGCTATCTTGCCAACCGCGCAGCAGCAATCTAGGTGTTTCACCAGTGATGATAGCCATAATGCTCCATTGTCAGGGGCGTTAGCCGCCCCTGCGTTAATCAACGAAACAGCGTCTGCGCCCAGCGTGCCAACCCGGCGGTGACCGAGCCAAAATCGTTGCCACCGACGATCGGGATCCCTGGCAACTGCTGTTGCAGTGCCGTTCTCAGCAGTGGTGAGCGTGCGCTACCACCGGTCAGGTAAATGACCTGCGGCTTACTTTGGCTGGTAGCCAGGGCGGCGCTAACCTGTTCCTGGATACGTAGCAGAGGTTGGGCAATGGCATCGGCCAACTGCTCCTGGCTGATCGTTTCTGCCAGCTCCGGCTGCACAAAATCCAGTTGAGCGCTGATGCTTGTCTGACCCGATAGCGCGATTTTACTCTCTTCCGCCGCACGTACCAGCCGATAGCTCAGGCGCTGCTGATGGACTTTCAACAGCCGTTTCACCTTCTCGGGTTCGGCAGCGTCGCGGATCAGATCGCGCAGCATACGGCCATTGGCCGTGCTGTAGAAATCGATTTGGGCCGGGACATCGTTGGTCGCTACCGCGTTCCAGTACGGCAATGCAGGCATGGCAATACCTTTCTCGGTTTCACCGCCCATACCGAACAGCGGCATCAGCTGTTTGAACGCCAGCATAATATCCAGATCGTTACCGCCCACGCGGCAACCGCTGTGCCCCAACAGGCTCTGTTGGCGATCGGCACGATCGCGCCATTGTGGCCCCATCAACAGCACCGAGCAGTCGGTGGTGCCGCCGCCGATATCGACCACCAGCACGGTTTTCTCTTCGCTTAGCGTCGCTTCAAAGTCCAGCCCGGCGGCAACCGGTTCGAACTGAAACTCGATCTCTTTGAAACCGGCCCGCTGTGCGGCGCGGTGCAAAATCCCCTGCGCCTGCTGGTTAGCCTCTTCACCGCCGGTGCCCTGGAAGTTGATCGGGCGGCCAATGACGGCCTGATCGATGCTGGTTTGTAACACGCTTTCCGCCTGGCGCTTGATGTGGAACATCATGGCGCACACCAGATCTTCAAATAGCGCAATCTGCTGTGGCTTAAGGCCGTTAGCCCCGAGGAAGGATTTCGGCGAGCGGACAAAATACACTTCTTCCGGATCTTCGATGTAGTGGGCCAGCGCCTGCAGGCCGAACAGCACGCTGTCGCCGTTGACCGGAATATCTTCTTCGCGGTTGAAAGTGATGGCGCGGCGCAGCAGCTGCTGGTTTTCCTCGCTGCCGGTTGGCACCTGCCAGTGGCGATGCAGGCACTCACTCACCGCCTCACGCGTCGGTGCGCACAGCATCGAAGGGAGATACGGTTCGTTGTTTTCCAACGTCAGTAATTCAGGGCCCTGGTCGCGCATAACGGCGACAGAACAGTTGGCAGTGCCATAATCGAAGCCAATAAACATTTTTCGTTCCCCATGCCGATGAAGGGGGGCGACTTTACCCGAGACTGGTCTGCCGAGCAACGAGTGGGCCGCTAACTGGCGAAAAATTTAGCGGCAATCGCGGCGGCATGGTTAACTTGATGGCAGCGATATCAAACGGGTTAATGTCCGATTCCCGCACGTCAGCCACAGGTCCGAGCGCCATAATGAACAAAAAACTGACTCCGAGCGATGCCATGAAGAATCAACAACAGGCGCTGTATAGCGCGCTGAGTGCGCGTGACCGTAAGTTTGACGGACGATTTTTTGTCGGTGTCTCCTCCACCGGTATCTATTGCAGGCCGGTATGTAGTGCCCGCACGCCGAAAATCGAAAATTGTACCTTTTATCCCAGCGCCGCCGCCGCCGAACTGGCCGGTTTTCGCCCCTGCCTGAAATGCCGCCCCGAATTGGCTCCAGGGCTGGCGCTGATCGATCTGGGCAATCGCTATGCTCAGGTTGCGGTTCAGCTGATTGAGCAGGGCTATCTTTCAGAGCATAGCTGTGAACAGCTGGCTACCCGTCTGGGGATTTCCGATCGCCATCTGCGGCGCATTTTTGCCGAGCAGTTCGGCGCTTCCCCCATTGATTACGCCCAGTCGCACCGTCTGTTGCAGGCCAAACGGCTGCTGGCGGATACCGATTTGCCCCTGAGCGAGGTGGCGTTTGCCGCCGGGTTTGGCAGCCTGCGGCGTTTTAATGAGCTGTTTAAGGCCCGTTATCGCCTGATCCCTTCGGTATTGCGCAGCACTGCTGGCCGAAGTGAGCGGGCCGCCACCAGTGGACTGGTATTTCATCTGGGGTATCGGCCACCTTACGATTGGCCGCGTATGCTGGGATTCTTACAGACTCGTGCGGTCAGCGGCGTGGAAAGCGTTGTCGGTCAACAATACTGCCGTTCGATCGCGGTGGATCAGGGCGGTGTCGAATATTGCGGTTGGGTGAGCGTCCAGCCGCAAGAGGCGCGTAACCGGGTACGGGTGGAAATAGCCCCATCGCTCAGCCGAGTGACGACCGAAGTCCTGCGGCGCATTCGCCAACTGTTCGATCTGGATGCCGCGCCGGACCGCATTTGCGAGGCGTTAGGTACGTTAGCGGCGGATGCGCCCGGCTTACGTTTGCCAGGCTGCGTCAACAGCTTTGAGCAGGCTACGCGTGCGGTGTTGGGGCAGTTGGTCAGCGTCAAGATGGCGGCTACCTTTGCCGGACGGATGGCCGAACGCTGGGGAACGGCGCTGGAGCAGCCGTATGGCGATATCACTCATGTTTTTCCGCAGGCGGTGCGGATCGCCCAGTTGCAACCGGAAGATCTGCGTCCATTGGGCGTACAGCTGAAGCGCGCGGCGGCGCTGATTGAAATTGCACGCAGGGTAACAGAAGGGCGTTTGCAGCTGGATAACGTGCTGGATATCGAACAGGGTATCAAGGAGTTAACTTCATTACCGGGGATAGGCAGTTGGACCGCCAGCTATATCGCGATGCGGGCCTGGTCATGGCCGGACGTTTTTCTGGCGGGGGACTATCTGATCAAACAGCGTTTCCCCGGCATGACGCCGCGCCAGATTGAGCGCTATGCCGAACGCTGGCGGCCTTGGCGTTCCTACGCCACCTTGCATCTGTGGCATAACGATCGTTGGGCTCCTTCAGTGAATACCGAAGTAGCCGCCGCTGAGTAACTCGCTCAGCGGTAACTCCAGCGCAACGGTGTCACCGTCTACCAGATCGACTCCGATGGCTGTCAGCGCACTTAGCGTAACCTGTTGATGTGCAGGCCCGGCTAGAGTTTGAGTATTAATACGTTGCGCGGCACCATGGATCATCGACACCATCAGCTCATCCATTTGGTTACAGTGGACGTCGGTGATAAAACGCTCGTCGATGCGGATGTAATCGATAGTCTGGCCGTTTAATTGATTGAAGGCGTTCAGGTTGCGGCCAAAACCATTGACGATCAGCTTGCAGCCCATCTGCTGCAAACGGCGCATAAAGTCACCGCCGTCCTCTGGGTGATCGAGCACGATGGTCTCGTCCACCATCAGATACAGCGCGCTGGCTGGCAGCACTGAAGCCGCCAGTAACTCCAGCAAATAACTTTGAAAATCAATATCCAGCACGCTATCCGTGGCTAATGGCAGCGCAATGGCCAGCCCCTTGCGGTGTAGAGCCTCTGCGTGTCTTTCCAGTACCTGACTTACCAACCAGCGATCGACATCCGGCAGCAGGCCGTAGAGCTGGGCGGCGGCGAGGAAGGATTCAGCGGCTAGCAGGCGTTCGTCGGGTGGGGTAACGTACAGCTTTAGCTGATAGAAACAGACCGCCTGCGGCGTTTTAGGCGGCGAGGCTGCCCTGACGCGTAACAGCAATTGCTGATTATCGATAATATCTAGTACTTCCTGGCGCGTTAGCAGCTCATGCTGGCGCTCCATCTGCTGTTTTTGCCGAGCTTCATAAATATAAACCTGGCCGCGGCCATGGTGCTTGGCGGTATAACAGGCGATATCGGCCTGTGCCAATAGCTCGCTGCTCTTGCCGCTGGTGGCACCGATTTGCGTAATACCGGCACTGGCTCCGACATGATAAATCTTGCCCGCCCAGCAGAATGAGTGTTCGCCGATTTGCTCGATCATCTTTTGCATCAGTTGCTTGGCCTGTTCCAACGAACAGTCGAACAGGATCAGGCCGAATTCGTCGCCACCGAGCCGTGCCAGGCAGTCGCTGTTACGCAGCTGGCGTTGCATCAACTGGCCAATCTCCCTGAGCAAGGCATCGCCTGCTGCGTGTCCGGCGCTATCGTTAACCGCCTTGAACCTGTCGAGATCGAGGAACACCAGCGAGTGCTGTTGCTGGCTTTCGGCCGCGCTGGCAATGGCGCCCTTCAGCCGCTTTTCGAAGCTGGTACGGTTTTTCAGGTCGGTGAGTGCATCGTGTGAGGCGTTGTAGCTGAGCTTTTTCATCAGTTCTCGCGAGGCGCTGACATCCTGCAACACCATCACTGCCCCCATCACCTCGCCCTCGATGGTTTTCAGCGGCGATACCGATTCCTGGACGTCGAAGCGGCGGCCGTCGCGGCTATGCAGTACCAGCGCGTATTCTGCTGGCAGGGGAGGACCCTCTTGCAGGCAGTTTTTCACCGGATTTTCTATCTCTGGGCCATCCTTGCCGTCGGTCATCCGTACTACGCCGTTGATCGGCATACCGAGCGCCAACTCCAGCGGCCAACCGCACATTTGTTCAGCTACCGGGTTCATAAAGGTGATGCGCATTTCGCGGTCGGTGGAGATCACCCCTTCGCCGATGGCGTCCAGCGTAATGTGTAAACGTTCCTTCTCTTCGTGCAGCGCTTCGGCCAGCGATTTGATTTCCGTCATGTCGATATTGGTACCGATCATCCGCTTCGGCTCACCATGCTCATCGAAAATGGTATTACCCTGGGCGCGAATATGGCGTATTCCCCCCAACCGGGTCTTGATGCGGAACTCCATCACAAACGGCCGGTGCTGGTCGGTAAGCGTTGCCATTTGCCGCCCGATGCGTTCACGATCTTCCTCCAGCAGTAAAGAGTTCCATAGGGCCAGAGTGGGAGTTTGATCCGGCGTCAGTTCGTACAACTCGAACATCCTTTTGTCCCAGGTGAGCTTATCTCCGTTCAACATCCATTCCCACACGCCGATCCCGCCAGCCTGATTAGCTAGCGTTATTCGTTCCACCAGGCTGCGGTTCTCCGCTTCGGTGCGTTTTAGTTCGTTGATATCTTCTACTTGAGAAATAAAGTACAGCGGTTGGCCCTGCGGATCGCGCACCAGGGATACCGCCAGCAGTGTCCAGACGCTCTCACCGTCGCTACGAATATAGCGTTTTTCCATGGTGTAGCTGCTGATATGGCCATCAAGCAGGTCCTGTAACTGTGTCAGATCGGCATTTAAATCATCGGGATGGGTGATTTCTTGAAACGTCAGGCGGCGCAGGGTTTCTGGGGGATAGCGCAGCAGCTTGCACAGCGCCTGATTGACCTGTAACCATTTCCCTTCTGGTGAGACCAGCGCCATGCCGATGGCCGAATACTCCAACGCATTACGAAAACGCGTTTCGCTTTCCACGATATGCTCTTTTTCCACCCTGAAAGCATGCATCACCATCGCCATGGCGTGGGCCGGGATCAGGATCAACATCAGTGGCAGGTAGACTGTCACATCGCTTAAAAACGTCCCCCTATCCTGAAAATGCAACAGCCCGAGTGAGATCATCACCGTAATCATCAGGGTGGTGGTAAAACAGATGATAAAGGCTTCGAGCCGCGGCAGGCTGATCGCTGCCCACAGCAACGGCAGGATGATAAAGGTAAACGGGAAGGGCATGTTGAGCAGTGCCAGATAGCTGAAGGTCAGTGTTCCCAGCAATACCAACAGCAGTTCGAACAGGTTCAGCGTTCTCAACATTGAGCGGCGATAAACCAGCCCGATCGGCGCCAGAGCCAGTACGCCAATCGCCTCGGAAATAAACCAGGTGCTGAAGGGTTGCCAAAAGGTTTCCCCAGGTGCAGGTGCCACGGCGGCTGCCAACAGTGCGCTGAACATAGGCGTGAAGATCACGGCACAGAACACAAATTTCAGCCAGCTTGCCAAGCTGTTTAACGGATCGTTTGGCTGCAGTATTCGCCGTAACAGCAGGGTACAAACGGTGGCTTCCAGCAGGTTGATCAGCGTGAGTTTGACCGGGAACCAACTGAGGCCGAACAGCAGGAAACTGGCAAGACACATGCCGATCCCGCAGAGGATCAAGTGCAATGGCCAAGTACGCGGTGGCTGGTGGAACATCAGCATAATAACGGCGGCAGTCGGGAACCACAGCGGGGTAAAGTGGCTGGATTCTGCTGACAGCGTCAGGCACAGGTAGGCCAGCAGAAACACAATCAGTGCGCTCAGCAACGAGTGGGTGAACAAGACACCTTTAGCTTTGAGTGGGTGCTGCGTTGCGCTGAGATCCATCGGTAACCTTCACTTTGTGCTATCGACCACTAAACCCCGCCGCCATAGGGAAGTACAGCGGACGAGGAATACCTATCCAAGTATATACCCAACCTCTATCAAGACACACCGTTGCGATTCGGCACTTTCTCCGCAAGGGAAACCAGCGATTTGCTCTGGTCGAGCTAGCGGTGACACTGACTAAAGCAGAAATACGGTTGCCAGCCCCAGGAAGATAAAGAAGCCACCGGTATCGGTCAGGGCAGTGATCAGTACGCTGGAGCCCACGGCAGGATCGCGGCCCAGTTTGAGCATGGTCATCGGTATGATCACCCCCATCAGCGCGGCGACCAGCAGGTTCAGCATCATGGCCAGCGTCATCACGCCCCCCATCGCCAGGTCGCCATACAGCAGATAGGTGACCAGCCCCATGATGCCACCCCAGACGATCCCGTTGATGATGGCTACGCCCAGCTCTCTGAACAACAGGCGTGAAATATTGCCCTCTTCGATCTGATGCAGCGCCAGCGCGCGCACGATCATGGTAATGGTCTGGTTGCCGGTATTGCCGCCGATACCTGCGACGATAGGCATCAAGGCGGCCAGCGCCACCAATTGTGAAATGGTGTGTTCAAACAGGCCAATGACCCTGGAGGCGATAAAGGCGGTACAGAGGTTGATGGCCAGCCAGGCCCAACGGGTTTTCACTGCCTTGCTGACCGGGGCAAACACGTCTTCTTCCGGGCTTAACCCGCCCATGCGACGCAGAGTGGTGTCGCTTTCTTCGTTAACTACGTCAACGATCTCTTCGATGGTTAACCGCCCCATCAGTTTGCCTTTGGCATCGATCACCGGGGCGCTGATCAGGTCATAACGTTCGAACGCGCTGGCCGCCGCTTCGGCTTTGTCTTCCGGCTGGAAGGTGGTGGGATCGCTATCCATCACCTTAAACACCGGGGTTTGCGGATCGTTAAGCAGGATCGCGGTCAGCGGCAGCTCGCCTAACAGGGTATTTTTGCGGTCGGTGACGAACAGCTTATCGGTGGCGTCCGGGATGGTTTTGCGTTGACGCAGGAAGCGGTGTACGGCCCCCAAAGAGACATCAGGGCGTACCGAGACCAGTTCAAAGTCCATCATCCAGCCGACGGTATCCTTACCGTAATGGACCATCTCGCGCACCTGCTCACGCTGCTCTGGCTCCAGTGAGGTCAGCAGGCGGCCCATCAGGTTACGTGGCAGGTATTGCGCCAGATAGGCCTGTTCATCGACATCCAGGGTTTTGATCGCCTTGAGCAGGTCTTTATCGCTCATCTCTTCGATCAGGCTATCCCAGACGGGTTCGGCAACTTCTACCAGGGTTTGGCCGCGCTTGTTGTTATCCACCAGCCGCCACAGCGCCAGGCGTTCATCTTGTGGCAGCGCTTCTAGCAGGTCCGCCAGGTCAGCGGCGTGCATATCTTGCAGCAAGTGGGTGATTTCGGCGGTATGATTAAGCAGTTCGCCTTCGCTGAGTTGCTTTTCATCCCCTGAGCGGCCAAGAATGCCGTCAACCAAAGGGGTATTATTTAACAGTAGGCTTAGGATGCGCTGACGATACTCAGCGACTTTTTTGACGTTATGTGTTGCGGCGGACATGGAATTCCTTAACGCTGACTTGGCACACCGGGTTCCTTTTAGACTATCTTTAAAAGATAGAGCATAGCGGCAGTTGGCGTGATTTTTATCAATCTGATGGTGCAGGGTCAGCAGCTTTGGCGTGCCAGTGACTCAGGGTGATGGTCGCTTGGTAGGGCAAGATAATCACCGATTATCCACGCGGGCTTCCTGGGTCTGCGGTTCAGGCAGCGATCTTTTTTCCTGATGATGGGGAATAGCGGCAATGGCGGCATACAGCAGGCGACCGACTAGAATGATGAAACTGATCAGCAGCACGACTTTGGTCATGCGCCCGGTTGTGGTCTTTCTCATGGTTCATTGAGCCCGTCGGTTTTTCCCATTGGCATTGTTCAAGCACCCTGTTGGGGCTGCCGCTGGAAAATGATGGTGGCGATTACTGTTGTTTGACACATGCCTGCCATGACTAACATTGATTTAAATTGTAAATGGAATTCTAGGCTCTGATGACAAAAGATGTCCATTTATTTCCGTGCGTTTGATCGAGCAATTTAGCTGGGGTTTATGTCCACCACTTTTTAAGTGGTTACTCGAAATGCACGGGATATAGATTTTGTCTGATTTTTTGTTGTGTATTAATAGGTTATTATCGGCCTATGACGTGTCATATGGATTTTTATTAGCCTTTTCTCTATTAATTGATCGTGGTCAAATCTTAAGCTATCGCAGAGAATAGAATTCACAGCCATTCTTGATGCTGGAACCGTATGTCTCAGCTTGCTCCCCGAATGGTTCTGTGGTGGGATCGGATCCTGCTTTCTCTGCGATTTAAAACGCTTAAGCGACGAAGTGAATCACGCCTTAGCGGATACTGTGTCTTGATGGGTATTTTAAAGTTCTGGAATAATTTACGTGACCGTTGGTGGGGGCAGCCTATTGTGCTGAGCCTACTGCTGGTGCCGCTTGCAGGCTGGCTATCGCCGCGCCTGATGCTGCCTGATGGCAAAGTGTATCTGGTTTATCTACCGCTAGTGGTCTGCTTTTCTTTGCTGATGGTTTATGACTGGCGTGCCATGCCTGGCATCGCTTTGGCTATCCTTATCCGCTATTCCAACCGCGCCGGCGGCAGCGAAGTCGACGTGATCATGACGTTGCTGTATGTGGGATGTCTGAGCATTTGCTGGTGGGGCTATCGCTGCCAGTCGCAGCGCCACTGGTGTGTGGGACTCACCGAGTTGAAGCTGGGTAAACACCGGCTGATCTGGCTGGTGCTGATGCCGCCAGTGCTGTTTATTTTTGGTTTACAGCTGGTTATCGGCCTCGATTTGTTGCCGGACGAACTCGGCATGCTTTCCGGAAGCGGTAATCACCTGCATGCACTGATAAACTTTCAGGCCATTCTGATTGGCTGCCTGTCCTCCATGCAACTGTTCTATTTCGTCTTACGGATCATTAAGAACCCCAAGTTTGCTCGCGTACTGCTGGGAAGGATCCGTCGTGAGATGGCGCCATCGGTTAAAAAAAGTGAGCTGCAGCTGTGGGTCGTGGTGCTGCTTGCCTTGGTCGTGGTGCTTGCCTACCACACGGCTGATACCAATGCCATGCAGGTGCCCGACTACAGCCTGACGCTGTTATTGCCAGTAATGCTGTATAGCGCCATGCGCTTTGGCTACCTGTTCAACTGTATTATCTGGGCGGCAACCCTTCTGGTGCTGTTCTTTAACTATCCGGGTTATGTGCAATGGGACAGCCTGCTGCATAACCTGACCATGATCTCGTCAATGATGCTGGCGTTCACCCTCAGTATTTTGCTGACATCTGCGGTGCATACTCGCCAGCGGATGGACCATGCGAAGGCGCAAAGCGCCTCGTTAAAAGATCCGGTCATCGGCTTACCCAACCTGCGTGCATTGAAGCGCGATCTGGCCAAGGTGCCGCGTTCGACGCTGTGTTTCCTGCGGATTTCCGAGCTGGATTTGCTCAGCCGTAACTATGGCATGCAGTTGCGCATCCGGTTCAAACAGAAGCTGGCGAGCAGCCTGCGCACGGTGCTGGAGGAAGGGGAGGACGTCTATCACCTGCCGGGGTACGATCTGGTGCTGCGGCTCAACGGTTCCGACGGTGAGGCCCGGGTGGCCAAAATCCACAGCACGCTGGAGAAGTTTCGTCTGGTGTGGAACGGCCTGCCAATCCATCCACCGCTGGGAATTAGCTACTGTGGAGTCTATTCGGAAGTGGAACACCTGCATCTGTTACTGGGGGAATTGAGCTCGTTGGCGGAAATGTCTCTGACCAGTGGCCGGCCTGAAAACGTGCAGAACGATCATCATGTGGTTCAGGATGAAATCAAGCGCAAGGTCGCCTTGTTACACTGGGTACAACGCTCGCTGGATAACGACGGTTTCATGTTGATGGCTCAACCGATTGTCGGGGTTCGCGGCGATTCTTACCATGAGATCCTGCTGCGTATGCTGGATGATGAAGGGAACGTTATTCCTCCCAACGAATTCCTGCCGGTGGTGCATGAATTCGGGTTGGCTTACCAGTTGGATATGTGGGTACTGCGTCAAACCTTGCAGTTTATGGAGCTCTATCGCGAAGGTATGCCTAGCGCGCGCTTTGCCGTGAATCTGTCACCGTCCTCGCTGTGTCGCCCAAGCCTGTGCCAAGATGTGCGCGATGCCTTGCGGCAATACCAGATTGAGCCTTATCAACTGGTGTTGGAAGTGACGGAGTCTCATCTGGTGCAGGATGTGAAATATGCCAAAAATTCGCTGAAAGAGCTGCGTCAGTTAGGTTGCCGTATTGCCCTGGATGATTTTGGCACCGGCTATGCCACCTACGATCGACTGAAGGAGCTGCATGTCGATATCTTGAAGATCGACGGCAGTTTTGTGCAGGATATGCTGACCAGCAAAGTGGATTACCAGATCATTGCGTCAATCTGCAAGGTGGCGCTGATGAGAAGGTTGTCGATTGTGGCGGAATATGTTGAGTCGCCCGAGCAGCGCGATGCGCTTAAAAGCCTCGGCGTGGATTATATGCAGGGCTACTTTATCGGCAAACCTCAATTGTTGGCGTCTCTAGTGCCGATGGAGGCACAACCGGAAGACGAAGAGTCTGACTGAAAACGTGGCCCCTCACCCTAACCCTCTCCCACAGGGAGAGGGAACCGATCGAGCGTGGTTGAAATTGTAGTGATTCATCTTGGATGAGAGACGATCGAGTACGCTGATTTTTCTGCGTTTACACCATCCTCGTTCTTCTTACTCCGTATTTACCGAAGCAGCACAGGCCAACCAAGCGCTCCGGTCAGCTCCCTCTCCCTGTGGGAGAGGGTTGGGGTGAGGGGTTACGCGGCAGGTTTTGCGTCTGCGTCCTGCTCGCCTTCTTCTTCTATCACCAGTTTCCAGCCAACCACGTCATTCCAGTATTCCTGCTCACGCTCAAAATCGAGCTGTACCAGGTTGTTCTGCGACAGATAGCCCGCCGGGAAGCGCAGCGTCCAGTGATTGTCATCCGTGACCAGGCGCAGGGTTTCCGGCGTGGTGGTGGCCTGACGCTGATTGTTAAGCAGGGTGCTCAGGCGTAACAGCTGGATCAGCGGCAGATAGTACTTCTTCTTGAACAGGTTCAAGCGGGGCAACTCTTCGAGCTTGATCGCTTTACGCTGGAAACGCACCAGCGCCGACAGCAGCAACTGCTGTTCCTGGTTGAAGCCTGGCAGGTTGGTATTTTGCAGAATATAGGCGGAGTGGCGGTGCATACCGCTGTGGTTGATGCTCAGCCCCACCTCATGCAGCATGGCGGCCCATTTCAGCAGCGCTTCCAACTGTGGCTGCACCAGCTTGGTGTTTTGCGCCATCCACTGAGCGTACAACAGCTCGGTGGTTTCGAGCACGCGCTTGGCCTGCTCGCGGTCAATATTATAGTGATCGGCCAGACTTTTGGCCGTGCGGCTGCGAATATCCTGGTGGCGGAAGCGGCCCTCCATTTCATACAACACGCCTTCGCGCAGGGCACCGTCGGACAGACGCAGATCGCGGATTGCCAGCGCATCAAATACCCCACACAGGATCGCCAGCCCCGGCACAAATACCGATTGGCGATCTTCCGACAGGCCCGGCAGGCTCAGGGCGCTGAAGTTTTTAAACTGCAACACTTGCTCAACCAGTAACTCCAGCCGTTCAAGGGTAATCAAACCGTCTTTTTCACCCATGGCCACCAAAACTTCGTGAGCGGCCTTGATGGTGCCAGATGCCCCCAAGGCATATTGCCAGCCCTGGATGCGGTATTGCCAGGCCAGGGTTTCCAATTTTTGTGCGGCGGCCAGGCGTGCTCGTTTAAAGTTGGTTTTGCTGATCTCCCCTTCAGGGAAGAACATATGGGCAAAGCTCACGCAGCCCATGCGGCGGCTCTCTGCCAGCAGAGGCTCGAAATCCTCCCCGATCACCAGTTCGGTAGAGCCACCGCCGATGTCGATCACCAGCTTGCGGCCTTTTTCCGGCTGAGTATGCTCGACCCCCATAAAAATCAGACGGGCCTCTTCCTGCCCGGCGATGATTTCGATCGGATAAGGGATCACTTTTTCCGCCCGCTTGAGGAACACTTCGGCATTCACCGCCTGACGCAGGGTGTGGGTACCCACGATGGTGACGTTATCCGCTGGGAACCCCTGTAATCGCTCGGCGAACAGCGCCAGGCAGGCCAAGCCCCGCTCCATGGCTTCTTCACTGAGCACATTGTTGCTATCCAATCCATCGGCAAGGTGTACCCGCTGTTTTAAACGGCCTAACACCTGTAAGGCGCCGTTAACGACGCGGGCGATCACCATATGGAAACTGTTCGAGCCAAGATCGATGGCAGCGATTTCCTGTGGCTTATTATTGGTTACAGTGCTTTTTAGCGGCATAGTGGCTGGCCTAGTTGTCCGGTTGTTCCAGAGCTTTTAAATACTCATAAATGGCCACCTGTGCACGGACCTTACGGCGATTGCCACGCGGTACATACTGGTTGCTCAGTTCTTTATCGATATAGCGGGCCTTGACCGTATCGCTAAACAGCAGCTCCAGAATGTCCAGAACGCGCTGTTTGAGCGCCGGATCCAGCAGCGATACAGCCACTTCGATACGGTAATCTATGTTACGGGTCATCCAGTCGGCGGAAGAGAGGTAAACCCGTTTGTCACCTTTGTTTTCGAAAACGTATACCCGATCGTGTTCCAGATAACGGTCGACGATGCTGATAACTTGAATATTGTCACTAATTCCCGGCAGGTTGGGGATCAGCGAACACATGCCGCGCACCAACAGACGGATTTTCACGCCGGCGGCGGCAGCGGTATATAACCGATCTACCAGCCCTTTATCCACCAGATTATTTATTTTCAACATAATAGCGGCGTTTTCACCGGCTAATGCGTTGGCAATTTCCCGATCGATCAGATCGTATAGCATGCGGCGGGAGTTCTGCGGCGAAACCATCAGGTTGTCGAAGGAGACCGGCCGGTACGGATTTTCAATAAAATTGAATACCCGGCGTACTTCGTTAGTGATGCGCGAATCGGCGGTCAGCAGCGAGTAGTCGGTGTAGATACGGGCGGTTTTTTCGTTAAAGTTGCCGGTACCAATATGAGCATAGCGCACAATATCGTCGCCTTCACGGCGCGAGATCAGGAATAGTTTGGCGTGAATTTTCAGCCCCGGAGCGGAGAAGATCACGTGCACCCCGGCCTCGGTCAAGCGTTTGGCCCAGTGGATGTTGGCCTCTTCGTCGAAGCGTGCCTGTAGCTCCACCACCACGGTCACTTTCTTGCCGTTATGCGCCGCATGGATCATCGATTCGATAATGCGTGAGTCTTTGGCTACCCGATAGATATTGATTTTTATCGCCAGCACGCTGGGATCGAACGATGCCTGACGCAGCAGCTCCAGTACGTGTTCAAAGGTGTGGTACGGGTAGTACAGCAGCACGTCTTTTTCGCGGATGGCATCGAAGCCGTTGCGGAATTTATCGAACCAGATATGCCGCAGGCGCGGTAGCGGGCGGTTGACCAGATTGGCCTTGCCGACGTTCGGGAAACTGATGAAGTCTTTAAAATTGTGGTAACGGCCACCGGCGATCACCGAGTCGTAGTTGGATATCCCCAGCTTGTTACGCAGCAACTCCACCATCTCGTTGGGCATATCGCGCTGATACACAAAGCGTACCGGCTCAGCGGTCAGGCGTTGTTTCAGGCTCGACGACATGAGTTCCAACAGGCTGGATTCCATTTCGGTCACCAGATCGTATTCTGCATCGCGCGTCATTTTCATCGAATAGGCGTTGAGCGCATCATAGTCGAAGAAGCCCTTGAAGATGTCGTCCAGGCAATAGCGCAGGATGTTGTCCAGCAGGATCATCGGCTTGCGTCTGCGGGGGGCTTCCGGCGGCAGATTGACGAAGCGGGGCACTTTGTCGGAAGGAATTTCCAGTAACGCATAATCGATGCGCGTACCGCGAATGATCTCCACCGCCAGATAGGTGTAATCGTCCTTCAGGAACTGCACCAGATTGGTGTCGTGATTGATCAGGATCGGCGTGATGTGCTGGCGCAAATGATGCTTGAAGTATTGCCGCAGCCAGATTTGCTGGTTCTCCGACACCTGACGCTCGTTGATCAGGAAGATCTGGTTGCGCGCCATCTCCAGCAGCAGATCGTTGTACAGGCTGTCGAACTCCTGATCGGTCTTCAGCACCTTGGCCTGAATTTTTTTCAGCAAATGACGTGACGCGCCACCTGAACCCTGTTCTTCGCTGATCAAGATGCGTCGTTTCAGATCGGCAAAGCGGACTTTATAGAATTCATCCAGGTTATTGGAGTAAATACCCAGAAATCGCATGCGCTCAATCAAGGGATTGCTCTTATCTGCGGCTTCCTGCAACACGCGTTCATTAAAGGATAACCAGCTTAATTCTTTATCGATGTAGAGCTTTTCCTGACCCATTGCTACTCCAGTTCAATTTTAGAAAAGGATCGGACTTATCGCCGAATACCGCTCTAGTGTCCTTCTTCATTATTGCGAGAGATTGACAACAATGTCCAACATATCTGAGGAGTTATCCCGCCGTATTGCCCGCCGCAAATTGTTATTCCTCCAGCATGGCTCCCGGCAACTTTGTCATGCAAACGTCACAAAACTGACATAAGATGCCCGGTTATCTTTGGGTGCAAGCCCGACAACGGAACCGACGACAGGCAAATGGCACAGACAACGCTTAACCAACATCCCCGCGATCGCCTGCGTGCGCACGTTGATCGTGGCGTACAAGGAGCCGTGACCGTCAGCGGGCTGCTGGTATTGATGACGCTGATGCTGATCTTTGTCTATCTATTGCTTTCGGTTTTACCGCTGTTCAAACCGGCCTCGCTAGGCACTTCACGCGTATTGCCAATGAGCTACAGCTCCCCGGCGCTGGCTATCGGGATGGACGTACAGCAGCGTATTGGTTATCGCATCGATCGCCAGGGGGAAGGGCATTTTTATCCGTTGCAGGCACCGAACAATACTCCTATACAGCAAACGCTATTGAGCCAGCCAACATTATTGGCTCATGCGGTTGGAGAGCGTGACCTGTTTGCCCTGGCGCGGGCGGATGGCCGATTGATAGTTGCCCAGGCCGATTTTGCACCGGCGGGCGGTGGTGAACCGCAGTGGCGCTTTCCGCTGGGGCAGGAGCCCTTGGCGTTTGATCCCCATGGGCATGCACTGACATTGCTAAGCCTGGCACAAGTCCGCCGGGGCAACTTCCTGCTGGCGGCGGTAACGGACGATAATCGGCTGCTGTTTGGGCGTTTCAACCCGACGCTTCAGGGCCAACCCACGGAAATCCCTTTGACCGACGTGCCACAACAACTGTTGCTAACGCCGGATGGCCGCCAGCTTTATCTGTTAACCGGCAACCAACTGGCCCGTTATCAGATTGAAGGGGCACAGCCGCAACTGCGAGAGACGCGAACCCTGGGTGAACATCCTCCCTACCGTCTGACGGCGTTGCCGGGGGGGAGCGCATTATTGATCCAGGCTGGCGACGGTAGCCTGCGTGAATGGTTTGACGTGGAGAAAAACCAGCGCTATCAGTTAGCACCGATACAGCAATTTGCCCATCAGACTACCACGCAGGAGTTGTTGGTCGCCGAGCCATATCGGCGGGTATTCGCAACCTTGCAGCCGCAGGGCGAGTTCGCCTTGTTTTCCAGTATCCAGTCCAAGCCGTTGCTGAAGGACAAGCTCCCCGTCAACGTACAACAGATGGCGTTTGCCCCACGTGGCGACGGTCTGTTGCTGGAAACTGCCCAGGGTTGGCAGCATTACGCCGTGGATAATCTCTATCCAGACGTCACCTGGCGTTCCCTGTGGCAGCGGCTGTGGTATGAGAACTACCCTGAACCGGCGTATGTGTGGCAATCCACTTCGGGTGAAGATAGCTACCAGGCTAAATTCAGCCTGATGCCGGTGATCTTTGGCACCTTCAAGGCGGCAGCGTACTCCATGTTATTCGCCATCCCGCTGGCGCTGGCCGGGGCGATCTATACCGCCTGCTTTATGTCGGGAGGGTTAAGGCGGGTCGTCAAACCGGCGGTCGAGGTGATGGGCGCGTTACCAACGGTGGTGATTGGGCTGGTGGCCGGTATCTGGCTGGCGCCGATGATTGAGCGTTATCTGCTGGCCGTGTTGGCCTTGCCGTTCCTGTTGGCCGGGGTCGTGCTGTTATGCAGTTGGCTGGTTAACCGATTTACGACGCGGCCTTGGTCACCGGGTTGGGATTTACTGTTGCTGTTACCTGTAGTGGTGCTAACGGTTTGGCTGGCGCTTGCCGTAGGGCCTTGGCTGGAGCTTAAGCTGTTTGGTGAGCCGCTGCATTTCTGGTTGGGCGAGGACTTCGACCAGCGCAATACGTTGGTGGTGGGCGTGGCGATGGGCTTCGCACTGGTGCCGATTATCTTTTCGCTGGCAGAGGATGCGTTGTTCAGCGTGCCTGCCTCGCTTAGCCGGGGATCATTGGCCCTGGGGGCTACCCAGTGGCAAACCGTGTTGCGCGTAGTGTTGCCTTCCGCCAGCGCCGGTATTTTCTCTGCGCTGATGATCGGTTTTGGCCGCGCGGTGGGGGAAACCATGATCGTGCTGATGGCCACCGGCAACACGCCGCTGATCGACGGCAGCCTGTTCCAGGGCTTACGGGCGATGGCGGCCAATATCGCGATCGAAATGCCAGAGGCCGTCACGGGCAGTAGCCATTATCGGGTGCTGTTCCTGACCGCGCTGGTGCTGTTTATCTTTACCTTTGTGTTTAACACGCTGGCGGAGGCGGTACGTTTACGCTTGCGTAAGCGCTATACGCTGAACCAGGAGACACCATGAGAAGCTGGGTGAAAAGCGGCTCCCCGTGGATTTGGCTGACGGCGGCATCGGTGGCCATCAGCCTGCTGGCGCTGATCGGCATTTTACTGCTGCTGGCCGGGCAGGGGACGCGTTATTTCTGGCCTAGCCCGGTCTATCAGTTCGAGCTGAATCAGACGGCCGCAGGCCCGGTAACGATTGTGGGGGAGCTGTATCAACGGCAGACGATCTCGCGCCAGCAATTGCAAGACGCCGGTGTTGCGTTGCCACCAGGGGAAGCGCAAAGCTTTATTCGCTACCTGATCAAAGTGGGAAACCGGGAAAGCGAAGGGCAGGATTTCCGTACTTTGCTGGCCAGTGACGTCGGTAGAATGACCACCCCACGCGATTTATTAGTGTTGGAGCGTAACAGCAACGGCACCGCGTACGGCTACCTAGCCGGTTTACTGGAGGATGGCCAACCGTTGACCGGCAGCGATCTCAGCCAGGCGTTGCAACAGCGCTTGCCGCAGATTTCGGCGCTGACGCGACAGGCGCGTGATATTCAGTTCCGCGACATGGCGCGGATTAACGAACAGTTTGAACATTTGCGCCTGCATGAAAAGAGCCTGCAGCGTGAGAATAAGCTGGATGCACGTTGGCAAGCCTCTATCCGTGCCGAACGGCAGGAGTTGCAACGCCAATACCGCCAGCTTGCAGGCAAACTGCAAGGGTTGGAACGCGATCGCCAGCGTGATGCCTTGCTGCTGCGCGACATGCACGGGCAGGTTCACACCATTGCCCTGAGCCAGGTGCGCGATGCCTGGTATCCCAATGACATGAGCAACGGGCAGAAGTTGGCGCATTGGACCAAGCAAGTACAAAAATTCCTGACCGACAGCCCACGGGAAGCCAATACCGAAGGGGGCGTGTTCCCGGCGATCTTTGGTACCGTGTTGATGGTGATCCTGATGTCGATCGTGGTGATGCCGTTTGGCGTGATTGCCGCCGTCTATCTGCACGAGTATGCCGGTAATAATCTGCTGACGCGGCTGATCCGCATCTCGGTAGTGAATCTGGCGGGGGTGCCGTCGATCGTCTACGGGGTATTTGGTCTGGGGTTCTTTGTCTATATGGTGGGGGGCTCGCTCGATCGGCTGTTTTACGCCGATTCCTTGCCGAACCCGACGTTCGGCACACCGGGCGTGCTGTGGGCCGCCTTGACCCTGGCATTGCTGACCTTGCCGGTGGTGATTGTTGCCACTGAAGAAGGGTTGTCGCGTATTCCCGTTTCGTTGCGCCAGGGGTCTTTGGCTCTGGGAGCCACCCGGGCGGAAACGCTCTGGCGGATCGTGCTGCCGATGGCAGCACCGGCGATGATGACCGGCCTGATCCTGGCCGTAGCACGAGCAGCGGGGGAAACGGCACCGCTTATGCTGGTTGGCGTGGTGAAATCGGTACCGGTGTTGCCGGTGGACGATATTTTCCCCTATTTGCACCTGGAACGTAAATTCATGCACCTGAGCTTCCAGATTTACGATATGGCGTTTCAGAGCCCTAGCGTAGAAGCGGCGCGGCCACTGGTGTTTGCCACGGCATTCCTGCTGGTGTTAATTGTTGTTGGGTTGAATCTGACGGCAATGGGCATCCGGCATTCGCTAAGGGAGCGGTATAAAGCATGGTCGCAGTAACAAGATTGAATCTTTTGGGGAGCGCCAAATGAGTCTGATAACGCCGGGCAGCCTACCCCGGTTGGATGTCCAGCAGTTGGCCGATGAACATACCGTACTGGCGGTCAACGGTCTGGATCTGTTTTATGGTGACAAGCAGGTGCTGCACAATATTTCCCTGCGCATTCCCAAACACCGGGTGACGGCGCTGATCGGCCCTTCTGGCTGCGGCAAGTCGACGCTGTTGCGCTGCTTTAACCGGATGAACGATCTGGTGGATCGCTGCCGGATTGACGGCGAACTGCAGCTTAATGGCGAAACCATTTCCGGCCCGCAGATTGACGTTGCCGCATTGCGGCGGCGCGTGGGCATGGTATTCCAGAGGCCCAACCCGTTCCCGAAATCGATCTACGAAAACGTGGTTTACGGCCTGCGCTTACAGGGCGTCCGCGACAGGCGTATTCTGGATGAAGCCGTAGAGCGATCCTTGCGTGCCGCCGCGCTGTGGCACGAGGTGAAAGATCGGCTACGGGAAAATGCGTTCCGCCTGTCCAGCGGCCAACAACAACGGTTGGTGATTGCACGGGCGATCGCGGTTGAACCGGAAGTGTTGCTGCTTGATGAGCCGACCTCTGCGCTGGATCCGATTTCCACCTTAACCATCGAGGAGTTGATTTCGGTGCTGAAACAGCGCTACAGCGTGGTGCTGGTGACTCACAACATGCAGCAGGCCGCGCGGGTTTCCGACTATACGGCGTTTATCCACCAGGGGACGCTGGTGGAATATAACGATACCGACGCGATTTTCACTTCGCCACGCCAACGCCGCACAGAGGATTACATCACTGGCCGCTATGGTTGACGGGCGAGGAGCTTAATTGGCATGCTTGCTCGGCTGCGGGGTCGGTTGTTCCTGCTGTTCAGGTTCAACCTTTTTCAGCGCGGTCACTTTTGCCTGAGAGGGCTGGGCCTGAGGAGGCGTTTTTTGCATCAGCTGCGACTGGCCAATAAACAGGCCGCCTTTCTCGATGGAGATTTCGTCGGCGAAAATATCCCCGCGCATGCTGCCCTTGGGCTGGATTGACAGCGAGTCGGCGAAGCAACGGCCTTCAACCGGGCCATTGATCATGATCTGCTGGGCGCGGATCTCGCCTTTGACATGGCCGCTGGTTTCAATACGCACCATGTGGCTGCAAATGATGTTTCCCTCAACCCGACCTTCGACAATGATATTGCCATCGCCTTCGATCACGCCGGTGAACAGTGCACCATTGGAGATAAAGGTGTCTTTCTTGGCACGGATTGGCTTGATGGCGTCGGCAACTTCAGGCAGGGTGTTTGGCTCAGAGTGAGCAACCGGCTGAGGCACGGGCTGATCGATCAGCTCCTGCGCTTTTTCTTCATTAACGGCTTTATTTTTCTTATTGAATGACAGCATTTGATTCGTCCTTGTTATTTTGTAGATAAACGCCAGCGTTGCCAACAGTGCCAGGACCAAGGCGGCCAGCAGCGCGCGTTTTATGTAGATACCGGTGAAGCTGATCCCTGTCAGCCAGAGAACGATGGACAACGTCCATAATCCCCATATACACCATAATAAGTTGTAATTACGCATGTTTTTCAGGCCGTTTGAAGTCCATTCGCCGCGAAAGTGCGGGATGCCAAGCGGCAGCCAGCGTGACGGTTCCTGTTAGGCTATCCGTAGTAGCGAGTGATGATACCTAATATTGTCGCCTAATTCACCACTCGCTTGACCAACCAAGGATAATCTGAAGTGGCCACGCAAATTGTTTATTTGTGTGATTATTAAGGCTAAATTGATTTTGTGCATGAATATTGGGCGCGGACACAACCTGTCAAACAACTCAACGACAATACTCTGGCAACCGGCGTAAGATGGCTGGTCACTCACATCTGGAGGTTGTATGTCTTTATCGATTTATGCCCATTCCCCAATGCAGTTTGTCCGTGGTTTGCAGATCCTGTCGGCGTTACTGAAAAAAGGTGAGCAGTTCTTGCAGCAGAAGCAGCAGGCTGAAAGCGTGCTGTTAGAAGCCCGACTGGCGCCAGATATGTTTCCACTGCTGCGGCAGGTACAGATTGCCAGCGATGCTGCCAAAGGCGCAGTGGCCAGATTAGCCGGGCAGGAAGTACCGTCCATGCCGGATAACGAAGCCAGCTTTGCCGAGCTGTACCAGCGTATCGAAAAAACTATCGCTTATGTGCAGGGCTTCCAGGCGGCCGATTTCGCCGAGGCCGATGGCCGCAATATTGAGATAAAAAGCAAAACGCGTGATTTTCACTTCACCGCGCAAGATTTCCTGCTGACTTTCGCCCTCCCCAACTTTTATTTCCATCTGACCACCGCCTACAACATCCTGCGTAATCAGGGTGTGGAAGTGGGGAAATGGGATTATCTGGGCGCGAAGTAATTCTGGATCTTTCGGGGAGAGGAATATCTCCCCGGTTTACTGCTATTTAACCAATGGCCTATCGCCAGGCTGGGCAGTCTTGAACTTCGCCAAATACTGCGGCTGGAAGATGCACATGCGCAGCACGGTGCGGTATGCGCCGCTAACGAAGAATTCGTCAATCAGTTCGCCTTCCACCTCAAAGCCCAGCTTGCTGTAAATATGGATCGCCTTCGGGTTTTCTTTATCGACGATCAAATACAGCTTATACAGGTTAAGTACCGAGAAGCCGTAGTCCATCGCCAGTTTGGCGGCGGTGCTGGCGTAGCCTTTGCCCTGATGCGCCGGATCGATGATGATCTGGAATTCGGCGCGGCGGTGAATATGGTCGATCTCTACCAGTTCAACCAGCCCGACTTTGGCCCCTTCATGCTCGATGATAAAACGCCGTTCGCTCTGGTCGTGAATGTGTTTATCGTACAGATCGGAAAGCTCGACAAAGGCTTCATAGGGTTCTTCGAACCAGTAGCGCATGACGCTGGCGTTGTTATCCATCTGGTGAACAAACGCCAGATCTTCCCGCTCCAGCGGGCGTAGCCTGACGTTGGTGGTACTCGACATACATTCTCCTCGGTATTATTAATCTGGCAAAAGTATAACCTCAGGAGCTGATTGAAGGCGAAAAAAAACGGCACCGTGAAAGGCACCGTTTAGCTTGCGGTTAAATTGCGGGTCAGTCGGCGGCATAGCCTTGTGCTGGCAGGCGTTCACCATCCAGCCAGGCAGCGTTGTCGCGCATTGCCAGCCGCCCTTCGATAAACCAGCTCACCACCAGAGGGTATATGGTGTGTTCCTGGGTTTGCACCCGCTCAATGACCTCATCTTCCTCGTCACCGGGGAAGATCGGCACCTTGGCTTGCAGGATCACCGGGCCACCGTCGAGCTGCTCCGTGACGAAATGTACCGAAGTGCCATGCTCGGCATCGCCGTTGTCGATAGCTTGGCGATGGGTATGCAACCCGGGGTATTTCGGCAGCAGGGAAGGGTGGATATTCAGCATGCGCCCGGCATAGCGCTGCACAAACGCGTTGCTGAGAATGCGCATATAACCGGCCAGCACCACCAGATCGGGTTGGTATTGGTCGATAGCTTGCGCCAGCGCGGCGTCAAAGGCTTCGCGATCGGCAAAGGATTTGGCATCCAGCGCTTGAGCGGCAATGCCAGCCTCTTCGGCACGCTGCAGGCCATAAGCCTGTGCGTTGTTGCTGAGTACCGCCACGATAGTGGCGGCGATCCGGCCCTGTTGGCAGGCGTCGATCAGTGCCTGGAGATTACTCCCCTGGCCGGAGACCAACACCACAATCTTTTTCATCACTGGATGACCACTTGTTGTTCGTCAGAAGAAGCGGTCAGTTTACCAATCTGCCAGGCTTTTTCACCCGCGGCGGTCAATATGGCGATGGCTTTTTCTACCGACTCCTGTGGCAGCGCGATCACCATACCGACACCGCAGTTAAAGGTACGGTACATTTCATGGCGGCTCACGTTGCCCGCCTGCTGCAACCAACTAAACACGGCAGGCCACTGCCAGCTCGATTCGTCGATCACCGCCTGCATCCCTTCTGGCAGCACGCGTGGGATGTTTTCCCAGAAACCGCCACCGGTCAGGTGAGCAATCGCATGTACTTCCACTTTCTCGATCAATTCCAGTACCGATTTGACGTAAATCTTGGTCGGCTCGAGCAGATGATCTGCCAGCGGTTTGCCTGCCAGGTCGGTAGTAGTGGGATCGGTCTTGCTCACTTCCAGGATCTTGCGCACCAGCGAATAACCGTTGGAGTGCGGGCCCGAAGCGCCCAGTGCGATCAGCGCATCGCCAGACTGCACTTTGCTGCCGTCGATGATTTCGGATTTTTCAACCACGCCCACGCAGAAACCGGCGACGTCATAGTCTTCACCGTGGTACATGCCGGGCATTTCGGCGGTCTCACCACCCACTAACGCACAGCCGGATTGTTTACAGCCTTCGGCAATCCCGGTGATCACGCTGGCGGCAGTATCCACATCCAGCTTGCCGGTGGCGAAGTAATCGAGGAAGAACAGCGGCTCAGCGCCCTGAACCACCAGATCGTTAACGCACATCGCCACCAGATCGATACCGATGGTGTCGTGGCGTTTTAAATCCATTGCCAGACGCAGCTTGGTGCCCACGCCGTCGGTGCCGGAAACCAGTATCGGCTCGCGGTATTTCTGCGGCAACGCGCACAGGGCGCCAAAACCGCCCAGCCCACCCATGACTTCCGGGCGGCGGGTCTGTTTCACTACACCTTTGATGCGGTCTACCAATGCGTTGCCAGCATCGATATCGACACCTGCGTCTTTATAGCTGAGAGAGGTTTTGTCGGTCACTGCGCGATCCCCACGACGGTTTGCGGTTTGAGAACGGTGCTTCCGGCGGTGATGCCGGAACCAGGCGCGGCAATTCTAACAGCGCAAGCAAACGTTTGCGAGAACCATGTGAGCCCGCTCGAACTTTTCGTCTTCTATACTGTTGATCACTCTTTTGTTGATCTCGATCCGGCTATTGGTAGTGGCGTCGGGAGCAAAAGGCGGTATAATCCGGCGATTTTTTTGGCCGTCAACCACCTTAATAGGAGAAAAATGATGAAGATCGTTGAGGTGAAACACCCGCTGGTTAAGCACAAGCTTGGTCTGATGCGCGAACACGATATCAGCACCAAACGCTTCCGTGAGCTGGCTTCTGAAGTGGGTAGTTTGCTGACCTATGAAGCGACCGCCGATCTGGTGACAGAGAAAGTTACCATCGAAGGCTGGTGTGGGCCGGTTGAAGTTGAGCAGATTAAAGGGAAAAAAATTACCGTAGTGCCAATCCTGCGTGCCGGTCTGGGCATGATGGAAGGGGTGCTGGAGCACGTTCCGAGTGCTCGTATCAGCGTGGTTGGGGTTTATCGTGATGAAGAAACCCTGGAGCCGGTCCCTTATTTCCAGAAACTGGTTTCCAACATTGACGAGCGCATGGCGCTGGTGGTTGACCCAATGCTGGCTACCGGTGGTTCGATGATCGCCACTATCGACCTGCTGAAGAAAGCCGGTTGCAGCAGCATCAAGGTGTTGGTGCTGGTCGCCGCTCCTGAAGGGATCGCCGCGCTGGAGAAAGCGCATCCAGATGTTGAGCTGTATACCGCGTCGATCGATCAATGTCTGAATGACAAAGGGTACATCGTGCCTGGCCTGGGTGATGCAGGCGATAAGATATTTGGTACCAAATAATAAATAAGCCGACCTGAGAGTCGGCTTTTTAATGCCCTTTGGATTGCTAACACTGGCAATCCATTGGGTATTAATCACCAAACTAACACAACTGATACTAACTCAGAGGAAAAACACCCCATGACCCGTCGCGCCATCGGCGTTAGTGAACGCCCGCCGTTGTTCCAGACCATCCCACTCAGCTTCCAGCATTTGTTTGCCATGTTCGGGGCCACCGTGCTGGTGCCGATCCTGTTCAAGATCAACCCGGCGACGGTGCTGTTGTTCAACGGCGTGGGGACATTGCTGTATCTGTTTATCTGTAAAGGCAAGATACCTGCCTATCTGGGGTCCAGCTTTGCGTTTATTTCACCGGTGTTGCTGCTGTTGCCGCTGGGGTATGAGGTTGCACTGGGTGGTTTTATCATGTGTGGCGTGCTGTTCTGCCTGGTGGCGCTGATCGTCAAGAAGGCCGGAACCGGCTGGCTGGACGTGATGTTCCCGCCTGCGGCGATGGGCGCAATCGTTGCCGTCATCGGTTTGGAACTGGCGGGCGTGGCGGCCAATATGGCCGGGCTATTACCGGCGGAAGGCACCTCCGCAGATAGCACAACCATCACGATTTCACTGGTGACTCTGGGTGTTACCGTATTGGGCTCGGTGCTGTTCCGCGGCTTCCTGGCGATTATCCCGATACTGATCGGGGTGTTGGTAGGCTATGCACTGTCGTTCTTTATGGGGGTGGTAGATCTGACACCAATCCGTGACGCGCACTGGTTTGCCCTGCCGACCTTCTACACGCCACGCTTTGAGTGGTTTGCTATCTTCACCATTCTGCCTGCGGCTTTGGTGGTGATTGCCGAGCACGTTGGTCACCTGGTCGTCACGGCGAACATCGTCAAGAAAGACCTGTTGCGCGATCCGGGCCTGCACCGCTCAATGTTTGCCAACGGGATTTCTACCGTGATCTCCGGCTTCTTCGGCTCTACGCCTAACACCACCTATGGTGAGAACATCGGTGTCATGGCCATCACCAAGGTTTATAGCACCTGGGTGATCGGCGGCGCGGCTATTCTGGCCATTCTGCTTTCCTGCGTAGGCAAGCTGGCGGCGGCGATCCAGGTGGTACCGGTGCCGGTAATGGGGGGTGTTTCCCTGTTGCTGTATGGTGTAATTGGCGCTTCGGGTATCCGCGTATTGATCGAATCCAAGGTGGATTACAACAAGGCGCAGAACCTGATCCTGACTTCGGTGATCCTGATTATTGGCGTTAGCGGCGCGAAAGTGCATATCGGTGCAGCGGAGCTGAAAGGTATGGCGCTGGCGACCATCGTTGGCGTCGGCCTGAGCCTGCTGTTCAAACTGATCAGCCTCTACCGCAAGGAAGAAGAAGTGATCGATGTGCCAGAAGAGCGACTGGATCAAAAATAACCCATAAAGGCCTATTAGCCTGCTGGCCATTGATTATGCCAATATTACTCACCTTAACGGTGAGAATATTGGCTTCATGGACAGGCGATGTATCTCGAGTCCATCTGCAAAAGGTCGTCCGGTTATAACCGATTACAGTACAAGATCGGAATATCGGGATCATAGATAAAATACCCTTGCTTACCTGCCGGGCGTATGGCGTAGCTTGACAAACTGTTTAATTTGGAATAAACATCTGGCACAAGGCGTTTTTCAATATTTTCAGGAATGGTGTCTCGGGCATATTTGTTGATATAAAGGGTTTTAAAAAAATACAACCCATTATCGTCAACTTGGTAGCTGACAATGATATCACGCCTGATATAGTACGTTTTCTGCCCATCATAATAGTTTGCAGTTACTGAAAATTTACCTCTTCCATCATCTTTACTGCTATCGCCTTTTAAGTCTATTGAAATATTATAATTGGCGACTAATCCAGGTTTTGGGACGTCAAATTTCAAATAAAGCTTAGATTCGCAAGAGATACTTTCTGTTTTGTTTTCTGAGTAAAAAAAATAATACGCTATGGCCAGGATGGCACATATTAGCATTGCTAATGAAATGATGGATTTAGTTTTCATAGCCAGACCAATGATATGATTTACAATTACTTCTAGCATCACCATCAATGCGATTATCACATATGAAAATAGATTCCCTTTTAATCTCGGGATTTCCAAAATAATACAAAGACTGGTTCCCTACTTTATCGCACTGCATCTTGTGCTTATCAATTTTTGATTTGATATATAATAAGGTGAATTTTCCATCTTTCTGATAGATATTACAGTGTTGATATTTCCCCATTAATGAGTAATTTATTATTGGTGGGTTTTTAGTGTTGTAAACATAAAGTAATGAAACAATAATGAGGGTGGAGGCTATCACTAAATAATAGGTGCTACTTCTTTTTAATAAGCTGTTTTTTTGGGGGGGGGACGCATTGATTGCTAATGCCGGTTGTTCTTCTACCTGTTGCTGTTGTTTTTGATGATCTTCTTGTTTTACGTACTCTACTTCATCCTGAAATGGCTCAATAGTAAATTCTTGCGGGATATTGAACCCGGAGCGCGGAGTTGTTTTAATAATGTTTTTATCTAATCCCAGTGAGCAAAGGTGTTTTCTCAGGATATAGATATGCTGATATAGGGTATTAGTGCCTACAATGACACCTTTCTGTCCCCAAATGTCATCGATAAGCTCATCTGGAGAGACAATTTGATGATCTGCATCAATGAGTTTCTGTAAACATTTAGCCGCAGGGTTAGAAAGCTTTACTTTTACTTCTGGCTCATTAAGGTTGAGAATTTCCCCGTGATCATTATTGTAAACTATCTTTTTATCTATCAAATAGTAACCAACCATCTCAATCCTCTGAGTAATGAATGCCACCCATAAGGATAGGATTATTCCCAGTGCATGTAAAGTCTTATCCGGATTTAATATAATCCGCCGTAAACTCATTGCTCAATGCAGGTGGGGATATAAGATGAAAAGCCCGAGGGTTTTAGGGGAGGTTACTCCGAAGTATTCTGACTGGCTACGTACGTTCTGAGCGTCCTCACCTGCGCTACATCGGTATGTCCCAAAAAACTTTAAATTATCCATCATCACGCTGATAGACAACTTGGGCGGGTAGCCAAGCGGGCGCAGCATGCTGCGCCCATACAGAGCAACTCTGTTTATTGATTGGCAGGCTGGGCCGGTTGTTCGGTTTTACCGTCGGCTTGTTGAGCCTTATTGTCCATGCTGTTCTTGAGCTGTTCGGTTTTTGCCTTGGCCTGTTGTGCCAGATCGTTAGCTCCGTTAATCGCATCGGCCTTGATGTTTTTGGCCTGATCGATCAGCTGCTGGCTTTGTTTGTCTGCATCCTGTTTGATCGCTGCAGCTTTGGCCTTGGCCTCATCAGTGAGGGCATCTGCCTGCTTGGCGGCGTCATCTTTAATGGCGGAAGCCTGATCCTTCAGCTGTTCCGTCTGGGCCGCTGCAGCCTGCTTGATTTCTTCCGCTTTGGCCTTGGCATCGTCGGTCAGTTGATCCGCTTTCTTTTCCGCCGCATCTTTCATTTGTTCGGCACTGTCTTTGGCCTTATCCAGGTGGGAATCGACCTTGGCATCATCGCAGCCCACCAGCAGTAAACCTACCATTGAGGCCAATAGCACTTTATTCCACGCTTTCACGGTCTAACTCCTTTCGGTGATCGTCAATTTGTACGACTTATCTTAGAACAGCTTTGCCGTATAAGACAAATTTGGCAACTAAATCGCGTTGTTCTCATGGCGGGTTCAACAGCGGTTGCTTTCTGTGGTAGACTCATTGCGTTTTCCTGCCAGTTTTGGTTGAGGTGCTTTTCTGAATACGCCGGCACAGCTTTCATTGCCACTTTATCTACCCGATGATGAAACTTTTGCCAGTTTTTATCCGGGTGAGAACCCATCCTTATTAGCCGCGATCCAATCCGCAGTCCGTCAGGAGCATGGTAGCTACATCTATTTCTGGTCACGCGAAGGCGGGGGACGCAGCCATTTGTTGCATGCGGCCTGTGCCGAACTCTCGCAGCGTGGCGAAGCAGTAGGCTATGTGCCCCTGGATAAGCGGGCCTATTTTGTGCCCGAAGTGCTGGACGGCATGGAACAGCTGGCGTTGGTCTGCATTGATAACATCGAGTGTATTGCCGGTGATGAAGAATGGGAAATGGCGATTTTCAATCTCTATAACCGCATTCTGGAAACTGGCCGCACCCGCCTGTTTATCACTGGCGATCGTCCGCCGCGCCAGCTAAATCTGCATTTGCCGGATCTGGCCTCGCGCCTGGATTGGGGGCAGATCTACAAGCTACAGCCACTGTCGGACGAAGAGAAACTACAGGCGTTGCAGCTGCGCGCCAAATTGCGTGGTTTCGAACTGCCGGAAGACGTGGGCCGTTTCCTGCTCAAGCGCCTGGATCGTGAAATGCGCACGCTGTTTATGACGCTCGATCAGCTGGATCGCGCGTCGATCACGGCACAACGCAAGCTGACCATTCCGTTTGTGAAGGAAATTCTGGGGCTGTAGTGGGTCACTACTCCCCCATTACCCATTTTTAGGTTATTCACCCTTCGTGTAACAGCGCACTGCGGAATGACAGAACATGCGCCTGTGCAGCACTAGCTGCGGCGTCGCTGTCCTGTGCGGCCAACGCGCTGATAATCGCCCGGCTTGCTGTCACAGGATCTCCAGCACCTGCTCCGGTGGTCTGCCGATGCGGGCTTTGCTGCCTTTGACCACTATTGGGCGTTCGATCAGTTTCGGATTGCTCACCATCGCTTGCAGCAGTTGCTCTTCGCTCAGGGTGTCATCCGCCAGTTTCAGTTCCTTGTAGAGATCTTCTTTCTTGCGCATCAATTCGCGGGCCGAAGTGAAACCGAGTTCTTGCAACAGCTTTTTCAGCTCGGCGACGGAAGGCGGCGTATCCAGATACAGCACCACCTGCGGTTCAACGCCATGCTGTTCCAGCAGTGCCAGCGTCTCACGGCTCTTCGAGCAGCGTGGGTTGTGATAAATAGTGACGTTTTTCATTTTTTCTCTTTCCTTGTTCAAATCAAGTGCGTTGGAACTTGCTGAAGGTTCTTTGCAACTGACGCAGTTGGTCAATCCGCGCGTCATAACGAGCCTGTTTCAGGCTGCCCAGTTTTTGTAATGAGCTGGCGTTGCTGAGTAAACCGATCGCCTGATCCAGACGGCCTGCCAGCGCCAGGCTTTCTGCCCGGGCGGAAAGTTCTTCATCGCGTAGACCTTGGGCGGCACTGGCCTGAGCCAACAGATCCCAGCCGTTCGGATCGTCCGGATGGGCAAAGGTATATCGGTTGAGGATTTTTGACGCTTGAGCGGGTTGATTACCCTCAACGTAGGCGTTTGCCAGATTGAGCAGCAACACCGGGTTATTGCTTTGCGCCGCATTGACCGCCTCAAGGCGAGCAATGGCCTGAGCGGCCTTATTCTGACCCAGATCGATGTCGGTCAGCAGATCCAGCAGCCAGACGTTTTTCGGATCCTTTGCCAGCAGCGGCTGAATAAGATTGCGCGCTTCGTCGTATTTCTTGGCTTCATAGAACAGGATCGCCCGGCCATATTTGGCGGCTATTTGCTCGCGAATGTTGCCTTTGCTGTAAGTGTTCAGCAGGTCTTCGCTCAGACCATAGCCTTCCGAGCTGTACATGCCCAGCGTACGTACCCTTGCTAGCAGATAGTCTTGGCTGGATTGCACCAGATGGCGCGGCATTTGGTTGGCGCGGTTGCGGGCGTCCGAAAGCCGGCTGTCTGGCAATGGGTGCGTCAGCAGCATTTCCGGTGGTTTTGAGGCATAGCGGGACTGATCGGCCAGCCTTTGCAAGAAGTCTGGCATCGCTTCGGGATCGAACCCGGCGCGCTGCAATACCTGAATACCGATACGGTCGGCCTCTTGTTCATTTGCCTGGGTGAAGCTGATCATCCCCTGCTGCGTTCCCGCCAGCGTACCGCTCAGCGCCGCCATGCCCATGGTTGGGTTGGCCATCGCCAGCAGGATAGAGCCCAGTGCGCCCACCCAGGTCAGTGGTGCGTTGCGTTGCTGGTCTTCCATTGCGCGGGCCAGATGGCGCTGGGTCACGTGTGAGATTTCGTGCGCCAGGACCGAGGCCAGTTGGCTCTCGTTGTCGGTTTCACGGAACAGGGCCGAGTGCAGCACCACGTTGCCGCCGAAGAAGGCAAAGGCGTTGATCTCGTCGTTACGGACTAGAAAGAAGTGGAACGGGGTGCGCACCGAATAGGCGCTGGCGACCAGCCGGTTACCCAACTGGTTGATATATTGGGTCAATAGCGGATCGTTGATCAACGGGGCGCTTGCGCGTAGCTGCCGCACGTAAAAATCGCCCATGGTCAGTTCCTGGCCGATGCTCAACGTCCCCCCCGCGGAAGTCCCCATATCCGGCAGTTGGTCTTGCGTTTGGGCGTTAACCGGCGCCAACGCAGAGGTGCAAAGTGAGCCGAGCAGCAGGACTGTTAACGCTGTTTTAGTCAACCGGATGGTCATAGTCAGGTCATTCCCTCAATAAAGTCATCAAGTAAGACGTCAGTATCAGATAAGAGTTCTTCTTCCGTGCCAGACTCTCCAGTACAATCAGCGCGAAAGTGCGTTGGCTCACAAAAATGCATTTTCAGGGGATCGTGCGCCTGAGCGGCAAACGTTATCACATCATAGCCAGCCACAACCCACATTGAAACGTCTGCACGGTGATAACCGGGCTAAAATTATCTAAAAATCATGTCATATCTGCTCGGCCGCATAGGGACTGGCGAGCCTCACCCCCATTGATGGAATAAGGAGCAATCTCTGATGTTGGAGTTGTTATTACAGTGGTACCGACGTCGTTTCACCGATCCACAAGCTATTGCGTTGCTGGTGATCCTGGTTGCCGGGTTCTGCATCCTTTATTTTTTTCACGGTATCTTGACCCCCTTGCTGGTGGCGCTAGTGCTTGCTTACCTGCTGGAGTGGCCTACCGCTCGCCTTCAGCGTCTGGGATGTTCGCGCACCTGGGCGGCAAGTATCATGCTGATCGTGTTTGGCGGTATTGCCATGCTGTTGGTCTTCGTGGTCGCGCCAACCGCTTGGCAGCAGGGCATCAACCTGATGACCGATTTACCGGGCATGCTCAATCAGTTCTACAACTATGCGGCGACCTTGCCGACACGCTACCCGGCGCTGGTGGATGCAGGCATCATTGATATGATGGCGCAGAACCTGCGTGAACGTCTGTCGGGCATGGGTGAGTCGGTGGTGAAATTCTCGCTGGCCTCACTGGTTGGGCTGCTGACGCTGGCCATCTATCTGATCCTGGTCCCGTTGATGGCGTTCTTCCTGCTGAAGGACAAAGAGCAGATGATCAATGCGGTGCGCCGCGTGCTGCCGCGCAACCGTGGGTTGGCAGGGCAGGTATGGGTCGAGATGAACCAACAGATCACCAACTATATTCGCGGCAAGGTGCTGGAGATGGTGATCGTCGGGGTGGCGACCTATCTGGTGTTCTTCATCCTGGATATGCGCTATTCCCTGTTATTGGCGGTGTTGGTCGGCCTTTCGGTGCTGATCCCTTACATCGGCGCGGTGCTGGTGACGATCCCGGTGGTGGTGGTGGCGATGTTCCAGTGGGGCATTGGTGCCGACTTCTGGACGCTGATTATCGCTTATCTGGTGGTGCAAGGGTTGGATGGCAACCTGCTGGTGCCGATCTTGTTCTCCGAGGCGGTCAACCTGCATCCGCTGGTGATCATACTCTCGGTGATTATCTTCGGCGGCCTGTGGGGGTTCTGGGGCGTATTCTTCGCCATCCCGTTAGCGACGCTGGTGAAAGCCGTGATCCACGCCTGGCCGGATGACATGCTGGTGGATGTGGGGGATGAGGTGAAGTGAGAAAAATAAAGCGCAGCAACTCATGTTGCTGCGCTTTACCCTTTACTGCTGCAGGTAGTTCAGAACGATTTCGTGGTGATTGGTGGTCTTGAAATCATCGAACACTTTTTCAACCTTGCCGTCGATGCCGATCAGGAAACTGATACGGTGAATGCCGTCATAGGTTTTGCCCATGAAGGTTTTCTCGCCCCAAACGCCAAACTGCTGAGCTACCTGATGATCTTCGTCGGATAGCAGCGTGAAATTGAGCAGTTCTTTCTCAACAAAACGCGAGAGCTTTTCGGGTTTATCGGTGCTGATACCCAGCACTTCGACGCCCGCTTTTTTCAATTCATCCATGTTATCCCGTAACCCACAGGCTTGCACGGTGCAACCTGGCGTCATGGCTTTGGGATAAAAATAAACCAGTACTCGTTGTCCCTGGAAGTCGGCCAAATTAATTTCCTCGCCATCCTGGTCGAGTAAACTAAATTTCGGCGCTGTATCACCGGCTTTCAATGGGCTCATAACTACTCTCCATCTCTCTCATCATGCTGTGGATAGTTCACCACGCTAATACTGCCTTGCGCATTCAATTCTGTACATAGGCGATAAAAGGCTTGTTCAATATTTGTTGCATCCTGGCCACCGGAACTGTGGGCGGTGATCTGGATATAGAGCTGGGAGGGCTGATCCCCCTGTGCTGGCTGAGTCCGTGACACCAGCTCGGCAATGTTCATCTGGCTCGAATCAAACAGGCCGGTAAACCGCTCGATGATATGCGGGGAGTCTTTTACCTCAACCTGTACCCACACTGTAGCTGGCATTGGCGGTCTTTCTTGCGAGTTTGTGCGTTTCATCACGATCAGTAAATCCAGCTCGGCGCCTTTTTGCGGCAAAGTGGATTCGATCAGGGTAATCGCGTTCCAGCTACCTGAAAGCAGCATGATGAAGGTGAACTCTTCACCCAGCATGGCCAGACGGCTATCTTCGATATTGCACCCGCAGCTACTGACGTGGCGGGTGATGGCGTTGACGATACCGGGGCGATCGGCGCCCAGTGCGGTGATCACCAGATAGTGTTCATCAGGCTTAGGCAAAATGCAGCTTCCTGTCGTGCTGAATGGGGTTACCAAGGTAAACATAAAAAAAACCGCCTGCCAAGCGCTTAGACACGTTGTTTGCTTGCTTTTGGATAGGTGACAAAAGTACCATGGGTGACTTGTTTGTGGAGGGGACGGCCAATGTTTACGGGAAGTATTGTTGCACTGGTTACGCCGATGGACACCAAAGGTGCTGTCGATCGTGCGAGCCTAAAAAAACTGATTGATTATCATGTAGCCAGTGGGACTGCGGCGATCGTTTCCGTAGGAACTACCGGCGAGTCCGCCACGCTGCCCCATGACGAACATGTGGACGTGGTCTTGCAGACGCTGGAACTGGCCGCAGGCCGTATTCCGGTGATCGCCGGTACCGGTGCCAACGCCACCAGCGAGGCTATCTCACTGACGCAGCGTTTCAGCAATACCGGTGTCGTGGGCTGCCTGTCGGTCACGCCTTACTACAACAGACCGACCCAGGAAGGCCTGTACCAGCATTTCAAAGCCATTGCCGAAAGCACCGATCTGCCGCAGATCCTCTATAACGTGCCTTCACGTACCGGTTGTGACATGCTGCCGCCAACCATCGCTCGTTTGGCCAAAATTAAGAATATTGTTGCCGTTAAAGAGGCAACAGGGAACTTAAGTCGTGTTAGTCAGATCCAAGTGCTGGTTGATGATGAAGACTTCATTTTGCTGAGCGGCGACGACGCCAGCGGTCTGGACTTCATGCAACTGGGTGGCAAAGGGGTGATTTCCGTGACGGCCAACGTGGCAGCGCGTGAAATGGTCGAACTTTGCCGCCTGGCGGCGCAAGGCAATTTTGCCGAAGCCCGCCGTTTGAATCAGCGCTTGATGCCTTTGCATCAGGATTTGTTCGTAGAAGCAAACCCAATTCCGGTGAAATGGGCCTGTAAGGCATTGGGATTGATGGCAACCGATACGATGCGTCTGCCTATGACGCCGTTGACCGACGCTGCCCGTCCTGTCGTGGAGCGTGCGTTGAAAAGCGCCGGTTTGCTGTAACTCTTAGGGAGATTTGATGGCTTATTCATTGCAAAAGTCGACGCTAGCAACGGTCGTGGGATTAGCGCTGGTGATGACGCTGGCGGCTTGTTCTACCGATCAGCGCTACAAACGCCAGGTTAGCGGCGATGAGGCCTATCTTGACGCCGCACCGCTCAAACCGCTGAGCGCGCCGTCCGGCCTGATCCTGCCGGTACAAACTGGTAATTATGAAGTTCCGGCAAACGCGCAGAAAGGCGCTGTTGGCAAGCAACTGGATATCCGGCCACCGGTACAGCCGCTGGCACTGCTGAGCGGTTCCCGCGGTCAATATGCCGGTGACAGCGGCACGCTGCTGCTGGAAAGCAGCCCGCAGAACGATAACCTGTGGTCCCGCGTAGCCAGCCTGTTGCAGAGCAAAAACATTCCGATCGCCTCACGTACGGATGCCAGCCAAACGCTGACTACCGACTGGGTGAAGTGGAACCGTCTGGATGAAGACAATCAGTACGAAGGCCGCTACCAGATCACGGTACAGAAACAGGGCTACCAACAAGCGTTGGTGGTGAAAACCCTCGAACTGCGTCAGCAGGGGCAAACCGACAAGGTTACCGACCCTTCTGAAGTTCAGCGCTACAACGGTATGATGATGAACACCATCGTTGAGGGCCTGGACAAGCAGGACAACCTGTCGAGCAGCCAGTCCGCCAACCGTGTTGGTGTGTTGGACGTGCAGAGCGGTGCGGATGACACCGGCCTGCCAACGCTGATCGTGCGTGCGCCGTACACGGTAGTATGGGATCGTTTGCCACCGGCACTGGAAAAACTGGGGATGAAAGTGGGTGACCGCAGCCGTCCGCAGGGTAGCGTCGCCGTAACCTACAAATCCCTGAGCAGCAGTGATTGGGATGCGTTGGGCGCCAAAGATCCTGAACTGAAAGAAGGCGATTACAAACTGCAGGTCGGTGATTTGAATAACCGTACCAGTTTGCAATTTATCGATTCCAAAGGTAAGCCGTTGACCCAGTCGCAGAACGATGCGCTGGTAGCGGTGCTCCAGACGGCTTTCAGTAAAACCAGCGTGAAATAACTACATCTAGGGGCTGCGGCCCCTTTTTGTTTTGCTGATACGGTATCGTTTGCGTCGCAGATTTGGCACAATAGTTATCAGCAAACCAAAGAACTTATCAGGTCAATTTTGTGCCCAGTAGGCTGCCAGGCAGCCGGAAGGTACCATCTCATTGGAGTAAGTTAAGATGCAAAAGCTAGCTGAACTGTATCGCGGCAAGGCAAAAACCGTCTACACCACCGAAAACCCGGATCTGCTGGTGTTGGAATTCCGTAACGATACGTCAGCACTGGATGGTCAGCGCATTGAGCAGTTCGATCGCAAAGGGATGGTGAACAACAAGTTCAACCATTTCATTATGAGCAAGCTGGAAGAGGCCGGAATCCCAACGCAGATGGAACGCCTGCTGTCAGACAACGAAGTGCTGGTGAAAAAACTGGAGATGGTACCGGTTGAGTGTGTGATCCGTAACCGTGCCGCAGGCTCTTTGGTCAAGCGCTTGGGGATCGAGGAAGGTTTGCCGCTGAATCCGCCGCTGTTTGATCTGTTCCTGAAGAACGACGCGATGCACGACCCAATGGTGAACGAATCCTATTGCGAAACCTTCGGCTGGGTGAGCAAAGAGCATCTGGCGCGCATGCGCGAGCTGAGCTATATGGCTAACGACGTGCTGAGCAAGCTGTTTGACGATGCTGGCCTGATTTTGGTCGATTTCAAACTGGAGTTCGGCCTGTTCAACGGTGAAGTGGTGCTGGGCGATGAGTTCTCCCCGGACGGTAGCCGCCTGTGGGACAAGAATACCCTGGCCAAGATGGACAAGGACCGCTTCCGCCAGAGCCTGGGTGGCCTGATTGAAGCCTACGAAGAAGTCGCCCGCCGTATCGGCGTGAAGTTGGACTAATAGCCCCTCACCCCAACCCTCTCCCAAAGGGCTGAGGAATCCCCACAAAAAAATGAAAGGCACGATGAAGTGTGATCTACTGGTTGCGCTAACAAAACAGAAGAGACCTCATCGTGCCTTTACAAACAGTTTGCCAGAAATTTTTCTCCGCGTC
>Ga0308166_1000480_pt1 | contig 53973 bp, 42 predicted proteins | sample PhyCR2_2_FD_202137 | JGI IMG/M metagenome (GOLD analysis project Ga0308166, IMG submission 202137) | Phyllosphere microbial communities from UC Gill Tract Community Farm, Albany, California, United States - DLSLCC.R2 | ecosystem: Host-associated > Plants > Phyllosphere > Unclassified | place...
AGCCAGCCGGTTCCGGCGCGTTTGACAATCAGCGCCACGATGCAAAACAGCACGCCGCAGAGAATAAACCCGCCCAGTGCGACCTCATAACCCAGCGGCAGCAATAGCAGTACCGGCGAGATAAAAGCAAAGCTCGAACCCAGATAGGCGGGAATTTTGCCTTTACAGATAAAGAGATAAATCAGTGTGCCGACCCCGTTAAACAACAGCACTGTCGCCGGGTTGATGTGAAACAGAATGGGTACCAGTACCGTGGCACCAAACATGGCAAACAGGTGTTGCAGGCTGAGTGGAATGGTTTGCAGTAACGGCGGTCGTTCACTGACGCCAATGGCGCGACGAGTCATCATTTATCCCCTTATTTTTTCCCCGACGATTCGGGCCTCAGGCACAGCAGCAGGCACGCCGGTGCGCCTTGCGGCAGGCCGAATCCGTGGGGTGTTTTTTGCCAAAAAAAAGCCGACTCTCTGGTCGGCTGTGCGTTTTATTTGGTTCCGAAAATTTTGTCCCCGGCATCGCCGAGCCCGGGAATGATGTAACCCTTTTCATTCAGTCCCTGGTCCACTGACGCGGTATAAAGCTCGACGTCAGGATGCGCTTTCTCCAGCGCGGCAATCCCTTCTGGTGCAGCAACCAGAACCAGCACTTTGATGCTGGTGCAGCCCGCTTTCTTCAGCAGATCGACGGTGGCGATCATGGAACCGCCGGTCGCCAGCATCGGGTCAACCACCAGCGCCAGGCGCTCTTCAATGTTAGAGACCAGCTTCTGGAAGTAGGGAACTGGCTCCAGGGTTTCTTCATCACGGTAAACACCCACCACGCTGATACGGGCGCTGGGAACGTGCTCCAGCACCCCTTCCATCATGCCCAGGCCGGCACGCAGAATCGGGACCACCGTGATTTTTTTGCCTTTGATCTGGTCGATCTCTACCGGGCCATTCCAGCCCTCAATGGTGACGCGCTCTGTTTCCAGATCGGCGGTCGCTTCGTAGGTCAGCAGGCTGCCCACTTCAGAGGCCAGCTCGCGAAAACGCTTTGTGCTGATATCATGCTCACGCATCAGGCCCAGTTTATGTTTGACCAGCGGGTGTCTGACTTCCACGATCTTCATTGGTGTTCTCCCGGAATGAGTTGAGCTAAAAAAAAATCGCGGGATTATACCGCCTTTTGCGCCCTGCGCCACCTGCTCTTGCGCAAAGCCGCGGCTTTTACCGGAACAAATAGAGGATTAATGAAAATCGCCCGATGCGCAATCCCGGACTCGCAAACGTTTGCCTGCACTGATAGAATTGCCGCGCTTTATTTTAACCACCAACCGCAATTCGCGTGGGGACCTCGCAGTGACCGACAAAACCTCTCTCAGTTACAAAGACGCCGGTGTTGATATTGATGCTGGTAACGCTCTGGTTGACCGTATTAAAGGCGTAGTGAAAAAGACGCGTCGCCCGGAAGTGATGGGTGGACTGGGCGGTTTTGGTGCGCTTTGCGCGCTGCCGCAAAAATACCGTGAACCGGTGCTGGTCTCCGGCACCGATGGCGTCGGCACCAAGCTGCGCCTGGCGATGGATCTCAAACGCCACGATGCCATTGGTGTTGACCTGGTCGCGATGTGCGTTAACGACCTGGTGGTACAGGGCGCTGAGCCGCTCTTCTTCCTCGACTACTACGCCACCGGCAAACTGGATGTGGAAACCGCCTCTGCGGTGATCACCGGCATCGCCGAAGGGTGTCTGCAGTCGGGTTGTGCGCTGGTCGGCGGTGAAACCGCTGAGATGCCAGGCATGTATCACGGCGAAGATTACGACGTGGCGGGTTTTTGTGTCGGCGTGGTGGAAAAGTCAGAAATCATTGATGGCAGCAAGGTGCAGGATGGTGACGTACTGATCGCCCTCGGCTCAAGCGGCCCGCACTCCAACGGCTATTCGCTGGTGCGCAAAATTCTGGAAGTCAGCAACACGGATCCACTGGCTGAACAGCTGGAAGGCAAACCGCTGGCTGATCATCTGCTGGAACCGACCCGCATCTACGTGAAAAATATCCTGAGCCTGATTGAGCAGGTCGATGTGCACGCTATTGCGCACCTGACCGGCGGCGGCTTCTGGGAGAATATTCCGCGCGTACTGCCTGACAATACTCAGGCCGTGATCGACGAAAAGAGCTGGGAATGGCCGGCGGTATTCAGCTGGTTACAGCAGGCGGGGAACGTCAGCCGTTTCGAGATGTACCGCACCTTTAACTGCGGCGTCGGCATGATCATTGCCCTGAGCCCGGCAGAGGCGGACAAGGCGATTGCGCTGATGCAGGCCGCAGGCGAGAAAGCCTGGAAGCTCGGCGTGATTAAAGCGTCGGATGCTGAAGAGCGTGTGGTTATTAACGGATGAAAAAGCTGGTTGTACTGATTTCCGGCAACGGAAGTAACCTTCAGTCCATCCTTGACGCCTGTGAAAGCGGGCAGATTCACGGCAGCGTCGCTGCCGTGTTCAGCAACCGTGCCGCCGCTTATGGCCTGACGCGGGCGCAGGAGGCGGGCATTCCCGCCCATGCGCTTGCCGCCAGTGACTTCGCTGACCGCGAAGCCTTTGATCGTCAGCTCATCACTGAAATCGACGCATACCGTCCAGACCTGATTGTGCTGGCCGGATATATGCGCATTCTCAGCAGCGCTTTTGTGGCGCATTTCCATAATCGCCTGCTGAATATCCACCCTTCCCTGCTGCCGAAATATCCAGGTCTGAATACGCATCGTCAGGCGCTGGAAAATGGCGACAGCGAACATGGCACGTCCGTGCATTTCGTGACGGACGAGCTGGATGGTGGTCCGGTGATCCTGCAGGCCAAAGTGCCGGTCTTTCCTGGCGACAGTGAAGCGGAGATTACGGAGCGGGTGCAGCACCAGGAACACGCTATCTATCCGCTGGTGATCAGCTGGTTTGTTGAGGGTCGGCTGGAAATGCGAGACGGCAAAGCCTGGCTGGATGGCGAACCGCTGCCGCCGCAGGGCTATGCTAACGACTGATGCATGGGAAGCCGTCAGGGGTTTCTCTCAGACGGCTGAAAAAATCAAAGCGACGGGGCGGGTGCTTCATTCCCACCTCACGAAAGCCTGCTTTTCCCCTTCTTCAGCCGTAGCGCCCCGTAATATAATCTTCAGTCCGTCGCTGTTTCGGCGCGGTGAAAATCCGGTCGGTCTCATCAAACTCCACTAACGCGCCCTGATGCATAAACGCAGTGTAATCTGACACCCGCGACGCCTGCTGCATGTTGTGCGTCACCAGCACCAGCGTGAAATGCTGCTTCAGTGTGGTCATCAACTCTTCAATCACCAGCGTGGAGATCGGATCCAGCGCGGAGGTCGGCTCATCCAGCAGCAGCACTTCCGGCTCAATCGCAATGGCACGGGCAATCACCAGCCGCTGCTGCTGTCCGGTCGAAAGCGTCAGCGCATTCTGTGACAGCTGATCTTTGACCTCACTCCACAGCGCCGCCGCGCGCAGTGCCCGTTCACAGGCTTCGTTCAATACCCGCCGATCGCGCACACCCTGTAAACGCAGCCCATAGACCACATTTTCATAGATCGACTTTGGAAAAGGATTGGGCCGCTGAAACACCATACCGACCCGACGGCGCAGCGCAGAGAGATCCTGTCCGGGTTGCAGGATCGGCAGTGAATCCAGCAGCACGTCGCCCTCTACCCGGCAGTGATCAATCACGTCGTTCATACGATTAAAGCAGCGCAGCAGCGTCGACTTGCCACAGCCTGAAGGGCCAATCAGCGCAGTAATCCTGTTTTTCGGCACCTGCAGAGAAATATCCTGCAGCGCCTGGCGCTCGCCATACCACAGCGACAGATGGTTAACGGTCAGCGCGATATCCGTGTCGGACGTCATAGTCATAGCCTGTTATTGAGTCATAAGACGATAGCGTTCACGCAGACGGTGGCGCAGGCCCATCGCCAGCAGATTAAGCGACAGAATAATCAGCACCAGCAATAGCGCGGTGGCAAACACCAGCGGCCGGTCAGCTTCAATATTCGGACTCTGAAACGCCAGATCGTAAATCTGGAAGCCCAGATGCATAAACTTGCGATCCAGATGCAGATAAGGAAACACTGCGTCGACCGGCAGTTCCGGTACCATTTTTACTACACCCACCAGCATCAGCGGTGCGGTTTCACCAGCAGCACGCGCTACCGCCAGAATCAGGCCGGTCAACATGGCCGGCACCGCCATCGGCAACACCACGTTCCACAGCGTTTCCGCCTGGGTCGCGCCCAGCGCCAGCGAACCCTGACGCAGGCTGTTGGGAATACGGGATAAGCCTTCTTCAGTCGCCACAATCACCACCGGCAGCGTCAGCAAGGCGAGCGTCAGTGAGGCCCACAGCAAACCCGGTGTGCCAAAAGTGGGATTCGGCAGCGCGCTGGCGAAGAAGAGCTGGTCAAGGGTGCCGCCCACCAGCCAGACAAAGAAGCCCAGACCAAATACGCCATAAACGATTGAAGGGACGCCCGCCAGATTAACCACTGCGATACGCACCAGCCTGGTCAGCGCATTGCGTCCGGCATATTCGTGCAGCCAGATGGCGGCGATGACGCCCAGCGGCATCACCACCACCGACATCAGCAACACCATCAGCACAGTGCCAAATATCGCCGGAAACGCCCCGGATTCACTTTCACCCTCGGCGGGTGTGTCACTGACGAAACGCCATAGCTGATGCAAAAAATGTCCGGTTTTGCCGGTCAGCGTCATCGCATTAGGTTTCCAGCTGTCGACGATTTCGGTCAGCGGGATCGCATGCTCGGTACCCTGCACATCCCGCAGAACTAACACATCGCGCTGACTCTGCAGTTGCAGAGAAGCCAGTGTCTCACTCAGTTGATTGAAGCGGCGCTGTAAGGCAGCCTGATTGGCCTGATATTCCGATTCGGCCTGCAGATCAAAGTGGCCGGCAGCACGGTTTGTGGCCGCCTGCTCATCAAGCTCCTCACGCTGGCTGTTGATGCGCGCCATCCCGACCCGGCGAATCTGGTTAGCCTGCCGCACCAGCATCTGCACCTGTCCGAGCCGCTGATTCAGCAGCGCATCGGGATCCTGCGCAGTTAACTCTTCATTATCTTCACGCAGGCCAACAAACCAGCCATAAGCCTGGCCGTGACTGCGGCGTTGCAGCACCATGATATCTGCTGGCTGGCTGACCTTCGCTGTCGTGCGACTGTAGACGACGCGGAAATCCGGTGCGTCCCAGTCACGGTTACCGGTTTTGATCAGATAGCGATTCACCTGACCGCCGCTGTTACCCTGCTCATCGGCCGGCGCCGGAAAACGTCGCTGATGTTCCAGCGTTTCGCCCAGCAGACGTGTTTCACCGCCCTCAGGCTGACTGAACGTATAAAGGTCAACGCGCTGCGGCCAGAAAGCGCGAACGCCCTGCCACGCCAGTAGGCCAATCAGCAGCGTAAAAGCCAGCAGGCAGACGGCGACGGTACCGGCGGTTAACCAGCGCCAGCGGTCATTCTGTCGCATCGCTTTCATGCCTGCTCCTCGTGCTGGCTGTAGCGCTGACGCAGTCGCTGACGGAACAGCTCGGCAACCGTGTTAATCGCCAGCGTAAACAGCAACAGCATCAGTGCGCTGAGAAACAGCACGCGATAGTGGGCACTGCCCGCTGCTGCTTCCGGCATCTCAATGGCGATATTGGCAGAGAGCGCGCGCAGCCCGCTGAACAGGCCACCTTCACTTTGCGGCGTATTGCCGGTCGCCATCAGCAAAATCATGGTTTCTCCTACGGCGCGTCCCAGACCGATCATCAGGGCGGCGAAAATACCGGCAGAGGCTCCCGGCAGCACGACGCGGGTCAGTGTCTGCCAGGGCGTCGCCCCCAGTGCCAGCGAGCCCTGCCCCAGTGCAGCAGGCACGCTAAACAGCGCATCTTCTGAGAGGGTGAAAATCAGCGGCACCAGCGCGAAGCCCATCGCCAGCGCAGCCACCAGCAGATTGCGCTGCTCGTAATGCGGGAGCCAGTCACTGGCATCCGGTATAAAGAGTGTGGGCAGCCACAGCGTCAGCAGCGTGACCAGCAGCAACAGCGGCAGCAGAACCATGACCTCACGTCCCGGCTGACGCCAGCGTGGTGGTAAACGCGCGCTGAATACGCCGCACAGCAACAGCGCGCCTGCCAGGGTCAGCGGCAGCAGCAGCACACCCACCAGCGCCTGACCAATATGCGGCGCGAGCCAAATCCCGGCAATCAGCCCCACCACCACGCTCGGCAGCGCACCCATCATCTCAATGGCCGGTTTAACCCAGCGCCGCAGGCCTGGCGCCATGAACCATGCGGTGTACATCGCCGCCGCCAGCGCCAGCGGTGTCGCAAACAGCAGTGCTAAACTGGCCGCTTTCAGCGTTCCCGAGACCATCGGCATCAGGCTGAATTTGGCCTGATAGTTATCGCCGGCCGCAGTCGATTGCCAGACCCAGTCGGGTCCAGGGTAGTTTTCATACCAGATCTTTTGCCAGAAATTGCGCCAGGTGACATCCGGCCACGGATTATCAAGCCGCAGTGTCTGCCAGCTGCCCGGCCGCTCAATCAGCAGGCTGTCGCCGTGGGGAGAGAACTGCGCCTGCACAATGCCCGGCGCCAGCTGACGCTGCAGTATCGGGCCATGCTGCTTGCTGGCGAACAGCCGAAGCATCCCCTGTTTACTGAGGGTCGCAAACACGCGACGTTGAGATTCCGTCACCAGAATCGTCTCGCCGTCGCTGTCGGCAAAGGTCCGGATTTGCTGCAGCCGTGGCCCCTGATCGCTGGCAATCGCAAACCACTGGGTGACACCGCGATTATCCTGGATCAGCAGGCTTTTCCCCCCCACCAGCAGATGCAAACTTTGCGGAGGCTGCGGCAGCATGTGGGTTTCGCGCAACAGTGCCCGATCATCATCAAGTTGCCAGACCCGCAGCAGATTGCCTTCAGTGGTGTAGAGCAGATCGCCGGATGGCGAGAGTGCCAGCAGATCCAGCTGACGTTGCGGAAGCGGGATAATGGATGCCTGACGATCGGTGCCCAGCGTCAGCACCCGGAGTCCGGCCTCGGTGAGAGCAGCAATGCGCCACTGGCCCGCATGACGTGTCGCCAGCGCCATCTTCGTCACCGCGCCATCAGGCAGATGGAACGGTTTGTCACCCAGTGGAAAACGCCATTGCTGGTCGGCTGTCGGCTGCATCAGTGTTAGCGCGCCCTGCATATTCAGCAACAGTGTTTGCCCATCGGCACTCTCCACGACGTCATCGGGAGCGGGAGTCAGAGCCAGCGCAGGTTCCGCAGGCTGTCCATCCAGCGGAATAAAACGGGCCGCACCGCGCGCGCTGATTCGCCAGCCGACACTGCCCTGATTGCCCATGGCTAAAGCGGGTGCACGATCCCAGAGCTGCTGGCTGGCCGCAATTTGCAGGCCCGGCGCATTAAACAGCGGTAATACCACGCCAATCAACCAGCAGAATAGCAGCAGCATCAGCAATAGGATCGCTACGCCACAGCAGGTGACCAGTCGCCGCGTCAGACGGTCAACGGCACGACGCTTACGATCGCTGAATTGGACAGGAATGTGGTTTGCGCTCATGCGGTTCCGGTGGCAGCCTGAAATAAGCCGCTATGTTGCCCGTAGCCGATTGATAAGACAACTCCTGGCGTTGGACAACGCTGCCATACTCTCGCCATAATGTTGGTGGATACTGGATCTTCAGTCCTGCAACCGCTAAATGGAGTGAGAATGGGTCAGGTAAAGCTTTATATTGAAAAAGAATTAAGCTGGTTATCCTTTAATGAACGGGTTTTGCAGGAAGCCGCAGACAAAAGCAATCCACTGATTGAGCGGATGCGCTTTCTGGGCATCTACTCCAATAATCTCGACGAATTCTATAAAGTGCGTTTCGCCGACCTCAAACGCCGCATTCTGATTGGTGAAGAGCAGGGTTCCGCCAGTACGCCACGCCATCTGTTTAAGAAAATTCAGCAACGGGTGATGAAGTCCGATCAGGAGTTTGATGCGCTCTATAACGATCTGCTGCTGGAGATGGCACGTAATCAGATCTTCCTGATCAACGAACGTCAGCTCTCATCCAATCAGCAGGCCTGGCTGCGCCACTACTTCAAACATGAACTGCGTCAGCACATCTCGCCGATCCTGATCACCCACGAGACCGACCTGACAGAATTCCTCAAAGACGATTACACCTATCTGGCAGTAGAGATTATCCGTGGTGACCATATTCAGTATGCACTGCTGGAAATTCCGTCCGACAAAGTGCCGCGTTTCATTAATTTACCGGCAGAGCCACCGCGTCGCCGTAAACCGATGATTCTGCTGGATAACATTTTGCGTTACTGCCTGGATGATATTTTCAAAGGCTTCTACGACTACGACGCGCTCAACGCCTATTCAATGAAAATGACGCGTGACGCCGAGTACGACCTGGTTACGGAGATGGAGTCGAGCCTGCTGGAGCTGATGTCCTCCAGCCTGAAGCAGCGACTGACGGCGGAGCCGGTACGTTTTGTCTACCAGCGCGATATGCCCGACACCATGGTGTCGCTGCTGTGCCATAAGCTTTCCATCTCTAACCTGGATTCCATTTTGCCGGGCGGCCGCTACCACAACTTCAAAGACTTTATCGGCTTCCCGAACGTCGGCAAAAACAACCTGGTTAACCGCCCGCTGCCGCAGATTCGCCACATCGGCTTTGATGGCTTCCGCAACGGCTTTGATGCGATTCGTAATCGCGACGTGCTGCTCTACTATCCATACCATACCTTTGAGCATGTGCTGGAGCTGCTGCGTCAGGCATCGTTTGACCCCAGCGTGCTGGCAATCAAAATCAATATCTACCGCGTCGCCAAACACTCCCGCATTATGGATGCGATGATCCATGCCGCCTATAACGGTAAAAAAGTCACGGTGGTGGTGGAACTGCAGGCGCGCTTTGATGAAGAAGCTAACATTTACTGGGCGAAACGCCTGACTGAAGCGGGTGTGCACGTCATTTTCTCCGCACCAGGCCTGAAGATTCACGCCAAGCTGTTCCTGATTTCACGCCGCGAAGGCGAAGAGATTGTGCGCTACGCGCATATCGGTACTGGCAACTTTAACGAGAAAACCGCGCGACTCTATACCGATTACTCATTGCTGACCGCGGATGCGCGCATCACCAATGAAGTGCGTCGGGTATTCAACTTTATTGAGAATCCCTATCGGCCTGTGACGTTCGATCACCTGATGGTGTCGCCACAAAACTCGCGCCGGATGCTGTATGAACTGATCGACACCGAAATTGCCAATGCTCAGCAAAATAAGCCCTGCGGCATTACTCTGAAAATAAACAATCTGGTGGACAAAGGTCTGGTTGATCGGCTTTATACAGCCTCGAGCGTAGGGGTAAAGGTCAATCTTCTGGTGCGCGGAATGTGCTCATTAATTCCTGACTTGCCTGGGATCAGTGAAAATATTCGTGTCATCAGTATTGTTGATCGTTATCTGGAACATGATCGCGTCTATATTTTTGAAAATGGCGGCGATAAAAAGGTGTTCCTCTCCTCCGCTGACTGGATGACGCGTAACATCGATTACCGCATTGAAGTGGCTGTGGCGATCCTCGATCCCCACATCCGGCAGCGTATACTCGACATTATTGCTATTCAGTTGAGTGATACGGTGAAAGCCCGCATCGTCGATAAAGAGTTGAGTAACCATTACGTCCAGCGCGGCAATCGTCGTAAAGTGCGCTCGCAGCTGGCCATCTATGATTACATCAAGAAACTGGAACAACCTGAATAAATCCTATGCCAATTTCTCATAAAAGTACGCCAAAACCCCAGGAGTTTGCGGCGATTGACCTGGGCTCGAACAGTTTCCATATGGTAATTGCGCGGGTTGTCGATGGTGCGATGCAGGTACTGGGCCGCCTTAAACAGCGCGTCCATCTGGCGGACGGGCTGGATGCTCAACACAACCTCAGCGAAGAGGCGATGGAGCGGGGCTTAGCCTGCCTGGCCCTGTTTGCCGAACGCCTCCAGGGATTCAGTCCCAGCAACGTGACGATTGTCGGCACCCATACGCTGCGCGAGGCGATCAACGCCGAAACCTTCCTGCAGCGTGCTGCCGAGGTGATCCCCTATCCAATCGAGGTGATTTCAGGCCATGAAGAAGCGCGTCTGATCTTTATGGGTGTGGAGCACACACAGCCGGAAAAAGGCCGCAAGCTGGTGATCGATATCGGCGGCGGCTCCACTGAGCTGGTGATTGGTGAGGATTTCGAACCTCAGCTGGTTGAGAGCCGGCGCATGGGTTGCGTCAGTTTCGCCCAGCTCTATTTCCCGAAAGGGGAAATCAGCCGTGAAAACTTCCGTCGTGCCCGCTTAGCGGCTGCACAAAAGCTGGAAACGCTGGCGTGGCAATATCGTCTGCATGGCTGGCAATATGCGCTGGGCGCATCCGGTACCATCAAAGCTGCCTGCGAAGTGCTGCAGGCGATGGATGAAAAAGAGAAGCTGATTACGCCTGAGCGTCTCGAAAAGCTCTATGACGAAGTGATGAAACATAAATCCTTCTCTGCACTGAGCCTGCCGGGCCTTTCAGAAGAGCGCAAAGGTGTGTTTGTCCCCGGACTGGCGATTCTCTGTGGCGTCTTCGATGCGCTGGCGATTCGCGAGCTGCGCCTCTCCGACGGTGCGCTGCGTGAAGGTGTGCTCTATGAGATGGAGGGCCGTTTCCGCCATCAGGATATTCGCAGCCGCACAGCACAAAGTCTGGCTAACCATTACGCCATCGACAGCGATCAGGCTCGACGTGTGCTGGAGACGACCGAGCAGCTTTATCTGCAATGGCGCGATCAGAACCCAAAGCTGGCGAATCCGCAACTGGCTGCACTGCTAAAATGGGCGGCGATGCTGCACGAAGTGGGCCTGACTATCAATCACAGCGGCCTGCAACGTCATTCAGCCTATATTCTGCAAAACACCAACCTGCCGGGGTTCAATCAGGATCAGCAGATGCTACTGGCGGCACTGGTCAGATTCCATCGTAAAGCAGTGAAGCTTGATGAGTTACCACGCGTAACGCTGTTCAAGAAAAAGCAATTTGTGCCGCTGATTTTTCTGCTGCGCCTGGGCACCCTGCTGAATAATCAGCGCCAGGCCACCACGCGTCCGGATGCATTAACCCTGAAATGCGATGATGGCCACTGGACGCTGATTTTCCCGGCGGGCTACTTTGCGCAGAACAATCTGGTTCAGCTCGATCTTGAACGCGAGCAGGCTTACTGGAACGACGTCACCGGATGGAAGCTGATTCTCGAAGAAGATATCTGACAACCCGGGCGCCCCGCGCCCGTTTAACTGAATTGATGACTATGACACAACCAACCGCACCGCTTTCAGGCGAAAACTATTTTGCCGACACCTATGGTTTAACGCCGCCCCACTCCGAAGTGGTTGCGGCTCTGCCCCAGCTTAACGTCGGCAAGGCGCTTGATCTTGGCTGTGGCGTGGGACGCAATACGCTGTTTCTGAATCAGCACGGTTTTGACGTCACAGCGTGGGATCACAATCCGCAAAGCCTGGCGCGCCTGCAGGAGATTATTGCGCAGGAAAACCTTCAGGGTATTCACACTGAGCAGCGCGATCTGAACAACACACGCTTTAATGGCGGCTTCAACGTTGTGCTGTCGACCGTGGTAATGATGTTTCTGCAGCCGCAGACCATTCCGCAGCTGATTGCCGACATGCAGGCCTGTACGGTCAGGGATGGTTTCAACCTGATTGTGGCGGCGATGAACACGGACGATATGCCCTGCCCGGCAGATTTCTCTTTTGCGTTTAAATCGGGCGAACTCAGCCACTATTATCGCAACTGGCACATCGTGAAGTACAACGAGCACCCCGGTCAGCTGCATCGTAAAGATGAAAACGGTAACCGCATCACCTGCCGCTTTGCGACGTTACTGGCGCAAAAAGCGAGTTATTGATCTTTATCTGCTGTTTTTTTCAACAGCGATTGATTTCATCTGGCGACTGTGACTAAATATTGCAGTCGCCCTATGATGGGCTCATTACAGGAACCACCCCGCGTGAACAGCGCTATTTCTCCCCGAAGACGTCAAAAAACCGGCACCATGACCCGCATTGTGCTGCTGATCAGTTTTATCATTCTCTTTAGTCGCCTGATTTTTATCCTGCCTGCTGCCTTCGAGCATCATCAGCAACAGAAAGCTATTCCTGAGCCTGTCACCGTCACATCAAATGATACGCGCTAGCGAATAGTGATATTTCGCCTGAATTGCACTGAAACCTGAACGGAATCCAGATAACTGGACTCTTTTTTGCATCCCTTTTTCAGGCGAAACGCTACACTGCGTGCTGGTGCTTACAGACTAAGGGATCCAATGTGTCTGCCTCTCAATCTCAACGTTTAAGTGAAATACGTCATCGCATTCTGACGCTGCTGCTCAATGAGCACGATCTGGTTGATTCCCTGCTGGAGAAATCCGGCGATCTCAACCCTGAACAGCAACGTGAAAATGCGGCCCAGCGTGATGCGCTGGAACAGGATATTCAGCAGCTTCATGCCGCTGACCTCGCCGACATTCTTGAAGCCCTGCCCGAAGAGGAACGTCAGGCGCTTTGGCGGCTGGTGCCGAATGAGCGGCGTGGTCACGTGCTGGTTGAAGCCTCAGAAACGGTCTGGGCCAGCCTCACCGAAGAGATGAGCGACCGTGATATCCTGCGCGCTATCCAGCCGCTGGACATCGACGATCAGGTCTGGCTGGCACAATATCTGCCGCGTGACCTGACCGGGCGCCTGCTGGCGACCGTGGAGCCAGCCCTGCGCGCCCGCATGCTCGATATGGTGCAGCTCGACCGCGACCGCGTAGGCCGGGTGATGGATTTTAATATCCTGACGGTGCGCGACGATGTCACGCTGGCAACGGTGCAGCGTTTTCTGCGCAAGCGTAAAAGCATGCCCGGCGGTACCGATAAACTCTTTATTACTAACAAAGACAATCAGCTGCTGGGCGAACTGCTGCTGACGGATATCCTGCTTAACAAACCTAAAACTCTGGTCAGCGACGTTATGAACGCGCGCCCGACCACCTTCCAGCTCAACGACAAGGCCGAAGATGCGGCCAGCGCCTTTGAGCGTTATAACCTGATTTCTGCTGCCGTCACCGACGCCAGGGGCAAACTGATTGGCCGTGTGACCATCGAAGACATTGTCGACCTGGTGAATGCCGAAAACGAAAGTAACATTCGTAAAATGGGCGGCATCAGTCAGGAAGAGGATGTGTTTGCCCCGGTGCGTAAATCAGTACGCAAACGCTGGGCCTGGCTGGCCATCAATCTCTGTACCGCCTTTGTTGCTTCGCGGGTTATCGGGCTGTTTGAAGGGACGATTTCGCAAATCGTGGCGCTTGCCACCCTGATGCCAATTGTTGCGGGTATTGGCGGCAACACCGGTAACCAGACCATCACCATGATTGTGCGGGCACTGGCCTTACATCAGGTTGAACCGGGTAACTTCTCGTTTCTGATTGTGCGTGAACTGGGCGTAGCGCTGATCAACGGCCTGTTCTGGGGCGGCATTATGGGCGGCATTACCTGGCTGATGTATGACAATATGGCGCTGGGCGGCGTCATGATGCTGGCCATGGCGCTGAATCTGCTGCTGGCCGCGCTAATGGGTGTACTGGTTCCGCTGGTAATGACCAAAATGAAGCGCGATCCGGCCGTAGGCTCCAGCGTATTGATCACTGCTCTGACCGATACCGGCGGCTTCTTTATCTTCCTGGGACTGGCGACGATCTTCCTGCTGCCCCACTGATCAGGCGTGCAGGCCGTAACGTTGCAGCGACCCGTTGAGATTGCGCTGGCGCGTCACCTGTGCCAGCTCACGGGTCGCCGCAGGCAACGTGTAATTGCCGCGCTGGCTCAGCCACTCCAGCACGTCCGCTAAGTGCCAGATGGCGGTTTTACCGTCGTGCACCGGCAGTGGAAACGGCGGGCGGTGGCTGAGCATTAACTTACGCATATTCTGACGCGTCATGCCGATGATCTCGGCCACATCCGTCAATCCCACAAAATCAGGTGCCGCTTCTACCAGCGTGGCACCCGGTATAGCACGCAGCACATCCTCTTCTGCCTGTCTCAATACCTCCGTGGCAGAGTCAGACTCCCGGGTAAACTCCAGTGCAATGCGCCCTGGCATACCCAGACCGATCAGTGCATCATCACAGCCTGCTGCTGCCAGTGTTTCCAGCAACTCATCCACCGGCGCATGCCCTTCCGGCAGGCTAAACCGCAGTGTAAAACAATATTCCATATGCCTCTCCTTGTGCTGCTTCAGGACTTCAGATAGTGACAATTATCTACCACGCGCCGCAGCGCCTGGGCATGCTGATGTGCATTTTTCGGTGTGCTCCAGATGCAGGTCAGACAAAACTCCCCACATCGGCACATCAACAGATTTTTCGGGCAGTACATTTTGCCCCAGGCGTGATGACCTCCCGTCACGACCAGCCAGCCATGGGTTTCTGCGTAACGTAACGCCGTTTCAATCTCTTTACTGGGATGTCGCTTCCTTGCCATGTGTGTCCCTATCCTGACGCTGAATGATTGAGTTGTCAACTGACAACCAGGTGAATATTTCTTAATGCGCCTCAGCATGCGCAGACTTTTTCTCGCAGTAAAACGGTCAGGGTATAAACTGGAAAACGTCACGCAAAAAATAAACCGCGCCAGCGAGAATCCGGCCGGACTCATGTTCAACAACGGAGGCAGGAATGTTTAAAGCAGAGGATTTTGTTCAGTCGAAAACCGGCGGACCTAAAATGCAGGTATTGCGCGTCGACGGCGACACCCTGTGGTGCGCGCGCGTTGATGATGCGGCAAAGAAAGAGATCGAAGTGAAAGCAGAGAGCGTCAATCTCTATCACGAAGAAGGTGACTTTGGCGTGTGCTGACGCAAAATGGCCCCTGGCGGGGCCAGACTGTCAGGGTTTGTCCTGCTGAAGGTTGTCATTGCCCAGGCCACCGATAAACGGCAACCGCAGCCGGAACGGCGTAAAATCGAGTCCCATGTTAAGCCCCAGCAGATTCACTTCAAGTCCCTCTTCCGCGCCCAGCGTCACGCCCGCCACGCCCAGGAGCGACACCTGCAAACCGCGCCCGGATGGCGGCAGTCCGATGGGATGCCACAGTGACCGGTAATCTTTGCCCAGCGCATTGGCGGGCAGATCCAGTTTTAAAGCCGGCACTTCACGGCCGATATGCGCCATAAAGGTGTTGCTGTTCGGCCCAGGCCAGGCACGATAAGTTGTCGGCCACGGATAGGATTTAATGGCGGCTTCAATCTGCGGGATCATCGCTTCGGCTTCCGGTCCGCGATGCTCCACCAGCAGTCGGGGTTTTGCGCCATACCAGTAACCATCCGGCAGGTTGGTGTTGCGCCGGATTTTGTCGCCGCTGCCCCAACTAATCACTTCGTAGCGGGTGAAACGCGTTTCACCTGCGCGCTTAAAGATGATCCAGGGATGCACCGCCACCCGCCCTTTCCAGCCATAAGTCGGTGCGGCATAAACCTGCACGATAGCCAGGTTATATAACGCGCGCGGATCGGGCGCGATTCCGGCCGAATCCCGCCGGGCAGTTGCCCAGCCACCGGGCTGTGCGGTTTCGCCGTGACGCGTCGCCTGCGCAATGCTGGCCCCCAGCGACAGGAGTAGCACGGCAACAAAAAACAGGCTGAACACTTTCAGTGAGAGCATGACAACATTCCTGATGACGTAAGAATCACGAAACGCCTGAGTAGCAGGCGGTTACAGTAAGTGGCGGCTTTGGGATACGGATTATCGAAGCGGCGGATAAAAGCAGGACACAAAGGAAGTTAAGTGCAGGCTTCTACTGCAGGGAGAATAGCGCAATTTCCGGTAAAGTGAACAGAAAACCGGCAAGGATGGGCCTGGATGTGGTGAAAGGTTAAAATGCGCAGATACTGCCGCCTGTTCAGGGTCAGGCGAGTCGTCCTGCGGTATAGTCGCGTGCGAGCGCGATAAAGGCCTGGAAGGCCGCTGAGGAATTGCGCCGGTTATAGTAGTAGAGGCACAGTGGCATAAGCGGTGGTGTCCAGTCTTCGAGAATGCGTACGAGTCGTCCCGCAGCGATCTCTTCGCGGACATCCGCTTCCATGAAATAGCCAATCCCGACCCCATTGATCACCGCAATCTTTGCCAGAGAGGCTTCATCCATTGTGAGCGGCCCGTCAACGTCGAGCTGTATCTCTTCGCCCTCCTTCTCAAAGCGCCATCGCAACAATTTGCCATCAGGAAGCCGTCCGCGAATACAGGGGTAAGAGAGCAGTTCCTGCGGCACCCTAGGGATGGCCCTGTTTTCAAAAAAACGGGAGAGGCGACAACAGCCATGCATCGCATCTGACCCAGCGGTATGGCAATCGCGTCGCTGGGCACCCGATCCGCGCTGCGCACAGCCAGATCGAATCCCGCTGCCACAACATCTATCATCCGTCCCTCAGTGACGATATCGATATGAACCAGCGGATAGCGCTGTAGATAGCTCAATATCAGTGGTGCCATGATTTCGCGCCCCGCCGTCGCGAAGGCGTTAATGCGCAAGGTGCCGGATGGCGTCTCCTGATACGCACGCGCCGTATTCATCGCGTGCTGAATGCCCTCAAGTGCTGGTTTTATCTGCGTAACGAAGATGCGTCCCGCATCGGTGAGCGAGACGCTGCGTGTAGTGCGATTGAATAATCGCACGGCGAGCTCCCGCTCGAGCTTACCCACCGCACTGCTGATAGCCATGGTAGACATACCAAGTTCCAGTGCCGCTGACCGAAAGGAACCACAGCGTGCAATGGCAAGAACCGCCTCAAGTTCGATGAGCGACTGACGAATCATTGTCCCGATTCCCATGATACTTCATGCGACTTTATCTAGCTTATCAGGCCAAAAGTCCACTGCTAAATTACTTCTATCACTGATGAGGAGATGAACATGACAATGAACCTGCCTGAACCTATCGCTGACTTTATCGAGGCAAACGCCCTTCTCGATATTGATGGCATGATGAAGACTTTCCTGCACGATGCCGTCTTCACAGACAACGGCAAAGATTACACAGGACAGGCTAATATCCGCCAACAACTTGAGAAAGAAGCCATTGCGGTAAAGGCGATCTTTGAGCCCGATACAGTTCGGGAAGAAGATGGCGATGTCGTGCTGGAGGGCCCCGTCCATGGCGAGTTCCCCGGCAGCCCGCTCCGTTTCAACTATCGCTTCACGCTGGCAGATGATGCCGACGCCATCAGGATGCTGGAGATCGCAGTATGGGCATAATCACAGATCCGACCGAGTTCGCCGGCAAGCGTGTACTTGTCAGCGGGGGAACAAAAGGTCTGGGCCGGGCGACGGTCGAGCGTTTCCTCTCCGGCGGAGCCCGGGTTATTACAGCCGCCCGTGCGATCAGGGATCCCCTGGAGGGCGTTGAATATGTTCAGGCTGACCTGACGACCGCAGAAGGTGGCAAGGCATTAGCCGGAGCGGCGCTTGAACGACTGGGTGGAATCGACATCCTTGTTCATGTTATCGGTGGCTCAGTCTCGCCAGCCGGTGGCTTCGCCGCACTGACGGACGAACACTGGCTCGCCGAACTTAATCTTAACCTGCTGGCGACCGTCCGGCTTGATCGCCTGTTGCTCCCGCAGATGCTTGAGCGAGGCAAAGGTATTGTGGTGCACATCACCTCAATTCAATCTGTACTACCGTTGCCTGAATCCACGACAGGCTATGCCGCCGCGAAGGCCGCGCTGAGAACGTATAGTAAATCGATTTCTAAAGAACTCGGCCCTCAAGGTGTACGGGTCAATACTGTCTCGCCAGGCTGGATCATGACCGAGTCCAGCGGAGACTTTCTTGACATGCTCAGGACAGCCAATGGCGGTACGCTTGAGGATGCGCGTCAGTCAGTGCTCAATGCGCTGGGCGGGATCCCGATTGGACGCGGAGCAGAGCCCGAAGAGGTAGCCGACCTTATCGCCTACCTCGCCGCAGACCGTGCTGCTGCGATCCATGGTGCCGAGTTTGTCATTGATGGCGGTACAATCAGTACGGTATAAGCATGACTTTCAGGCCAGTGGATTAAGCTTTCGACGATTGACGGCAGGAATAGTCGACAACGAGAATCAGAAGCCATGAGGATGTCTGACATGCCATAGAGCTGGGCGCGAAACGACCCGCTGATAGGGGTTCATGAGGACACTGATTGGGGGCACCACTGTGAGAACCACAGAGGGCAAAACAATGTTCATGCTTGAGGAATTTGGGCTGAGTTTGTCTGGGTCATCGTTCTGCTAAAGCGTGAGGCTTTAAAATCTCCTGATCGGCTAAGCACTCGCGATACCATGCCGGCATAACATAGCCGAACATGGTATCGATACTACTGGCTGAGCTGCCGCGCGGCCATCTTTTCTGACCAAGATTTACGATAGCCGTTTACTATACCCTGCTATATCTAAAGTGCCCTTTGATACTGTGCGCGAGAAATACACCCTTCGACTCTGCCTGCTCAAAGGCCTGCGCCACTTGCTCAGGAACATCAAAATATTGGTAACGACCGCCGTTAAGAAATTCAACTTCGATCAGGCTCTGCTCTGAGTCATAGCGAATAGCCGATAAATTGGACGACGTAAATGGTGAAAATTCTCTCCAAGCCATGATCTTATCCTTTCTTTTTTAAATGAGTGAGGGGATTCTGCTGAAGCCAAGTCTTAACAAAATGGCGGTAATCTGACACAATATGGTTCTTTAGGTTCCAACCTCCGGGAGACATCGACTCTTCGGGCAACACTTCATCGCATAGCAGTGGGTCCTGACTATCAGGGCGACGATCCCTTGGCGGTGCTTGGATCATTGTTCGCATCGGTAATCCAACAGCTTCTCCGAGGATAATTGCCTCGCCAGTACGCAGGACAGGTAACATACTCGTCAGACCTTCTAAGTTGTCCGAAAGAGCACTGGTAACATGAGAGCGATCTGTTGAATTGCTCAAGCGCATCGCAAAGAAGGTGCCGCATTGCGACAATATGGTCGCATTAATCTCCGCAGGACGCTGACTCACGATCATTGCCCCAATACCGTATTTGCGACCTTCCTTCACAATTCGCTGGGTTGCGATTGATGCGGCGCTATTACCGTCATCGCCAAGGTAGCTGTGGGCCTCCTCCATAACAATCAGTAGCGGTCGTTCTCGCCCACCTTCGGAGAGATTTCTTGCCCAGAATAAACAATCATAGAGAATTCTCAAAATGTTACCAATAATATCATTTGTGACTGGTGACGGAATGCCTGAGAGATCTAGTATCGTAATAGGTTGATCACTTCCCAACCACTGACTAACTAATTCGGCAAGATCACTATTGGTTGCTCCGTCAAGTTCAGGATGCCAATTTCCTGGTTTTAGGAGAAAGTCATAACGCGCGACGCGAAGTTTTGCACCCAGTGCTTCAAGGGCACTTCTTATGTTTAATGGGTCTGGGAGATAATTAATTTTTTCGACGTCAGCAGCGACATTTTTTACTTTACGGAAGCGAGGGGGGATTCCAGCTTGGGCGTCTCCTACTATTGCCGCTCCGGCATTATCAAACTCGTAAGCCCAAGTCGCTTTATCAGCGGGATTGGCTCCGCCTGCACTAAAATAGGTTCCGAATTCATGACAATAAAGATCATACCAAAGCTTGTTTAGCGAGAAGGGAATGGGACTATCGGCTGTGACACTACCGGGGTCTATTCCACAGCCCGGTAATGTAGACAAAGTTTGAACCTTAGCTGCGAGAACGCGCTCAAGAATAATATTACGAGCCTTACCGTCTGTAGGAAGAGTACCAAAGGTGACGCGCATCAACTCGTCAAAGTTCAAAGCCCAGAACGGAATACATAATTGGTGCTCATTAGCGTAGCGAAAATCGGGATTGATCCTGAAAATATTAGCCCGATCACCTAGCGCTTTTGCATACTCACCATGCAAGTCAAGGACGATAATACGTGCCGACGGGAAGCGAGCACCGTCAGAAAGAACATTAAGCAACCCCGCTACTGTCGTCGATTTCCCCGAACCCGTGGTCCCGACTACCGCAGAATGACGAGTAACAAGCTTGTTCACGTCGACTAAAGCATCAATCGACTCACTTCCGGCAACATACCCTACACGGACCAAATGATTTTGTTTATCTGAACGCCCATAGATTGCTTGAAGATCGGCTTCGGAAACGAGGTGAACTTCGTCTTCGAATGTTGGATACTGAGATATACCCCGTTGAAATTTTCCCGATCTATAGCCTTCCCCGATCAACTGGATTGTCATCCAGCGAAGACCATTTGGCATTATCTGGAGAGCTTTTTCAGGAACAGCGCTAGCACCGACCTGCGACACGATCCCGTATAAATCAACATATCCGACTGGTATTTTGACGAAGCTACCTATTTGACCGATTTTATGGCCCTGTCCATGGACGAAGCTCAATCCCGAAAAGCGATCAGACGTTAACGTCACGCTGACAGAGGTGCCACTTACATCCTGTACCGTTCCAATTACGGTCGCTTTGCTTGACAGTTCAGGCTTCTTCATCATTCACTCCAGCACCGGCCAGGCTCCTCAGAAGCGCCCCAAGCGCAGCAAAATCACCTAGCCGCAGTGTTATCTCATCACCACTTTTAACTAGGATTCCAGGCGGTAAAGGTAATGAGTCAATATCTTCGCTCGCCCAGTTACCCAAATTTCGGCCTATAACTGCTTTATCGAATCCAAGTAAGCTTAAATTCGGAGTTGATAATGCACACTGACGAGCAAGGGCATATCTGTTATCTTCCAGCAGACCAAATACGCAGGCGAAAACATGTGCAGTCGGGTTAGTTTCGAGACTTCGGCAAATGACGTCATTGATATGCTCATCAGCGAAAGAATATCCACAGATAAAGAGTAATGCCGATGGCGCAAGTAGAAATGCCTTTAACCGATCAAGCATCGCTAAATAAGGCATTTTACGGCTCTGATCATATTTCAAATGCGATGGGTAGATAAGATAACTTTGCTCATTGGTTTTTTGATCACTTCTAACTACAGCCGTACCATTCTCTAGACGCCAATTGAGCGACCCGTGGAGCTTCCAAAGTCGTGTCCAACGCGGCGGTAATAAACCTTCATCCTCAACAGCCCCTAAATCAAAGAATGCCTTCCGAGAGCCTATAAACCCATCGAAATACGGAGCAGAACTTTCCTCCAATGCTTGTTCCATCAACAGGTCATAATTGGTCGTAAATAGATGAATTGGCCGCTCACGACGTATCGCTCGACTCCATATAGCTAAATTGTGGTAAGCGCTATCTTTAAACGGGAGGGAACGTGTCACCTCTGTTGATATAACCGCGCAAACATCCTCGTCAAGTTTAAGCAACTCCATTGCTGATAATCCGCGAACTTCTCCATTACCAGCGACACTCGCAAAAACTCGAATACGACTAAGAATCAGTTCAATATTTCCTCCATCCCCTCCGTCATCCACTACAATCTTTACAATTTTATCCCATGTAGATGGAGCTGTTTCATCTGAGCTGGACAAGCTTTTGGCGATGACGCGGGTTAAACCTGCGACATCCCAAATTAGAGGATCTGAAACAGTTATGCCGTCTTCCTCACGTTCGTTTACACGTATAGATAGAGGGCAACCGGCACCAATGAAAAAACCGATAGGTTTACGATTCTGGGATAATGCCTGCTGAATAAAGCTGACCTGTCGAACTGGATCATGTTTAAACATTTATTCTCCTTTCCCTCCGAAACATCCGTTTTAGTTTACCGAGATACCGATAGCTATCTGAATTGAAAGTGCCGCCGGTTTCTAGACTAGTTTATTATCCATTAATTCAAATACTTATAATTAGCGATCTTATTATTGACTAATCGCAGATTCTAAATATTTTCTATCACATCCTAACGCCTCGTCTATCTGTCGCAACAGAATAGCAAGTTGGTGCGAATTGCCATTACGACGCACTCCGGCTAGAAGCTCCTGTGCGTAAGCAGGTTAGGCACGTAAACTCTTAGCCATAGCTGTATCATGTGATTGATCTTTAAATCGATTAGACCCCACGTTCATATAGCATGATCAAGCATGCAGCATTTCGAGACAATTCTAGCTTGCTAAAAGACATTTTTTTAACTGAAAAATCAAAATACTCAAAAAATTATGAAATGCTGATGAGGCTTGAAAAAAGCCTCAAAAAGGCCAGAAAGGAAATCCCGAAATGACAATCATAGGTCATTGTCGTTTTCGTACAGAACCAATGGTATTCACACTATCTCGAATCTCTGTCTGCAATTCCCTGACTTTAATCATCAATAACTCGAATCTCGAAAAAAGCATATATCGAAGCAGCAGGTATTGAATCGCCACGTATAATCCAGACACCTCCGAGCCTTTGATAATATTGGTTTTTATATTCTGTCAGTGACATCTGATCGATCGAGCCATGTCGAAGCTTACTGTTATAAAACATTTCGATGTAATCAAAAATATCGCTGTGGGCTTCTTCCCGCATTCCTTAGATCTTTTTCTTTATCCGCTCGCGTTTCACTAACTGGAAAAAGCTTTCTGCAACCGCATTATCGTGGCAATTACCGCGACGACTCATGCTGCCCTCCAGGCCGTGTGATTTCAGGAACGACTGCCACTCATGGCTTGTGTACTGAATGAACCAGCATCTGTTTTCGGGATCACGCCGCCATACAGCCATCAGCAGTGCGTTCATGACAAAGTCCTTTGTCATCCGGGATTGCATGGTCCAGCCGATAATTTTGCGTGAAAAAAGATCAACAACTACGGCAAGATACAACTAGCCTTCGAGGGTCCTGATGTAGGTTATGTCTGTTACCCAACGCTCATCCGGAGCATCCGGATTGAACTGTCGCTGCAGCCTGTTGGGCGCCACGATACTGGCCTCGCCTTGACGTGTCCGCGGGCTCCGGTACCCGACCTGAGCCTTTATCCCGACAACTTTCATTAGTCGCCAGACTCTGTTCACTCCGCAGTGTTGCCAGCTGTCCCGCAGATCCAGATGGATCTTGCGATAACCATAAACGCATCTCGATTCCAGCCAGAACTGTTTAATTTTTCCTGTCAGTCTCAGGTCTGCCTGATGGCGTTGTGAATGCGGCTGCTGAAGCCAATCGTAAAAACCACTTGGATGAACATCCAGCACCCGACAGAGCAGACGAAAAGGCCAGCAACAGGTGTTGTCACGGATAAAGGCGTACCTCAGTCGGACAGCTTTGCGAAGTACGCCGCGGCTTTTTTTAATATGTCTCGTTCATCAGTAACCCGCTTCAGCTTCTTCTGGAGACGGCGTATCTCGGCCTGAGCATCTGACTATTCTTTCTTATTAATGGATGAGTCCGGACCGTACTTCTTTATCCGGGCTTAAAGGCTGTGGGTGGTGATATCAAGACATGTTGCAATGCTGGAAACAGAATGACCGCGATCAACAACCTGTTTGACTGCTTCAATTTTAAACTCTTCGATGTAACGCTTACCGCTCATTGGCACATCTCCTCAAGTCATCTTAAATGACTCCGGGGTGTCTGTTAAACCCGTAGCGATTAACATGGTACTTTTTTCAAATCTGAATTCGAAACCAGAGAGTACCATCAAAAATTCCATTGAAAAAACCGTGCTTCCCGTTGCTAACAGCTGCCAGAAAGTGCCAAAACAAAAAAGCCCGCATTTACGCGGGCTTAGAGATGTTTTACTGCTTTCATGTGCAAGGTGTTGCCAGACGCGAAATCATTCCCACTCAATCGTCGCCGGTGGCTTGCCGCTGATGTCGTACACCACGCGGGAGATGCCGTCGACTTCATTGATGATGCGGTTTGAGACGCGGCCCAGGAAATCATACGGCAGGTGCGCCCAGTGTGCGGTCATAAAGTCGATGGTTTCCACCGCACGCAGCGAGACAACCCAGTCATATTTACGGCCATCACCCATCACACCAACCGAACGAACCGGCAGGAAGACAGTGAACGCCTGGCTGACTTTGTTGTAGAGATCCGCTTTATGCAGCTCTTCGATGAAGATGGCATCGGCACGGCGCAGCAGGTCGCAATACTCTTTCTTCACTTCGCCCAGCACACGCACGCCCAGACCCGGACCCGGGAATGGATGGCGATACAGCATGTCGTACGGCAGGCCCAGCTCGAGACCAATCTTGCGCACTTCGTCTTTGAACAGCTCTTTCAGCGGCTCAACCAGGCCCATCTTCATCTCTTTCGGCAGGCCACCCACGTTGTGGTGTGACTTGATGACGTGCGCTTTACCGGTAGCTGACGCCGCCGACTCAATCACGTCCGGATAGATGGTGCCCTGTGCCAGCCACTTCACATCCTGCAGCTTCAGCGCTTCTTCGTCGAACACTTCCACAAAGACGCGACCAATGGTCTTACGCTTGGCTTCAGGCTCATCAATACCCGCCAGCGCATCCAGGAAGCGCATCTCAGCCGGCACATGGATGATGTTCAGGCCGAAGTGGTCGCCAAACATATCCATTACCTGTTGTGCTTCGTTCAGACGCAGCAGGCCGTTATCCACGAACACACAGGTCAGACGGTCGCCGATGGCACGATGCAGCAGCATTGCCGTCACAGAGGAGTCTACTCCGCCTGACAGACCAAGGATGACCTTGTCGTTGCCAACCTGCTCACGCAGGCGTTCAACGGCATCTTCAATGATTTTAGCCGGTGTCCACAGTGCTTCACATTCACAAATGTCGATGATGAAGCGCTCAAGCATCCGCAGACCCTGACGGGTATGGGTCACTTCCGGGTGGAACTGCACGCCGTAGAAACGCTTCTCTTCGTTGGCCATAATGGCAAACGGACAGGTTTCTGTGCTGGCAACGGTCACGAAGTCAGCCGGGATCGCCGTGACTTTGTCGCCGTGGCTCATCCAGACATCCAGCAGCGGTTTACCGGTGGCGCTGATTGCATCTTCAATGTCGCGAACCAGGGCACTTGGGGTCGTCACTTCAACCTGCGCATAGCCGAACTCGCGCTCGTTAGAGCCAGATACTGTGCCGCCCAGCTGCATTGCCATGGTCTGCATACCGTAGCAGACACCCAGCACCGGCACGCCTGCGTTGAAAACATATTCAGGTGCACGCGGGCTGTTCAGTTCTGTGGTGCTTTCCGGGCCACCAGAAAGGATGATGCCGCTAGGGTTGAACTGGCGAATCTGCTCTTCGGTGACATCCCATGCCCAGAGTTCGCAATAAACGCCGAGCTCGCGCACGCGACGTGCCACCAGCTGCGTGTATTGTGAGCCGAAATCGAGAATCAGAATGCGGTGCTTATGGATATTTTCCGTCGTCATTGAGGGGTTTCCAGAACGGTGACTTGATCAATAAAAGCGCCCGGCTGAAGCCGGGCGTGAAATCGGGATTATGAACCCATGCGGTAGTTCGGTGACTCTTTAGTGATGGTCACGTCATGCACGTGGCTCTCATTGATGCCCGCGCCGCTGATGCGAACAAATTCCGCTTTGGTGCGCAGGTCGTCAATGGTCGGGCAACCGGTCAGGCCCATGCACGAACGCAATCCGCCCATCTGCTGATGCACGATCTCTTTCAGACGGCCTTTATAGGCCACGCGACCTTCGATACCTTCCGGCACCAGCTTGTCAGCGGCGTTATCAGTCTGGAAGTAACGGTCAGACGAGCCTTTGGACATCGCGCCCAGTGAACCCATACCGCGATAGGATTTGAATGAACGGCCCTGATAGAGTTCGATCTCGCCCGGCGACTCTTCGGTCCCCGCCAGCATTGAACCGACCATCACACAGGACGCACCCGCCGCGATTGCTTTAGCGATATCACCGGAGAAACGGATACCACCGTCAGCAATCACCGGAATACCGGTGCCTTCCAGCGCAGTAACCGCGTCAGAAACAGCAGTGATCTGTGGAACGCCCACGCCGGTTACGATACGGGTAGTACAGATTGAGCCCGGGCCGATACCGACTTTAACGGCGCTGACGCCTGCCGCGACCAGCGCCAGAGCGCCTGCGCCTGTTGCCACGTTACCGCCGACGATTTCCAGATCCGGGTATTTAGCGCGGGTTTCACGGATGCGTGACAGCACACCTTCAGAGTGGCCGTGTGAAGAGTCAATCAGCAGCACGTCAACGCCTGCTGCAACCAGCGCATCAATACGCTCTTCGTTACCGGCACCCGCGCCCACCGCTGCACCGACACGCAGTCGACCCTGCGCATCTTTACAGGCGTTAGGTTTACGTTCGGCTTTCTGGAAGTCTTTAACAGTGATCATGCCCAGCAGATGGAAGCTGTCATCCACGACCAGCGCTTTCTCAACGCGCTTTTCGTGCATCTTGTGCAGGACCACATCACGCGCTTCACCCTCTTTCACCGTCACCAGACGCTCTTTCGGGGTCATGACCGCAGAGACCGGCTGAGAGAGGTCGGTTACAAAGCGCACATCACGACCGGTGATGATACCCACCAGTTCGTTGTCGCGGTTAACTACCGGGTAGCCTGCAAAGCCGTTGCGCTCGGTCAGCACTTTCACATCAGCCAGAGGCGTGGTTGGCAGCACGGTCTGTGGTTCAGTGACCACGCCGCTTTCATGTTTCTTCACCTTGCGCACTTCGTCCGCCTGGCGTTCAATCGACATATTTTTATGGATGAAGCCAAGGCCGCCTTCCTGTGCCAGCGCAATCGCCAGACCCGATTCGGTCACGGTGTCCATGGCAGCGGAGAGCATAGGAATGTTTAAACGGATATTTTTGGTCAGCTGCGTGCTGAGATCGGCCGTATTAGGCAGGACGGTGGAGTGTGCAGGGACGAGCAGAACGTCGTCAAAAGTGAGTGCTTCTTTAGCGATTCTTAACATGGCAATACTCCACCTCGGGTGATTGAGAATAGATAAAATATTGCCGCGGCATTATACAGGCCGTAATCGATTGCCTCCAGCATTATTTAAGAAAAACTCTTGATCCGCGCAGGCAGCAATGTAGTATCGATGAATTAACCTGCTGATTTGGAATTTGATCTTCGTCACATGTCGCTGCCACCCATCGCCAATATTTTTACCGTCAGCCGTCTCAATACGACAGTGCGTCAACTGCTGGAGAAAGAGATGGGTCTGGTCTGGATCAGCGCCGAGATCTCCAACTTCACGCAACCGGCATCCGGTCACTGGTACTTCACGCTGAAAGATGATGGCGCTCAGGTTCGCTGTGCCATGTTCCGCAACAGTAATCGTCGCGTCACCTTCCGTCCGCAGCACGGTCAGCAGGTACTGGTGCGTGCCAACATCACGCTCTATGAACCCCGCGGTGATTATCAGCTGATTGCCGAGAGCATGCATCCGGCGGGTGAAGGCTTGTTGCAACAGCAGTTTGAACTGCTGAAAGCAAAACTGGCGACCGAAGGATTGTTCGATCCGCAGCATAAGCAACCACTGCCGGAACCGGCACGCCAGGTCGGGGTTATCACCTCTTCCACCGGTGCGGCACTGCACGATGTGTTACGTGTGCTGCATCGCCGTGATCCTTCGCTGCCCGTGGTGATCTACCCCACCGTAGTTCAGGGTGTTGATGCGCCCGCGGCGATTGTCCGTGCAATTGAAATCGCCAACCTGCGCAATGAGTGCGACGTGTTAATTGTCGGACGCGGCGGCGGTTCACTGGAAGATCTGTGGAGTTTTAATGACGAACGCGTAGCACGCGCCATTTTTGCCAGCCGCATTCCTGTCGTCAGCGCGGTCGGTCACGAAACCGATGTCACCATTGCTGACTTTGTTGCCGATTTACGCGCGCCCACCCCTTCCGCCGCCGCTGAAATTGTCAGCCGTAACCAGCTGGAGTTGCTGCGCCAGTTGCAATCTCAGCAACAGCGGCTGGAGATGGCGATGGATTATTACCTGGCGCGCCAGCAGCGGCTTTATACCCGCCTTGAGCATCGTCTGCAGCAGCAGCACCCGCAGTTGCGTCTGGCTCGTCAGCAGACCGCCCTGTTCCGCCTGCAACAGCGTCTGGGTGAAGCGATCGAAACCCGTCTGCGTCACGCAACACGTCAGCAGGATCGCCTGTCCCAGCGACTCAATGCTCAACAGCCGCAGCAGCGCCTGTTCGAGGCGCAAAAGCAGCTTCAAAACTGGCACTATCGCCTGCAGCAGAGCATCACTCAGCAGCTTAACAGCAACAGGCAGCACTTTGGTCAGTTGGTGGCGCAGCTGGAAGGCGTCAGCCCGCTGGCGACGCTGGCGCGTGGGTTCAGTGTGACCACAGACACCACAGGACAGGTGGTAAAGAAAACGGCACAGCTCCAGAGCGGCGATCTGCTGCGCACCCGTCTGGATGATGGCTGGGTTGAAAGCCAGGTGACCCAGCTGTTACCTGAGAAAAAACGCCGCCGCAAAACCGCGTCCTGACGCTGACGCTTGCTGTCAAATCACACTTTTCCCTCACCGCTGGTCTGATGAATAAGGTTTAACCAGACTGGCGGGTCTATACTTTTTGGTACATTCATGATGCCAAGGAGTTCCAGATGGCTTACAGCGTTATTCCTCCCTATATCCTTCGCAAAATCATCTCACATGGTTCCGGCCACCAGCAGGAGCAGGCGCGTCGCACCCTGACGCACGTTCAGCACCTCATGGCGGAACACTGGCAAAAGCCGACCGGCGTAAAAACCGCGGCGGGTGGTCATGTGGATCGTGAAATTTATGATGCGCAAAGTCAGCAAACGCTGCCGGGTAAACTGATTCGTCAGGAAGGTCAGCCCGGCAATGACGACGTGGCTGCAGAAGAAGCCTGGGACTATCTTGGCGTAACCTATGAATTCTTCTGGCAGGCTTATCAGCGTAACTCGCTGGATAATCAGGGGCTGAAATTGCTGGGTACCGTGCACTACGGTGAGAAATACCAGAACGCTTTCTGGAACGGCCAGCAGATGGTATTTGGTGATGGTGACGGCGAAATCTTCAATCGCTTCACCATTGCGATTGACGTGGTGGCGCACGAGCTGGCGCATGGCGTCACTGAAAACGAAGCCGGGTTAATCTACTTTGAGCAGTCTGGCGCGCTGAATGAATCGCTGTCGGATGTCTTTGGCTCGCTGGTGAAACAGTTCAGTAAAAAACAGCGCGCCGACGAGGCCGACTGGATCATCGGTGAAGGTCTGCTGGCAAAAGGAATTAATGGGCGTGGTTTGCGATCGATGTCTGAACCTGGCACCGCCTACGATGATCCGATGCTGGGCAAAGATCCGCAACCGGCCCACATGGATCACTTCGTGAAGACCCGTGAAGATAACGGTGGGGTTCATATTAACTCCGGCATTCCTAACCGGGCCTTTTATCTGGCGGCTAAAGCACTGGGCGGTTATGCATGGGAACAGGCGGGATATGCCTGGTACGACACCGTGTGTGACGACGAACTGCCACAGAATGCGGACTTTAAGACCTTTGCCCGCTTCACCGTTGAGCATGGTAAAAAACGCTTCGACGCGTCGGTCAGCAATGCTATTGAACAGGCGTGGAAGGAGGTTGGCGTGCTATGAGTGACCTGCCCGAACTCACCGATGATGCCACCATCATCGTCGCGCGTGAAGGCGGCATGGCCTTTATTCCGGGGCTCCGCGCCGAACGTCGTTTTATGCTGGGTGAGCTGCCGGCACCGGAAAAAGAGCGCGTCTGCCATGCGCTGGAGCAGGCAATGCCGCTGGGCGAACCCGAGGAAAAAGCTGCGCAGGTGGGCAGTGGCGATCAGCGCTATTTTCGCATCCAGATTCAGTATGCCACCCGCCGCGAGGTGGGCACCATTGTGCTGCTGATTCCGGAACAGGTGGCACCACCTGAGTTGCAGGCGCTGTGGCGCGACGGCAAATAAAAAAAGGGCCGACAATGTCGGCCCTTCTCGTTAAGCGTTGTTACTTGCTGTCTGGCAGCGCGTACGCAATCACGTAATCACCACGGTCCGGAGACTGACGTGCGCCACCTGCCGAGATCAGGATGTACTGCTTACCATCTTTCGGTGAGACGTAGCTCATTGGGCCGCCCTGACTGCCCACCGGCAGACGTGCTTTCCACACTTCTTTACCGGTTGATGCATCAAAGGCGCGCAGGTAGTAATCCTGTGTACCGGCGATGAATACCAGGCCACCCTGCGTTGCCAGCGTACCGCCCAGCGTTGGCATACCAATCGGCATTTTCACGCGCATTTTAATACCAAACGGACCGGTATCCTGCACCGTGCCGACCGGCACCTGCCAGACGATTTTCTGTGTTTTCAGGTCAATCGCCGACAGCGTACCAAATGGCGGTTTCTGACAAGGGATGCCCAGCGGTGACATAAAGCGGTTCTTATTCACAGCATAAGGCGTGCCTTTCAGCGGAACCGCACCCATACCGGTATTGATCGCTTCGCCACCGTTGCTGCCACGCGCCGTTTTATTGGTATCCGCCGGGATCATCTGAACCCACAGGCCCAGACGCATGTCATTGACGAACAACAGGTGATTGTTCGGATCGATCGACATGCTGCCCCAGTTCATCCCACCCAGTGAACCCGGGAAGCTCAGAGACTTGTCAGTGTCTGGTACGGTGAACAGACCGTCATAGCGCATCGATTTGAAACCAATACGGCAAGCCAGCTGGTCAAACGGTGTGGCACCCCACATGTCAGACTCTTTCAGCGTCTGGTTGCCGATCTGCGGCATACCGGTCGAGTGCGGCTGTGTTTTGGTGTACTGCTCGTTCGGGATATGACCCTGCGGCATCGGCAGTTCTTCGACTTTGGTCAGCGGCTTACCGGTCATACGGTCAAGCACGAAGATCATGCCGGTTTTGCCGCCAATCACCACCGCTGGCGTGGTGCTGCCATCTTTTTGCGGGAAGTCGATCAGGCTTGGCTGCATCGGCAGGTCAAAGTCCCACAGATCGTTATGTACGGTCTGATAGACCCACTTCTCTTTACCGGTGGTGGCATCCAGCGCCAGCACCGATGCGCCATATTTGTGATCCAGCGCGGTACGGTTCGCACCCCAGAGGTCAACTGACGAACTCCCCATTGGGATGAACACGGTGTTCATTGCCGGGTCATATGACATCGGCGCCCATGAGTTTGGCGTACTGCGGGTATAATCTTTGCCCGGCATCAGTATCGCATTCGGGTCAACATTGCCCGGGTCAAACGCCCAGCGCATTTTGCCAGTAATCACGTCAAAACCACGTAACACACCACCAGGCATATCGGTCTGTACGTTATCTGCGACACGGCCACCCACCACAACTGTGGTACCGGCCAGCGTTGGCGCGGAGGTCAGCTGATATTGTGGGTCCGGTGCCTGACCCAGGCCCGCTTTGAGATCTACGATGCCGTGATTACCAAAATCTTCACAGAACTCACCGTTGTCGGCGTTGATCGCAATCAGACGCGCATCAATGGTATTCATCAGAATACGGCGCTGACAGCTGTCACCAGCTGGCAGCACAGCCGCCGTCACCGGTACAGAACCCGGCTTGTCCGGCTGTTGCACAGGTTTGGTGGCGTCAAAGTAAGCCAGACCACGGCAGCGCGGCCAGACTTCAGCCTGGGCGTTGATTTCACGTTTCCAGAGCTGCTTACCCGTGTTGGCTTCAACGGCGATAACGTTGTTATGCGGCGTACAGAGATAAAGGGTATTGCCAATCTGTAATGGCGTCTGCTGATCTTCTGCGCCGTTACCGGTCGGGCTGACTGGGGTATCACCCGTGCGGAAGGTCCACGCGACCTGCAGATCTTTCACGTTGTCGCGGGTGATTTGATCGAGTGCCACAAAGCGGCTGCCCTGAGGCGTGTTGCCGTAGTTATCCCAGTCTTTCTGTTGTTTCGCTTTGTCTACCGGGATCAACGGTAACTCTTCGCCCGTAGCCGCAACGGTAGGATGAGGCTGGAACATCTGCACCAGTGTTGCCACCATGCCTGCCGCCAGCACTGCCGCGAACGCGTAAGAAGGTTTCGCCAGTGAGTGCTTACCTTCGTGCTTACGCAGTGAAGGCCAGATCAGGAAAGCCAGCAGCGTCAGTCCGGCTGGAACCATCAGACGCGAGACCAGTGGCCAGAAATCCAGACCTGCGTCAAACAGCGACCAGATCAGGGTGCCAGCAAAGACCAGCAGGAACAGAACCACTGCCGAAGATTTGCGACGGAAGAACTGAATTGCGGAGAGGACAGTAACAATACCCGCAATTAAAAAGTACCAACTGCCGCCCAGGGCAACCAGTTTACCGCCGCCAATTGCAAAAAACAGACCGGTGGCAAGCAGCACCAGTCCGAGCAGCATGGATGCGATTCCCAGCCCCTTTCCGGCGCGGGAGGATGTTTCAGCCATAACACTTACTCTCCTGAATAAACAGAGCGCCCGGACAGAGGCCATCCGGACTCCGGCGCGTTAACAGGTGCGCGTGGAGCATCGCTCGGTTTCAAATCGAATATAAACAGACCCGCGTCCGTGAGAATCTGTGGGCCGGAAGAGCACTGATGTGGCTGACCCCTCCCACGACGCGGCAGGATTGTACCACCTGGTACGTTACAGAGTGAACATATCTAACCGGTTTGTTACGGCGCAATAGCATTTTTGCTACAAATAGCCGGGCGTCGCGGTGGATTCTCAGACAGATTACGCGTAGCTGAAAGCGGCGTTAGTGACCTGGCGGCTGGAACAGTACGCGCTTGCGGGAGATCAGACCATGTCCATTGCGGCAAAAGTAGTCCACTGCACCGCAGGCTTTGAGTACGTCAAGCGGCTGGTGACACTCAGGGCAACAGGGTTTCGCGGGATAATGCGCACCACAGGCACTGCAGATAATTTCACCGTTGCTGAGCGACAGCGGTTGCTGACATTTTTCACACATCACCATCATTTTCTTCTCCCTGCCTGATGAGTTCAGAGCAAAAAAAAGAGGGCCAGATGGCCCTCATTTTGTTAACGCTTATTCTTTTTCATATGCGCCATCAGACGCTTACGTTTACGCTGCTGCGTTGGCGTCAGCAGGTTACGTTTGCCTTCATAAGGGTTATCACCCTCTTTGAACTGAATACGAATTGGCGTTCCCATCACGTTCAGTGATTTACGGAAGTAGTTCATCAGATAGCGTTTGTAAGAATCGGGCAGATCCTTCACCTGATTACCGTGGATCACTACGATAGGCGGGTTATAACCACCGGCATGCGCGTATTTCAGCTTAACGCGGCGACCGCGTACCAGCGGCGGCTGGTGATCGTCTGCAGCCATGTTCATGATGCGCGTCAGCAGCGAGGTATTTACGCGTCGGGTCGAGCAGTCATAAGCTTCAGTGATCGACTCGAACAGATTACCCACGCCGCTGCCGTGCAGCGCAGAGATAAAGTGGATACGGGCGAAATCGATAAAGCCCAGACGGAAGTCCAGCGTCTCTTTCACTTCATCACGTACTTCCTGCGACAGGCCATCCCATTTGTTGACCACAATCACCAGCGAGCGACCACTGTTGAGAATGAAGCCAAGCAGTGAGAGATCCTGATCGGAAATGCCGGCATGCGCATCAATCACAAGCATCACCACGTTGGCATCTTCAATCGCCTGCAGCGTCTTGATCACCGAGAATTTCTCTACAGTGTCAGAGATTTTGGCACGCTTACGGACACCGGCGGTGTCGATCAGAACGTATTCACGTCCATCGCGCTCCATCGGAATGTAGATGCTGTCGCGGGTGGTGCCCGGCATATCGTAGACCACCACGCGGTCTTCACCGAGAATGCGGTTGGTAAGCGTTGACTTACCTACGTTTGGACGACCAACGATAGCCAGTTTGATCGGCAGGCCCGTCGGGTCGAAGTTTTCTTCTTCCTCTGCGGCTTCCTGCTCAGCAATCTCGTCAGCTTCTAACGCAGCCCAGTAAGCCTGGTTCTCTTCTTCTTCAGTGAGCTCGACCGCCTCAACTTTTTCCATCCACGGCAGCAGCGCCTCTTCAATCAGGCTGCTCACACCACGACCATGCGACGCCGCAATGGCGTGGATTTCGCCCAGGCCCAGTGAATAGAAGTCGACAATCGCCTGATCCGGATCCATCCCGTCAGTTTTATTTGCCACCAGGAAGGTCGCTTTCTGACGGGAACGGAGATGCTTCGCAATTTGCTGATCGGCGGCCATCATGCCCGCACGCGCATCCACCATAAACAGCACAACATCGGCTTCTTCGATCGCCAGGAGTGACTGTTCAGCCATCCGCGTTTCAACACCCTCTTCGGTGCCGTCGATACCACCGGTATCAATAACAATAAATTCGCGCCCTTCCACTTCGGCGCGACCATATTTGCGATCGCGAGTCAGTCCAGGAAAATCCGCTACCAGCGCATCACGTGTGCGGGTTAAGCGGTTAAATAGCGTAGATTTTCCCACATTGGGACGCCCAACCAGCGCGACCACAGGTACCATAACAAAATGCCTCAATAAATAATTAATCGCCCGAATGGCGTGATTATAACGGCTCTGGCCGTCAAGTTCAGGCTTAAGGCGCAAAGAATACCATGCCTGACTAAAAACGAAACGGCCCCTGATTAAATCAGGAGCCGTCGGAACGGAGGATTTCACCTGCCAGACGTGTACCCGTTAACGGGTAATCGCATAAACCTCACCATCTTTCGACTGGATCAGCAGCTTATCGCTGGCGACCACCGGCTCGGTCTGGAAGCCTGAGCTATCCAGTTCCTGCTGCGCAACAAAACGACCATCCGTGGTGTTCAGCCAGTGCAGATAACCTTCGCTGTCGCCGACAACCAGATAGCCGTTGTAGAGCACCGGCGAAGTCAGGTTGCGATGCAGCAGATCGCTTTGACGCCAGATGGCGACACCGCCGTCAGCGTTAAGCGCAATCACACGATCGTCCTGATCGACCAGATAGATGCGGCCGGCATCAACAATCAGATCTTTCACACCGCCAATTTCGCGTTTCCACAAAATCTGGCCGGAACGCAGATCCAGTGCTGTCAGATTGCCGTTATACGCCAGCGCGTAAACCACGCCATTGACGATAACCGGTGTGGTATCGACATCGTTCAGACGATCGATCTCAGTGGCACCGCTGACCTGGGAAATACGCTGCTGCCAGACCAGTTGTCCCTGGTTCAGCACCACGGCACTGACACGACCATTGTCGCCACCGACAATCGCGCCACCAAAAGCGACAGCCGGAGCAGATTCACCGCGCAGAGACAACGCTGGCATATCCAGGTTGACGCTCCACTTCACGGCACCGCTGCTCTGATCCAGGCCCTGCAACATGCCGTTGCTGGTATGAACCAGCACCAGACCATCGCTGACTACCGGACGTGACAGTGCTTCACCGGCGACTTTCGTCTGCCACGCCAGGCTACCATCACTGCTGTTGAGGGCATAAACCTGGCCGCGCTCGCTGCCAACATAGACCCGATCGCCATCAGCCGTCAGGCCACCTGATAACATGGCTGAGCGATTTTTAGAGAAGAAGCCGGTTTTCTCAGAGAGATCGACTTTCCATTTTTCTTTACCGTCTGCGGCATCGAGCGCTTTGACGATACCAAAGCGGTCGGCAGCATAAACCGTATTATCCTGCCAGGCAGGATGCAGATTTGAGTAGAAATCACCGACACCATCGCCTACCGAGGTGCTCCACACTTTCTGTGGCGTGAACTGATTTTCCACCTTCGGCAACGGGGCCATTTTTACTACATCTTCTTCGCCGCTAAACAGCGAACAACCGCTGAGCAAAGTGACTGAAATCAGTCCCGGCAGCAGGTATTTACGTAATTCCATGCGCTCTCTCTTGACTGGCTTAGCTTAAGTTATTCATCTTCATCTGCATCATTTGCTTCAATGCCGGAGAGGCGTCAGATTCAACCCCTTTACTCCAGGCATCGCGCGCGCCCTGCTTGTCGCCTTTGGTCAGCAGCGCTTCGCCGCGAATATCGGCCACAATGGCTGTCCAGCCATCACCCTTCACACCGTCAAGGGTTTTAAGCGCCGCATCCGCTTGATTCTGTTGCAGTTGAATGCGTGCCAGGCGCAGGTTAATCACCGCCTGCAGATTGGCATCTTTGGTATCTTTCAGTCCGTTTTGCAGCAGCGTCGCGGCTTTATCAAGCTGACCGGCGTCAACATACTGCTTCGCCAGATCCATCGCAGCCAGCGCACCGTAGGTGTTGCTGTTTTCACTGGCAAAACGGTCTACCGCTTCCAGCGTCTCCGGTTTGCCCGCCTGCATGGCGCTGGTGAGCTGCTGATACTGCGCTGATACTGTCTTCGCCGTATCGTCCTGATGACTGCTCCAGTAACGCCAGCCGCCCAGCGCAGCAATGCCGATCACCACGCCAATAGCTAACGCTTTGCCATTGTTGGCAAAAAAGTTGCGCAGCGCGTCGGTCTGCTCGTTCTCATTGCTATACACTTCCACGCAATCCCTCTCCTTTCTATGGTTGGTGCTGTGTCACGCTTACTGTAACAGCGAGCGCAAGACAGCAGCAGCCTCTGCCTGATCCAGCGTTTGCTGCTCGCCACGGCGCAGATCTTTAATCACGACCTGACCGGCTTTGACCTCATCCTCGCCTAACACCAGTGCGACGCGAGCGCCCCACTTGTCAGCACGGGCAAATTGTTTCTTGAAGTTGCCGCCGCCAAAGTTGGTCATCAGCCTCAGTTCTGGCGCTTCATCACGCAATTTCTCAGCCAGCTGCATTGCTGCAGACTGCACGCCCTGACCTGAAGCGATAACATAGACATCCACATTGCTCGTCGGTTCAAATTCAGGATTAACCGCCTGAACCAGCAGCACCAGACGCTCCATGCCCATGGCAAAGCCAACGGCAGGTGTTGCGCGCCCACCGAGCTGCTCAACCAAACCATCATAACGACCACCACCACATACCGTGCCCTGTGAACCCAGGCTATCGGTGACCCACTCAATCACGGTGCGATTGTAATAATCAAGACCGCGTACCAGACGCTGATTGACGGTGTAGCTGATCCCGGCGTCATCCAGCAGGGCACACAGGCCGCTGAAATGTTCGCGTGATTCGTCATCAAGATAGTCGCCAAGCTGTGGCGCATCATTCAGTAACTGCTGGATATCGGGATTTTTAGTGTCGAGAACGCGCATCGGATTGGTGTACATGCGGCGTTTACAATCCTCATCCAGCACCTCTTTGTGCTGTTCAAGGAAGGCGACCAGCGCGTCGCGATAATGCGCGCGTGCTTCCAGCGAACCGATAGAGTTGAGTTCCAGACGAACGTGCTCAGAAATACCCAGGGCTTTCCACCAGCGGGCGTTCAGCATGATCAGTTCAGCATCGATGTCCGGTCCCTGCAGACCAAACACTTCCACGCCAATCTGGTAGAACTGACGATAGCGGCCTTTCTGCGGACGCTCATAGCGGAACATCGGGCCCATATACCACAGGCGCTGCTCCTGGTTGTAGAGTAAACCGTGTTCAATACCGGCTCGCACGCAACCTGCAGTGCCTTCCGGACGCAGCGTCAGGCTTTCACCGTTGCGGTCTTCGAAGGTATACATCTCTTTTTCAACCACGTCGGTGACTTCACCGATGGCGCGTTTAAACAGTGGGGTTTGTTCCACCAGCGGTAAGCGAATTTCGCTGTAACCGTAGCTCGCCAGCGTCTGCTTGAGAACGCCTTCAATCCGTTGCCAGAGGGCGGTATCCGCAGGCAGGTAGTCGTTCATCCCGCGAATCGCCTGAATATTCTTCGCCACGTTAGAATCTCTTAATGCAAAAAAACCTGTCCGGCATCATACCTTATGAGGATGAAACCGCACAGGTTCAGTCAAAAAAGTCACGCACGCAGACCGCGCGCGCCATTATTTTTCCAGATGCTGCACATCAATACGGCGGCTGGCATCCAGCATCGACGCTTTGGCGCGAATGCGCGCTTCCAGCTGATCGATCATGTCATTGTTGTCGAGACGATCGCGCTGACGCACGCCATCTTCGTAGAAACCACTCTTCTTGCTGCCGCCGGTCACGCCCAGCGTAGAGAGGGTCGCTTCACCCGGTCCGTTGACGACACAGCCGATAATGGAGACATCCATCGGGGTGATCAGATCTTCCAGACGCTGCTCCAGCGCGTTGACCGTGCCGATAACGTCAAACTCCTGACGTGAACAGGTTGGACAGGCGATGAAGTTGATCCCGCGAGAGCGAATGCGCAGTGACTTCAGGATATCGAAACCGACTTTGACTTCTTCAACCGGGTCGGCCGCCAGCGAGATACGCAGCGTATCGCCGATCCCTTCTGACAGTAACAGGCCAAGTCCAATCGCAGATTTTACTGCGCCTGCGCGTGCGCCACCCGCTTCGGTGATGCCGAGATGCAGAGGCTGTTCGATCTGTTTCGCCAGCAGGCGATAAGATTCAACGGCAAGGAAGACGTCAGAGGCTTTTACGCTGACTTTGAATTGATCGAAGTTAAGACGGTCAAGATGATCGACATGGCGCATGGCTGATTCCAGCAACGCCTGCGGCGTCGGCTCGCCATACTTTTCCTGCAGATCTTTTTCCAGTGAACCGGCGTTCACGCCAATTCGAATCGGAATATTGTTGTCGCGTGCGCAGTCAACCACCATACGGATGCGCTCGTTGTTCCCGATATTACCGGGATTGATGCGCAGGCAGTCGACGCCATACTCGGCGACTTTCAGGGCGATGCGGTAGTCAAAATGAATATCTGCAACCAGCGGTACATTCACCTGCTGTTTGATCAGTCTGAATGCTTCTGCGGCATCCATGGTAGGCACCGAGATACGAACGATGTCGACACCGACTCGCTCAAGGGCTTTGATCTGATTTACCGTCGCTTCCACGTCAGTGGTGCGGGTGTTGGTCATCGACTGAACAGCGATTGGCGCGCCGTCACCGACCGGCACCTTGCCGACGTAAATGCGTTTGGATTTACGGCGGATAATGGGTGCTTCGTTATGCATATTTCTTCTCCACAATTGCCCGGTACGCGATACGCTGTTATTGCGCACCCAACGTCAGGCGAGCAACCTGGTTATTACGGATAAAACGACTTAAATCAACGGGCTGATTCTGATATTGCACCTGAACCGCACGAGGCGCGCCAATTTTCAGACGATACGGAGGCGTTCCTGCGAGGCTGAGTTTACCACCACTACGCTGAATGCCGCTGAACAGTTTTTTGCCGGTCGCGTCACTGACTTCCAGCCAGCAGTCGGCGTTGAAGTTCATGACCACCGCATTAGGGTCAGCTGCCGGCTCATTGACCGCAGCTGCACCGACGGGCATCGGAGGTGCCGCGCTGGTTGTCGGCGTCGTGGCTGCTGGTGCAGCCGCTGAGTTGTCCACTGGCGCCTGGCTCGGCGACACCACAGCATTGCTGGTGTTATCCGGCTGAGTGGTGGTTGCGCTATTGCTGGCGGTGGCGGCCGGAGCCGCACTCGCCGGCGCACTGGCTGCGCCGCTGTTACTGGTCGTGGTGGTGTTGCTCTCGTCAGTTGCGGCAGGTGCCGCGCTATCACCGCTGCTTTCACCCAGCGGAATCGACTGACCATTATCACCGCTGCTACTGCTCTGGTCGGTCATCGGCACCAGATCGTCCTGAGACGCTTTATGGTTCTGCCACCACCAGGCGCCCGTCAGCCCCACGACCACAAACACCACCAGCCAGGTAAAAATCATTAACCAGCCGTCGCGTTTCTTGCGGCGTTTGCCCAGTGAAAAACTTTGCATCGGCTCAATCTTTGAAGACCGAATCGGTGTCTGCTTCGCCATCATCGGCAGCAGTTCCTCTTCAGGAATATGCACCAGACGCGCGTAAGAGCGAATGTAGCCGCGCAGGAACGTGGAAGCTAAATCAGCAGGTGATTTGTCCTCCTCAATGTCACGCACGGTAGAAAGTTTCAGGCACAGGCGTTCAGCGACGTTCTGCTGCGTCAGCCCCATCTGCTCACGGGCCAGACGCAGGCGTTCACCTGTTGATTGTAATGCAGAGTTTTCTTGAGTGGCTTCAGTATTCATTAGCTAAATAACGCTGGTACTGTATCGATTGCGGAAAACGTCGCGCTAACCGGTCGCCATAACGTGAAACGTCAGCGGCATTTCCCTGTAGCGCGGCGAAACGTAAGTGTAACGCCAGACTTCGTGCTGTTTCAGGCAGCTGTTGCTGGTAAACACCAAGCAAAACCTGGGCCTTCGACAGATGGTTATCTGCCAGATGGTTATCTGCCAGCTGCTTTTCAGCTTCCGACAGCAGCGAGTCAGCTTTACGCCTGTCAGCATCAATGGCCTGACGTAACGCCCTTCGGGCAGCAGCAACATCGCCAGCCTGCAGATAACAAAAGCCTGCCAGTTCAAGCGCGTCATTGCGAGCATCAAACTGCTGTGCTGCGCTTGCCCGACTAAACTGTTGATGCGCTTCGTCATACTGCCTTAAAGCGCAGAGAAACGCACCGTAATTGTTAGCAACAAAACCATTCTCCGGCGCCTGCTGCTGTGCCAGTATAAACCGTGCCTGCGCCGCTGTCTGATTACCCTGCTTCAGTGCCAGCCGTGCCAGCGCAAGCGAGACCCGGTAATCATGTGGCGCAGCGGCCTGTGCCCGTAGAAAGTTTCGCTCAGCCGCAGCAGCGTCGCCACTGGCCAGATAGTGCATCCCTAACTGTAGACGCACCTCTTCTGCGCCAGGTTCACGCGGCTGACTGACACACCCGCTTACAACAAACAGCGCCAGCAACACTGCAGGTAATCCATTACGCATAATCGTTTCCCTCCGTTTGACGTTGACAGGCTGCAGCCTGCCACGGGTCATCACGTCAGGAAACGCGCGATTTCAACCTTCTAGAGCGGCTTCACAGATATGGCTTCACCCGCCATTTTGATGCGCATCGTCCGCTTGGTACGGTCAATGACTTCGCCGGCTAACTGACCGCAGGCGGCATCAATGTCGTCGCCACGGGTTTTACGCACGATGGTGGTAAAACCATAGTCCATTAAAACTTTGGAGAAGCGATCGATACGGCTGTTAGAGCTACGGCCATACGGCGCGCCCGGGAAGGGGTTCCACGGAATCAGGTTGATTTTACACGGTGTTTCTTTCAGTAATGCGGCAAGTTCATGCGCATCATCAGTGCTGTCATTGACGTGATCCAGCAGGACGTACTCAATGGTCACGCGTCCCTGGTTGGCGTTGGATTTCGCGATGTAACGCTTCACCGCGGCCAGGAAGGTTTCGATATTGTACTTTTTGTTGATCGGCACGATGTCATCACGCAGCTTGTCGTTTGCTGCATGCAGCGAGATCGCCAGCGCCACGTCGATCATATCACCCAGTTTATCCAGCGCAGGCACGACGCCTGACGTTGAGAGGGTTACGCGACGCTTCGACAGACCAAAACCGAAGTCATCCAGCATGATCTCCATCGCCGGAACCACGTTATTGAGGTTGAGCAGTGGCTCGCCCATGCCCATCATCACCACGTTGGTGATAGGACGCTGGCCGGTGATTTTGGCTGCGCCGACAATTTTCGCCGCACGCCACACCTGACCAATAATTTCTGACACCCGCAGGTTACGGTTAAAACCCTGCTGTGCGGTCGAACAGAATTTACACTCCAGCGCACACCCTACCTGTGAAGAGACACACAGCGTGGCGCGATCGCCTTCCGGGATGTAGACCGTTTCCACCAGCTGGTCGCCCACGCGAATGGCCCATTTAATGGTGCCGTCGGTGGAGCGCATCTCTTCCGCCACTTCTGGCGCGCGGATTTCCGTCAGCTCCATCAGCCGGTTACGCAGCTTTTTGTTGATGTCGGTCATCTGCTCGAAGTCATCGCAGCAGTAGTGATAAATCCACTTCATGACCTGATCGGCGCGGAAAGGCTTCTCGCCCAGCGACAGGAAAAATTCCCGCATCTGCTGACGGTTGAGATCCAGCAGGTTTATTTTCTGGCTTTTGGGAGAAACGACAATGGGGGAAGCGGACGCGGACGTCTCAATCTGTTCGGACATAATATTCTCTGGCCTCGTTGTTACACGTTATGGCGCTGTTCAGGGATAGGTGAAAAAATTGCGCCTTCATTAAGCGATGTCAATGAAGGCGCAATATTGTACAACATCTGCGGCCTGATAACAGGCGGGAGTGACCTCCCCTACGCAGATTTTTGTAAAGCCGCTGTAACGTTTATCGCCGGGCGATTAACGGGTACGTGGGCAGATTTCGTTTTCGCCGAAGAAATAAGCGATTTCGCGGGCAGCGGATTCAGCAGAATCTGAACCGTGGGTCGCGTTTTCGGTGAAGCTGTCAGCGTAGTCAGCACGCAGTGTGCCAGCCAGTGCGTTTGCCGGGTTAGTTGCACCCATCAGGTCACGGTGACGCTGAACCGCATTTTCACCTTCCAGCACGGATACAACAACCGGGCCAGAGGTCATGAATTCAACCAGACCATCGAAGAATGGCTTGCCCTGGTGCTCAGCGTAAAAGCCTTCAGCCTGCTCTTTGCTCAGCTGCAGCATTTTTGCGCCAACGATTTTGAAGCCAGCGCTTTCAAAACGGTTATAGATAGCACCAATCACATTTTTAGCGACGGCGTTTGGCTTGATGATAGAAAAAGTACGTTCGATTGCCATGATGACCTCTGTCTTGACGTTCTGAAGAAACCGGTGGCGTCCGCCCCGGTTAAGAAACGGCGCCGATTATAGGGGCTGAGTGCGGCATTGCCTATCAGAGATCCCCAATTTGTTGAAAATTCTTGATCTGAGTCGAGGCAGGCGCGCCATAGTTATGATTTAGCGCAAAAAATCGTCAGCCCCGAGTGAAGATGACCGAGACAAGTTGTCCCTCTTCATCCATTACCACCAGTTGATACTCGCCGGGATGATCAAGATGCAGCGACAGGCTGTTCGCCGCGTTTTGCGTCATCAATGGCTCACCATTCAGGAACCACCAGCGTTGCGTGCCCTGCCCTCCCTGCACCGCGACCGGGATCGTCAGCGTGCTATTACCCGGCAGCGGTTTAACGATTTGCCGCTCAACAACGCCGGTGACAATCAGTGGTGCGCTACTGCCCTGTTGTAATGGCGGACAATGGGTATCGACAGGCGGTAAGCGCTGCGCCCGCCGCTCCTGAGGCGGCAGCCAGGCCTCCAGCGGCAGCGGCCAGACCAGCCGTTCGTGGCGGGTAGCGCCGGGGCAATCTGCTGCGACGCGCAGTCCCTGCACATTTTGCCAGTAGCCGGCGCGTAATCCGCTGAGGCTCTCCTGACCGGGCGCCAGCAGTGTTGGCGGCAACGTATCAGAAGCGGCCCAGCTTTGCCGACGCTGGCGGCAGTTTTCATCTCCGGCAGGCAACGGCTGACCACCAGGCCAGCATATGGTCGCGACCGTTACCGAGGCCGGACGTGGGTCGACCGGCACGTCACGCCTGCCGAGACGGCTCATCAGCACGCTGTTAATCTGATTCATGACTGGCACGGCAGAGGCGAAACCAAACTGCCCGGCAACCGGAGTCGCATCCGGCCGCCCCACCCAGACGCCAATCAGATAACGGGGATTGATGCCCACCGACCAGGCGTCGCGATAGCCGTAACTGGTGCCGGTTTTCCAGGCCAGCGGCACCACATCAGGTACGCTGCCATTACCGGCCGGTTGCGCTTCACCCGCCAGGATGCGCCGGATGATCCACGCCGATGCGGGTGAAAGCAGCGGTCGCTGCTGCAAGGGTTGATCGGGCGTCCAGCGCAGTGCAGCGGCATTGCCGTGACGGGCAAAGGCGCTATAAGCCGCCACAATTTCATCCATACGGGCGCCGGTGCCGCCAAGAATCAACGAAAGATTGGGTTCCGCGCCGGGCGGGAAACGTAAATTCAGACCCACATTGCGCAGACGCGCCGCAACGTTTTTCGGTCCCAGCGCCTCCAGCACCTGTACAGCCGGCAGATTCAGGGAGCGTACCAGCGCATCGCTGGCGCTGACCGGCCCGTGAAAACCGGTGTCGAAATTGCCTGGCCGGTAATCACCAAAGCGACGCGGCACATCCTGCAGCAGCGATTCGGCATGAATCAGCCCCTCATCCAGCGCCATGCCGTAAACAAAGGGTTTTAACACCGAGCCAGGCGAACGCACGCTGGCGATCATGTCCACATGCCCGAACCGACTGTCATCGGTAAAGTCAGCCGAACCGACATAGCCCCGAACCGCCATGGTGGTGTGATCGACCACCAGCATCGCCAGTGAGGTGCGAGGCGGAAGCTGGTTTTTAACGTTCAGCGCCAGGCTTTCCAGTTCGCGCTGCAGTGAGGGATCGAGCGTGGAGACAATCTTGTCGCTGGAACTGATCGACAGTAATCGCCGGGCCAGCAGCGGCGCCATCTGCGGCATCTGCCGTGGCGGCAGCCAGACCGGCTCCTGACGGATTTCCGCCACCTGCTCAGCGGACCAGATGCGGTATTCCGCCAGCCGATCCAGCACTTTATTGCGTGCCGCTTCTGCCCGCTCTGGCCAGCGATCGGGTCGAAGTCGGCTGGGTGCCTGCGGCAAAACTGCCAGCAGCGCCGCCTCGCCCGGTGTCAGCTGTGACGGGGATTTCCCCAGCCAGCTCCAGCTTGCCGCGCCCACCCCTTCCAGCGTGCCGCCAAAAGGCGCACGGTTAAGGTAGAGCGTCAGGATGTCACGTTTGGAAAGGTGCCATTCAAGCTGCAGCGCCCGCCACGCCTGGATTAGCTTGCCCCGCAGCGTACGGGGTTGCGGGTCGATAAGGCGTGCTACCTGCATGGTCAGCGTGCTGCCACCGGAAATAACACTTTGATGGCGCAAATCCTGCCAGGCCGCACGCACCAGCGCCAGCGGATTGATGCCGGGGTGATACCAGAACCAGCGATCTTCGTAGGTCAGCAGTGCCTGCAGATAAGCCGGAGCGACCTCTTCTGGTGTGACGGGATAGCGCCAGATGCCCTTGCTGTCAGCAAAGCGCCACAGCGGCGTGCCGTCGCTGGCCACAATCACCCGCGCAGGCTGCACCTGTTTAAGCGGCAGCGGGAACAGCCGATCAAGTCCCCACGTCGCCAGCCATAACGCCAGAAAAAAAAGCGGCAGCGCGAGCCACCGCTTTTTAATGGTGCTGATGTTAATCACGCCCTGCGTCACTTACTGGATATGCAGTTGCGGCGGTGTACTGCCGGTGGCGCGCCACTCCGGCACATACATCGACTCCACCTGCGGTGGCGGCATCAGGTAGCGACCCGGCGTGACCGCCCGTGCCAGATAGACCAGCGTTGCGGGACGATAAGTATCTACCGCCAGCGCCGCGACAAAGCGATCATCACGGAATTCAATGTGCCTGATGTCAGCCTGCTGCATGTCACCCATGCTTTCCTTCAGCGCATCCGCACTGTCACCGAGGCTGGCGCTGCTGTCGGCCAGATTCTGGTTTTCCAGTTCCAGACCGGCAGGCAGCAGATCCACCACCAGCGCATCGCTGATGCTGCGTTTCGAGGAAACGGTCAGACGGACCACCAGCAACTCACCGCTGCGCAGATTATTGAGATCGGCGGCTTTGCCATCCAGGGTGAAGTATTCACGTTTTATCCCGAGCACATTGCTCTCAGGCTGAGGCGCGGCCAGCGGATAACCGGTGACGTCCAGACGACCATACAGCGGCGCACTGCCCGGATTACTGATGGCTAAGCCCTGCAGCAGTTGCTCAGCCCCCAGCCCTTTATTCAGCGGTGCATCGCCCTGTAACGGAGCTGGGTTACCGGACAGCTGCGCCTGCCAGCTCCCGCCCTGCGCCTGCTGTAAGGTATGCGCAGCCAGATAAAGCGCGTTGTTTTCCTGGGTCGAGAACCAGCGTTTGCCATTGACCTCTTTGGAGAGCGACAGCAGCAGACTATTCTGCAAATCAGGCTGCAGCTTATTCTCTGCTAACAGGGCAATCATCATCCCCTCATCGCGCACCGTGCTGCCATAGTCGCCGTACCACGCTTTGTCCGAGCGGGTCAGCGTGGCACCCTGCATGATCGCAAGCGATGCGCGCTGCCCGTCACCCATCAGCTTTAGCGCGACACCCAGCTGCATCAGCGCCAGGCCGGAGCGGGCTTTCTCACGCTTTTCATACAATGCACGCAGCGCACCCAGTGGCGCGCGCTGCTGACGCGCCAGCACCAATCCGGCGTAAGCCTGCACGCTGAACTGCAGCGCGGCGTTGTCGTCACTGCTGCCGCCGCTGATCTGCGCGGGATCCTGCAAGTAGCGCAGCAGCCGTGCGTTAGCGCGATCAACCACATTATCTGGCAGCGCATAGCCCGCCTCACTGGCGCGCAGCAGGAAGTCCGTTACATAAGGCGTCAGCCAGAACTCCTCTTCACTCTGTTTATCCCACAGCCCGAAACTGCCGTTAGCCCGCTGCATGCCCGCCAGACGAGCAATGCCGGTATCGACGGCAGCCCGACGCGCTTCATCGCTGCTGGTTTTAATGCCCATCGTGGTCAGCTCAGCATGGCTGGTGTAAAGCGAAGGCCAGAGCCCGCTGGTAGTCTGTTCCAGACAGCCGTAGGGATAGGCATAGAGCGCACTGATATAGCTGGCGATATTCAGCGGCGGACGATTGCTCAGCGTGAGTTGTCCACTCAGGGTCTGTGCATCCAGGCCGGTCAGCGCCGCTGCCGCGATCTGCCAGGGCTGATCGGGATTGATAACGGCATCAAAGTTCAGCGTCAGGGCAGGATAAGGCGGCCGGACGCCGATTTTCCACTGCTGTTTGCTGGCCTTAACCTGTTCACCCGGCAGGTTCAGACCGGAAATCTGTACGGCAATCTCGCCATCACCAAAGCCGGTTTTCGCCGTGACCGGAATCTGCAGTGTGGTACGAGCGCCTTTGGCCAGCGTCACGCTCTGGCTGGCCGCACCGGCCAGATCGACTAAGCCACTGCTGGCCACATCCACTTTCAGAGTTTGCGGCAGATCGGTCAGGTTCGTGAGATCGAGCGCCAGTGATGCCGAGTCGCCGCTGGCAAGGAAGCGCGGCGTGGCCAGTTCGCTGATCAGCGGCGCGGCGACCACCAGTTTGCGGTCTGCCGCGCCGAAGCTGTCGTCGCTCCAGGCCTGAGTCATCAGCCGCAGTTCGCCGTTAAACGCGGGGATCGGCAGCGTAATCGTCCCGTTGCCCTCTTTATCCAGCGTTACCGCCTGCAACTGTTGCGCCACGATATTCACATGCGTTACCGGCTTTTTACCGCCGCGCGTCATCGATTCATCTTCACCATCACCACCAAAACGCAGCGCCGCCAGTCGGCCACCGCCTTCGATCAGCTGACCAAAGACGTCGTACTGATCGACGTTGTAGCGTTTACGGCCAAAGAAAGCCTGCCACGGATCGGGCGTTTTAAAATCTGTGACGCTCAGCACGCCACTGTCCACGGCTGACAACAGTACATTCACTTTTTCAGGCAGCGGACCGCCGTCACGACTGGCGTGAACCCTGACCGTCAGGAGTTGCTCAGGACGAATTTTATCGGGTGCATCCAGCGTCAGGTTTAAGCGGCGCGCCTCTGTCGCCATCGGCAGGTGTAATAGCCCCACCGCGCGTTTTGGCGTTGCGCCACTGACCTTATCACCGTCACGCACCACGATAGCGCTGAAGTAGAGATCGTGACGCCGCCAGCTCTCAGCAACAGGGACATCCACTGTTGTGCCGCCCTCAGGTACAGTCAGCGGTTGCCACCAGAGCGTGCCGCTGCTCGACTCCACCATCAGGTAACCTTTACCGGCTGCCGGGGAGTCAACCTGCAGATGCACGGTGTCGCCCGGCTGGTAAGCCGCTTTGTCCAGCTTCAGTCTGACCTGATCCGGACGCAGTGCGCCCGTGCCGTTGGTGTTGTCCTGCCAGTCATAACCGGCCTGGAACCGCACGCTGCTGACGATCTTCTCGCCCGCCTGCACTTCCAGCCGGTAGTGGCCCCACTCAACCGGGAAGCTGACTTTGGTGCTGCCGTCAGCCGGGATTGAGATGGCGCGTTCATCTTCCTGCAGGTCTTTGTCGCCATACTGCGACTGCCAGCCTTCGCTGTCCGAGAAGCTCCAGTAGTAGTCACGGCGCTCACGAATCAGGCGCACATCCAGCTTGTCTGCCGCCAGTTTCTTGCCCTGACTGTTGGCATAGACAATATCGAATTCGGCCAGGCTCTCTTCTGGCACGGTAGGCTCATCGTGATAGCTGTCACTGCGGTAGTCATAAACGGCCTTGTTACCGAACAGCGGCCGGATACCCGGCAGAGCTTCTGCAGGCCAGATGGCCTGGGTAGCGCGTCGGGTGACCGGACGTCCACCGGTCTCCAGCAGGCTGGCCTGCAGGATCAGGTTGAGCGGAGAGTGCAGCTGATCCCACTGACTCTCTACCGAAAGCTGCGCTTTACCGCTGGCGTCGAGTTTGAGATCGACCTCATCCAGCGTGCGCTTTAGCCCCTCTTCGGTAATGTCACCAAACTGGTAGCCCGGCAGTGCAGCCACCGCTTCGCGTGCCGGTCGCAGATAGAGTTGTCCCTGTAACGTGTTACCCGCCGCCGGTGCGCCATAGAGGTAACGCCCCTCAATACCAAACTCAACGGGGGCATCAGCAGGCTGCGGCTGAGGGTCATTTTTCAGGGTTAACGCCATGCGCTCCGGCAGAAAATCCTCGACGTGGAACGTCCATTCACGCTTGAGGTTATCGCCGGTATTGATTCGCAGCATCCAGTTGCCGGTCATGGCAGATTCGGGCAGTGCCAGGCGCTGCTGGTAGAGGCCCGCCTCAGGCTGCCAGACAAAGGTTCGCATCACCTGGCCATCGGGCTGCACCAGTTCTGCTTTTATCGGCTGAACGGGCAACGGATGTCCGTCGGCATCACGCAGCAGCGCATTGACGATGACGATTTCGCCTGGGCGATAGATATCGCGCGGCCCAAAGACAAACAGCTGTTTGTCATAACCCTGCGGTCCGGCAACCGGAAACTCCGCGAGATCCAGCGCCGGACGCGACAGGTCAATCATTGAGGTCTGTTCACCCTGCACGGCCAGCAGGATCCTGCCTTTTTCATCCGCCCTGAGGCGCAGATGGCCGGTGTTGTCACTGGTGCCGCTTTGCAGCACCTGCCCTTTGGCATCCAGCAACCTGACGCTGACGCCGGAAAGTGGCTGGCCGTTTGCCAGGCTCTGGGCAAACAGTTCAAATTGAGTCGGGAAGCGATGCAGTGAGAGGCCAATGTCGCTCAGGGTGAAAAGTGTAGCGGGCTGGCTGTAGCGATACGTTCCGGCCTGCTTCATCACCGCCAGATAGACGCCCGGCTGCTGAAGCGCGGTAATGTCACTCATCGGCAACTGCAATTTTTCACGGGTGTTGCGCGCCGGATTAAGCTCGAAGCGACCGGAGTAGACCAGCTGGCTGCTTTTCAGCAGATCCTGTGACTGCCAGCTGGAGAGGTTATTGCCGTAATTCCACTGCGAGAGAAACTCTGCCAGGCCGGCATTCTTAATGCGGAAGAAATCGACATCGACCTGGTTCACATTCAGCGCCAGCACCGGCAGTCCCTGCGTGATACGCAGCGGCAGCAATGAACCGCGACTGGCAAACCCCACCATCGGCTGGATATCACTGGTGGCGATTTTCTGGCTGTAATCGGCGGCAAGCGTTTCACCGCTGGCCGCGCGCAATCCTGCATCCACCGTGACGGTGAAGTGACGTGAGGGTTCAGGATGACGGAAGCGCAACGTTTTGCGGTTAGCGGAAAGCTCCCAGCCGCCATCCACCCGGCCCTGTTTATCGTCAGTCAGCCTGACTTTTTGCGCGATATCCTGTTTATCATCCAGCGGCTGACTGAAGGTTAAGACCAGCGCAGCGGCACCGTCGATCTGCAGTTCTGAGAGATCGATAATGGTCAGCGGTTTGCTGACCTGAGCCGTTGAGGGTGCCTCTGCCGCCTGAAGAGGCAAAACAGGTAATAGAGTTGCTGACAGCAGCGAGCCACCGATCAGCATGCTGAGCAGCAGCCGGGTGTTGCGTTTCTTCATGGTAGTTCCTTCACCGGGACGCAGGGAGTGTCGTTTGATTACGCCGCGTAATTTCATATCAATGCTCGCATTTAATCAACGCTTCTCTTGAGATGGTGCGCACATTCCCTGACACTGGTATGACAGATTGCTGAGATGAGGTTGTTATGACGACGCCACTGTTTGTGTCCGCCGACTGGTTACAAGAGCACTACAACGATGAACGCCTTCAGGTACTGGATGCACGTTTGTTGCCACCCGGAATGGAAGCGGTTCGCGATATCCAGGCTGAGTATCTGGCGGGTCATTTACCTGACGCCCCTTACTTTGATATTGAAGCCCTTTCCGATCACACCAGCCCTTATCCACATATGCTGCCGCGTGCCGAGACCTTTGCCGTCGCGATGCGCGAGCTGGGCATCAGCAGTGATAAACATCTGGTCGTTTATGACGAAGGCAATCTCTTTTCCGCACCCCGCGCCTGGTGGATGCTGAAGACCTTTGGTGTGGCTCAGGTGTCGATTCTGGCCGGGGGATTGCAGGGCTGGAAAGCGGCCGGTTTTGCGCTGGCAAGCGGCGAAGTGAATCTGCCGGAAGGTGAGTTTGAAGCCCACGCGGATGAAAGCCGGGTGAAACGCCTGACGGATGTGCTGCTGATCAGCCATGAAGGCGGCGCGCAGATTGTTGATGCCCGTGCTGCCAATCGTTTTAACGCTGAAGTGGACGAACCGCGTCCCGGCCTGCATCGCGGCCATATTCCCAACAGCCTGAACGTGCCGTGGAATATGCTGGTTGAGCAGGGAACACTCAAGCCGGAAGCGGAACTGCGCAGAATTTTTGCTGACGCAGGTGTCGATATTTCCCAGCCAGTGGTCGCCAGCTGTGGCTCAGGCGTAACGGCGGTGGTGTTGATTCTGGCGCTGACCGCGCTGGGCGCACGGGATGCCACGCTGTATGACGGATCCTGGGGCGAATGGGGCAGCCGGGACGACCTGCCTATTGCGAAATAAAAAACAGGCGGCTCATGAGCCGCCTGTTTGTATTGAGTGCGTCAGATAATCCGCTCACTGCCCTTGAAGTCGCGCAGGAAACTGCCCCAGCGACGTTCATAGAAGGGGGGGATGTGCGCGGTAAAGAAGTGGCTGATGCCGCGATCGTTCGGCATCACTTCACAGATATCCACTGGCGCATCGTCTGGCAGCGTATCCGTTGCCACACTGCCCGCCGCCTGGATGATCGCTTCAATGTTGCTGTCCGCTTCAATGCCAATCAGTAAATTAGGTGCTTCGTCTGCCCGTTCACGAATGCTGGCAATAAATGCCCGACGCACCTGCTTATGCTTCGTGAAGAGCTGAGTCAGCGAGTCGATCATCTGTGCAGGCGGTTCAGCCACCTCAGAGAGCAGCAGTGACTGCCCGCCTTCCAGCACAGTCTGCTGACTTAGCGCACTGCCCTCTTCCGCCAGCAGATGCGTGATCTCCGCTGCAGTGAACTCTTTACCGGAAGGCAGTTTAGGATTGAGAAACAGCGTCTCGCCACGCGTCATCTCAAACAACGTCCGTACCGGCAGACGCAACCAGGACTGCTCACCGCTTACTGCTTCACTCATCGCCTCTTCTGACGTGAAAAAAGGAATAATGCTGCTGCCATCCTCTTTTTCCCAGTGCTGGAGATCAACGGGCGTGCTGGCATCAAACTGTTGCGTGGTACTTTCGCCCGGAACAAAGACGTCAGATTCCAGCAGCAACTGGAAAAACTCGGGCCGATGGGCAGGCTCAGTCGCCGCCAGCTTCAGCACCTCTTCAAGACGGTTCATAGTTTCCCTCTGAACGTTTCCCTCTGAACAGCGGCAGCATCAGCCACCGCTGAGATCGGCTTATTTCAGTAACAGATTGGCGAGGGTACGCACGCCCAGACCTGTTGCACCTGCCGCCCACTGATCAACGGCGCCTTTGCGATAGGTCGCAGAGCAGTCGATGTGCAGCCAGCCCTGCTGATAGTTGCTGACGAAGTGTGACAGGAACGCTGCCGCGCTGCTGGCACCGGCCGCATGAGACGGACTGGCGATGTTATTAAGATCGGCAAAGTTAGACGGCAGATGGCTGCGATGGAATTCGGCCAGCGGCAGACGCCAGAAAGGTTCGTTCTCACTCACTGCGCTGCCCATCAGCGACTGCGCCATCACCTCATCAAAGGTGAACAGCGCATGGTAATCGTTGCCCAGCGCCGTTTTAGCCGCGCCGGTCAGCGTTGCGGCGTCAATGATCATCGTCGGGTTCTGCTCGCTGGCGTCGATCAAACCGTCGGCCAGCACCAGGCGGCCTTCCGCGTCGGTGTTCATCACTTCCACCGATTTGCCGTTGCGATAGCGAATAATGTCGCCCAGCTTGAAGGCGTTGCTGCTGACCATATTATCGGCGCAGCAGAGGTAGAGTTTGACGCGCTTGTTAAGACCGCGAGAAATCGCCATCGCCAGCGCGCCAGTCACCGTCGCCGCGCCGCCCATGTCAGACTTCATCGAGTCCATAAAGCTGCTCTGCTTCAGGCTGTAGCCGCCGGTATCAAAGGTAATGCCTTTACCGACCAGGCAGGCGTAAACCGGCGCATTCTCGTCGCCGGTCGGATTGTAGTCGAGCGCCAGATAGACCGGCGGACGATTTGAACCGCGTCCCACAGTATGCAGGCCCATATAACCCTGCACCCGCAGTTCATCGCCTTTGGTAATACGATAGCTGACGGCGTCACCGCCCACTTCACTGATCAGATCGACGGCATTGTGCGCCAGCTGCTCCGGCCCCAGATCTTCTGCGGGCAGGTTAATGACGTTGCGCACCCAGTCGATGATTTTCAGACGGCGATCAAACTCCGCCTGCTCATGTTCGCCCAGTTCAGGCCAGTCAACCTGACGCTGGCCTTTCGGGCCACGGAAGCCCTGCCAGAATGCCCAGCACTGCTCAAGGTGCCAGCCTTCGCCGGTCAGCGCCACATGGCGGATGCCCTGGCCATCGATTTTATGGGCCGCACGCTGAATGGTATTCAGCGCATCTGCGCCGGTCAGGTGCAGTGTCATGCCGCTGTCGTTGCTGCTGAGAATCGCTTTTTCGCCCCAGCGCGCATCGGCGGGCTGGCTGCTAAGCGTAATGTTCATCGGTTGTGTGGTCATCGAAAAGCTCCGTAATCGTTATCTGTTTCATCCAGCCTGATTGTTATAACGGCTTTAATAAGATGTTAAATGTAATTCACAGAGAGACCTGATAACAGATTCCGCCGGGCGTTGCCAGCGAAGTGCCCATATTGGCGCAGTTTCCGGACTATCGCCGGGTATCAGGATTTCATTAAGGCCCGCAGACGGGTCACTGACTTCTGCACCAGTGCAATGGCGTAGTCGATCTCTTCTTCCGTCGTGAAGCGTCCCAGCGAGAAGCGAAGCGAACTGTGCGCCAGTTCTTCACTCAGGCCCAGCGCGCGCAGGACATAGGAAGGCTCCAGGCTGGCGGAGGTACAGGCCGAACCGGAAGAGAGCGCCAGGTCTTTCAGCGCCATGATCAGTGATTCACCCTCAACATCAGCGAAACTGAGGTTAAGAATATTCGGTGCACTCTGCTGCAGATCGCCATTAAGGGTAACGTCCGGCAGTGCGCTGATGCCCTGCCACAGGCGATCGCGTAGCGCCTGAATCCGCGCCATTTCAGTTTCGCGCTCTTCGGCGGCAATACGATAGGCTTCACCCATGCCGACAATCTGATGCACCGGCAAGGTCCCGGAGCGCATTCCGCGTTCATGTCCGCCGCCGTGGATCTGCGCA
>Ga0308166_1000482_pt1 | contig 53802 bp, 77 predicted proteins | sample PhyCR2_2_FD_202137 | JGI IMG/M metagenome (GOLD analysis project Ga0308166, IMG submission 202137) | Phyllosphere microbial communities from UC Gill Tract Community Farm, Albany, California, United States - DLSLCC.R2 | ecosystem: Host-associated > Plants > Phyllosphere > Unclassified | place...
CGGCTATACGAAATTAAATCCAATTCGAGATTCGTATAAGATTCTAAATTTAGATTCCGGCGAGATTCAAATTTAATTATAATATTTTTTTTTTATCCGGTACTTGGGCGATTCGATTAATGTGCCAATTTATAAATTTATTTTTGGAGTCGAGGAACAGAGGCCCAACAACGTCCTGTCGGACTTAAAATACGGTCCCTAAACCCTTTTTCTCTCACGAGCCTATCGGCTCTCAAAGTTCCAAAGCAAAGTAGCTCCCACTTCGTGGGCACAGGTCAACACAATCTCCATCAGTAGCGAGCCTAGTAGGTATCTCAATGAGAAGGCTACGCTAGTTAAATCCGTTTCATTGGGAATCGGAGCTGGTTGTTAGCTTAGTTGATTGTGCATTCTGACTACTAATTGGAGCTTACCATGACTAATTCAAACGTTGTTAAATCTGTTGTTCCTGCTGTTACTTCTGCTATCTACCGTGCTAAAGAACAACAGGCATACATGCAGCCACAGACTTGTGCTATTGCTGCCTTAGCCATGTTCCACATGATGACGTCTTTCACACGTGATGACGTTGTACCGGCTATCTCACTTGTTGCTCTTGCTGATGCCTCAATCAAGAAGGCTAACTCAACTAACAATGACCTGAAAGCGTTCCACTACAATGACCCATCCATCAACCTGATTGGATTGGCTAAGCATCTTGGCTTCCTGTCAATGGCTGAAGATAAGTCATTCACTATGACAGAGCGTTGGATTGAGCTTGTATCAACTAAAGAAACTTGCACTCCATTCACTGAGCAGGTTACTGAACTCAATCGTCGTAAGCCTTTCATCAAGGGTGGCAAACGTAAGCCTTCCAAACTGATGACAGAAGCAATCGACTTCCTGCAATCAACTGAGTATCACGTTGACTCTGCAATGGTTGACATTGTTGGTGACGTACTTGGCATGTCACATGAAGTTCCAGCTGTGATTCAACAGGAGCTGCATGTTTGGAACAACGCTCGTAACATGGCTAAAGAAGATGTGCTGTTCTCAGATTACTTCGCTGATAACCGTGGTCGTCTGTATCATGTAGCATGTGCTGGTCCAAATCCACAGTCATCTGACTTTGCTCGTTCACTGTATTCTCACAATGTTGAGAACATCGTAGAACGTGGTTCAGAAGCATACAACATGTTCATGGCAGAGCTTGATGATGTAGCTGGTGGCAAATGGGTTGAGTCTAAGATGTTGACTCGTGTTGCTCAGAATCCAGTTGGTGCATTGAAACACATGCTGTCATCTGGTGATGCTCCTAAGAAGCCATTCACTTACATTCGTCTGGCATTGGATTGGTTCAAGTTTGAAACAACTGGTGTCTGTGATTCACGCATTGGCTTTGGCTTAGATGCTAAATGTTCAGGCACTCAGTATCTGGCATTCATTGCAGGCAACATGGAAATGGCTCGTGCAACTGGTTTAGTCAATTCAGACTCCAAAGCATCTGACCCATACCAGCTTTCATTGGTACAGTTGCTGAAACTGTTAGAGAAGTCATCAATGAATCCATCTGATGAAATTAAGGCTAAGTATTTCAATCCGAAAGACGGTCGTAACTTCATCAAGACTCCATACATGGCAGTTCAGTATGGTGGTGGTAAAGCTGCATTAACTGGCGACAAAAACTTTGCAACTACAGTTATCAGCATCTTTGGTGCAGACAAACTGGAAGCATTTGCAGAGCTGGCTGTTGAAGCTGTTAAGGCTGCACTTGGTGAGAAGATTAACCTGTTCATTGCTAAAGCGATGGAAGCAGTTAAAGCCAAATGTGAGAAAGAATCTAAGCTGTACATTGATTACCGTCACACAGATGGTCAGGTTGTTCATAAGCCTTGCTATCCATCTCGTGCAATCTGTGATGCATTCAGCATTCGTGTTGATTCACAGACTCGTGTAATCTTTGGGAACATCGTTGAAGAAACTGAGTGGAAGATTCGTGAAACTCAGCCAACTGTTGAAGAATTCGCTCGTACCTTTGTTGTTAACTACATTCAGGGTATTGACGCGCTGGTGGCTCGTACTGTTGCTAAGTATGCTAAGAAAGCTGGTCTTCGTGGATTCACTTCTATTCACGATTGCTTCCGTTGCTGCTTAGCAGATGCTCCAAAAATGATGGCTGTGATTCGTGAAGCATACATTGAAATCTTTGTACGCAACAATCAGTTCGAATCTCTGTCCAAGCAGATTGGTGGCATTGATATGTTCCATACCAATATCGTTACAGAAGAGCTGTTGAATTCAGAGCACGCTTATTACTTCTGTCAGTAATCCAGTTCCAACTAAGGGCTTCTTCGGAGGCCCTTTTCTTTTTAAACAAAAACAAAATCCTATTCTGATACCAAAGTGTTGTTGCAATATTGCGAGAATATTTTGGCATTAGTTGGAAGTGGAGAAACAACAATCCGCATGACATATTCGAAACTGGTGTACAACAGTATTGAGCATGTCAACTTAGTTACAGTGAATGTTACAGGTTTAGTCAACTGTAGAACTCCCTGAGACGGCTACTCAAAGTTCCAGCTTCCATGATTGAGTAGGAGAGTTGCAATCCATTTGAAACAGAGAAAGCATGTCCAGTTAGTAACAGTCGAGTCCGTCCTATTATCAAGGCCCTAACACAAGCCGGGACAATGTCGATTGGAACTTAGTGGAATATTGTTCGAAACTGTAGAGAAATCGAAAGCGTAGCGAAGTCCGAGAAAGCATATGATTCTTCGACCGTTTGCCGCGCTAAAATTAGTAGCAAATATTGTGGCATTATTGCATGTAAATATTGTCCCAATGCTGTGATTACTTCAGCATGTTAGAATGTGACCAAATTGCTAGGGAGCTAATCACCCGTAGATGCAATGAAACTGGTCAATCCGGCATGTGTTTCGTTTACAGTATTGTGACAGTTTAAGCATGTAATATTGCCACAGCTTTTTGCATGTCCCTCTGTAGCCCGCGTGGTTACTGGCTTTGTATCAATATTGCCACAGTTGTCGCATGTATAGTTTGTGACAATATGTGGAGTAAACCTTTATTTTCTTTCTTTCTTTTTTGGTTGATGGTCACTCAGTTGCACCAACTTTCCACACTTTGAATGTGCCGAATACGCTCAAAGGGTAGGGAGTAAATGTAGCTATGACCGCATGTAAATAATGTGACAATTTAGTGAGATTCGGCCTCACAGAATTGGCCCAGATTAGTTGCATGTGAATGAAAAGACAGAGTTTATCTCAGAATTTATTCTCGAATTAGCATGTAGAATTCGTGGAGTAAGTTGCGAGATAGGCTCCAAACTATCATTAGGATGTACATCTGGCACTATGCTAGTCACATGGTGCCTTTCTTAATTAAGTTATTGGAGATATAAAATGCGTAAGAAATTTGACGAAATCAAAGATGGAGAGAAATTCATCTTCGCTGGTGTGCGTTATATTAAAGTGATGGAAGAATCTGTCTATTATAACGCTGTTGAAGAACGTCATTCAGGCCGTGCTTCGGCTTTCGCTGGTGGTGAAGTATGTATCGTTTGTTCTTAAAAGTTAAAGATGAGAAGGGAGAGACTGAACAGTCTTTCTCTTCGCTCCACAAAGTTCACAAACATATTCTGACAATTGACACTTCAACTGTAGAATATATCCTTCTCGAACGTGGCAATGAAACTGTTGGTGAATCTATCGACGAACTCGTTGCCTACTGTGAATTCTGGGATGGTCTGGAATGAGATACAAATTGTGGCTGTTCAATAACGAAGGTCATCATAACTTGTTTCTCGAAGATACAGTTATGAAGGCAGGAACCAAAGGTTCTTTCATGTTGCGCGACCAATCAAGTTATGCTGAAGATAATGGCAAACTTGTATGGAAAGACGCAGCACATCCTGTGGCAATTCATGCGTTGATTGCAAAGAACAAAGCTATCTGTATTGCAACAGCAATGCATATATCAACAATCGACCCAAATATGAATTGGCGTGTTCTGGATTATCTCTGGAAGAATTGCCAATGAGTCGATTTGATTGTAAAAACAAACTGTACAAAAACGCTGAGCATAAAATGATTTTACGTCATTGGATTGAGCAGCGTCACGGTTGGGATTACTATTTATGGAATGGGTTTATGTGGGTACGTGCAGGAAATCAGCTCTATTGTGAGCACTCCTGTAATTATTACTGCAAACTCATTGGCATTAATCTTTCAAACACAGGTCTATAATGAAAACTGGTGAACTCGTTGTAATGCGGCGTAGTGAACGTGGCTTGAACGGGTTCACTGCGTACAAAGTTTATACCATTCTGGCTGGTGAAGGTGAAACAAATCAGTCAGCGTGTGCAATGCGTTTGGGTACAATGCTCAAACACAGTGAACGTACTTTTAATCTGGTTGATGACAATGGTGTTATTCGCTTTGTATCAGACCAGCACTTCAAACCATTCAACTCAGAATTGGGATTGTTCAAATGATTCAGTTAACAGGCAAGCCGCTTCAAGATTTCCTAGCGTTTCTGGCTGACGCATATCCTGAAATTGTTGCAGAGCCTGTTAATGGTGTTCTGAACATTTCAACCGATTCTATGATGTTCAAAGCGTGGGAAGAATTCGATGAGTATTGCGGATAACCGCAGCGTACTGGATGAACAAGTTCGTAATGAACTAAATCGTCAGTACGACTACTACAAACAAATGCTCTACGCTTTAACCTACAATGCCCGTTTCGTGGCAATAGTTAACATAAGCGTGGAAACAACAAATCCTGAATTAAAAGAAAGCTGCATTCGACTTTCTGACGAAGAGCTGATTTCTATTATCTCAAAACGCAGGGAACTCGTACATGTCCAACTTAACCGCATTAATGAATTTAGCACGTCGGGCACAAGAGAAGGCTGATAACTCAATCAGTCTTCTTGAGAACATGCCAATCACAACTAATTGTGGTGTGGTGCTCTTCGCTGCAAAACGTATCGGCGAACTGGAAACAGCGTTGCTCGATGCGAACACTGAACTTACTGAGTTGCGTAAATTACGTGACGAAGTATCCGTTTCCTACAAAAGTATCGAAACTGGAAATCATCCGTTATTGAAATAGTGGTTGTCGGTGGCTCTATTGGTCATCGCATCGTCTCTGAAATTTTAAGCAACATTCGTGGAATTCAATTCGTATCCTTTATCGAGCCAGATTGGAACGTTATTGAATTTACAGGCATCATTTGCGAAAAAGCACCAAGCCCTGACACGAGTGTAAACCATAAGCCCGCAAGCGTGCGGCATCCGGTTTGGGCTTATGCCCTGTTGAAAGTTTGGCGACGAATATATCATGCTTGAGTTGGCAATTGTGAAACTCCCGATGGCTCAGTGATGCGGTTCGAGCATAATTGATTGTGAATGCAATCATTCAGAAATGAAGTAGCTTTTGTATTTGTTGTCAGTTGTTGTAATCGAATCCTTGATTCCAGAATTTGCAACTCTCAGCAAATACCAGATGTTACTTAACTTTGGAGAATATCATGGCAATTTTACGCCGCAAGCACAATGGTCAGTTTAAGAAAGCTCTTGTTCGCGTGGGCGATGTTGTTGTGAGCGATTCTACAACTCCGTGGTTAGGCATTACTGCTAACCGTGGCTACAAAGTTGTGGCAACAACACTTTCACTCAAGCGTGTGAGCGACTTTCACAGTGAGTGTACTCGACCAGAGCATTTCATCATTATCAATGATTTTGGTGAAAAGTTGGTCCAGGCACTTCCACGTAATAATGCAGTTCTTCCAGCGCCAAACAGACATTTCTGTAATTGGCAAAATTCATCAGTTAAATAAGAGGTACGAATTATGTCCTATTATGTAGATAAGCACGGCGTTGTGGTGTTTGTAAAATGATTACACCAGATAAACTCGAAACAGTTGTGGCAGTGTTTGTCACAATTTGGTATTACGGACTTATTCCGGCGTTTGTTTGCTTTATTTCCATACACTCGTGGCTAGTATCGCACGGCAAAGAGAAGTCAGATGCAGAAGTTTTAGTAGCAACTCTGTTGTGGCCGTGGTATGCAGCAGAAATCGTGGTTTGTATCATTTCAACTATGATTGGAACCATCATCAAATATACGAGAAACGCGAAATGAATCGTAACAGTAAAGTACTCTGCCTCGAAGATATCGGACAAATCTATGCAAACAAAGCAAACTCGAAAGCTGCAGGCTTCACCAAAGGACGTGTTTATCGCGTTGTTGCTGGTCTTGGGGACGGCGACATTAGCCGCACTGACGGGAAAGTTGGTGGTTTTCTGCTTAACCCTAACCAAGTGTGTCTTAAAGACGACTTTGGCAATATCCGCTTAATGCGAATTGACCATCGTTTCGAAGTTGTGTCACTGGCTGAAAGCCGTTATCCGACGCGCGTTCCAGTAACACACGTTTATATCCCACTTCCAGCTGCACGGTGATTTCATGACTTGGGAAGAAGCAATTCGGGCAATGCTGGACGGGCAAAGAGTTCGTCACATAAACTTCACACGAGAAGAGTTCTTCGAAATTCGTCAAGGCATAATTTATGCTGAAGATGGTTGCCCGATGCGCGGCTGGTATCGTGGCGAAGATTGGCAGAAACAGGGCTTTTCAATTGTGAGCCGATAGGCCACAGGAGCTAACTATGATTTTCGGTTCTATCTTTAATAACGGTTGGGGTGGACAAGATTTCATTATTCATCGTAACCGCAAAGCTGGGCCGAAATTCATGGGAAGTTATCCGTGGTATTTCCGTGCATTTGTGTTGGCTGTGTTTGGCTACACAATCCACAAATATGGCTTTGGCTTAACTCCCAACATGGAAGCATTTATATCATGCGTGGATTCATTTCTGAAGTAATATTGCCTATTGCGATTATCTTCTTAATTGTATCATCCGTATTTCTAGCTGTAGTCCAAATCGGCACCAGTTGGAGTTGCAATAGTGTAGGCAATTTGTACAACGTTGAAACTAAGACAGCTGCTTTGGAGTGTTACGTAAATACTCCAATAGGTTGGGTTAAACAAAACGATTTCGAAATTGGCCGAATTGTTGGTAAATTCTAATGGGAATGTTTAAAATTATTCTCATTTCTTCCATCATCGGAACATTGTGTGGCATGGGTCTTACGACATTAATGCAATCACTATTACAAATTTGAATACAAAGTGTCTTCTTTGAGGGCACTTCAATATTCAACATTAGTTGGATGTGAAGAGAACCAAAGCATCGGAACTCAAATTTAAACTCAATTTAACAGTAAAGGTAATATCATGTCTACAACTCAGAAGCAGTACGATGACACTAACACAGGCATCATCGGCAAAAACGACTACAAACAGAAAGAAACTCATCCTGACCAGCGCGGACGTGTAAACGTTGCCGGTATCTGGTATTGGGTTTCTGGCTGGGATAAGAACGCTGGCGGTCGTCAGTTTACTTCTCTGGCATTCACCGAAATGACTCAGGATGAAGTTGACAAAATGATGGCGAAACGTGCTGAAAAGCAAGCGCCACAGCAGCGTCCACAACAGCAGCAACAGCAGCAGGCTCCTCAGCAGTCAGCCCCTCAGCAGCAAACTCCACCGACTCAGAACAACGAGCCGCCAATGGACTTTGATGACGACATTCCATTCTAATGGAAGAAACAGAATCCATCGAAGCCCGACTCATTGAGAAGGGCGATGTTATTTTCGTGGAGAATAAGTGGATGATGGTTGTCAGCACTTGGACAAATCCACGTTCTCCGTATAACAGAATCGGTGTGGTTGATGAAGGAAAGGGAATGAAAGATATTCCCTTATCCTTAAAACTGTACCTGACAACAAGGTATTATCGTAAAACTATGCAGCCTACAAAGCAACTGCATTTCTCGTCAGCTGTTGAAGAAATGGTTTCTCTTCAAATTGCAATAGAGGAATACGATAAGGCAAATAATTTGCCTGAAAAGGTGAAACTGGAAAACACTAACTTCGAAGTAGAAGCTGTTATTATCCAGCGTCAGTGTCATGAGAAAATGATGGCCTCATTCAATCGTCTGAAGAACGCAATCAACGCGGTTCAAAAGCCGTGAAAGTAATTCCACCAGCATTAGCTGTTATACTCTGGCTGTCTGTGTTGGTGTTTTGCTACTCACAAGGCTGGAGGTAATATGAACAAAGAACTTCCAAAGTTCCATGCCCCATTCGACTGGTCTAAGTTCAACTTTGAGAAACTGGAGCTAGACTTACTTGCAACAGTTCCCGAAGGTCGTAACCCGAAAGAATGGTTTGAAGAGCAATATCTTAACCGACCTGTTTCATTCGAACCACAGAAGTAGCAGTTAAAGTTTCGATGCTTTTATCTCCGATAGGAGCATCTATAATTTTAATTGGAGGTGTAATTTGAAAATTAACGATAAAGTTTCGATTACAAGTTACGCCGACTTAATCCAGATTGTTGCATTTGGAGAAGACGAAGGCATTGTAGCCGACTTGTCACCAGAAGATGCTCTAAAATTAGCAGCACTTCTAACTCATCATGCAACCAGAATTTTGCTGGAGGTGTAATTTGTATATCTATTACGAAAACTATTGTTTCAGTAATGGTTCCAAGAACTACTTTGGTCGTGCATTTTATACTCATCAGATTACAGTTCACGAGAACCAGTCTCAAGAGCAATATGAGAAACTCAAGGAGAAACATTTCCGAGATAAAGTCTCATACAGCAAAGGAGCAAAGCGTGTGTACATTCGTGTGCTGGCACGTCGAGTAAAATTCAACAGAATGCTTCCAAGTCATCCTCATTGGAATCGTTCAACTCAACCTCATTGGGCAGAAGTAAGAAACTATTTGCTCAATATCTTCTACAGGATTGACTATGAAAATGGCGATAAAATTATCGGCAATGTTTTGGATTAGTGTAATTACGGTAATCCTTTTCAGCTGTTCTCCACATCCAGTACATGCAGCCGACAAGTCAGCCACTTTCGATTGCACCGGTGAGCGAATCACCATGACCCAGAAAGGTCAGAATCCTATCATCATGTCAATTGCACGTGAGAAAGGAACTTGGATGCAGTTGCCTTTAAATGGAACTGGTCCGAAAACGTTTACACTTTTCTATAATATCGACAGCGGCGAAGTTGCCAAAGTCGGGAAGAACTATGCTGGCGTCTATCATATCGAGTTCTTCAAAGATGTTGATTACGCCAATGCCTTCAAACCAGAGAGGGTGTTAAAGTGCCAACTCGGCTTTATTCCGACATACAAGCCTTAATCACTAAACTGAATTACAACCACCTCGTAAGAGGAACTGTAGTTGCAGACGGTGGCGGCGAACTACGGGTGGAGTTAGAACTTTCAGCTGACGAATTGTTAGCAATACTCCACCAGCGAGCAGCGAAAATCTATCATCTTGGGAGAAATGGAAATTGAGTGGACAGCACACCAGTTTTCAAATTGACAACGTAAACTATCAACTGAGTTCGGATTGCATTCAAGCACTCTGGCCTCGTTTGGTTGACAAAGTTGCGCGTCATTTGGAACGTATCGGCAAATTTGCCGCTGCGGATATGTACGGTCACAGCGCGACAGCGCGAGGCTATACAACCATCAACAAGCAGTTAATCAAATATGATTTAACTGTGAACCCAAAAGGATTGCAGATTGCAACTAAGTGATTTGGAACCAACAATCGCAAAACTACAGGCAACTGTAGCTGACGAAGATATTGTGTTGGACAGCCTTCGTAAAATTATCGAAGGCTCTGGTAACAAAGCTGTTGAAGATGTGTTCTTCACGAAATCAAGCAAGTGGTTGAAGCTTTCAGCTCCAGCTATCCTGTCTGTGATTTCAAGTCAACGCGATGCTGACCAGGCGCAGTTAGAACAATATCAGGCACTGTACAAACAGTTGCAGGATATGTTGAGTGGAGCTGTGAATCCATGAGCAATGTAAAACTCAGCAAAGCAAGTCAGGAAAAGCTGAACGCTGTTCGCGGCGACCTGAAAAATGTGTTCAACGAAGCAGCCAAAACGCTGCCATTCGATGTAACCATTATCGAAGGCTATCGCACCAAAGAGCGTCAGCAGGAACTATTTAACAAGGGTGCCACCAAGGTTCTGACAAGCCGCCATATGTCCGGCAACGCTCTGGACATTGCTCCGTATCCAATCGACTGGAACGATACCGCACGTTTCGTTACGCTGGCGCATCACATGTTTGCAGCAGCTAAGAAACTCGGCGTCACCATTCGTTGGGGCGGTAACTGGTCGCGTATTGATGAACTTCAAGCGCCACCAAGTTCATTTGTGGATATGCCACACTTCGAACTTCCTGCATAAATAGGTAAATCCATGTCTCCAAGTGAAATAAAAAGCCAGATTGAGCGGGCAACAAACATCCGTAACCTCTGTGTCCGATTTAATAATTTCGAGGCATGGATTGATGCGGATGAATATGCAGATACCATCAGTATGGCTGATTTTCTGGAATTCCATTGCGATTTGACAGAAGAACAGGCCAAAAATCTCGTTGATGGTGACTTCATATTTGTTCACGCAGAAGGTTTGGCTGCAAAATTCATTAAAAATGATTGCTTCGATAAATTGGGCTATGAAAACGCCTCAATCTTTGCTTTAAATAGCTCAGATGAAGCGGCGATAGCCGGATTAAGTATTGGGATTGACCCAAACAAACTGTCAGATGCATATGTCGGGCAATATGATAATTTCGAAGCATTTGTTGAAGAACGCTGGGACGAACAGAACCCAGAACTTCCTGAATATATCAGAAGGTACATCAGCTATGAAGCAATCGCGACAGATTGGAAAGCGTGCGGAGACTTCTCAGAAGTCGATGGCTATGTCTTTGCCAATACAGCCTGAAAAATGGGTTGGTGGTGAGATTATTTATCACCAAGACCGGCAGCACTATTATCAAACCATCAACAAAGTCACTATTAAGTGTCGCGACAACAATGGTGATGTTAGCTGGTGCGATGGTTGGAATTATGTTCGCGTGTCTGACCTTTACGGCAATCAAACTTGCTTTGAAATTGATTGTGACCCGGATAAATTCCAAATGTTCTGCCGACCAAACGAATTCTTTGACTCGAATTGGATTCAAATTGGATTCGGGAATCGGCCGCTGCTTTAATTTTGCAACAGTGTGGCGCTTCGCGCAATTGGCATTAGCTGGTTGTGGCGAGGTGCCGACTTACTTGGAACTTTTGAGGTTTGTCTGGAACGATTACGAATCCCAATTCAACTAAGCTCGTTCCAAGCTGTTCCTTAGCTGAACCAAGCATGTTGCAGTGTTCCAATTAACGTCAAATGCATTATACAGTTTGTGACAAAACCTTGTCCAACAGCGATTTACGGTAGATTTGGTATGATTAACCACTTTTTCCGATTAACCAGTAAAACAGGTAATACCGTTGTGAAACTATCGGTAAAACAGATTAGTCACAAAGTCTGTTTCACGATGGCGTCATAACCATCAAACACTACTCAATTAATTCATCTGACAAGACGTGAGATAAAATTAAAAGAAGTCGTGACTACATAGGTGAACGAAACTTATTATTAATTTAATGAGCTACATATGGGGTGTATTCGTTTACCGGTTTGTGCCAGGAATAAGCGAGCTGCTAGGGCTGATAATTTCGGGCGACCGGCGCTTATTTCCGACATTCTCGCAAGCCAGCGGCACGGTGCCGCGTTGTAACATTAGTTGGATGTGGTTGTATCGGGTAGGGCATAGGGCCAGCCGCGAGCGATTAATGAGCCATACGGGTATGCCCGGTTTGAGGCTACACGCCGATGTGCAGGCTTTTTGTCCTACCCAATGCAATCATGCAACATACCTTAACAAACGCCTGTGTGTGCGGAGCATCCAGCATACAGCGGGTTTCGGAGCGGCCTTGCCACCAGCGGAGGCCAGCAGTATTGTCACATCATTCATTTTGAAAAGAGAAATCTATGTCAAAGAAATCAGTCAAACAGCGCGCTTTGTGTTGTAAGTTCCTTATGGATGATGGTGATATTTATCATTACGTCCGTATCGGTGGTCGTTGGTATTACAACGGTCGCAAGAGTCTTGAACTTAATAAAGTTCAGGCAACCGAATCAGGTTTCTGGTTGGATAATTATGTTTACATGCTGACCAGAAACAGTGCGTATACATTCCGTGAAATGGTTAATGCTGCTTCTATTCACAACGGTAGCAAGAAGCCTAAACTTATTTCTTATATCCGTGAATGGCTTCCAACGGGAGATACAGCATGAAATACGGTAAAGTTGTTTTACCAAACGGTGACATACTCTGCGAAGGGTACGATGCTGAACAGCTCGATGAATTAATCGACGGCTGGAAAACAAACGCCGAGTCAATTGGTTCTGACCTGTACGATATGACAGGCGATTTAGCAATTGGTCCGCAAATCATGACAGACCTGTTAAATCGGGTTAAAGAACTGGAGGCCAAACTTGGCTCGTAAAACCTTAAAGAAGAAGCTCCAACATAAAGTGCGCGTTCAGCGTCAGGTGTTGGGACTTCAACATGAACTATTAGCCGTAGAGCATGAGAAAGCAGGTCTTACAATTAACTACGAACTGCAAGCAATGCAGTCTGTAGCAATGGCGCACGGCCTGATGGTAGGTCTGACCGAAGTTAAAAACCACTTCGATATTGAAAGTGATGCTGGTAAAGCTGGCTTCGAATCATACCAGCAGTTGGCTCAAAGCCGTATTGCACAGTGTGTTGTTCAGTTAATGGGTATGGGCTTGTCTCAGGACGAAGCGAACAAACGTATTTTACAGGGGCATTAATATGGCCCGTAAAAAGCAACCAGCATTTACGGAAGTGGAGTTGAAATATCTCTCTGCTTCTTTAATGGCTTCATGCCTTCGGAACAACGTTCTGCTGTTAGTTGATTCTGGAGCTGACGCATCGCCAGAAATTGGTAAGATTATTATGCACCTTGCGAAAGGTTCAAACATCTACCACAAAGAAGCGATGCAAATCTCTGAAACACTATACCTCAACGCTGTGTCTGATATAGCCGCAGCCGAAAGATTAGAGTTGTTGGAGAACATCATCAATGGCGAAAGCAAATGAACAAGACCGCATCATAGCACTTGAAACCATTAAAATGTGGTTAGAAGAGCATGATGCCGTTTATCTTGCAAAAGAAAACATCGTACTTCACTGGCAACACTTCTCGCCTGAATCAAAGAAAGGTGAGTGGGTTAAATTAAAACCAGCCGAAGCAAGTCGAATCATTAAGGCCACACGCGCCGGGTTCGATGCGATGAAGTTGATTAAACTCGACCTCATTATGCAGGCCGCGCAGGAAACAGAACGTGTCTATAAACAAGCTGTTTATTCTCGTTCCAACGTTCCTGACGAATATTTCAACTTATGCCGTAACCAGCATTTTAACCGCATGGAACTTCTGACTCTCTGCATGTTGCAGGAATTAGTTGGTCGTGGGTGGAATGTTGAAGCAGTGTGTCTTGGTAAGCTGATGGCCTCAGTATTTCAGCATCAAGGATTCGTCATTCCAAACCGAACCATTCGGTGGAAATATCTGCGAGCGGTATCAGATGAAGCTGGTATGCTAATTCGTGACAGGAAAGACCGCTTAACCGTAACAGGTGTTGGCCGGTTTGTTTGCCTGCAAATCGAAGGCATTACCGATTCAATCAAAACGGAATTCACAGTTGATGAATGGCAGAGTCTTCTGCTTGAAATCGCTGTACGTTTCTCGAAAACATAATTTTTTTTAATTTTGTTTTTGTTTGCAATATCGGAGCAATTCTTCGGCATTAGCTGATTGGGGAATTGTTTCAAATTAAACTCATTATTCTGATGTAAACACACAAACGTTGTGTTCATCTATCCAACAAAAGGAAATCGCCAAAATGGCTAAAGTTATTCAAGTTACTCAGTACGAAGCAAACGACGGTTCACTGTTCCTGTCTGCGGCAGAAGCCGATGCGCACGATTTCAAACTGGAAAACGGTGAGAAAATCCGCGTCATGACCGAAGCGTTCCTGAACACCACCGGCGCAATCGACCGTAGCCGCAACATGCAGGCGAACGTAATCGAAGCGTTCCTGGCCTTCACTCTGCCGCGTCTGGCTGCTGGCACCGAGCTGGAAGAAGTTGAGCGTACTGTGTTCGATACTCCGAAACCGGAGAAAGTTGTGAGCGAAGGCGCTGCTGATGCTGCTGCTGATGCTGTTGCCCCGGCTGACAAAGTTGAAGGCGAAGACGCTCCAGCACCACTGTTCTAATCTGATCTGACCGGCGTCTGATAAGCGCGGCGTAAACCCGATGTTGTATTCGGGTTTATTTAATATCCGGAATCCCATTCTGCCAACCACAGGCCAAATTGCCCGAGAGTTGAGAGTGGGCTTCTGGATGATTTGAATAGCACAATATTCAGGACGAGCATGCACACAGAAATCTGGAATTTTATTATGGCCTGAGAAACCATCGTATGTCCAAGTTTCGTGAGGAAGTGCATCTGTACTTGTGTGAAAGACGGAACAATTACTCAAATTGCCCGGACTCTTAGAGTCGTCATCCAGAAGTTTTCGTTCGTTAGAGTCGATTATTTTTACTTATAAAATAAGTGCAAACGATAATGAAATGCGAGCAGCCGCTTAATTAAATTTAAGTGCTCTCCGTGGTCTTTCGATTCCATGTAACCAAATTCGACGCAGTGGCCCGCTGTGATTAATAATGGGCACAACTTTACATTTTGAGCTGCATACTTGATTAGACGCGGGAGGATGGCCGATGCCCGTTATGTCATGGCCCAGAAGTGTGCAGCGTCAAAGTGCAAAGCAAGCACCGGAACGAAATTTTGGCGGGACTAGCCCCCCGCTGTTAAAGTAGTTCCACCTATTCGTATCAACTTGCTTAAGGTGAGGTAGTCACTGCAAGTTCGTACAATCGACCTCGGCATGTCGTTAAACGAGCCTCAATTTCATAAGAGAGCTTTAGTGGTTCATTGTTAATTCAATGCGGGAGTCTGACTAATAGGAAAGTCACGCTCAACAGGAAAAACTGGCGCAAGGAGCGTTAGTAGAATTACTGTTGTTCAATGTAGGTTCGAATCCTGCCTCCCGCCGCACTAAAGAAGAACCGAAAGGTTACAAATAACACGAGGCGACGGTACGCGCCTACTCTTATTCATTCAACTGGAGACTCCAATGGAGCAAGAAAAAGTTGCACTGGAGTATTACGATTGTATTATCACTTGCGAGATTGCTATTAAAATGGCGCAGCTTCATGGTGAATATCCAAACCGTATTCTCCGGTTGTGTTGTAAAGCGTTATGTAAACGCATCGAAGATAAAAGGATTCGTCTAATTATCAAAGGTATTGGCAAAGCTAATTACCCTATCGGTGCATTGGCGAAAGTTCGTCGTGAATTTGATGAAGCATTAGGGTGAAACTTTGGACGATTTAGAATTAGGTGGCATTGACTTCGATGAAATCGAACGTCGCAATGCTGAAAAAGTCGATGCGCAAGAGGTTGTCGAAGATGAATCTGATTGCGATGGCTGCAAAATTTAAAGGTTGGATTGCTACCGCATTCTTATTTATGGTTGGCGTTGGCCTAGCTTATTTGTCTGGTAAAAAGGATGAAAAGCATTCCAACGAAATCGAAAAGAAGGATGCTGAAATTGAGCAAACCAATGCTGTATCCAAAGCAGAAGTATCTGCTGCCACGGATGCGAAAAAAGTTACTGAGCGTGTCAATCGCGACAGTGATAGTAATGTTGACGACGAGTTGCAGCGTTTCACGCGAGACTAAAATCGTTGACACAAGCTGTACAAGTTTTAGTTTGATTCTGTTGTCTAAGAAGGAAATTCCTATCTTAACAAAAGAAACCAAACGACAAATTCTCGCTCATAATTTAATTTACGAGCAGAAATGTTTGCCACCAAAAAGTGGTAAACAGCCTGAGTGATATTGTGTGGCCTATCAAGCCGAGGATACGAACCGGATTCAGCATGGTTGTTCTGCCGGACACAATTGAACGAAAGCAAGCCTCGCAGTTTACGTGGTTAAACCTGCGTTATCAAAACCCGTCACGAATTATGCCTGGTTCCAATCGGTAGGTGCCCTTCGGGGCTGAGACACCGTGAGGATTTGTTGGTAATGAACCTCCGAACAGGCACCAAACAATGGGACTATAGTTTAATAGCCATGCAGAGTTGCAAATCTGTGGACGCGTAAAAACGGTGTGGGGTCCAATCCACATTATGCCTGTCTGGAAACAGGAGAGTCCCGCCAAACAATGGAGTCGTAGAGTTAAGTAAACCGGTAGTCGCACGCCTTAAACCCGGCTTAAGTGCTTCTATCATTGTCAGCGGTCGCTGGCCGACTCCACCAAATCGAAACTTACCCGACAATGTTAGGTTCGATACTTGCCCTGAACATGGAAATAAACTGTTCAACTGTAGGCCACTGACAGTATAAACTTGGTGTGGCAAGAATTTAATCGGCACACATTAACTTGTAGGTAGCAAGGTGTGCTCGTCAAATAGTCGAGGGAGTGCGCGACTCTAAATAACGAGACTCTAGCGGCATGTCGCGATGGTGGTGTAAGCCCATGCGTTTGGAAGGTAGACTCCAACTCAAACAAACTACCCTGAATGAAGCAGCTTAGACTTCAGGTGGTCACTTCCTAAAACAGTGTCCGAGAACATACTCGCCAAAGTTGCGTTGAAATGGACAACAAAGAAAAACCAGCAACCGGAACGTTGTAAAACTACCAATGAGCCCGCTGGTGAGCAGCATATCTATAGCACTGTGTGTCTCAGTTCGATACTGAGAGGGTTCCCTAATTCTGGGTTGAGTGGCGAAATTGGTAAACGCAAGCTGAAATGCAAAGTTGTTGGTTCGAGTCCAACCTCTCCCACCTGAGCACTATAAAGTTCTGCATCTTTTCAAAATGCAAAAAGCGCTCTGGCATACTGGAGTCAAATCCAGACGGACAGTTTCCAAACCAAGACGGTGTTCGGAAACGCGGTGGTAAGATTTATTACGGTTGTATCGTACTCAGGGTTTGCCCTGCAACGAGCTGGGACTCCTCACCAGCGATTAGAGTGCCCGCCAGCCTCTTCCGAAACGTAATAATGAAATATGCAAGGCAGGGTTTCATGACTAGTTGACACTAGAAATGACGGGTTGTTACGTGTTCCCGGATGTTCTCCCATATGCGGTTTAGTGATTCCGACGTGCCGATTAGGAATCAAATTTTAAGTCTTTTGAGCTGTCCTTTAATTCAGTTAAAGTGTCGTTAGCTTAGTATTGTTTCCCGTTACGTTAGAGGGCAGCTCAAAAGCCACAAGCTGAGAAATCGTTTTAATACCTATTTAGAGAGAAATCTATGAACAACAACGACCAGTTTCTGTCAGCATGCGTTGGTAATCACACCGGCGAATTGCGTGACGAGTTCGCAAAGATTATTATGGCCGGTCTAGTAACTCCAGATTTGGTTGGTTATATCCAGCACAATGAAGTAGCACCAGAGCTTATTGCCAAAAGTGTCTACGCCATTGCTGATGCATTAATGAAAGAGCGTGTAGAATCTATGGGCTCAGTTCGTGTGGAAGTTAAATCAAGTTTTGATATCATGGAAGCATTGTCTCGGAGTAAATCGCAGTGACAATTTCAGCCGTATTTGTTGATAAAATGGGAACCGATTTAACCACTGTAAATGCAGCACGCGTTTCTTATGGTGTCGAATCTCACGAAATGTCTGACCGTGATTTGGGACTGATTGATTTTCTCTCCGAGCACAAACATATCACGCCATTTCGTCACGCTCATGTAACGCTTCGTTGCAAAGCTCCAATCTTTCTGGCTCGTCAGCTTGGTAAACATCAAGTCGGCTTTAGCTGGAACGAAATCTCTCGCCGTTACAAAGATGGCGAAGCAATCAGTATTGAATGCTATGACCCGCCAGAAGTATTTAAGCGTCCGAGCAAGCTGATGAAAGAAACAGCGCAGCCAATGTCTCCTGATTTTGCCGCAGAAATGAAACACTATATTCGTAATATTTACGCTTCATGCGTGCGTGAATATTCGACATTAATTAGAATGGGGGTTGCTCCAGAACAAGCTCGAATGGTTCTTCCACAAGGTATGGTTACCGAATGGATTTGGACTGGTTCGCTCTATGGCTGGGCAAATCTGTACAAACAACGGTCTTCTGACCATGCGCAGTTTGAAGCTCGCCTGTTCGCAGAAGAAGTAAATAAAATTATGTTGGAGCATTTCCCTATTTGTTGGAAGGCTCTGACTAAATAAGGATTCTAACTCGATGCAAATCAAGCAGTGTGTAGCCAAAATAAAACACGACGTTCCTGACTGTAAATCCACTAGTGGGAAGTCGCTGCAAGTATGGATTAACGAAACAGAAGAAGGCAAACGTTTTTATTCTGGCTTCTGCTTTGCTTGTGGTGTTCCAGTTCGTGACCCTTATGGTGATAATCCACCAGACCCGGATGAGATTAAAGTCAAAACTCCCGAAGAAATTCAGGAAGAACTTAACGACATTTCAACTTGTCCGGTATTTGATTTAGAACACCGTAGCATTGACCCAGAAATTTGGCAGGCTGCTCGTGTTCGTTTGTTGTTTTCAGAATATGATGGCACAACTCCTGTTGCTCTTGCACATGGCTACACTCGTGCAGGCAAACTTGTTCGTTGGAAGATTAAACTTCTGAACAAGAAAGTAATGTGGAGTGTCGGAGATACTCAGGAGAATGACCCGTACAATTGGGAAGCTGCCAAAGCTGTTGGCGGTAAGACTTTGTACATTACCGAAGGAGAAGAAGATGCATTGGCGCTTCGCCAGATTCTGCGTATTCTTAACCGTGGCACTGCTTTTGAAGAGCTGGATTTTGCAGTAATCAGTTTATCTGATGGCAGCGATTCAGTTCATAAATGTCTGGCCCGCGTTGCAGAAGAAATTCGCCAGCGTTGGCAGGATGTTGTAATTGTGTTTGACCAAGATGAACCCGGACGCAAAGCAGCGAGAGAAGCAACTCGTCTGTTACCGGGCGCTATGATTGCACAGCTTCCAGCGAATGATGCAAATGACTGTCTTAAACGTGGCATGTTGAAGCAAACTCGTGATTCTGTAATCTTCCGTGCAGCTCGACCACTTCCGACAGCTCTGGTTAATAAAGACCTGTTGATGTTAGAAATGGATGACGAGTTGACAGAAGGTGCATCAACGCCGTGGACTACAATGACTAAAAGTTCATTTGGTCAACGTCGTGGAGAAGTCTGGACGCTTGGTGGAACCGAAGGCGGTGGTAAAACCACAATTGCACGTCAGATGGGTGAGCATAACATCATTGAGAATGATTGGGGAATCTTCACAGCATTTATGGAAGAAAGCCCACAGCAATCACTTCGTCGTTTTGCAGCACTTCATGACAACCTCCCTTATTTCGTGCCCGACTTCTGTAAGTCTGACCCACGGTATAATCACGAGCAATTCTTAGCAACTTGCGGCAAGTTCATTCCCAACCTTGAAATGTGGGACAGAAAGCAGCAAGGCGAAGATGCGCTTGAAACTTGGGAAGGTATTAAAACAATTCTTCGTCAAATTGGCCCTGATATTGACCAGTTTATCGGAGACAACCTGACGATTTTATCAGAAGGTATGTCAGCATCTGAACGAAACGATTTCCTCGGAAAAGTTTATGCTGATACTGTGAAGTTAGCTGACCAATATAACTTCCATGCTCTTTGGTTATCTCACTTGAACCCTGTTGCTAAAGGCGCTCGACCACATGAATTAGGTGGTAAAGTTCTGAAAGGTGACTTCACTGGTTCTCGTGCTGCTGCAAAATACTCGCACTACATGTTTGGTTTTGAGCGAAACATGCAGGCAGTTGACCCAAACTGCTCCATCATTCGTGGCATTAAAGCTCGTGAAGCTGGACGTTTGGAAGCATTCAAAACGTATTATGACGTTGATTCTGGTCGAATTATTCAACGCTCTTGGGATGATTCTCTGTTCGAAACTAAAGAAGTCGTACAGCTTTCAAACAAGCGCGGACCACACCAATAATAAAGGTCTTGTCATCCTACTGTCGTGAGACAGAAGCTTTGACAAACCTCCCTATTTAATCCTGGAGCCTAAATTGCTGTATCCGTGGAAAAATATGTTTGCCAGTGACATTGAGACAACTGGTTTACTGGAACAAATGGCGAAGCAGCCAAACCCGCGCCTTCACAACATGGGTGCGATTGATGCGCTAAGCAAAGAAGAGAACTTGATGGAATGGACTGAGCGTTCAAAGATTCAAGAATTTCTTGATTCTGGTCCAACACTTATCATGCACAATGGTTTGTGCTTTGATGGTGAAGCCCTGACGTTCCTCGGTTATGACGTCTCAAAAGTTACAATAATTGATACACTGTTTATCAGTTGGTATCTCGAACCTCGTCGCCGTCTTCACGGTTTGGAAGGTTATGGTGAAGACTTTGGTGTTCCAAAGCCTGTCATCGAAAACTGGGAAACTCAGACCCAAGAGGATTACAACTTCCGCGTAATGCAGGACTGTCGTATTCAGCTCAAACTCTGGGAACAACAATATTCTATGCTTCTGGCTATCTATAAGTCGCCGGAAGAAGTTAAACGATTTGTCGAATATTTAATGTCGAAAGGTCGTCAACAAGTTATTCAGCAACGTACTCGCTGGAAACTGAACATCGAAAAAGCAATTGCGTTCCGCGACAAACTGGAACCAATGATTCAGGAGAAAACAGATGCACTCGAAGCGTCGATGCCGCGTATTCCTGAGTACCAAATCAAAGAACGTCCTGCTAAGTGCCACAAACAGAATGGACAACTTTCTGCGGCTGGCCTCAAATGGAAATCAGTCTGTGACGCAAATGGCCTTGATTGGAAAGACCCGCAGCTCCAGCTGAAAATTCTGAAAGGGTACAAAGAACCAAACGCAGGCTCTCATGCTCAAATTAAAGACTGGCTGTTTAGTCTTGGCTGGGAACCAGAAACGTTTAAGTTTGTACGAAACAAAGAGACTGGCGAGACTCGTCAGATTCCCCAAATTACTACAAAAGATGAAGATGACAATCCAGACATTTGTCCAAGCCTTCATCGGCTTGCTGAGGCCAACCCAGGAAAAGGTGTTGAGCATCTTATTGGTCTTGGCGTCTATCGTAACCGTTTATCAATTGTTGTTGGGTGGCTTCGAGACGTCAGTGATGACGGATATCTTATCGCGCGTTGCGGCGGTCTTACTAACACTCTTCGTCTCAAGCATAGGGGCCTTGTTAATATTCCTTCCACAAGGGTATTCGGCGGCGCGGAACTTCGCGAAATGCTGGAAGCTCCGAGCGAAGATTACGAACAGTTAGGTTCGGATTTAGCCTCACTCGAAGACCGTTGTAAGCACCATTATCAGTGGGTGTATGACCCTAATTATGTGAAGCAACAGCTTGCACCTGATTATGACGCACACTTAGCAATTGGTGTAATCGGCGGATTCATTACCGAGAAACAATCTCAGGACCACAAAGACAAGATTGCGAAAGTTAAAGAACGTCCAATGTTCAAGACTACTAACTACGCTTGTCAGTATGGTGCCGGTGTTGCAACAATCCAACGTGCTGCGAAGTGCGATTGGGCTACAGCTGAGAAGCTGCATCAAGCATACTGGAAACTGAATTGGTCTATTAAAGAAGTAGCAGCGCACACAACTGTCAAAACGATTGACGGCCAGATGTGGCAGCTCAACCCTATTAATGGATTCTGGTATTCGTTACGAAATGAGAAAGACCGCTTCTCAACACTGTGTCAGGGTACTGGTGCATATGTGTTTGATGTGTGGTGCAACAATGTTATTGCAATCTGCAACGAACGTTATGGGCGTGACCCGATGTTGTCTGGCCAGTTCCATGATGAATTAGTTCTGCAAGTTCGCAAAGGTAATCGCGAATTGTGGGAACAACTTGTCGGTGTTGAAGCAATGGCTCGTACAAACAAACAGCTCAAAATGAATCGCGACGTAGCTTGCGAAGTTCAGTTTGGCGACAACTATTCAGAGATTCACTAATGAGCAAAATTGTTTATGCACTCTACGATGTGCAAGAAGCGAATTTAACTCAGTTTTCTGCCGACGCTGTTATCCTTGCAAAGGATGCAGTTGCTGCATACTTAACTGAGAAAATCTTCCAGGAAATTGGTATCAGTGAAGACGCGTCAAAAGACCTTCTTACTGACATTTCCAACTCTCAAGATATTCCTCAACTTATTAGTTGTTTGGGGAAATATGATTTCCAACTGGCGCTGATGCCAATTTAACTGTAACCAAAACGTTCCCTTCGGAGAAACAAAATGGCCCTTTTTCAAGCACCAACGAAAGATTCCGGTAAAGCACCTTCCAAAGCACCTCTGTTAGAATCAGGCGGCTATCCTGCTCGTCTGGTTCGTCTGATTGACCTCGGCAAACAGCCGGGTTCTGGTCAGTACCCAGACCCTTCATATAAACTGCTGGCGACCTTTGAGTTGCTGGACGAATACATGAAGGAAACCAATGAAGCTGGTGAAATCGTCATGGTTCAAGACCCTGATGGTGAGCCAGGCGAAATGATTGGCAAAGACCTGCTGGATAAACCACGCTGGTTCGATTACGAATTCACCTATAATCCTGATGGATTCATGGGTGACCGTTCGCACATCTACAAATTCATTTCTGCAATTGATGGCTTTGAAGTTAAGCCAGACCCGGCAAACAACATCGCTGGTCATCCGGCTAAACAGCTGAATGAAATGCTTGGCGAACCGCTGAACGTAACTCTGGTGTCTTACACCAAGAAAAGCGGTAAGAACGCTGGCCAGTTGGCTAACAAAATCTCTGGTTTCACTTCAATGAAAACCAAAGAGAAGCGCGAAGCTCGTGCTCTGGTTAACCCAACTATCTTCTTCGACCTCGGCAATCCTGATATCGAAGTGTTCAGCAAGCTGCCGGGCGGCGACCACGAGTTCGCAATCAAGAACCGTATTCTGAACAACTTGGAATTCAACGGCTCTAAACTGCAACTCGCGCTGGGCCAGACTCCAACTCAGGCTCCGGTTGAAAACAAAGCATCTGAAGAACAGGTTGATGAAGCAATGAAAGCAGAACTGGAAGCTCAGGCTAAAGCCAAAGCAGAACGTGAAGCCGCTGCTGCTGCATCTGGTGGCGATGCCCCGACAGACCTGCCATTCTAAGTAACACACTGCATCTGCGTTGGGTAGATGCCTTGCTTTAATAAGCAAAGGAGGTCACACATTTGTGGCCTCCTCTTTTAATGGAATTTAGCAAAGATGATTAAGAAGAAAAAGATTCTGTTGCTGGTTGATGGTGACATGGTTGCCTTTTCCCACGCAGCGGCGGAAGAATACGGCAAGGAATCTGATGAAATCAGCTTTGCTAAAATTCAAATGTCGATGGAAGCCAAGATGGACTTTATGTCCAAACGTCTTCAGGCTACAGAAGTTATCACTCTTATTTCTGGTGATAACAATATGCGAAACATTATTGCGTCAACGTATAAAGCGAACCGCGATGGTGTTTGGCGTCCTGAGAATCTCCGTAATGCCAAAGCTGCTTTAATGGCTGGATACGACGGAATCAAGATGGATTATCTGGAAGCTGATGACCTTATTGGTATCCTCGCTCGAAACAAAGTTGAGATGGAAATGGGTAAGCGTGGTTTAATTAAATCACTGCACACAACTCGCCTTCTCACTACCGACGATTACGACGAAATTTATATCGCATCGTTGGATAAAGATTTGAAACAAATCTGCACTCGTCCGGGTGGCCCTGTGATTAAGCACTACCGCTGGGAAACAGGAACGACAGGTGAAAAGATTTCTCACACAACTGGATTTGGTGAACTTAATTGTATCATCAAAGACAATGGCAAAACCAAGAAGAAAGAAATTAAGGGCGCTGGCCCTAAATTCTTCCTCTGGCAGTTGCTTGTTGGTGACCCAACTGATGGTGTCATGGGTTGCGGTATCAGTGAAACTAAGATGTATAAAACTGGTGCTAAAGCTGGTGAAGAATATCAGAAGCGTTGCGGCGTCGGTGCTATTGAAGCATTCGAATTGCTCGACAAAATTGACAACTATGCAGACGGTTTGAAAGCCGTAGCCACACAGTATGTCATGCGCTTTGGTGATGGTTGGCAAGAACATCTTCTCACAAACGGCCGATTGCTCTACATGTCAAATACGGTGGCGGAAGGTAGCAAGGTTAGACTCTGGCATTACCAATCAAATGTGCTGGAATATTTCGACCTTAAAACCAAAACTGTAACAGCGTAGGTTTATTCGTGCGGCATTCTGCTTAAACATTAGTAGGATGTGAATTTGCCATGTATGGTTATTGTGGAACGGAGGCCAAGTTTACAGCTTGGCTTCAATCAGCTCTAAGGAGCGTGTGGGCAAAGCATCCATCTAAACTCAGCCTTCTTCAAAAGAAGCGAGTTGCATTGAAAGTAGGCACAAGCAACAAAGCCATTTTCCATGTTCAGTGTGAGCATTGCCACAAATTATTCAAACTCAAGGAGATAGAGGTTAACCACAAAAATAAATGTGGTGGTCTGTCTGACTTGAGAAGATTGAACGAATTCGTGAACAACTTATTGTTAGTTCAAGAATCGGATTTGGAACTTCTCTGCCACGATTGTCACGGTGTCGTAACCTATATGGAGCGATACAATGTCACCAAACGGGAAGCCATTATCGAGAAGAAAGTAATTGCTTTCGGCAAACTGACTGACAAAGCTCAGATTGAGAAATGCAAACAAGCTGGGTTCAATCCCATTCCCAAAACAAAAATCGGTCGTAAGAATGCGGTCCGAGAATATCTTAAGAAGGCTATCCCGCAATGACGATTAAGTTATTGGACGACGGAACATCTTATACAAAGGCGCATGCTCATGATTGGGAAGACGCAAATTGTTTGCTCAAAGGTCGCTGTGAAATCTATATTAAGATTGACGGCATTCGAGCAATTCGCAATAAGCATGGTAAGGTATGGAGTCGAAATTCCAAACCCTTACCACACCTCGACCACCTCTCTTTTAAAGACGCTGAAATCTTCCGAAATTCTTGGAATGAAACCTCTAGCATCCTCGGCAGCATTGCACCGCCTTCCACTGCTTTAACGCAGGAAAATGTGTACGAGTTGAGCGACGGCGCTATTGACAAACGTCTTTACCTCGGTTGGGCTGATAACCCAAGCAATGAAAACCTTCATGAGCTGATGCTGAAAATGCTGAAACTTGGTCACGAGGGCCTCATTGTTCGCTGTGTCGATAAGAAAAATCGGATTCTATGGTGGAAGATTGTACCATATAAATATGCCGATATTAAAGTCACAGGTATGAAAGAAGGCACCAATAAGAACAAAGGTATGTGCGGCTCTATCGCCACAGACTACGGCTCTGCCGGTTCGATGGTTGCTGATTGCCTGCAAGACCACGGCATTGTTGGTGATGCCAATATCCGGGCATGGTTGTGGAAGAATCGCCACCAGCTCATTGGTAAAATTATTCAGGTGCGTTACCGCGAAAAGACAGAAGCAGGAAAACTCCGCTTCCCTTCTTTGGTGCGTTTGCGTACTGATAAGTCGGAAGAGAGTTTTGACTAATGAGTCAATTCAAACTTGGTGTGGTCCTTAGTGGGCCTCCCGGTTGTGGCAAAGACACAATCGCAAATATCATTGTGGAGCGTTTCGGATTTACGAAGCACCAATTCAAGGATGCGCTCTATGCGGAAACTGCTAAACATTTTGAAGTTGATTTGGATAAGTTCATCCACTTCGCCTCTGACCGTAGCCTTAAAGATTCGAAATCCTTGGCGGGATTGGGCGGAAGAACTCCTCGTGAAGCACTCATCTATGTCAGCGAGTCAGTTCTCAAACCTCGTTTCGGTAACGATTACTTTGGCAAGGCTGAGGTTAATCGTTTGGAAGAACTGTTGGGGCATTTGGATGGCAATGTTAATGTCATCTATCCCGATGGTGGCTTTCCAGATGAAGTGGTATGTGTTGAATCCTACTTCACTCATGTTGTTGTCATTCGTCTTCATCGAGATTCTTTTGATTTCTCGGGCGATAGTCGCAACTACCTTTACCCCAAACACTCCGATAAATGTTCTTCCGCTGACGTCCATTTGATTGATGAACGTATTGAAGACGCGGTCGAAGATGTTATGTCGGCAATCACTGCTGTAAGAGAACTCTATGCCTAAGTCTCAAGTTGTACGTATTAAACTGCTTCACCCTGCGGCTCAAAAGCCTGTCTTTGGTTCGGCACTTGCTGCTGGTGCAGACGTACACTCTGTTACCGAAACTGTAATCATGCCCGGCGCATCTGCTGTAATTGAAACTGGCCTGGCTTTCGAGCTGCCAGAAGGTTACATGATTGAAGCCGTTGGCCGTTCAGGTCTGGGCTTTAAATTCGGAATTCGTCTGGCGAATTGCATCGGTGTAATTGACCAAGATTACACCGGCGAGCTGAAACTGAAACTGGTTAACGATGGCAATGCCCCGTTCAAAGTTGAGGTTGGCGACCGTATTGGTCAAATCCTTCTGCGTGAATATACACAAATGCAGTTCGAAGAAGTCTCTGAGATTTCCGAAACTGCTCGTGGTTCAGGCGGCTTTGGTTCATCTGGTGGTTCTGCGCACTTAGCAGCCCACTAATTGCTCAATGGAGAATCCGAGCATGATTAAATTGTTTGATGACCTTCTGTCTCATTTGAACGCAGAAGACAACGAAACAGCCCTTAAGTTTCGTGCAAAACTGGCTGCAATGGAAGAACGTCTTGAGAAGTTAGACGCTCTTGAAGCTGGCGGTGTTGATAACTGGTCTGGGTATGGCGACTGCTTTGAGGAATTCGAAGAAGATGAATAAAATCAAACGTGGTCCTGTACCAAGCAAAGCATTTCTCATTATTGCGAAGTATATCTTTGACGACCCAGAAACGGTTGAAGAGGATTATCTGAAGCATGATGAACTTCGCATCAAGCAGGTGGCACACATTGCCTTTGCTGATTTGCATTCACTGCATTCTCGTCTTATGGGTGAGGATGTAGGAGTTCTTGAAGGCGTTAAACTCTCAGAGCTTGAAGGTCACTGGATGCTGGAAGGAACTCGTTCCAACAATAACGGCATGTACTGGGACGAAGTTACTGAGATTATTAAATGCCACGAAGTTGAAGAAGTAATAACTGTAACCAAGTGGAAACCAATCGAAGATGAAACTCAGTCCTCAGAAGAAAGTGTACCAGCGCGACCCGTTGGTAAAAAATAAAGTCGGCGTAAACTTTGTTTACCTCCATTCCAAAGTCACATCGAAAGGTGGTGGCACTTATATTTCAAGAGCACTGGCAGCCCGTAATGATACAGGTGCTGATGTAATTGTATTTATGATTCCATCGTCTGAGAATGCACTGGAAACTCTGGAGCGTATAAAACGTTGTCGCGAGGACTTGGCATCTGCCGTTCGTCCGTTGATTCTGCCATTTAAAATTGTGGCTGTTATTAGCGAGAATCAGAAGCATCTTGAGAATTTCTTCTCAGATTCTACTTGGAACGATGTAAGGTACTAAGCGATACGCCGAAAATTGGGAGGTCATTTGGCCTCCTGTTTTCTTGGAGTACCGCCTATGCGCACAATTGATTGTAAGGACTGCGGTTACTCAATTGGTGAAGATGATTTCGCCATGATGCTGTGTCCGATTTGTGATTCCTACATGGAATTAAACCGACTTGACTCAAAAGCCAAACCAGAGTTGTGCAAAATAATTCGAGTTGATGGAACAAAGAAGTTATCCAATAAGGTTCAGTAATGGCAGATTTGGGCGAAGAATACGACAACACAGTCGTCTTCCACTTATTAAAGTTTTATGGCGACTTACTCAAAGTTAGCCGTTCAAGATTCTGCCTACAAACTCTGCCAATACTGCGTAAGTATATCGCGAGCAGTCCAGAAATTATTCGTGATTACTACGAAGCTCTTGACGCAGAGATTGAAGGTCAGGGCTTAAAAGATAACGCTGTGTTGCGTTCACTTGTCACAGCTCAACGAGAAAGATTGGAAGCTGGTGACTCAAAAGATTCCACGGCATACGCCAGTGAAATCGAAAAGATGATTAAGGATGGTAAGACAGACCGTGTACCCGGTTCGACTATTGAGGCCGACACTGCTGAGCACGATGCTACCTCTGAACTCATTGACAAAATTCTTGATGACCCGCTAAACGTAGACCCAACTGTAATTTCTAAAAGAGTTGCAGATGAAGTCAGGAAGATTTTAACTTCTAGCTTTGAGCGGTTCGGCAAATGGTCATTCCATATTCAAATGGGATTCCCATTCCAGTCGCAGGATTTCCACGATGTGATATTCGATGTGGGGCAGCAAATTGTTGACGGTAAAATTGACCGTGTAATCATAACAATTCCTCCACGACATTCGAAGACACAACTGCTATCTATTGCGCTGCCTTTGTATTCTTTCTGCCACAACGTAACCAGCCACAACATTATTACTTCCTATGCGGAAGACGTTGTGTTGGAATCATCTGGCTATATTCGTACTGTGATGCTTGACCCATTGTTCCAGCGCATATTCCCAAATGTTCGTATCGACCCCGGCAAGCGTTCGCTTGAGCGTTGGGGTACAACGAAACAGGGCGTAATGCATGCTGTTCCAACGGGCGGTAAAATGACAGGTAAAGGTGCTGGCTTACTGGCTCCTAAATACTCTGGCTGCTTTGTCGTAGATGACGTTATCAAACCAAAAGATGCGTATTCCGACACAGTGCGAATGGAAATAAATGACCGTTACGATAACACATTTATGTCTCGTCTTGCTAACGATGGTGTGATTACAAACCCAGATGGAACCTTGCAGAAATGTGCGAGAACTCCAATGGTTATCATCATGCAGCGTGTTCACGATTCAGACCTTGTTGGTTATCTGTTGCGTGGCGGTTCGTCTGACAAATATCATTACCTCAACATTCCTGCAATTGTTGAGAAAGATACTGGTTCTGCCGAGTATTACGACAGGCTCATTAAGAAGCAAAACTATACGCATGCGATTCCAATCTTATATGATTTGAAACGAGATGCCGAAAAGTCTGCTCTATGGCCGTCACGTAAAAGCCTCGAATCTCTCGAAGCAATGAAGTTGGCAAACCCGTACACTTACAACAGTCAGTATGCAGGCGACCCAACGGCAAATGGTACTGGATTAATTAAGGAAGATTGGTGGCGTGAATACGACCCTGAGACTTTCGATTATTCCAAAATTGTTCGCTCGTTTATTACAGCGGACACAGCTTCGACTGCCAAAACATATTCAGACTATGCAGTGTTGAAACATTGGGGCGTCACGAAAGAACGTGATGTTTTCTGTCTGGATATAATGCTCGGCAAGTATGAAGTACCAGAGCTTAAAAAAGCTGTAATTGATTTCTGGAATAAGCGTAATAAGTTTGTCTTGTCAGCGCCTTGTTTAATTCCACGTGCATTGTACATGGAAGATAAGTCGTCTGGACAATTCCTTAACCAAGAGTTTGCTCGCGCAGGTAATATCAGGTTGATGCCTGTACCGCGTGACAAATCTGGTGGCGATAAGGTTGCACGATTCCTGAATACCATTCCATATTTCTCAACTGGTAAAATATTCTGGCCTGCTGGTCACGAACATATTGACCATGTTAAACGAGAAATTCTTGGAATGACTTCTCTTGGCTCCGGCACTGGTCATGATGACTGCTGCGATAATGTCTCTGATATGGTCGCAATTGAATTCTCCGGCATAAGCGCCAATTACTCTAGTTGGGTTGACTAATGAGTGTGATTACTCGTATTGACTCTCGGAGCAAAAACAATTCCGGCTTCGAAATTCGTTGCGCGGAAACTGGCAAAACGCTGGTGTTTGTCGAAGCTCTGGGGCACGAAACTGAACTCCGTATTAGTTCTAGCGATGCAGTTGAAATCGTAAAGTCTAATGGGGTTAAGCTCAAAAGGAAGAAATAAATGTCTTCCAGAAGAAACCGGTCTAAACCAAAAGGTTCGACTAAACTCGGTGACGGACTTGAAAACGTCATCAGTGGAATGGGTGGAGAAAAAGATAAGTCTGTGTATAACACATGGACTTTCTCCAATAAGAATGCCGACTATCGACAACTCATGCATCGCTTCCGCGAAGATTGGGTTAGTCAGAAAGTCTGCACAATCGTTCCACAGGATATGACGCGTAACTGGCGCAAGATTAGTACGCCTGAAGGCATAGAAGCAGACAAGAAATTGAAACTGCGTAAGCTGTGTCGTGAAGGCTACCAATGGGCCAGACTCTATGGAACCTCGTTCATGCTCCTTGATATTAAAGGAACAGGTGCGTTGAATACTCCATTGCGTTTGGATAATTTGAAGAAGGGCTGTATCAAATCCCTGAGAATTATTGACCGTTCACGCTTATTCGCGGCTGGTAACATCGTGCTGGATGCACTTTCACCTCACTATGGTTTGCCTGAGTATTACACTCTTGCAGGCAATCCGGGGTGGATTCACCACACGCGCTTCTTGCGTTTCGAAGGAACCGAACTTCCACTGTTCGAATTCCAACGTAACCAATGGTATTCGGATTCGGTGTTGATACCACTGATGAACACCATTGACCAGTTCTACACAACAGCCGCTGCTGCTGCGCAACTTGCACAGGAAGCAACCATTGATGTAGTAACGGTCGCCGGACTTCAATCCCTTCTGACAAATCCAGAAGGTGAACGTTCCGTGATGAAGCGATTCCGATTAATGAAGCAAGCTAAGAGCCTTTATAACGTTCTTATTCTTGATGACTCGGAAGAATATAATACCAAGTCCATCGCCCTTTCTGGCGTAAAAGATTTGATTTGGGAATATCTTAAAATCGTAGCTGCTGCGGTTGGTATTCCTGCGACTCGTTTCCTGTCTGCTTCTCCTGATGGTATGAATGCCACTGGTGAATCTGACCTCGTAAACTATATTGACCTTCTCTCTGGATTACAGACAGCAATCTTTGAACCTCGTTTAGAGATTCTGGACCAACTGGCTTGCGCACATTTCGGCATTTCCGAATACACTTATGAGTGGTGTGACATATTCCCAGAGTCGAATGTTGATAAAGCCAAGCGTGCTCTTGATACAGCAAATGCACTTAATCTTTTAGTTGAATCGGGAACTATTACCCGACAGAATGCGAACAAGATTCTTGAGCATAGCCGTGTATTTGGCATGTGTGAAATCGAAGCCGCTCCAACAACTCCACCACAAGCTCCAAAGGATAGTGGTAATGCAAAACAAACTGGTTCCAGTTAGCTTTATTGATGAAGAGTCTGTTGCTCAGCCTGTAGTTTTATTTGCTGACCGTCAGACTATTGCATCTGCCAGAGTTCTGCGTGATTCTGGCGAAATGATTGCGCCAGTTACGATTGCACGCACTGGCGATATGCTTTACAAGGCCAAAGAACTTGGCCCACAGTTTGCCGACCTGCCGCCTGAACAGGCCGTACGTGTCACAACTCCGCCGGAAGTTCTGTTTGACGAAGAGACAATTAATCTTTGTCGCTCTATGGCAGTAACAATCGGTCATCCTGCTTCGGACGTAAGTCTGGACAATCACAGAGAGTTGCGTAAAGGTTTCCTTGAAGGAACTCCAACTCCTGATGGCACGCACCTGTCTGGTTTCGTTGTACTCACCGATAAAGACGCTATTAATTTAGTTGATTCGGGGGTTGACCAAACTTCGTGGGGCCATGACGCATTAGTTGAACGTGTGGAAAAGAATGGTGTTGTGTCTGCTGTTAAGACCAAAATCACTTCTGTTAACCACCTTGCAATTGTTCGTCGCGGACGTGCCCAGACAACTCGTATCGGTGATTCCGGTGAAGAGATTGCAATCGTAGACCGTTCTCAGTTTGAAGCTGTTGAAGCTCAGCGTGATGAACTGTCTGTGAAAGTTGAAACTCTCACTGCGAAACTGGCTGATGCCGAAGTTGCTCGCCTGTCTGATGAACAAATTCAGACTCTCGTAGATGAACGTGTTAAGTCACGTCTGGTTCTGCTGACTCAAGTAGCTCAGCTGGGCGACGAGTTTGTGAAGATGGACTTCGCAGGCAAAGACGAAATGGCGATTAAGCGTGAAGTTCTTGCTGTCTTGCGTGATGCAGATATGTCAGACAAGAGCGACGACTATGTAAACGTCCGTTTCGAAATCGCGCTGGAAGATGGTGAAACTGTTTCGCTGTCTGATGCGCTGTCAACTTCCCTACAGTCGGGTGAACCGTCTGAAGAAGTAAAACCATCTGTTCGTGATGAAGCTCTCGCTCGTCGCGAAGCTCGTTACTCCAAGTAAGGATTCAGTCAATGCCAAAGCAAGACTTTAATATCAACACCAAAGCAGCTGCGGCTGGTGACGTGTATGGTCTGGCCTTTACCAACTCACAGCGTCTGACCTACATCACTGAAGATTCTCAGACTGCATACGGTCTGGCTGTTCAGCAGGGCGCTAAAGCAAACACCATCAAAGTTGGCTCTGTAGACGGTGAAGTTCTGGGCATTACCATGCGTCAGAATATTGTCGAATCTGCGAAACGTCCGGGCGACGGTACTCTGGTTCTGGTTCCGGGTACTCCACTGGCTGTAATGCTGGATGGTCCGATTAACGTTAAGCTGAACACTGCTATCACTGATGGCAATATCGGCATTAACGCCAAAGGCGAATTCGGCGGTGTGGCTGATGGCTACACTCAGGCAACAAACATCAAAGCGCTGGAATATCCGGCTGCTGCTGGCGATGTTATTGCTGTTATGGTGGTCATGCAAGGCCCAAAAGCCTAACGCCACCTGCTGCAACCATTAAACCTGTTGCTGCAAACATTGCTGATATAAAAGCCAGCGATGGTGGTTATATTTCGTTCTCTCAACTGTTTGAGATTACAAACTCTGTTCCAACAGACTACACCTATACTCGCGGGAGTGGGTTGGGTGCTGCTGTTGATGAAGGAGGTAATGTCTCCATCAAATCTGGTGCTGACAAGCGAACTGTAACAATCACCGCAACAGGGAAAGTTGGTGGCGTTGCTGACGGATTAAGTGCTGCGAAGCAATTTAATATCGTCTAAATGCTCGCAAACTCCTGCGATTAATTATTTATTATTTGGATTGAATAGATGCCAAAGCTGATTAAACTGAACGATGGTTCAGAGTTCCACCTGGATGATGCACTGGTCGCCATTCAGTCACAACCAAATGCCGTCACTCTGAGCGATGACGATGCTGTGTTCTTCCAGCGTCAGCTTGAATACATTGAAGCTCAGACGTACGATACCCTGTACCCGGACTTGGAAGCGCGTGACGCTTTCGGTGTTGATAACACTGGTGGTCCCGGCGTCCAGACTCTGACCTTCCGTAGCTATGACCATGTTGGTAAAGCTAAAGTAATTAACGCGCGTGCAACTGACCTGCCGAAATCAAACATTTCTGGCCGCGAATATTCCATCCCTGTTAAGTCTATAGGTACTTCCTACGACTACGACATTGATGAAGTTGCTGCTGCTGCGCTGGTTGGCCTGCCGCTGGAAACTCGTAAAGCAATGGCGTCAACTCGCGGTTACGAGCAGTACATCAACTCTGCCGCATGGTATGGTGATGCTGCTGGTGGTTTCGTTGGTTTCTTCCAGAACACCGAAGTTACCAAATCCACTGTTGCCGCTGGTGCGTCTGGCAAAACAACTTGGCCGGACAAAACTCCTGCTGAAATTCTGCGTGACCTGAACACTGCAACTGCTGCAATGTTTGCGTCTACTCTGAAAATCATGCGTCCTGATGAACTGTGGCTGCCGGTTGATAAGCACCAGTACATCATGAACACTGCACGTTCTGACCAGTCGGACAAAACCATTCTCAACTACTTCGTTGAGAACAACGAGTTCATCAACGACCGCGCTAAAATCCGTCCTCTGAATGCTATCAAAGGTCAGGGTGCTGGTGGTTCTGATTGCTTCGTTCTGGTTTGCCGTACTGTTAACGGCCTGAAGACTTTCCGTCTGCGCGAACCTCTGGGCCTGACTTGGATGCCAGTACAGCTGCACGGTCTGGTATACGAAATTCCGGGCCGTGGTCGTTTCGCTGGTTTCCAGGTTATGTACCCAGCTGCAATTGCAATCTACTCAGGTATCTAAGTAGGTTTGTTGGCGGGAGCAATCCCGCCTCAGTTTCAACAATAAGAGAACAACATGCTTTTAAAAAATAACCGTTCAGGTAATGCGCAACTGTTTTATTCAACCAAAGACCAAAACGGTCCAAAGGTTGATTACGTGCACATTCCCGGCGGCGCTACTGTTGAACTAAAAGATGAAATCTTTGAACTTCTGTGTAAGCCGACTACACTGATTCGCGAGCAAACCGTCGAAGAAGTTGAAATCGAAGGCGAAGCAGAAATCAAAATGGATAAGAAGAATGTATCCATCAAAGAGTTCTACGAAACTGGCGAAACTCGTGTAGTCAATTTGTTCCGTGAGCAAATCAAAGCTGGCGACTTCACTGTTATTGAGCGTCCGAAAACCAGCAAAGAAGATATGCTGAAAGTTCTGGCTCAGAACAGCATCGCGGCTGAGAAGCTTTCCGATGAACAGATTGTTGCGCTGTACGATAAACTGGTGTAACAAATGCTGACACTCACTGATTTGATTAAGCGTTATCCGGCGATGGCCGACCTTCCCCAAGACAGGTTTGACATCTTTCAGGAAGATGCGGTTCTTATCATGGGTACGGATGACGGGCGCTGGCTTAACTTTTATAATCCAGCGCAAGCCGCTTTAATCGCACACAGGGTTACAACTTCTGGTGCGCTTGAAGGCGACGAAGATTCTGCTGGAATGGCGAACGCTCCTGTAACTCGCACAGATGTTGATGATGTTCAGGTTGAGTTCGCAGAACGGATTTGGGACAAGCTCCCATATCAGGAAGCAGATTTATATTCAACCTCATACGGACAAGATTATGTTCGTTGGCGTCGTATGGCTTTTGCGGGGCCGAGGGTTGCATGATAAATCAAAAGAAGGCTTTCAATCGGTTTACCACAGCCAAACACGAAGTCTCGATTTATCAGGAAGGCGGGTACGACGAAAAGAATAATTGGGTTGGGGATTTGTATCTTCCACCTGTGAAAATTCGCTGTACTCCAATTCCGTATGGCGACCGTGATTCGGGCATTGGTGGTCAGAAATTAATGGCTACTGATGTTGGTGAACGTCAACCTGCATTCATGCGTATTCATACCAGAAAAGTTCTTCCAATAAAGTCGCTGTTTAATATCTATGGAATTCAGTATAAGGTCGTTGAAAAAGATGACGTAACTGATGCCGGATTCTGTGTGTATATTGCGGCTAAAGTTCTGGAGAAATAAGTGGATATTCAGGAACGCGAAATACAGGCGATGAAAGAAATCGTCGATGTGTGTGTTGGCATAGAACGATACACATATGAAATGCAACTTAATGCTCCACGTCCCAATGGCGATTATGCAGCGGTTAAGTGCCTATCAAGTTCTAATCCGGGCTTCGATGAAACGCGTGTTGTATCAATTGACGGCGTGGATAAGTTTCGAACTCGCGGTCTTAGAATCCTGACATTTTATATCCTCTTTAGTCGGGAAGGTCAGGAGTATATTGATTTCGATAATTCATTTTATCGACCCGATGTTAATGCTATTTTGCGCAAACATGGTTTTGCAGCACTAGGCAAAGAGCCGTTAAATCTGGCTACAGTTCAGCTTGAAACTAATTGGGAAGTTCGTAAAGGCGTGAAGATGCAATTCAATGTCTTACGCGAACAAATCTCCGACATTGGTATCATGTCTGATGCAGTTGTCGATGGCAAATTCATAGACGGCGACCAAGTCGTCTTGATTAAAGGATAACGAATGTCCGTTCCAATTTCCGACCTCGTTGACGTACAAATTGCGATTGCTCCAAACGCAGTTGCTGTTGACGGTTATGGTCCAATTTCGTTCATGTCGAAAGAGTTCCAGCCAAATGCTGCTGAAAGTCAGATTCTGATTTTCACTAGCAAGAAAGCTGTGGAAGACCAGTTCCCAACTGGCGGCACTGAGATTCTGAAAGCTGCGGAAGCGTGGTATTCTCAGAAGCCAACTCCAAAGACATTCATTGTCGGCTCTATCTCAGCTCAGTCTGGTCAGGCTGCAACTTCTGGTAAGCTCGTTGGTGGCGCTGCCGCTGTACTGGCGGACCTGAAAGCAATCACTGCTGGCACTATGGCACTGTCTGTAAACGGCACTGTTCAGAACGTCACAGGTTTAGACCTGTCAGGCGCTGCTGATTTGGCGGCTGTTGCAACTCTGCTGGAAGCTCAACTGACTGGCGTGTCTGTAACTCAGTCTGGCGGTGTGTTCACTGTCAAAACTGTTGCTACTGGTGCATCAACTGTCATTGAAATTCCTGCAACCGCTCCGCTGACTACAGCGTTGAAGTGGACAAGCACCACTGGAGCAACTTCGACTCCGGGTTCTGATGCAGTTGGTATCACAACTGACCTCGCTCGCATGTCTAATGCTGCCATGAAAGCTAAGCAATCTTTCTTCTATGTTGGTGTTGAACGCTCTCTGCGTGGCACTTCACAGATTCTGGAAGTTGCTGCATGGGCTGAGTCAAATGGTAAAGTGTTTGGTCACGCGTCTTCTGATTCGTCTGTTCTGAAAATTGGTAACACTACCAACTATTTCTATCAGGCCAAACAGCGTAACTTCATGCGCACCATTAACGTCTATGACGCTTCAAGCGGTGGCGTTGAATACCCAGAAGTCTCAATCCTCGGTCGTGCTTCAACTGTCAACTTTAACGTTGCAAACTCCGCACTGATTCTTGCATACAAGAAAGGCCCAGCAATCACAACTGCTGACCTGACTTCTGGCGAGAAGACTGCGCTGGAATCTTACAACGGTAATGCCTTCATTGATGTTGATGGCAACGTTCTGTTCTGGAACGGTAAGATGGCGGATGGCACTTGGTTCGATACAGTGCAGGGTACTTCTTGGCTGGGCGCTAAAGTTCAGGCAAACGTATTCAATCTGTTCTACCAGTCAACCACGAAAATTCCGTGGACTGAAACTGGTGTTGCTCTGGTTAACCAGCAAATTACGCTGGCACTCGAACTGGCTGTTACCAACGGTTTGATTGCTCCGGGCTACGATAACGAAGGGACCTTCTACCCAGATGGTTACAAAGTTATCTCAACAGATTTGTCTCTGCTGCAATCTCAGAAAGGTGCGCGTATTTGGGAAGGTTCTTCCTTTATCGCTATCGGCTCTGGTGCGCTTCAGGGTGCAGTTATTTCAGGCAGCTTCGTACAATAAAGGTGCGCTAAGTGAAACAGTATTCCTTTTATAATACCGACCTGCTGATTGATGGAAGCCGCGTTGACGGCTTCACTGCTGGTCAGGCAATTATCACAGCGCGTCGTAACATTCCACAGCATCTTCCAGTGATGGATGCATACGGTAAACTTGCCGTTGCAACCACTGCTGATTTGTCTGGTGTGATTACATTCCCGCTGCTGCAAACTGCCGACTGGAACCAGATTCTGTATGAGAAAGCTCAGCTTACTCAGGCTACAGGTCTGTCCGGTAATAAGTCTCTCTGGCAACCAATTCAGATTCAGGTTGTCGATAAGATGGGTGATATGCTGGTTAACGGTGTTAACGGCGTTATCCTGCAACAGCCTGCAATCCAGCGTGGCGTTTCGTTCACATCAAACCTGTGGGCGATTTACGTTGAGCGTCTTCAGTTTAAGACTGGTTCTTATCCTGAAGTTGGCGTTTAATCTATAAAGAGAGAATCACATGCCTTGTGAACTGCTTACGCGGGAAATTGAAAACGCTGCTGGCGAAAAACGAATTTTCACAGTGCGTCAACTTCCTCCAACCAAAGCACTCGAATTGCATGTTGAAATCGTAAACAAGTTGGGAAGCACTAGCTTCCCTCTTATCGACAACAACTACAATTTCGGTGACATTATTACGTTGATGCGTGCAAACGAACATCCCGTAGTATCTGAATTAATGAAGCGAGTTGTTTGTCTCGCCAACTACGAAGGACATGAGATTAAGCCTCATAACTTCGACCTCTCTTTCGACGGCGAGCTGATGATGGTTTGTAGAGCTTTTGCATTTGTCCTAGAGGCAAACTTCAAAAGTTTTTTCAAGCAAGGGCTCGAAATGAACGAACAGAAACGATTGGAGGCGGAGGCGCTATCAGCGCAGGCCAAGCAACAGAGTTCGAGTCCGAAGACTTAACAAGTCAGTTCCCGGATATTAGCTACTTTTTGCATCGCCCGGTAATTGAAGACAGTTCGTTGTGTAGTTTGAAAGAACTCAGCGACGGAACTTATTCTCTTGTTGACCTGCTTCTGTTTCACGACATTCTCGACCTGAGAAAGAAATTAACTCCACCAGTTGAATCGGAACAGTAATGGCAAGCAAAAAAGAAATGTTGGGCATGGGTGTTGAGACACTCCGTATGCTCGGACTTGAGGCGGGTTTGAATTTCGAACCCGGCTTATCAAAGTCTAAAATGGTTATGCAACTTGAACAGCATCAAGCGTCAGGTTGGATGGAAACCAATAGCCAACTTCTCCATGCAACTGAGGAAGGTGGTTTCGACCACATGCAAGGCTTCACCGGACACGAAGGTGAAACCCTTTCAGATGCAGCACGCGTTGCTCAATCATTAGCTGGTGCTGGCTATACAGAAACATTCCATCATGTAATGAGTTCTGGACTCGACCATCATGTCGAAGCGCTACACGGTTATATGGAAAAGCTGGGTGTTTCGTCTGACGATGTTTGGAAACATATGCCAAAGGCTAATCCAAACATTGCACCACAACCGTTTAATTATCTGAAAGGATATTTGAACAACCATTGGAATGATTATCAGGATATTATGCCACCATTACAGGGGCATTATGCTGGTGATATTATGGGTGAATACGCTACCAATAAAGGTAACGTAGGTGATTCTTATAATCATCTGGCCCACATGTATTTAAATAAAGCTGCATACAACAATGAGCAATCGTACAACCACGATGTTTCAACTGTTGCATCGCGTTTGGCTTCGGCAATGGGAGGCCAATTCCTTGAGGTTGCACACGCTTCTGCCACTGGCGGTAAAGTTGGTTACCATTCAATTCTTCCTCAATTGGGTTCTGATGTTGTTTCTGGAACTCAGCACGCGCGGGAACCTTTAAATGCAGCTGGTTTACCTCTTGGTTCTTATGGTTCTGCTGTGGGCGACCGTGGCCAATACTCGCTTGTAGCTTCTCTGACAGGCAGGCCAGAAAGTTCGGATGCGACTTCAACAGCAATCCGTCAGGAAGTATCGGAAACGATGCGTTCTCTTGCTTCGTCTTATAAAGGCGGTGGCGAGACAGGTATGAATCCACATCGTCATCAAACTTCTGATTACGATATGATTATGGATTCGGCAACTCGATATGTTGATATTGAGGATGCCCGCTCAGGTTACAACAACTTGGACTCCGACCGGTACTCTGGTTCTGCTATTCGTTCTGTTGTTGAAAACAAATACGACCAGTTAGAATCTCAAACAGTGCAGTCGTTTGACCCTGCAAGCCGTGCTCGTGCTGCAATGGCTTCATTCAAACCTGACCAAGTTGGTTCTGGATTTACTGCACAGTTTGGTGAACCTCAAAACTGGAACTCAGCTCGCTCTCGTATTGAAAGCAAACGCATTGCGGATTTGGATGCAGCTCATGCAAACTTCCGTGATGTTGCAGATGGACAGCGATACAATCCTGTTCATTTCCATAATCTCGAACAGGGTTCACAGGAATGGTTTGACTTCCGCAGTCAACATGACATTACTGGCTCAACTGTTGGTGCGCTTCTTGGTTCATCTGAATACAACAGGCCGTGGGCTGCTTTAAATGACCGTCTTGGATTAGAGCGTGGTGAGAAGTCTCGTTCGAATTTCCAAGAAAGAATCTTCGCACTTGGCCATAAGCGTGAAGAAGAAGCTCGTGCTCGTGTGTCGGAAAGATTAGGTCAGTCAATCGAACAGGTTGGCGCAATTACAAATGACCAATATCCCGGCATGATGTATTCACCAGATGGATTAATTGGTGATGACGCATTGTGGGAGCATAAAGCTCCAGAGCGTGCTGGTAAATTTGCGGACTTGTTATCTGGAGACCATCCAGACTACATGGACCAGATTCAAATGGGTATGACTCTCTCTGGCAGAAGTCGTACTTTGTTCTCTCAAACTATTGGTAACGAAACTCGTGACCAGTGGATTGACCACGACCCAAGCTGGTATGAGCGAAATCAGAATCGACTTGATTCTATTCGTGGACGACTGGCAGCAGGACGTGAGTTCGTAGAGAACAACAGTCATCTTGAGGGACGTGACCTTATCAATGGTGCGCGTGCTGCAATGCAGGGTGACGGAATCTGGAAAGATGTTCGTCAGAAATCCGACCGTGGTTATTCTCCAACTGCTGGTACTCCAAATGACCCGTACATTGGTCTTGGTGGTTCAACATATTCAGACGCTGTTCAGCCTTCGAATTATATTCCTAATTTCGTAACCGGTGCTGGCAACGGATTGATGAATGTGCCACAACAGGACGGTGCCGGTACAGGCGCTGAGACGGGCATGGCGCTTGCGGTTAAGCAAGGCATACTGGCGGCAAGGGACGAGGCCAAACGCAGCGAGGCTGGCGCTGGCGCTCAATCTGCCGCATTCGGTCAGGAAGATGCCGACTTTGACGACCTCGGAAATCCTCGCGGCTTCAGCCGGAAACGGATTGATGACGCATTCAGCGACGGCAACGGCGGGGGCGGTGGTGGTGGACGTAAGCCGCCTCCTAGCTGGATGGATAACTTCGGACGTGGGATTGAGTCGGGTATTATGTCCGGCTCTCTCCGTGGGCTACAGGGCGGCTTCATGCGTGAGCTGTCACAAGCTGGCCCAATTGGACAGACCATCGGATTAGGTATTGGTGCCACTTCGATTGGCGGTGAAATCATGTCTACAATGAATGATTATCTCGGAACCGCTCAGGACTTTGGTTCAAACAATCCAATCCAATTTGATGCACAGCAACAAGGCATGGAAATGCTGGGGCTTAATAAAGCTCAGGCTCAACATGCAAACGAGGCTGTACATTCTGCTTATAACAGAATGGCAAACGGCGACCCTTCTGCTGCTGTACAAATGTCCGTTGCAACTCGTGGTTTACTGTCTTTAGCCGATGTGCGTAGTAGTGGTGGCGACCCTGTTAAGTTAGCGGCCACTTTCAGAGAACGTGCTCGGTCAAGAGGCTGGAGTCAGGAACGTATTGCTGGCGCTGCTGAAATGGCTGGTCTTGATGGATTTGCTCGTACTGTTAATAACAGTGACCAAATTCAAAATGCTGCTGAGGGACTAGATGATACTCGCGGTAGACAAGATACAAGCGATTTTAATCAAAGTGTGCGTCGAGATAATTCCGTCCGTGTTGTTGTTTCACCTGACTACAATGTTCAACGATACGGTGCTCAGAACTACGACCGTTTAGTTGATGGCATGGCCGAAGGTATGGCTGGTGCTTATAACAGAGTAGACAGTCTTGAAAAGGCAACTCATGCGGGAAGTCTGGCAGAAGCAACACGACAGCTAGAGTCTGGAGGACGGGACTACGATAATCAGGGTAATCCGATTGTCAGTAAAACTGGTGCCAAGTATGGTATGCAGGTTCTTCCTTCAACAGCGCGTGACCCAGGCTACGGAATTAAACCAGCAACGAGTGATACACCGGAAGAATACAACCGTGTTGGGCGCGACCTTTTAAATAAAATGGTAGGGCGTTACGATGGCGACTTGGACAAAGCTGCGGCTGCTTACACTGATGGAGCAGGAACCGTTGATGCTGCTGTTCGTGAGCATGGTGCTGATTGGTTAAAGCATATGCCAGCTCAGGCTCAGAAACGTGTCAGCGACTTGCGTAAATTAGGTGCGGGTGCGGATACCTTCCGGCAAACTGGCTCCAGCGGTGCAACTATTGGCACTGTTAATGTAAATGTTACTGCAACAGTAAATGGGCGTGAAGCAAGAGCGACAGCTAATGTTAACGGTCAATCGCAGTCACACGAAATTAATGTTGGCAATGGTTCGGTACAACAACGCCGCTAAAGTGCGGGGCTTCGGCCCCGTGCTGTTTTTAATATTATTTGAATTTGATTATTAAGGTGTCATCATGTGGCTCAGACGAGTTCAGGTCATCATAACAAATAAAGATGACCCAAGTAAGAAGACAGTGTTTGAGAAGCACAGCATTGAATTTGAAGTGCGTTCCATAATTGGTTGGGGTGCTGACACAGCAACCGTAACTATTTATAACCTGTCGTTGGAAGAAGTTAAGTTCCTACAGAATAAAGAGTTCGGCGATTTGCCAGTAGAAATTCGTGCTGGTTATGCAGATATGCTTGCTTCTGGTGGAATCAACAACAGAACAACTACCAGCTCAACGAAGACTTCAAGCAGCGGTTCGGTCATTGAAATCAATGATGGTGCTGTATTGCCTACAATCTTCTCTGGTGTTATTACAAATGCTGTTGGATTTAAACGCGCACCTGAACACATTACGACTCTGTTCTGTGTTTCTAAAGCTGCTACAAATTCATCAACGTTTATCCAAATGCAGGATATTCCTGCTGGCGCTACTTTGCGCAATGCAATTAAATCTATGTGTGGTGATTACGGTTTTAATACTGTGTCGGCATTCGGAATTAATGATGCAGATTTGGATGTTGTTCTTCCTACAGGTCGTGTATTCCATGACACCTTCATAAACGAATTTACTGCCTTATTAGGCGAACACAATTTACGGTTCTACATGGCAACATCGGAAGTTCAAATATTCCCTGATACCTATGGCGATGCTGATGCAGTTAGCCGAATGTCGAAAGACCGTGAACCAATAAAGATAGATGCCAACTCAGTTATCGGTACGCCTGTTGCGGGAATCGGTATATTCGATTTGGATGTTTATCTTCGCGCAGATTTACAGCCCGGAATGATTATTGATATTTCGCCGTTGCTTGGGACAGACCTACTCGCAAACGGTGTTGTGAATGTCAACAATCAGAAACAGCTTCTGAACTATGACGATTCTGTTTTCCGTTACGGTATGCGCGACACGTACATGATTGAATCTGTAATCTCTTATGGATGCACTCATGACGAAACTTTCCAAACCTCTATCCACGGCATTCTGGATGGCATGGCTTCCAATGGATTGAACGAATCCAATTGGCAAAACTGGTATGCCAGAAGTGGTATGAGCATGACAAGTGAAGGCTTCTAATGTCTGATATTTCAGGATTCATTACTGACGCTGCCGCAACTGCGAAGAAGCGATTCAGCTATGGGCCACATCCATCTGTCATCATGTGGGCTGCTGGAAGTGCGGCCCAAGTAAAAGAAGAACCAACAAGCACTCTTGGTAAAGTTGTTGGCGCTGTTAGCTCAGCACGTACAAGCCTTGAGAACTTAGTTGCTTCTCCGGCCCCAGATAACTTCAACCAATTCAAGTTCGATGCAATGGTTAGCGAAGGTCATCTTGCTCAAACGCGAGTTACCCGCAGACCAACATCAACTGGCTTTGTTGTGGCAGACCACATTATTAATGAGAACAGAATTCTCAAACTGGAAGCTGTTGCAGTTAATATGCAGAACAGCTCTCTGGGTATCGTTTCTGCTCAAGGTTTGTCAGTTATCTCTGGCGCAATCTTCGACAACCCAATCCTCCCAGCAATTGGTGGATTGTATGGTGTTGTCTCTTCCGCATTCGAAACTGAAAATCGAATCCAAAGTACCTATAACTTATTTAATGAGTTACGTACTTCGGGAACCAAGCTCTATATATCCACAATTCTGGGAACGTATCTTAACTGCCAAATTGTTGAGATTCGGACGAAGCATGACCGTATGACAAGTGCAATGCTGGCTGTCGAAATCACGCTTGAAGAATTGCAAGTTATCGGAAGTGATGCCTTAGCTGACGCAGCAAAAGCAGCCATTGAATCTTCGTATGATTATTCGGAGTTTTCTAAAATGGCTACTAGCTTGGGCATCGGTGTGTTAGGCGGTGTTCCGCTTCCGGGGCTTGGTTCAATCTCTCGACCTACGGCACAGCTTGCCACGTTGAAAGACAAAGTTTCGAAATTGGCTCAGCCTATCTCTTCTGTTAAAGGACGTCTGCTGTGACAATTCGTGAAGAACGCGATGCTTTAAATGAAATAGCAAACCTCCTTCCTCCCGGATACATTAAGAAGGTTCCGTTCTCAATCTCGAAAGATATTTCGTTTGAGTACAACGGCATAACCGTAAAGATGTCAGCTCTGTATTTGAACAAGCCAATGAACTGCTACATGTTCGATTTGTCTTGGTCATCAACTGACAAACTTTACGGCATACCGATTCGCTGTGGCTTGGATATGCTGAAGCAATTCAAAACTCCGTTGCCAAATTTGTATGCGAATAACCACAGTTATCCGGGCCTTGAAATCACGAGCTGGGAACAGCTTGATTTAATCATCATTGATGAATCGGTGCTTGAGCGTGGCTAGTCATAACAACAACAGGTTGCCAGATATTAATACTGGCTATCCGGGATTTGCATATAATTTTAATGCGAAAACCCAAACATGCGAAGTTCAACTTGCAATTGAAAACCTGTTCATTGGAATGAAAGACCCGTACCAGATAATCAAAAAGAAAAGATTAGTTGGTGTTCCAGTTCAGTTTATTCAAGGTGGCGGTTGGTCGTTAACGCATCCGGTTCCTGACGGTACTCCAGTGTATGTTCATTTCGCCCAGCGTGGAATATCACATTGGTTAGCAGAAGGCAAAGAAGAAGCAGGGCTTGTTAATGGCAAACCCGCTCCAGCTTTCAGCCAGTTGTTTTCACACAACGCTGCGACTTGTACTGTTGGGAACCAACCTCTTACCAAAACGATTAAAGACTTCAACGGTGCTGTTGCCGAGTTTCGTAATGCTGACAGAAGCCAGCGCGTGACATTAGTTGGTGGCGGCTTGATTGAAATAGTATCAGGAGACACTTACATCCATGTGCAGAATGGCTCGGTCGAAGTCCTTACGAAACAGACAACAATTAAGTCGGAGACGATTACGCTGGATGGCGACACTACCGTCACGAAATCTCTTACCGTTCTTGGAGGCATGAGTGTTTCTGGTGGTTCTGGTGAGACACTGAAGACCACAGGTAATGTTGTTCATAATGGCTCTTATACATTGAACGGCATTAAAGTTGATGGTCACGTACATCCTAACCCAGAAGGCGGCAAAGTTGGGCCAATGGAGGCCGGTTAATGGCTGGTAATTTAAAGCTGGATTCAAACCACGATATCATAATTGGTCGTGGTGCAACTCGCGTTGGCGGTGTTGAATTTGTAGCTCAGCTTGTTAAATGCAGGCTGCTAACTCTTCTCGGCGAATGGCAAAATGATACGTCGCTCGGTGTTCCGTGGTTTGAACAAATTCTTACCAAGAACTCAAAAGTGGCAGACATTCAAGTTGTCATTGCAAACATAATCAGAAACACGAACCATGTTCGCCAGATACTTTCTCTGGAAGTTCTTGCAGATTACCGGACTCGTGTACTGACTATTAATTTCACAGCCATATCTGATTATGGCGATGTAACGGAACTCGTTGAATGGCGGCTATAACTTATGGAGTAACAGATAAAGGATTTGTTCGTAAGCCTTTGTCTGCTATCATTGATGGTTTAAATTCCAAATTCACTGCTGCCTTTGGTTCTACGTTTGACGTTTCTCCTGAGTCTCCAGACGGCCAAGTAATTGGTATCGTCGGTAACGAAATCTCGTTGCTGTGGGAACAAGGGCAGTATGCTTTCAACTCGTATCGTCCGGGTGCAATGGAAGGTGAAGGACTGGATGCAGTCTGTGAACTAACCAACACCAAGCGGTATGTGAACAAGCCAACTCAGGTAACTGTATTACTCAATACAGTTAACAGCGAAGGGACAGTTGTTCCTGCTGGCATTCTGGTTGGTGATGATGCTGGTAATCAATTCTTAACTCAGTCTGAGGTAACTCTGCCGGGTGATGTAACTGCTGTATGCACTAAATCAGGCGAGCTTTATGTTGGCCCGAACACAGTTACTAAGATTATTACAACCGGCATCAAAGGTTTAGATTCTTGCACAAACCCTGAAGAAGGGCAGACAGGAATAGACTACGAACAAGACCCGGCATTGCGTGCTCGCCGTGACAGAACAACAATCAGTTCTGGCACCGCAACTGTCGAAGCAATTTACGATGCTGTTGCAGACCTCGACCTTGAGTATATTCGTATTCGTGATAACGACACGAAAGAAGCAATTGGTGAGCAGCCTGCAAACACAATCTGGGTTGTTGTTGATGGCGGTACGGTAAACGATATTGCTCGGAAAATCTTTGAGAACAAAGCAGGTGGTGTGCCTACTTACGGCAGCGTCTCTGTTACTGTGAAAGATTCAAAAGGTTATCCGAAGACAATCAACTTCAGCCGAACGACCAAAGTTCCAATCTTCTTTGATATTGTTGTTCGCAGACTTCCAACTTCGAACCTAAGTTCAAACGATGTAATCTATTCTGTTCAGGATGCAGTTCAATCATACATGGATGCACTCAAACCGGGCGCGCCTGTTGTTTGGTCTTATGTTATTCCTCAGATTCTTGCAACCACAAGCGGTATTCAGATTGATGATTTGTCTGTTGGCTTGAGCGCCGCATCTGTTGGTAAAACAACTCTGGTCATGGATATTAACCAGCGTCCGACAACTGTTACTGCAAACATCAAAGTAACAGACGCCACGAATAAATAAGGTTTCAAATGGCCGATAAACGCGGATTGGATATGCTGCTGTCTCAGTACAAGCACAGTCCAAATTTAAAGAAGTATATTAAATGCTTTCTGGACGAGCTGGCAGAAGTTGATACAGCTCTCCAGAACGTTGTGAAGTATCGCTATCTGGCCAATTCGTTTGGTGTCATGGTTGATGACATTGCTTATATTGTTGGTGCAAGCAGGGTTCTTTATGGTGCCGCAGCTCTTGGCTATTTCGGTTACTATGAAAACCCTGCTGCTGAGTCAACTGGTGATGATAATCGTCCCGGCGTTGGTGGCATACTTCGTTCTGATTCTGACCGTGCATCTGGTGATTTCATTCGTACAGATTCACAACTCAAAGCTGCAATACGTGCCCGCATTATTAAGCTGGTAACTAACTGCAAAATTGATGACCTTCTTGCGTTCTGCGATTTGGTTGTTGGCCGCAGCTTGGATTTGGAAATAGTTGAAGGTGTGCTCGAATTGAAGTTTATTGTTCATGATACTTTATCTGTTCCAGAACGTGTGCTTCTTTCGTTTATGATTCCTGACATTAAACCGGCAGGCATTAGCGCATCCCTTAAAGATGACTCAGGCAACATTGCTCTGGTCTATTATTCAACTGACTATCCAGCGGATGTGATATGACAAACAGAGCGAATGACCTTGATTTAATCTGGGCCTCGAAGGGTGAAGCAACAGACCCTGATTTAGATACAGAGCATCCGATTTTCCAACCAAATAAATATCTTAAAGGTTGGATTGTCGAGAAAGAACCGCACCAGTGGCAAAACTTCTTGTATCAAATCACGGACCAGAAGTTGGAGATTCAAGCCGAAGAACAATTCTTTGAATGGGAATCGGATATTGAATATGCTCCAATGGCTGTTGCCAGAAACAATGGTAAGATTTACATCAATGCATCTGGCATGGTTAGTCAGAATGTTGAACCAAAGGATAATCCAAACTTTTGGTTTGAGGTGCTTGGTGTCACTGCCGATGATGTGAATGCTGCGAGAAACTTCTTGCAGAAAACTCTTGACGACCACTTGGCCGCAGACAATCCACACAATGATAACATTCATGACATTGGTGGATATGAGAAAGAAGAAATTGATAAATTCTTCAACGATGAAAACGACCCAAGAACTATTCGCTATCATGTGAAGCAGACTGGGAAAGTACACAGTGAAACGCCAAAACAACTTGGAACACTTCCGGTTGCTGGCGGAACATTTACTGGTGATGTTGCTTTTGCTGGAGGTGTTAATCTCGGCGCAAATGGTAATACAATCGTTGATGCAACTTCTGTAAAACTCGGTAACTCTGCTGGCGCACTTTATTTAAATAAAGATGGTTCAGTTAAGCAAGCATTTGCAAATGCATCTGACCGCTATGATGTAACCACTGTTGCCAACTTCCAGCAACAACAAAGAGCAGTTAATTTCTTATTTGCTCTACCTGTACCACGAACTGAAGTTGATTTCCGTAAATCGTTTAGTTCAATGACGATTGGCAATCATAGAATCGAGAGCAGTGTTAACCCTGTTATGTCCTACAAGGGTTGGCAGATTGCTGATGGATTCACAATTTACAATCTGGATTATGCCATAGCTCGAACTGATTTGGTTGAGTATTATGTCAATGATGTATTCAGACGTGTGGTTGTTGATTCGACTGTGAACATTTCTGGTGGTGCAGACCTCAAAGCTATTGCTCAACGTATTGCACCAGATGCGACACACATTCAGCGAGTGGTTGTTTATCCTCAGCTGAACAAATATCAGAAAGCAAACTTGCTTCCGAAATTTGCATCGTTGCATGTCCAGAATGATACATCAAATAACCCCGGCACTGCTTGGTACATTAGTAAGATTGATAACAATCTATACGAAATGCCAAATGCCACAGCCCCGAAAGGTGCTCAGTATATTGGTGTGTTCCAGATGGATGCCAACGGTGTTCGTGGTGGTCGAATTGATAACACTGCTGTATGGACAACTTCTGATTCGTCAGTTGTGAATATCTCCAGCGTGAGTTCATCTGGTCAGGCAATTGTTGGAATCCAGAAAGCTGGTACAGCCGTGCTGACAGTTAAGTGGAATGGATTTGTAGCACAAGTAACAATTACTGCTAAATAGGAATTCTGATGTTAAGACCAAAACTTGGCAGACTTTGGGGAAACTCAAATGCTGTCGTTCGTCGTGACCCAGGCGACGAAAAATATTTAGTGGGTTGGCTGTCTGAAATTCCTACTTACCAAGTTCTGAACTTCCTTCAATGGAAGACCGACGCCACGATTCAGGCGTTGGCAGAACGTGGTGTTCTTGAGTGGGGCAGCGATGTAACTTACAAAAACGGTGCTGCTGTTTGGAACGAAGCAGATGGTAAGATTTATGTTGCTACTCTGGATGGACCAACCGACCAACCAAGTGCAAGCTCTACTCAATGGGTTGGCTCTGCAATCCAGTTGACTCGTAATGAATACGACAAAACTGTTTCTGCAATCAACCAGCATATTGATGATGTAACTAGTAACCCGCATAAGTTAACCCCCGGTCGTTTGGGTACTTACACAGCTGCCCAGATTGATGCGCTCGTTGCTGCATATCGTGCTGAAGTTCTTGCGCACGTACAAGACACAAACAACCCACACAAATTAACTGCTGCGATTGTTGGTGCTGTTCCTGTAACTGGTGGTACATACACCGGTGCTGTGACTATGCAGACTGGTCAGTTGCTTCTGTCATCTGATGGAAGCCAGTTAGTCAAAGCTGATACCACTGGAGTTTATTTAAAGAACTCTGCTGGTTCAGTTGGTGTTGATGCAAATGGTAAGGGCTTTGTTAAAACAGGTTCTGCTGCTGCAACTGAAATTGTAACTCAACAGACATTCGCTGATTTCAAGCTGAACGTTGAGCCAAACTATGCGACACCTTCTCCAATTTTCCTGATGCCGTTAATCCGCGACATTAATATTTATATTGGTGGCGGGACAACAAGTACCAGCTTCACTCCTTCCTATGATGCCGCAGGTCGATTAACTCTGCCGCAACAGGCTGGTGTTGGTAATAACTTGCAGCTTTCTGATTATTTGCTTACGGGCAAATCAGAAGTAACAATGGCTGTTGACTTAGTCTTTGGGACTCTGAGTTCAGGCGATGTTATTGCTTATAGCATTGGATTAGGTGGAGGCACTGGTTCTGGAAGTATCCGATTCAGCTTTAGCTCCACCGGTAAGGTTCGTGCTGCTGGTGATGGCAACTCAATTGCAACTGCTGTTATCTCAGATGGTAAACCACATCGTGCAGTGATTCGCAGGTCAGCAACTAAGATTGCTCTGTTCCTTGATGGAGTTCTTGTGAATGAAATCACTGTAACAAGTGCTGCGCTTGTAAGTTTCGCCAACCTGATTGAAACTTCTGGAACTGCTACGGCAGCTCAAATGATTCCAGTGAATATTGCAAACTTTCGTGTTTGGGATTCTCTGCTATCTGATAATCAAATCTCAGCTTTATAAGGTATAACATGGCTAAGGGTTGGTCTTTTGGGGCATTAACAGATGCCCTCAAGTCTTCGGCATTCGTGGACACAACCGACGTTGCTGGTGCGGTTGCTGGTAACGCAATGACCGTTGGCTTCATGAACCTCGGCAGAACCAACTTACCCAAAGTGTCTATTTTAAACATGGGCACTTATCGTTGGAAATTTGGTGAGGTTGTATATTGCAGCTGGGCTAACGTTACTTGGCCTGATGGTGCTTCAACACAGTCCAAAATGAGTTTCGTAAGTGGTGATGCTGTTCGATTCTCTTGCATTGGATTTGCAGACCAAGTTGCCACAGTGTTGGTTCAAAACTCTATACTGTTCTATGTTTTAACTGTTAACCAAAATACATCAACAACCACATTTGATGTTAAACAGCTTATTGCAAGTGATGGTGCAGACAGTGTTCAGATTACGCAGTCTCAGTTGTCATTTGGTGGAAATTCTAATTATGCCACCTTATACTTGCGTGACCGTAGGGATGGAAACAAGGTAGGGTACATTCAGTATGATTCAAGTATTAACAACTTGTATCTTGCTGCTGTTCCGGGTGGTTCAAACAGGTCAACAATACTTGCTGACGGCACCTTAAGAACTGACGGTGTTCTGCAAAGCAACAATGCCAATGCTGCCAGCTCTATCCCCAGATTCCGTTCAATTAACTTCTCGGTAAATGGTCCACCGGGAAATGTAATATTTGCCAACGAGCAAGGTATGCACGTCGGTTGGAATGAATCTGGTGCTTCTGGTATGGGTTCGTTTATCTGCAACAAAGGTGGCGGCACTGGCGGATACAGATTCCGTGTTGTTAATTCAGACAACTCTGTGGAAACTGCTTCATGGATTATGGATGGTAGCTCGGGAAACTTCAAAGCAACCGGCGACATTATTGCAGCCCGCAATGTTTACTCAGGAAATGGCAGCTCATTCATGGCTACAGATGGAAACATCTATGGTGGTGTTTGGGGCGGATATCTGAGTAACTATATTGCTGGTCAGATTGGTAATGTGAATAACAATATCAATAATGTAAACAATAACATCTATGCCAACTTCAATGCCAACTCCATGTCTGATGGTGGTCGTGGTGGTCAGCAGTATAAAGGTGGTTCAGGTACTGGTCAGGGTATGGCATATGAATGCCCTCCCGGCTGTTTCTTAACTGGCATCAACACGAACGTTGCAGATGGTCGTGGTATGGGTGTTTACTTCCGGCAATTTATTGGCCGTAAAATTAACGGTGGCACGTTTGCCATTGGAGACTTCGCATGATTAACAAAGCCACACGCTCTTTTAAGGGCGTTGTCTATACAGGTATGCGTCTTCATAAGAAGGCGTTATCTGGAATTGAAATGCCGGACGGAGGAGTTTCTAACCTTCAAAAGGTTATGTGTTTCTCTGACGACAAAGGCCGTGATTGGTACGACGAACGTGAAGACAACGATTGGGGTGCTATTGTAGCAACCGACCGTCAAGGTACTGTTTGCGCTATGGCCGACACTGGAATGAACTTTATTCCAATCGAGGGTTACGACATTTGGGAAGTTGACCCAAACAAACTCCCATCCAAAGCTCCAATGGATGTGCTGGGAATGTATCGTTATGACGGCGAGACATTCGAGAAATTGTAAGATGGATAGACTTGTGGATAGACAAACTCTCCATGACGTCTTCGCTATTGCCTACCAATTTGGAATTATGCATGGCCTGCTTGCGGGCCTCACTGCATTAATCCGTGGAGCATACGAAAGTGAAGGCTTAGTGAAATCGCTGCTTGATGCAGCACTGTGTGCAGTTATTGGAACGTTTGTCTTCTCTTTACCTATTCTCGATTCATACCTCGTTACCCATCCTCGTGCTGGTTTGGTTGTATGCCTCGTAATTGGTATTGTTGGTGCGAAGTTAATTATCACTACATTGAGAGATTCGTTTTCGACAGCAATCAAACAACTGAATCCATTAACGTGGTTCAAAAAGGCAAAATAAGGATGAAAGAGTTTGCGGATAATTACCGTTGCATTCTTCCTCCTGTTAGCTTCATGGAATGCCTCGGCTTCGGTCGGGGTATCTTCCAAATGGAATCAGCAGTTGGTGGAATTTACAAGAGTTTCCTACTTAGATGGAAGTTTGAAACTATCTACTTCACAACTTCGAGATATAGATTGCTTAGCAAAAGCGGTGTTCTTCGAAGCAAGAGGAGAAAGTTTCACTGGTAAGAAGATGGTTGCCAATGTCGTAATTAACCGGACTAAATACGGCAAGCCATTCGCAACCAATATTTGTAAAGTTGTATACCAACCTAACCAGTTTTCATGGACGAGAAACAAATGGAAAAGAAACACCAGCTTTAAGCAGGTAGCTTTAAAATTCAGTAAACTTGAGCAGAAAAGTGTGGATGATAGCCTCGAAATTGCAATAAAATATGTGATTTTGGAGCCTAAAAACACTGGAATTTCGACTCATTTTAGCTCTGGAAACGTGAAATTTAATCGAGTTTTGTTCATAAAACAGGTCGGAAATCACAAATTTTATCAATATTTAGGTAACGGATAATGGTTAGAGATGCCGCTTGGGTTGCCGAAGTTAACAGACTTTTGGCCGAAATGGAACAGTGTGTTGAACGTGTTAAGGCACTGCGTATCAAATGGGAATATAGGTTGGTGAATAATGGATAGAGAGAAACGCGATTCCATCAATCGTATGTACGAATTGAGCCTAAGACTTAATGTTCTTGTTGCTCAGATGCGTGAACGTGCATTCAAAATGTATGGTTTTGTCAGTTAGATGCTGAGGGAAGGTGGTCGCGTAAGCGAACATCCTTTCCGATGCTAATAAATAAAGAATAAGTTAACATATTTATAATCCCAATATTGCAACAATATTAGTTATGGATGCACTATTGGAGTGGTTAATGAATTGTCGGTCAGCTGTACCTACTCGGTCTGGTTTCATTGTCAGTTAATCGTTCCTCGTCAGTCGGCTATACGAAATTAAATCCAATTCGAGATTCGTATAAGATTCTAAATTTAGATTCCGGCGAGATTCAAATTTAATTATAATATTTTTTTTTTTATCCGGTACTTGGGCGATTCGATTAATGTGCCAATTTATAAATTTATTTTTGGAGTCGAGGAACAGAGGCCCAACAACGTCCTGTCGGACTTAAAATACGGTCCCTAAACCCTTTTT